>Ga0102943_1002293_pt1 | contig 11323 bp, 9 predicted proteins | sample SalPonC_black_MG_FD_78174 | JGI IMG/M metagenome (GOLD analysis project Ga0102943, IMG submission 78174) | Salt pond soil microbial communities from South San Francisco under conditions of wetland restoration - Salt Pond MetaG... | ecosystem: Environmental > Aquatic > Marine > Intertidal zone >...
AGGTGATGCCGCTTCTGAAGCACCTTGGCCGGCGCGTCCTGCACACCGGAGAGCTTGGCACCGCCTCGAAGCTGAAGGTGATGACCAATTATCTCGCAACCGTTCACCTCGTCGCGCTCTGCGAGGCGATGACGACGATGAAGGCTGCGGGCATCGACCTCGCGACGACCTACGAGGCCATCCGTATCAGCTCCGGCACCTCTTTTGTCCACGAGACCGAAAGCCAGCTCATCCTGTCGGGCTCGCGCGACGTGAATTTCACCATGGACCTCATACAAAAGGACATTGGCCTCTTCCAGAAACTCGCCGACGCGGCCGGCGTGCCGCTCGAGGTCTCGCCTCTCGTGATCGACATCATGGCCGACGGCCAGAGCCGCTACGGCGCGCGCGCCCAGTCCAACCGGATCATCGAGCGGCTGGAGGAGGCGACGGGGCTGAGAATTCTGGCCGATGGCTTCCCGATGGAGCTCATCGATGACGAGCCCGAAGAAGAGGGCTATGAGGTCGTCCGACCTGCAACGAGGGGAGTAGCCGCCGAATGAGTATCGAGACCGAACGCTTCTATATCGGCGGCGACTGGGTCGCCCCGCTCGGCACCGACACGATGCCGATCATGAACCCCGCCACGGATACGGAAATCGGCACCGTCGCCCTCGGCAGCGCGGCTGATGTCGACCGCGCGGCGGAGGCAGCGGTGTCGGCCTTCGAGGAATTCGGGCGCTGGTCGAAGGCGGACCGCCTCGCGCTCCTCGTCCGCATCCGCGATCTCACCGAAGCCCGGCGCGAGGACCTCGCCCGGGCGATGACCGCCGAGATGGGCGCGCCGATCACCATGTCGCGCGAGAGCCAGGCGGACTCCGGCATAGGCCATGCGGATGGCTTCATAGAGGCGCTCGAAGCGCAGGAAGACCGCTGGACGCTTTCAAACGGCGACACGCTTCTGCGCGAGCCGATCGGACCCGCGGGCCTCATCACGCCGTGGAACTGGCCGATCAACCAGATCGCACTCAAGGTCCTGCCGGCGCTGGCGACGGGGTGCCCGGCGATCCTGAAACCATCGGAATACACGCCGCTCTCGGCCGCGATCTACGCCGAGATCCTGCATGAGGCCGGCGTCCCCCCGGGCGCCTTCGCGCTCGTTCACGGCACCGGCCCCGAGGTCGGCGACGCGCTCGCGCGGCACCCCGCCCTCGCCATGGTCTCTTTCACCGGCTCGACCCGAGCGGGCACCTCGGTCACGAAATCGGCAGCCGACACCGTCAAACGCGTGACCCTCGAGCTCGGCGGAAAGTCCCCGAATCTCGTCTTCGCCGATTGCGGCGCGGACCTAGAAGCCCGAGTCCGCGCCTCGGTCGCGGAATGCTTTCTCAACACCGGCCAGTCCTGCGACGCGCCCACCCGGATGATCGTCGAGCGAAGCTGTTACGACGAGGTTGTCGAGATCGCACGGACCGCCGCGGAGAACACCGAAGTGGGCGACCCGGCGCAGGAAGGCGACCATATCGGCCCGCTCTACGACCAGATCCAGTGGGACAGGGTCCAGGCCATGATCGAGACCGGCATGGCCGAAGGCGCGCGGCTCGTCGCGGGCGGACCCGGCCGCCCCCCCGGTCTCAATCAGGGCTGGTATGCCAGACCGACAGTCTTTGCCGATGTCACGAACGACATGGAGATTGCGCGCAAGGAGATCTTCGGCCCGGTCCTTTCCATTCTCGCGGCGAAGGACGAGTCCGAGGCCGTGCGTATCGGCAACGATACCGAATACGGGCTCGCCGCCTACGTGCAGACCGGTGACCGAGACCGCGCCGAGCGCGTTGCCGCCAGGCTCCGGGCCGGTGCGGTGCACGTGAACGGCGGCGGCATGGGCTGGGGCACCCCCTTCGGCGGTTACAAGGCATCGGGCAATGGCCGCGAGGGCGGACTGATGGGGATCGAGGACTACCAGGAGGTCAAGAGCCTGCATTTCGGCTGACACCTTGTCCAATCCGCCTTTCGGAAACCGGCGGGCGCCACCGTGATTTCGGCCGGAAGCTCTTCGGTGCTCGACCGTGGCGGACGGGCCCGTTTTCCTTGCCAAACACATCGCGAAGCCGGACTCCGCGTCAATCTTCCTCCGCCTTCTTCCAACTGCGTTCGCGGATGAAAGGGTGAAATGTCGCCGACCGTGCGAGGCACATCAAGCCGCCAAGCGCCTGCATCATTATCCCGGGGCGGATGCCGAGTGTCGTGACGCTCCTGCCAGTCGGGTAGATCGTATCGGTCCGGACGTTGTCGGGCTCTGACCCGGCACAGCCAAATGCCGGCTCGGAAAGTGCGGCGATGTCGCATGAATTCCGAGGCTGGACCTCGCTTCGCAGCGCGGCGCCAGCCTGCTCATGGCGATGATCGCTCGGCGGCAAGCCACGGCCACGGCCGCAACCCGACCCCGACCGCAATGCCAGTCCTCTGTCAGGCCGCGTCGACCGCGCGCTCCAGCATGTCGCGCACGTCTCCTGCGACCGCGTGAAGCTCTGAGTTGTCCACCGCCGACATCGAGGCCACCGGGTCGACCGCGCTCACCTCGGTGCCGCCGTCGACGCTGCGCAGGATCACGTTGCAGGGCAGCATCGCGCCGATGCGGGGTTCGAGATTCATGGCCTCCCAGGCCATCTTCGGGTTGCAGGCGCCGAGAATGAGATAGTCGTCGATATCCTCGTCGAGCTTCTGCTTCATCGTCGCCTTGACGTCGATCTCCGTGAGAACACCGAATCCCTCGGCGCCGAGCGCCTCGCGGACGCGCCGCTCGGCTTCGGGCATGGCGGTATCGGTCAGGATGCGGTCGTAGGTGTAGGTCATATCTTGCGCGCTCCTCGGTCGTGATGGGCTCCCGGCCGAAGCGATGCCCCGACCGGCCGGACAGTCAACTCCGGGGGCCGGCGATCAGTTGCCCTCGCCGCCCTGCATCCCGGAGCGGTTGCCATCCATCATCGAGCGCTGGCCGTCCCTCATCGGGTGCCCGCCGTCCATCGCACCGTCCCGCATCCGGTCGCGGCCGGGCATCGTCCGGTCCTGTCCGGACCCGTCGCTCCGCGACACGCGTGCCCGGTTGGCTCTCATCCGCTCCATCAGGTCGGCCGGCGCCGTGATCTCTTCGGCGGTCACCTCGCCGTCGCCATCGGCGTCGAGATGCTGGAACCGATCGACCATCGTGCTCCGGACAAGGGCGCTGTGAAGCGTCTCGAATTCGTCGATGGAAAGCGTCCCGTCGCCGTCTGCGTCGTACTCCGCAAGGAGACCCTCGAGGACGGCGCGGGCCTCTCCGGGCGTGACGTAGCCGTCACCGTCTTGGTCGAGCATGTTCATCATGCCCGCACCGCGCATGCCGCCGGGACCCATCATGCCCATGCCGGCCATGCCGGCGCCATCCATCATGCCCATGCCACGACCACCATCCATCATGCCATGCATCCGCATCATCATGTCCGTCATCCCATGAGCCGCCCCCATGCCGGGACCGTCGTGCCGGTCGCGATGTCCGTCATCCGCCGCCGCGGCGCCCGCCCAAAGGGTGAGCACCAGGGCCGGGATCGCCGTTCTGGTCAAAAGGTTCATTCCTCATCTCCTCCGGTTCGTCGTGAATGGTCGTCTCGTTGCCGCTCCGCGACCGGGCAAGCCATCAGACATCGCAATCGTAAAAGCCGCGGTACCCCACCGTCAGGCCCCGCTCGAGCGCGAACACCAGTTCCGCTCCACCCCGCCAGCCCGCGTCATCGACGTCGCGCACCGTCATGGTGACGCCCTGCGCTCCCCAGACTTGCGTGCCATCGGCTTCCTGCCGCTCAAGGGCGATGATGACGCCGTTCAGCCGCATCAACGCGCTTTCCTCGCCCGTCCAGAGCACGGGCGCTTCAGACCGCACCCGGCGAAATCCGCAGTCGAACGCGTCCGCCTGTACGGTCTCCGGCAGGTTCTCCGCTGGCAGTGGCGCAGGATCGAGCACGGCGACAAGTGTTGCGTTCAGGGCATCCTCGACGCTGCCGAGGGTGAGGCCCGGATCCTCGTAGATCTCGCCGATCTCACCCGCCCGTCCGATGTCGGCGATGAGATACCGCATCTCCGCAATCTCGCGGTTCTGCGCCCGCACGATCTCGCTCGAAAGCTTGTCGACCCGCGCATCGCTGATCCCGGCCCGCTGGGACGTCATGATCGCGATGGAATGGTGCGGGATCATGGCCCGCATGAACGACCTGTCCTCGACCGTCACCTGGCTGCGCACGAGCCAGAGCGAGATGGCGAAGACCACGATCGCGCCAAGGTAGATCGCGCCGTTCACCGCGCTGCTGGAATACATGGTGAGCATGAAGGAAAGCATGATGACGGCCATTGCAGCACCCATCATGATCGCCATGTACGTGCGCGTTTCCGACCAGAAGACATGCTCCAGCGCGTAGGTGTTGAGATACATCAGGATGAACATCACGACCGTGGAGGTCAGGATCATCCCGCCGAAACGCCAGTAGGACATCGAAAGTCACCTCGTTTCCAGCGCGCCCGGCGGATGGTTCGCGGAGCTTCATCGGTCAACGCGGGTCCCGACCGATCCGTTCCTGCTGACGAGTGCGCAAGAAAGGCAAAACATCTCGGTGTCGGATGCCTTCCGATCAGCGCCATGACCTCTGCCTCCTCGCGGCGGGCAGCGATCGTGTTGATCCGGGCCAGGCCGCGAGCCGTGATCTCGACCTTCTGCGAAGTGGCCCTGAGCGTGACATCGGCAGCATCGCCTTCAGCAGCAGCCGCGTATCCGCTCATGGACGCTTTGCCGAGGATCCGTCGCGCGAGCGATGACAGGCGCGGCGACGCCCAGTTCACATTTTTCGGTAGGCGCCGGAGATGAGGAGCCGTTCCTCGAACTCCACGATATTGGCCTCGGCGTGCTTGGACTTGGCGATCATCGCGGCGACAACGGCCTCGGCGAGCGCAAAGGTCGCCAACATGCTCGGGAGCGGCTGCGGGCCCTCCATTCTGGGGCAAAGCACGAGACTGGCCCCGGCGGCTATGGGCGAGTGCAGCCCGTCCGTCACCGCGATGGTGGACGCACCTCTCGCCTGCGCAAGTTCATGTGCCTCGATCGTCTCTACGGAATAATGGGGAAACGTGATCGACATCACCACGTCAGCCGGCCCGGTCCGGGCGATCATATCGCGAATATCGCCCGGCGTTCCGGCCCGCCGCCCGAAATTGGCGAACGCCATCCGCGCGGTGTAGGTCAGGTAATCGGCGATGGCAAAGCAGCTTCGCACGCCGATGACGCGAACCTGCCGTGCAGCGAGCAGGAGGTCCGCAGCTTCCTCGATCGCCGCCTTTCCCGCCGGTGAGAACAGCGCTTCGATGTTCCTGTGGGCCGCCCCCTCGAGGTTGTCGAGCACGGCGCGCCGCTCCTGCTGCTGGAGTTCGCCGGCCCGGCGTCCGTAGTAGCTGTCGGCAGAAGTGCGCAGCGCATCCTGAAAGGCGTTTCGGCAGGCCTCGTAACCCTGAAACCCAAGCGACTGCGAGAGACGGACGACGGTGTTCGCGTTGGCTCCCGAGCGTTCCGCCAGGCGTCGGACGGAGTTGAAGGCGATCTCCTCGGGGCGTTCATTGAGCCACGCCGCGAGCATCGCGACGCGCGGCGGGGCCGTCTCTCCGACGCGGCGCAGCCTGGCACTTAGCTCCACGATGGTGGGGTCGGTGGGCTGCAGTGTCTTCTCCCTGGAGCGGACGAAATCGGATGATACATTTGTATTGCCTTCTTGACCCATTTCAATGAATTGTTTCCTCTGGAGCGGCCGGGCGTCGATTCCCGGCCATAACCAGGGAGAGATTGACTATGACCAAACCAATTCTCGGCGCACTCGTCGCCGCGGCAACGGCGGTCGGAGCCAACGGTGTGCTCGCTCAGGACCAGACCTTCATTGCCATCGGCACAGGGGGCGTCACCGGCGTCTACTACCCGACCGGCGGCGCGATCTGCCGTCTGGTGAACAGAAACCGCTCCGAGCACGGCATCCGGTGCGGAGTGGAATCGACCGGCGGCTCGGTCTTCAACATCAACGCGATCCGGGAAGGCGAGCTCGAGTTCGGAGTCGCCCAGTCGGACTGGCAGTACCATGCCTACAACGGCACCTCCCGGTTCGAGGAGCAGGGGCCGTTCGAGGAACTGCGCGCGGTGTTCTCGGTACACCCCGAACCCTTCACCGTCGTCGCCCGCGCCGATGCGGGCATCGAGACCTTCGAGGATCTCCAGGGTAAGCGCGTCAACGTCGGCAACCCCGGCTCCGGCCAGCGCGGCACCATGGAGGTGCTGATGGAGGAGATGGGCTGGACCATGGACGACTTCGCGGTCGCCTCCGAGCTTCAGGCCGCCGAGCAGTCCCAGGCGCTCTGCGACAACAATATCGACGCGATGATCTACACCGTCGGCCACCCCTCGGGCTCGATCCAGGAAGCAACAACCGCGTGTGACAGCGTTCTGGTGGACGTGAACAACGAGGCGACCGAAGCGCTGATCGAGGCCAACCCGTTCTACCGCCAGGCCACGATCCCCGGCGGAATGTATCGCGGCAATTCCGACGACACGACGACCTTCGGCGTCGGCGCGACCTTCGTCACTTCGGCCGAGGTGTCCGAAGACGTGGTGTACGAGGTCGTGAAGGGGGTCTTCGACAACATCGACCAGTTCAAGAGCCTGCATCCGGCCTTTGCCATTCTCGAGCCCGAAGAAATGGCGACTGACGGGCTTTCGGCGCCCCTTCATGCCGGGGCGGAGCGCTACTTCCGCGAGGCCGGACTCATCGAATGAGCCGGACCGGCTGAAAACAAAAAGAGTACCCCCCTGGGCGCCACGAGCGCCCCGGGGGCGACATAGGGGCTGGTTCAGCGGGGACCGCAGGGGATGTCAGACGATCCCGGGCGCAAGGGGCGCCAATTCAGCGACGATGAGCTTCAGGACCTCGTCGCCAGCGCCGACAGCGGCGCGCGCGCGCCCACCAACCGCGCCGTCGCCCTGCTGATTTCCGGGCTCGCGCTGGCCTGGTCGCTCTTCCAGCTCTGGATAGCGCAGCCCCAACTCTGGTTCGCGGAATACTTGCCGGCCCTCAATTCTTCACAGACACGCCCGATCCACCTGACATTCGCGATCGTTCTCGCGTTTCTCGCCTATCCCGCCTTCAGGTCCTCGCCGCGCCGTCATGTACCGGTGACCGACTGGATACTCATGGCCGTTGGCGGTTTCTGCGCATTCTACGTCTTTCTCTTCTCCGATCATCTGGCGATGACGGCGCGGTCGGGGCTTCCGACCGCGACGCAGGTCTGGATCGGCGCCATCGGCCTTGTCGTTCTTCTCGAGGCCAGCCGCCGGGCGCTCGGCCCCGCGCTCGCGATCGTCGGCTCGCTCTTTCTGCTTTACGCGTACATGGGGACGGGATGGCTGATCCCCGACCTGATCGAGCACGAAGGTCTGTCCTTCACGGGCCTCATCAACGCGCAATGGCTCGATACACAGGGCGTGTTCGGCATTCCGCTGGGCGTGTCGACCCAGTTCGTGTTCCTGTTCGTGCTCTTCGGCTCGCTTCTCGACAAGGCGGGGGCGGGCAACTATTTCATAAAGCTGGCATTCGCCGGTCTCGGCCACCTGCGCGGCGGGCCGGCCAAGGCCGCCGTGGTGGGGTCGGCGATGACCGGTCTCATCTCGGGCTCGTCGATCGCCAATGTGGTCACGACGGGAACCTTCACCATTCCCCTGATGAAGCGTGTGGGCTTCACCAGCGAACAGGCGGGCTCGGTCGAGGTCGCTTCTTCCGTGAACGGTCAGATCATGCCGCCGGTGATGGGGGCCGCGGCCTTCCTGATGGTGGAATTCGTCGGGATCTCCTACGTCGAGGTCATCAAGCACGCCTTCATCCCGGCAGTGATCTCCTACATAGCCCTTATCTACATCGTGCATCTCGAGGCGCTGAAAAAGGACATGCCGGCCCTCGGCGAGGCGAAATCCTTTCTCGGCATGCTCCTGAAGTTCTTCATCGGTTTCGCGGTCGCCGGCGCCGGATTCACGGTTCTGATCTATGCCGTCGGAGCACTGCAGGCGACGGCCCCCGGCATTGCGGGCCCGGTGATGATGACGGTTCTTGGGCTTGTCTATCTCGGTCTCGTCGCGGTCGCGGCACGCCGCCCGGACCTCGAGATCGACGATCCGAACGATCCCGAGATCAGGTTGCCGACAGTGGCCCAGGTCTACGCCACGGGCCTTCACTATGTCCTGCCGATCGTGGTTCTGGTCTGGTTTCTCATGGTGGAGCGGCAGAGCCCCGCGAAATCGGCGTTCTACGCCACGTCGCTGATGCTTTTCATCATCGTCACGCAACGCCCCCTGAAAGCGCTTTTCCGGGGAGAGGGCTCCCGGCTCGCAGCGGAGTCCCGCGCCGGCTTCGGCGACCTGATCGAAGGTCTGATCGCGGGCGCGCGCAACATGATCGGCATCGGCGTGGCGACGGCGGCGGCGGGCATCATCGTCGCCACCGTCACAAAGACGCCGATCGGCACCGAACTCGCCGGGCTCGTCGAGCAGCTTTCGGGCGGCATCCTGATCGTGATGCTCATTCTGATCGGGCTCTTTTCGCTGATACTCGGCATGGGGCTGCCGACCACGGCGAACTACATCGTCGTTTCCTCGCTGATGGCCTCGGTCGTCGTCTCGCTCGGAGCCCAGGAGGGGCTCATCGTCCCGCTCATCGCGGCGCATCTCTTCGTCTTCTATTTCGGGATCATGGCAGACGTGACACCGCCCGTCGGGCTCGCGTCCTTCGCGGCGGCCGCGGTGTCCGGCGGCGACCCCATCCGCACCGGCTTCACCGCCTTTTTCTACAGCTTGCGGACCGTCGCGCTGCCATTCCTCTTCATCTTCAACCCGACGCTCATTCTCTACGGCGTCGATCTCGGAACGACGGCGGGCATGCTTCAGGCAATCTTCGTCTTCGTGATCGCGACCTTTGCCATGCTGCTCTTCGCCGCCGCCACACAGGGCTACTTCCTCGCCCGGTCGAGATTGTACGAAAGCGCGGCGCTTCTTCTCGTGGCGTTCACGCTCTTCGTGCCCAATGTCTGGCTCGACACTGTCCAGAGCCCGTTCCGGGAGGTTCCGCCGGCTGAGTTCGAAACGGTGCTGGGCGAGGTTCCGGAGGGCACATCTCTGCGCCTCGAGATCCGCGGGCCCGACTTCACCACCGGAGAGATGACCGCGACGACCCTCGTGATGACCGCCGAGGGCGCCAGTGTGCAGGAGCGCATCGCCAACTCGGGCCTCCTGCTCCTTCCCGAAGGCGATACCGTGCGCCTCGACGAGCCGATGTTCGGCACGCCCACGGCCGAAGCGCTCGCGGATTTCGATTTCTACGCCGATACCCCGGTGAGGCTCGCGACCGTTCAGGTGCCCCGCGACCGGATGCCGGCGCAGGTGTTCTACATCCCCGCGCTCGCGCTTCTGGGGCTCGTGATCCTGCTCCAGCGCCGCCGCCAGACCAAACCGGCTTTCTGAGGAGCCACCCGATGTTCAAGAAGATCCTCCTGCCCGTGGACCTCTCCGCAAAGACGAGCTGGACGAAGGCGCTGCCCGCCGCGCTGCGCCTCGGCGGCGAGGATATCGAGCTTCATGTCGCCACCGTGCTGCCGGATTTCGGGATGTCCGTCGTGAGCGGCTATTTCGACGAAGGCTTCGAGCAGCGGGCGCTTCACGATGTCGGCGAGAGGCTCACGGCCTGGGTCGCCGACCATGTTCCCGACGGGGTGGAGGTGCACCCGCATGTGCTCCACGGCCGGATCTACGACGAGATCATCGCGGCTGGGGATCGCATCGGTGCGGACGCGATCGTGATGGCGTCCCACACGCCCGACCTCTCCGACTATCTCATCGGACCGAACGCCGCCCGCGTGGTGCGCCACGCGACGCAATCTGTCTTCGTCGTGCGCGGGGACTGAGACATGGGCCATGTCTTCGGCCGTTCCGAAGCGCCCCTGCCGACCGCCGTCCGTGGCGAGGGCTGCTACATCCACGACAGCGCCGGACGGGCCTACCTCGACGGGTCGGGTGGCGCGGCGGTCTCCTGTCTCGGTCATTCCGACGCGGACGTGCGCGCCGCGATCCACGATCAGCTCGACCGCCTCGCCTTCGCCCATACCGGTTTCTTCACGTCGGAAGCAGCCGAAGGTCTCGCCGATCTCCTGGCCGCCAGCGCGCCCGAGGGTATCGAGAAGGTCTATCTCCTGTCCGGCGGCTCGGAATCCGTCGAGGCCGCACTCAAGCTCGCGCGGCAGTATTTCCTCGAAACCGGCGAACCCGGCCGTCACCGGGTCATTGCCCGACGGCAGAGTTACCACGGCAACACGCTCGGAGCGCTTGCCGCGGGCGGGAACGCCTGGCGGCGCGAGAAATATGCCCCCCTCCTCGTCGAGACGAGCCATATCGCGCCCTGCTACGAATATCGCGAGCGGGAGGAGGGCGAGAGCGCTCACGACTACGGCCAGCGTGCCGCGAACGAACTCGAGGCGGAGATCGAACGGCTTGGGCCGGAGACCGTCATGGCCTTCATCGCGGAGCCGGTCGTCGGCGCGACCGCCGGCGCGGTGCCGCCGGTCGAAGGATATTTCGGGCGCATTCGCGAGATCTGCGACCGCCACGGCGTCCTCTTGATCCTCGACGAGGTGATGTGCGGAATGGGCCGGACCGGCACGCTCTTTGCCTGCGAACAGGACGGCATCGCCCCCGACATCGTGACCATCGCAAAGGGACTCGGCGCAGGCTACATGCCGATCGGCGCCATGCTCTGCACGGGGGCCATCCACAATGCCATCGCGGCCGGTTCGGGCAGCTTCCTGCACGGGCACACCTACCACGGCCATCCGCTCGCGGCGGCCGCGGGACGGGCCGTGCTGAGCAAGATCCTCGAGCGGGATCTCCTGACGCGGGTCCGCGACAAGGGACAGACGCTCGTCGCTGCGCTGCGAGAGGCCTTCGGACAGCACCCGCATGTCGGCGATATCCGCGGGCGCGGCCTGTTCCGGGGGCTGGAGCTGGTCGAGGACCGGGGTACGAAGGCCCCGTTCGACCCCGCCCGAAAAATCAACGCGCGCGTCAAGTCCGCCGCTATGGACGAGGGACTGATCTGCTATCCTGCGGGCGGCACTGTGGATGGCCGGCGAGGCGATCACGTGCTTCTCGCCCCGCCCTACATCATCACCGACGATGAGATCGGCGAACTCGTCGACAGGCTCGGCCGCGCGCTGCGCCGCGCCGTCGCCGCGTGAGCCGCCTCGC
>Ga0102943_1002294_pt1 | contig 11315 bp, 12 predicted proteins | sample SalPonC_black_MG_FD_78174 | JGI IMG/M metagenome (GOLD analysis project Ga0102943, IMG submission 78174) | Salt pond soil microbial communities from South San Francisco under conditions of wetland restoration - Salt Pond MetaG... | ecosystem: Environmental > Aquatic > Marine > Intertidal zone >...
AATGAAAGACCAAAAGGCACACGAGTAAGCTTTGAATTGGAAGAAGGCTTCATGGCTTGGGTAAATCCAAGAAAGTTTGGCCGGATAGGCTTGACGGATAGCATTGAATCATTTTTCGAAGAAAAAAACGTTGGAGAAGACGCTCTAAGCATTTCAAAAGAGGATTTCGTCGAAATATTTCAAGGCAGCAAAGGCCCGATTAAATCCCGACTTATGGATCAAAAAAATGTGGCGGGCATTGGAAACATTTACGCAGATGAAATTCTATTTCAGTGCGAGATTCACCCCGAAACCGATACCAAAAAACTTTCTGAAAAATCTCTCGGCAAACTACATACCGCCATGCAGCGAATATTTGAGGTAGCCATTCGTCATGAAGCTGATTATTCCACCTATCCCAAGCACTATTTGCTTTACAATCGAACTGAGAAACGTGAGGATCCTCCGCTTTTGCGAATAAAAGTTGGAGGAAGAACGACTTTTTTCGATCCTAAAAAACAAAAAAAGTAAAGATGCACTTTAAGAACTCCATCAACTTTGGCCAAATCTTTCTTTCAGATCATTTTCCATTTTCCTGAAAAGAACAAAAACCCCAATGAGCAGTAAACCCAAAGACATTGCAGCACCTGACCAGTCTGAAATGTTTGGCACTACCACATCAATAAGTGAAGTGCAGAGGTAGGCTAAACCCAGATAAATCAGCCGCTTTCCTGCCCTAGGTTGAGCGTAGTCCCATGTCTCTTGGTTTCTCATGGATCTTTTCGAACGATAGCCATAGAGGTAATTAATTTTCTTTGGAGGAGTATAAACGAGGATCAATCCTGCAATAATGAAAAGCGGGCAAACCAAAAGAGGAATGAGCAGAAGTGGATCGATGGAGTCCATAATTAGAAAATTACCATTTTAAGGCTTAAGATAAGTAGTCTCCGCTAAAATTCAATCGCATTGGAAGTGGGATGCATTTTCAATGTGTAAGCGGTTTTTTAAGGTTGGCACCTTATGCAAACTCAATTCCACAGATCTGCAGCCAGCTTGAATGACATCGATTTATAAATCGTTTTCCAAGATCTATGATTCGAATGACTTCGCTGATTTGCGAACAGTTTCGGGCAAATAATTTCTGCAGAGGGGCCACAGTCAATGGGCTCATTGAGTCGGCCGTAACATACTTTACCAAAACGACCTTGCAAAGAACAAAACAAAAGGCTTAACTTGTCGTTAGAAATTAGAATCACGATCAAATTAAGAATAGATAATGCTGAAATCTCCGACCTCACAATTTTTGATTCCTTTCATTGAGAAAGCGATTTTAAATGGGAGACATAAATTTGTTGTGGGTCTTTTATTGTCCGTGTGTCCTTCGCTTAAAAAAGAAATATTGGATCGACTTTCAAAAGACCCGGTAAGACGATAGATCATACCCACTAAACATTCAAGCACATCATTCGATGTGCTTTTTTTGTTCCTTGACACTTCTAATGTTTCATCACACTTCTTATTTTGCGATAAAAAGATGGAAATCAAATTAGAAAAAGGTGAGAAAAAGGGTTCTGCCTATTTTGAAGATGACGGTAACAGAGTGGCGGAAATGACCTTCTCAGTAGCTTCAAAAGAATTGATTATCATCGATCACACTTACGTGAATGAAAACTACCGAGACCAAGAACTTGGCAGACTTTTGCTCGACGTTTTAGTTCAAAAAGCGAGAGAGGATGATTTCAAAATTATGCCTCTCTGCCCTTATGCCGCTACCCAATTTCAAAAAGACGAGTCAATTAGAGACGTAATGCGCTAGAGTTTACTCAAATTCCTCGCAATCACTTGAAGGCACATAAACACCGGCCGCCTGCTGATAAACCAGGGTGGCTCCCAAGTGTCCTGTATAACCCAAAAATCCTGATCCTATAAGCATTGTCATTACCATCAGCAGCTTCAGCCAAGCCTTTTGGAGAAAGCCATGAATCATTTCGATGAGCACCACTGAAGTGAAGAGCCACACCGTTACGAGAGAAGCATTTTCGTGATCTTTCAAAACGGTGGGATCACAAAGTTCTCTCGAGACTATTCCATCGGCCAAATTGCCTGTGTAGATGCTTATCCAGCCACCGATTACTCCGACGAAAAGCAGAATACTTCCTCCCTTATTCCAAGTTTCGCCATTGTTCCAAAGGGATACCAGTTTAAAAAACGTAGCCATTAAAAGTAGGGCAATAGGAAGATGAACCGAAAGCGGATGAAACACTTCGGTGCGCCAAAAGTCAGGAAGTTGATTCATATTTATTCCATAATCTCAACGGAAATCGGATCGAGTCGCTTTCCTACTTTCTCCACCTCTACTTCTACAGTCATACCCTCTTCGAGCATGGAGAAATCTACCTCTTCGCCGGCTCTGCTGAGGGAAGTCTCTTCTGTAAAATAAAGTTCTAAGGTCTCCCCCTCGGCGGTCTTGACATAAATTTCGGTTTTGGCAGGCTCCACTTCGTCAATGGTGCCGGTATAAATGCCGGACTCAACAACATCAGTGGTTTCGCAGGCGGCGAAGAAAACAACCAATAAGAAAGCAGGTACTAATTTTATTATTCGTTTCATGATTTATATGGTTTTAGAGGGCAAAGTTAATCATATTGAAATCCTTGACGGGCCATACCTCAATTAACCGGCGACAGAAGAGCAGCTCCACCCAAAAGAGCCAATAAATCACTACCTTTGCGGCCCTTTTTAAAATGATCGGCTATGCTGGAAGTACAAAATATAAGTCTCCAATACGGAAAAAGAATACTCTTTGACGATGTCAACCTCTCGTTCAACGGTGACAACTGCTACGGAGTGATCGGTGCGAATGGTGCGGGTAAATCGACATTCTTGAAAATTCTATCAGGCGATATTGATGCCAATACGGGTTCGGTTCACCTCGAATCGGGCAAGAGAATGGCGGTGCTCAAACAAGAGCACTCTGCCTTTGATGACAATCTGGTACTGCACACCGTCTTGATGGGACACAAGGAATTGTGGGACATCATTCACGCCAAGGAGCTGATTTACGCCAAAGAAGATTTCTCGGAAGAAGACGGAATGAAAGCTTCCGAGCTCGAAGCCGATTTTGCCGAAATGGATGGTTGGAATGCCGAAAGCGATGCCGCCTCTCTCCTGTCCGGCCTTGGGATCGACGAGAATCTCCACTTCATGGAAATGCGCAACCTCACGGGTAAGCAAAAAGTTCGTGTACTGTTGGCACAAGCGCTTTTCGGAAACCCCGATGTGCTGATTCTGGATGAGCCTACCAACGATCTGGATTCTCAAACCATTAACTGGCTCGAGGACTTCCTGCTCGATTTTAAAAATACCGTGATCGTCGTATCCCACGACCGTCACTTTCTTGACACGGTTTGTACACACATTGCCGATATTGACTTTGGCAAAATCAATATGTACAGCGGAAACTATACCTTCTGGTACGAGAGTAGTCAGCTGGCTTTGCGCCAAAGATCAAATCAGAACAAAAAGGCTGAAGAAAAGAAGAAAGAGCTTCAGGAATTCATTTCGCGATTTAGTGCGAACGCTTCCAAATCGAAACAAGCCACCAGCCGTAAAAAGCTGCTGGAAAAAATCGATGTGGACACCATCAAGCCCAGCAACAGAAAGTATCCTGCGATCATTTTCAATTCCGAACGTGAGGCAGGAGATCAAATACTACACGTCAGAGGTCTTACCAAGTACCTCGATGGCAAACCGCTTTTTGAGAATTTTGACCTAAATATTCAAAAAGGAGAGAAAATTTCACTGGAAAGTGACAATAGCTTGGCCACCACCGCATTTTATGAAATAATCAACGGCCGAATGAAACCGGATTCGGGTGAAGTTGAATTAGGCTTGACCATCACACCTGCCTACGTTCCCGGTCACAATGACAATTATTTCCAAAGCGATGATAATTTGATAGACTGGCTGCGCGAATACTCTTCCAATAAAGACGAACTCTACATTAGAGGGTTTTTAGGTAAAATGCTTTTCTCGGGACAGGAAACCCTGAAAAAATGCAGCGTATTGAGCGGAGGTGAAAAAGTGCGGTGCATGCTTTCAAAAGCTATGTTGGCAGGGCCCAACCTTCTGATGCTCGATGAACCGACAAACCACCTCGATCTGGAAAGCATTACGGCGCTTAACAATGCGTTGATCGACTTTCCGGGGATGATAGTCATGACCACTTACGACCAGAAATTGAGAGAGACCGTGACAAATCGGGTGGTGAAAATTTAATCCCTATTTCTTTTAGTTTTCATACTTGGGCTTCAGCTGCTTTGGATGTGTATCTTTCACGAAAATTCCATTTGATGAAAATCTGCACGCTGGCGATTGCGCTCATACTTGCCATTATTGGCTACAGCCAAACCACTCAACTAGGGCTGGCATACGACGTTTGGCCTCCATTTACAAACACTCCGGGGGAGACTGCCGTGGCCACGGAAATTGTCAAAACGGCCTTGAACAGAAATTCCATCGCAGTAAAAGAACGTGTGCTTGATTTCGAAACGGTGATAAAAGGCTTGAAAGCAAAGAGTTTTCAAGGTAGTCCTGCCCTTTGGAAAACGTCTGATCGAGAAGAGTTTCTACTTTACTCCAAGCCTATTCTGTATAACCAACTCATTCTGGTAGGGTTGAAAGGCGCTGATGTGAGTGCGAGCAGCATGGCAGACCTAAAAGGAAAAAGAGTGGGATTGGTAGAAGGTTATGCTTACGGCGATGAAATCGAAAATGTCGAAGGAGTATACTTCACCGATGGAAAAAGTGATCAAGCCAATGTTCTGATGCTTCTTGAAAAAAAGCTCGATTATATTCTGGTAGATGGACTTTTAGTAGCCTACCTCAGATCTTACCAAGCCAAAGATGCCGAAAAACATTTGGAACTAGGGGACACCCCTCTGTTAACGAAAGCCCTTTGCTTTGCCATTCAGCGCGACATCGAAGACGCTGAAAAGTTAATGAGCAATTTCAATGAGACCATATTAGAAATGCAGGTGGATGGAACATACCACCGTATTCTGAAACTTAACTGGATTCAAATAGATGTAGACGGTGATGGAGTTCTTGAGATGATACCAGGAACCCATGCCGGAAGACTGACCAAGAACACTTACTCAATCAATGGCAAATCAAGTGATTCATCCAACATTTACTACAATGGAAAACGACTGAACTGGGAGGAGTTGCCCGAAGATGTAAAACGCACCGGCATCAATAATCAGGATATGAAAGATGTGACTTTTATGAGTTTTGGCCTCTAAGCCTCCCCGACGAAATAGGTGTCAAACCGTGCTAAGTGTTCCTTGATTTTCGCAAGAGCATCTTCCCTGTCTTCCAACGTGAGCTTTCCGAATAATTCCATCAAAGGGAGAAGGTAATTGTGGAGTTGTTCGTGAGCTTCCCCCTTCATGGTACAATTCTTAAAGATGAGTCCGAATTCTTCCCTTAGCTTCGATTGTAAGATGTCGTAATCTCCTTCGGCGGCATCAAAGGTCATGACCATTTCGGTGAGATTTTCAATTCCCTCTATGGTTGCAGCATTGGCTTCCCAGCGCTCGCCGTCATTGAGCTGCACCATGGGCAATGCTATCTTTTCAACCCTGGTTGGCTCAGCTTCTTTCTTTGCCTCAGTTGAGGTCTCGCTGCATGATATAATGGCAAATAGAGCAACCGATATAAAAAGAATTTTTTTCATTTTTCCTTTTGTTTTTCAAGACGATCAAACGCGAAATATCCGTAAAACAGAGCGATGGATGAGATAAACCCCATGATGACATCAGATACGGGATCTCCCTGAACTATGCGGATTAATGAGGCGATGGTACCTAGAATTCCGATGATCAATAAAATGTATTTTGTTGCTTTCATTATAAAGTGTTCGTATCAATTAAAACATAAAGGCCGAGGGAAAATCCCAGTAAAACAGACCAGATCACAATGCTAAAAATTACAATAAAGGACATCTCAAAAAATGACCGGAGCCAAGATTTATTCAAAAATTGTTTATAGCCATAGACGTAATAGAAAAGCATCAAAATCCAGACCACTAAAAAAATAACCCATGAAGGAATAAAGTGGTCAAGCGGAAAAAGAAAGCTCAACATATTGCTAAGGCAGAACAAGTATGTCTGAAAAACAATATGCTCAGCATAATTGAATTTTCGCTTAAGATTAATCAGCCAAGTAAAAAGAGCCGAAAAAGGAATAAAAGTCCAGAGAATAAGATTGGTATAACCTTGTACTTCCTCCATTAAGTGAATCATTGACTCCAAAGCCTGCCTCGATTTGTCCGGATCATTACTATTCTCTTCGACAGAAGAATTGTATCCGTTCGAAAAATCTGTAGCGGCTTGCTCGGTAAACTCCGCAACCCCAATAAGAAATAAGGCAATAGCCGTGGTAAAGATCAAAATCCGAAAAGGCGGAGTGTAGTGATAACGATTTGCACCGAGATAATCCAGGACGGTTGCACCCGGATCGATGAGAAGCCGTTTTATCGTATAAATGCCTCCTCGCTCAATGTTGAAGGCGTCGACCGCCGAGTGCAACACCTGTTTCATGGTGATGCGCTTTACCTTTCTGACCTCGGTTACATCCAGTGGTTCTTCCTCGGTAGGAAATTGATTCATCTGCATTGCTTTACCGAGCTAAACTACCGAATAAAACACATTAATTAAACACCCTGTTAAAGGCCGTATTGTCTACTTGAGATGGGTACTGTAAACATGCCTGATGCAAGGTACTATCTCAATGTACTTCCATCATCGGCACAAGGCGAAACGTCTGCGCATCCATTCTAATCGTTCGTGTCCTCTCGGAAATTAAGTAAAGCAGGTTGGAAAAATCTAAGACCCTTGTCACACTTTTTGATTGACAAAATTCGAAAAAAGCACTTCAAGTTCACCTACAGTCACCGGTTTTTGAATGTAGTGCACCAGCTCTTTTTTCATTTCGATCATTACCAAATCATTGATATTTGATGTACCGGAAAGAATTATAATTTTCGTATCACATTTGCTGCTGAAACGATCTTGAAAAATCTCTACGAACTCCCACCCGGACATACGCGGCATTTTAAGATCCACAAAGATGAGATCGGGAAAAGCTCTGCCTTCAGACTCGAGCTGATCTAAATAAAACAGGGCATTTTCTGCTGAGGTACTGGACAGCACTGTATCCACCAATTCTTTTTTTTGAAGAGCCTTTGTGAGAACAGCATTATTTAAAGGGTCGTCGTCGATGATGTAAGCAAATGGCGTAGTAGATCTCATTGCAATTCGTTTGGTTCGCGTCAAATCCAATTGCAAAAACCGCCCCGGATCGTAAAACCCACATTATTAGGACAAACTGATAAAAACTACCCGGGTAAAGCTGTAAGAGAAATCTACAATCCGGTTCGAAAAAGCAACACTTTTCTTTGTGAGCAATTGCAAAAAATCTCGAAGTGACGGCCAATAAAAGAAGTGAGGCCGTAGAAATTCGACGAGAAGGACTCTGGCTGTATTCCTATTTAGCTTCATCAAGAAGCTCATCAAGTTCTTCCAAATTGAGCGGCTTGATAATGTATTCAGAAACAATATTAATTTCTTTTGCTTTGCGAATATCGGATGGATTAATAGAAGAACTGCAAACGTAGATCGCAACTTTTTTTCCGAGTTCAATATCTTTCAACCGGTCCAAGACTTCCCAGCCATTCATCACGGGCATATTGAGGTCGAGTAAAATGACATCAGGAATCTCATCAGGATCAGCTGCAGACAAAAACTCCAAGAGCTCCACACCACTGCTAAATACTTTTAGATTGACCTGCATTGCCAACCCTTTGACCAGGTGTTGCATTCCGAATTGAAAAATGGGATCGTCATCTACTAAAATCAAATTTGTTTTCATGCACTTACAAGTTCTATAGTGAATTTTGTTCCCTTGTTTACTTGGCTTTCCGCACTAATGTTACCTCCCATTGATTCCACCTGATTTTTTGTAATAAAAAGACCTATACCTCTGGCATCCGTGTTTCCATGAAACGTTTTATACATTCCAAAAAGATTCTTTTCGTGCTTTTTCATATCGATTCCCAAACCGTTATCCTCAAGGGTAAGAATGACCCTATCTTTCTTCTTTTTGGCAGCGATTTGAATCAGGCAATCCCTATTGTCTGAGCGGTATTTTATGCTGTTTGTTATCACATTCAACAAAGCAGATTCCAGGTAAGCATAAGTACCCAAAACGTGGATCTTAGGCGAGATGTTTAGTCGGATATCGGCTTCTACAGCATCTGAAATAGCCGATACGGTAGACACGGCTTCATCCGCAACCTTCTTCAGATTTATCCGCTCCGTTGAAGCTTCCCCCTCTGTATTGATGATTACCACATCGTTTACATGACCTATTGTATCGGCGAGTCTTTCGGATGCTTGCTCCAGCATTGACTGAACATTCTGCTCGAGTGGCTCACCCACTGAATCTTTAAGTATGCCTGCCAACAATGAGATATTGCTGGCGTGCGACCTCAGGTTGTGAGAAACGATGTATGCAAAATTCCTTAAGGTCTCATTGTGTTTTGATACCGACTTCACCAAGGTTTCCAAGTCGCGCTGGATATCAATCATGTCTTGAATCACACGGCCTTCTGCAATGAGCAGGGGAGAGGAATTATCCGAAGTACTCATAGACTTCAGACTAAAATCTATGGCAACCTCTTGTCGGTTCCCATCCCAAATGGTCGTATTGTATCTTACCGTTTCTCCTCCGACTGCAGTTTTCACGGATTTTTTCAGTCTACTCTTATTTTTTTTGGAGTTCTGCCACCATAATGCTTCCCAAAACTTTTTTCCTACTACCTCAGAGAGTTGCACGTCACCAAACTCCAGAGCTTGGTTATTCACATTGAGAATCGTACCGTCGCTGTCCAGTATACCGCAAAACTGATAGGTCGAATTAAATATTTCTTCAAATTGTCGCTTGCTCTCTTCGGCTACTTCTCTTGCTTTGCGTTTCTCCTCGGTAATATCTTGAAGTGTGCCATAAACCTTTACACAAGCCCCGTTTTTCATAACGGGTTTACCGCGCGATTTCACCCACTTAACTCTTCCAAGGCTATCGACGAATTCAAATTCAGCGTCAAAGGATATCCCCTTCTCTACTGCCTCTCCAAACAATTGCTTTATCCTTTCTCTGGATTCGCCCTCTTTATAAAAATTGATGGCATCCCCTATCGAAGGTGTTGTTTCTTGAGGATCCATTCCATGGACTAAGTACATAGATGGTGTCCAGAATATCTTTGAAGTCGCCAGGTCAACCAACCATCCTCCGGTGCGGTTCATTTGGTCAAACTCCAAATAAATTCTTTCTCGTTCTTTAGAAGCAGAAATATCAAAGCAAATAAATGCACGATCATTCTTTCGATCGTTTCTAAGTTGTTTCACTTTGATTTCAAACCATACCCATTTTCCTGTTTTATGTACAAAGCGAATTATTTCTGAGTTCATCTCAGTATAATTTACACCTTGGTCAAGCAATGAGTTCAGCACAGGAAGATCTTCTTCAAATACGTGCTGTTTAAAATCTTCAATGGTAACTTCTTGGTTTGGATAATTCTCACCTAGTTTCAACCAAAAGTTCTCGCTGATGCTGAGAAAAGGTCTTTTCGTACTCAGCAGCCATACACCATCTGAAACACCTTCCAGAATTTCCTGCCTATAATCTTCGAAAAACATCTTGCATATTTACAAAAAGTTCCGACCACTATAAAAGTGAGCATACAGGTAATCCTCGAATAAGCGCATACCTACTGAGAGCCTGATGTTTAGTTTTGGAAAGAAATAAGTAGATCGTAAAATTCTAGCTAGGATCTACCCTTTTTCGGATATCCGCCGCCTTTCTTCGGGTAGCCACCACCCTTTTTGGGGTATCCACTTCCTTTCTTTTTTCCTTTGAATTTGCCTCCTCCGGATCCAAAACTCTTTTTGGCTTTGAACGGCTTATCGCCATAGGATGACTGAACGTGCGTATCGGTGATGATCACATCTACCTGTCGGCCGCTGAAGTTCATTCCGCTGAGAGACATAGCCACCTCTGTAGCGTATTTTTCCTCCACATCCACTGTGCTGCGCTCATCGTCTATCGAAATTCGACCAAAATTCACCTTGTCATTGCCCATCACTTCGTTTATAACTCCCATCAAACGGGTGGGCTTCAACTCCTGACTGGCACCTACATTGATTTCTAAAGTCGTAAATCCGGTTTCGGTTTTGCCTCCGCCTGACTTTTTGCGTTCACCACGGTCTGATCGGTCAGATCGGTCACGGAAACTACCTCTTTCACCTTGGTCAGAACGGTCGCCACGATCACTGCGCTCTCGTCTTCCCGTTCGATCCCGACGACCTCCTCGGTCATCCCGATCGTTTCCTCTCGCTGATGGTGAAGCATTGATGTCGCCGCCTTTTTCCGTTTCTACCTCAATCGATTTTAAGGCATAGCGTGTAAGTTGTGCGATCAATTGGTCTCGATCCAACTCGGAGAGCAGCGTATTCATTTCAGCATTCAGATTTTCAAAATCCTTGTGCTCGGTATTGGCGTAGTGAATATCCTCTCCCACGCCCAAAACTCTTCCGCGAACGATCTCGTCCATGCTGGGAACTTTCTTCAGCTCGAACTTCTTACCGACCATTTTCTCAATTTCCTTCAGCCTACGGTTTTCGCGACTATGAAGGATGGAAAGGCAAATACCACTTTTACCGGCGCGTCCGGTTCTACCACTTCTGTGAACGTAAACTTCAGGATCATCCGGTAAGGTATAGTTAATCACATGAGTAAGGTCATCCACGTCGATTCCTCTTGCGGCAACGTCAGTTGCAACGAGCATGCGCAGGCTCTTCGAACGGAAGTTTCGCATTACCGAATCTCTTTGTGCCTGAGAAAGGTCACCATTCAATGCTTGCGCGGGATATCCGTGTCGACTCAGCTTGCTGGCCAACTCATTTGTTTCGCGGCGCGTGCGACAAAATACAACACCATAAAACTCAGGATGGGCATCGGCTAATCGTTTCAAGGCCTCGTACCGATCGGCAGCTTTCACCATGTAATACTCGTGCGTCACATTCTTGGCTCCTTCGTTTCGTTTCCCAATGCTGATTCGCTTTGCTATACCCATGTACTTTCGGGCGATGCTCTCCACTTTCGGAGGCATGGTAGCAGAAAACAACCACGTCGATTTGTGTTTTGGTGTTTGCTGGAAAATGGTCTCCAAATCATCTTTGAAACCCATATTTAACATCTCATCCGCCTCGTCGAGA
>Ga0102943_1002297_pt1 | contig 11311 bp, 14 predicted proteins | sample SalPonC_black_MG_FD_78174 | JGI IMG/M metagenome (GOLD analysis project Ga0102943, IMG submission 78174) | Salt pond soil microbial communities from South San Francisco under conditions of wetland restoration - Salt Pond MetaG... | ecosystem: Environmental > Aquatic > Marine > Intertidal zone >...
CAGGATTCTCAGACGCATTCGAAAAATTGTTGCACAAGGAACTGACAGACATCTATTCTTTGAAAAGGAACCGGATAAATTTGCCGTGATGTTCTGGGGGACCCTCAATGGACTTCTCCAATTTAAAAAGCTGGAGCACACCGCCCTGGAACATACCCCCCATCGTGACATTTACCAATACAGCGTAAAAAAACTGCTCCAGACCATTGTCTGGAATGAACCAAAGTTTGGGGAGGATGAATGAACATATCCCAATACAGGCTTGATGACAGAGTGGCCCTGGTGACAGGTTCCGGAAAAAAAAGCGGCATCGGGTATGCCATGGCCAAAAAATTTGCTGCGCACGGCGCCCATGTCATCATTGCAGATTTCGGGACAGCCCGGGATTTTAACAGTGATGTGGGAACCAGTTCCTTGGATGCCATGGAAGCCATTGCCGCAGAATTGTCTAACAATTTTAACATCCAGACCATGGCCGTCAACCTGGACGTGACAGATACACCCCTTGTGACAGCCATGGCAGACGCTGTCAAAAAAAAATTCAGGACCATCGATATCCTGTGCAACAACGCCGGTGCCACCTTCGGGGTTCCCAACGGGGTGCATACCTATGATGAACAGGCCTGGATCAGGACGGTGGATGTCAACCTTCACGGGGTGTTCCGGGTGTCCAGGGCCATGGTGCCGCTCATGCAGGAAACCGGGGGTGCCATTATCAACACTGCATCCCGGGCCGGCAAAGTGCCGCCGCTGTTCAACGGGGCCTATGCCGTAGCCAAGGCCGGGGTGATCATGCTGACCAAGGTCATGGCCAGAGAGTTGAGCAGCCTGAATATCCGGGTGAACGCCATCTGTCCGGGGCAGATTATGACCGATCTTGAAAAATGGCGGTTCGGTCTTGAGGCGCAGATTTTCAACACCAGTGTTGAAGCACAGGAAAAAAAGATGTGTGAAACCATTCCGCTGGGCCGTATCGGCTCTCCGGAAGAGGTAGCGGATATGGCATTGTTTCTGGCATCTGATGCATCTTCTTACGTAACCGGCCAGGCTTTGAATATCTGCGGCGGACAGGTCATGGAGCTGTAGGCATCCGGCAGACAAGACAAGGGTTTAGGCAAAACGCACACCTGCCGCGGAAATACCCGGCACCCAAAAACCCAGTAATGCGAATGGGGTAATCAGAAAAAGGGACAGGAGAATATTCATGACAGATACGATGACAGGCGGTCACATCATCGCCAAAATGCTCAAAGCCGAAGGTGTGGACACGTTTTTCGGCATTATTGACGGGACCTATCTGCAGCTGTTTGCCCACATGGTGGAACAGGGCATGCACATGGTGACACCGCGCCATGAATCAGTGGCCGCGCACATGGCCGGTACCTACGCCCGTTTGACCGGTAAATTGGGGGTCTGTATCGCCAGTAACGGCCCCGGGGTCGCCAATATGCTGGCCGGGGTGGCCGTTGAAAATACGGAAGGCAACCGGGTGCTGCTGATTACCAGCTCCCGGCGCACCGGTATCACCCAACCGGACCGGGGTGGTGCCTATCAGTGCTTTAACCAGGCGGCATCCATTGCTGCCATGGCCAAGTGGTCGGCATCCTGCGCCTATGCCGAACGGATTCCCGAACTGCTCCGCCAGGCTTTGCGCGAATGCTATCACGGACGGCCGGGCGTGGTCCATCTGGATGTCCCTGAAAACCTGATCAACGGCTCCGGTCCTGCCGTTCCCATACAAAATCCGGCCCAGTACCGGCCCACAGCCCCTGTTCCCCCCCTGCAGGAGCAGGTGGACCATGCAGCCAGACTGCTGGCAAAAGCGCAATGTCCCATGATTCATGCCGGATCCGGGATCATCCATTCACAGGCGTTTCAGGAACTCAAACAGGCCGCAGAGCTGCTGCATGCACCGGTCACCACCTCCTGGGCCGCCCGGGGCGTGATGGATGAGCGCCACCCCCTGGTCTGGCCCCTGGTGCATATCGATGCCAATACAGCGGTGCGCAATGCCGCCGATGTCTGTCTCTGCCTTGGATCGGACATGGGGGAAACCGACTGGTGGGGCAAAGCACCATACTGGGGAAAACAGGCAGACCTTGATTTCATTCAGGTCGACATTGACGAGACCCGCCTTGGGCGCAACCGGCCAGTCTGTTTGGGCATTATCGCTGATGTCAAACTGTTTTTACAGGCCCTGCTGGAAAAACTGGCACCATTGCAGGCCGCCATGAATCTGGACCAGCGCAGGCAAAAGACCGCAGAACTCTCAGAACAAATCAAAAATGACCGGGAAACGCTGGATCAGATGCTGAACAATGAGGCCGGGGGCATGATTTCCGGTCATGTACCGCGCATCTGCCGGGCGTTTTTCAACGATGATGCCGTGGTGGTGTTTGACGGCGGCAACAGCGCGGTGTGGGGCAACTTCTACACCCCCATTCTCACACCCAATTCCCAGCTGGGCACCCCTCACATGGGGCATCTGGGCGCCGGAGTGGGCCAGGCCATTGCCGCCTGTATCGCCCGGCCCCAAAATCAGGTGTACTGTATCATTGGTGACGGGGCCATGGGGTTCAACATGCAGGAAATCGAAACCGCTGTGCGCAACCACCTGGCCCCTATTTTCCTGGTGATGAACGACAAACAATGGGGCATGGTCAAAATCAACCAGATGGTGGCGCTGGACCCGGTCAAAGAGATGTTTGCCACGGCGCTTGGACCTGATAAAACCGGCACCATCAACACCGAGCTGGGTGACATCGCCTGGGATTCCCTTGCCCGGTCCATGGGGGCCTTCGGCGCCCGGGCAGACAGCCCTGAAACCTTGTGCAAGGCTCTTGAACAGGCCTTAGCTTCCCGTATCTGTGCCGTGATCCAGTGCGACGTTGATCCGGCCGCCCATATGTTTGCCCCGGGATTGATGCATTTTAAAGATATGCACCAGGAACCGGCCGGCGAATAAATTGTTCACATGCAAGTGCCCCAAAAGGGCATAAAGGAGGGAAGATATGGATCCTGTCACCCTGGACCAGGTGCAACTGAATTTCAACCCTTCCGGATTAGCCGTGATCAAAGGGGCCATCGGCCTGATGATGCTCGGTGTGGCACTTGATTTGAAATTTGACGATTTTAAACGGATTGCAGCAAGCCCGAAGGCGCCTGCCATCGGGCTTGCTGCACAGTTTGTCCTGCTGCCGGCCTTTACGTTTCTGCTGGTCATGGTCCTTCGTCCTATTCCGTCCGTGGCTTTAGGCATGATGCTGGTGGCGGCCTGCCCGGGGGGCAACCTGTCCAATATCATGACCTATCTTGCCCGGGGCAGCACTGCGGTTTCCATCAGCATGACCGCCGTCTCCACCATGGTGGCCATTGTGATGACCCCGCTGAACATTTCATTCTGGGGCCGGATGAACCCGGATACCGCTGCTATTCTGCAACAGGTACGTCTGGATCCCATGGATGTGTTTGTCACGGTTTTCATTATCCTGGGCATTCCGTCTATTATCGGCATGGGCCTGGGCAAATACGTGCCGAGTCTTGCCGACCGGGTGCGCAAACCCTTTAAAATCTTTTCCCTGGTATTTTTCATCCTCATTGTGGCCGGTGCCCTGGCAGCCAACTGGACCCATTTTCTGGCATATGTGGGCGTTGTGATGTTTGCTGTTCTGCTGCACAACGCCCTGGCCCTGAATATCGGCTACTGGGCCGGCCGCCTGTTCAGTCTGCCGGAAGCTGACTGCCGGGCGGTCTGTGTGGAAGTGGGCATACAGAACTCGGCCCTGGGGCTGGTACTGGTCTTCAATTTTTTCAACGGCCTTGGGGGCATGGCCATCCTGGTGGCCTGGTGGGGTATCTGGCACATCATCTCAGGGCTGTTGACCGCTTTTTTCTTCAGCCGGCTGCGGCCTGATACCGGCGTAGTGACCCCATGACAAGAAACGCATTTGAAAACAAAACCGTGCTGATCACCGGCGGGGCATCCGGCATCGGCCTTGCCACGGCCCGTGAGTTTGCCAGGGTCGGGGCCAATGTAGTGGTGGATGACATGGCAGTTTAAATCGGAACTCAACTGATGGTATTTATACAAAAGGATTCACAATTTTTGTATGTGAAATCTGCTGACCATTGTTCAGATCTTCAGAATATAAAATCCTGCAGTCAGCATGATTTGCCGCAGCAACAATAAGCGAGTCCCAGTAGGACAGGTGATGCATTTGCTTCAGTTTCAGCGCACTTTTGAAGAGCAGCAAATCAAGGGTCACAATTTCCATGATTTCAAACAATTCGATCTCTTTTTCAGCCACCGGCACAGCAAGGGGCGTTTTGATTTTTTGTGTAACAGTCACCCAGAATTCACTTAACACCTGAATGGAAATGACAGCAGTTTTGTTTAACAGCGCATCCTTGATCAACTTGCGTGCGGTTTGTTTCTTGGCTGGCTCTGAAGCGTCGTTGGCATACACCAGTAGATTGGTATCAAAAAAAACATTATCGCTCATGAAGGTCATCCCTGGTCCATGTTTTTGGACCGGTTTCAGCTGTGCTGGTTTCAAACATCATATCCAGCTCTTCAATCAAAAGATGCCGAAGCTTTTCTTCCCGGTTGACCAGATCCGCGATATATGCCCTGACCAAACCACTGAAACTGGTGTCTTTGTCAATGGCAATTTTTTTGGCTTTTTTCAAAAGCTGTTCATCAATGGAGATGGTTATATTTGACATACTTCACCTTTTTATGTGTTGCACCTAAAAGGATGCTACACATCAATCATGTAAATGTCAAGAAAAGTCTGTTCCAATTACCGATACAATGCTGCCAGCCTGTCCGCTGAAACCCCGCAATGATACAACAGCCGGATCAGCCAGTTGCGCAGGGTGCAGACTGCGATGCCCTCTTTTTTCCACCGCCGGGAGGATGTGATGGATTTTTGCTTCAGGATATGGATTCTGTTCCCCCTTTTCCTGATCCGGGTCATCAGTTCCAGGTCCTCCATGATGGGAATCTCCCTGAATCCACCCGCCCGTTCAAAATCGTCTTTTCTGAGAAAGATGCTCTGATCCCCGTAGGGCACCCGGGTCATCCGGGACCTGAGATTGGCGGACCATTCTATGATTTTCAAAGGGAGGCGGTCATCGTCGATCCCCAATGAAAACGCCCCGCCCACCAGATCCGGGTCTTTGGAAAGCAAGTTTGTTATCAATTCTGGGGCCTCGTCAGGCAAAAAGGTATCCGCATGCACAAAGAGCAGGATCTCTCCTCTGGCAATAGCAGCACCCTGGTTCATCTGCCTGGCCCGCCCCCTGCCGGAACGGATCGTTTTGACCCGGGGCAGCGCAACCGCTGCAAGGGTGTCCCCTTCAGGACCACCGTCCACCACAATGATTTCATTGCCGGGTGCGGGGAAAACCGTCTGCACGGTTTCAAGAAATGCGTTGATGGTTTCTGCTTCCCGGAACACCGGCACTATGACGGAAATGTTCATCTCACAGTCTGCCTTGTCAGGTTTCATCAGTCATGTAATTGAAAAACAGTCCGGTTTCCGCTGAAACTGCGTTCAGATCCTCCAGGGTATCAATGTCCCTCATCGCCGTCAGCAAACAGAATTTGCGCCGGCCTGCCTCCATTTTCTCCAGCGTCAAGCGCAGTACATCAGGGGTACTCCAGGGGATATCACCAAACATTTCAGGGAAAAAACGGTCCTGTGTCATGGCCACCAGGTAATACCCCCCGTCCAGTGCAGGCCCGATCACCACATCACCCACTTTGGTCATTTTTGCGGCCTCTTCGATGATGGAGACCGGCAGGTGGGGCAGGTCACTGCCGGTCAGAACAACCCGGCCAAACCCACGGGCAAAGCCCTGTTCAAATGCATTCCGCATTTTATGCCCCAGGTCAGGACCCTTTTGCACCATGAAATCACATCCGCTGCCAAGCCATTCCCGGTAATCGGAAACCGGGTGATCCGGATGACAGCTGATCACTGTGTCAAAGCCTGTTGAACGGCAGGTTTCAAGCAGGGTCCGGACAAATCCGCGATACAGCATGGCTGCGCTTTCCATGCCGATCTGCCTGCCGAGCCGTGTCTTGACAGCCCCTGCCTGCGGATATTTTACCATAACAACAATGGCGGTGCGGTCATGCATGTAACTTCCATCAAAAAAGGGTTTTTTAGCTGCCCAAAAGCCCTCCAAAGGTAACACACACCATGATTTTTGAACAGAAGATAAATCAGCACTGGATATTTGCTATGGTGTGCGCTTCTATGGGGAGCCCCTGGTGGTGTCCTGTGAACGGCCCGTCAGAGCTGAAGGGGCCGGCAGACATGCAATTGAAAAAACCGATACAAATTCAAACCTCTATCAAAATTTCACATTGGACAGCCCACAGCTTTCTGATATAGTTTTTCCCGTTTGCTACATAATTTTACTTCCGCTACAACAGGAGAAAACCATGATTTGTATCGATATACCAGGTGTGGGAAAAAAACAGATCCATCACATTGTTTTTGATTATAACGGCACCATTGCCATAGACGGGGTTCTGATCCCGGGGGTGAGAGAAGCGATCCGGTCATTTGCAGGGCAGGCCGCATTTCATGTCATCACAGCCGACACATTCGGGTTTGTCACAGACCAGGTGTCGGACATTGACTGCAAGGTCGTGATCATCCCCCCAAAAGACCAGGCACAAAGCAAACAGGATTTCATTGCAGGACTCGGGGTGCAGAATGCCCTGTGCGTGGGTAACGGTGCCAACGATGAACTGATGCTGAAAGATGCTGCTGTGGGAATTGCGGTGTTGCAGGAAGAAGGCCTGGCCGCTGCCGCCCTTTTTGCCGCCGACCTTGTGGTCAAAGATGTCCTGGACGTGTTTGCCCTGCTGAAAACACCGGAACGGATCATGGCCACATTACGAAAATAATGCATCCCGGCACGGCAGTGATTTTCCACTCTGCATCACATCCGGGTCTTATAGCTCACTTCTAAATAAAAACACATGAAAGCTTTTAGCTGTTAGCGTTTAGCTGTTAGCTGAGTACTGATGGCTGATGGCTTTCATATAAACTCCCATGCCCTATCGGGCACAACAAAACATGAAAGCGTTAGCCGGTGATAACAGCAGGGAAAATTTTGTTTACTGGAAGCGAATAATTGCCTACTAATAGCTAACGGCTAAAAGCTAAAGGCTAACAGCTTTCATATAAAACTCCCCAGAGTTACTGTCAGGTTTGGTGCCGGGCATGGACCCGGCGGGTGCGCTATTGATATTTTCTATATTTTTATGGAAAATATATACATATTAACAATTTGACTCTTTGTAATGCCATCAGGTATTTTCACCCAGTTTTCACATATTGTAACGGTTCCATCACGCCGGATATCGGGTGTATCGGATCGATGGACCGGGTGCTGCGGCATGTAACCTGAATGTTATAAGGAGTCACATCCATGACAAAAAATGTGTTGGCTACCCGCACGGGTATCATTGTGGTGGGGGCGGTAATCGGAATTTTGGCCCCGCTGCTTCAAAAACTGGGAAACCCCGGCAATATGGGCATCTGCGTAGCCTGTTTTGAAAGGGATATCTCCGGTGCTTTGGGATTTCACCGGGCCGCAGTGGTGCAGTATCTGCGGCCCGAAATCATTGGCTTTGTGTTAGGCTCACTGGCAGCAGCCCTTGCGTTCAAGGATTTCCGTCCCAGAACCGGGTCTGCCCCGTTTGTGAGATTTGTGCTGGGGGTGTTTGCCATGATCGGGGCCCTGGTGTTTCTGGGGTGTCCCTGGCGGGCACTGCTCCGGCTGGCCGGCGGGGATCTGAATGCAATCCTCGGACTGGCCGGTCTGGTTTTCGGCATCTGGCTGGGTACCCTGTTTTTAAAAAACGGGTACAACCTGGGCCGGACCCAGAAAACCCATGCCGCAGCAGGACTGCTCATGCCTGTGGTGATGGCGGGTTTTCTGGTGTTGATGCTGATATTTCCGCAAATAGAGGGAGAGCCCAAAAACGATATTCTGTTTTACAGTATCAAGGGACCGGGGGCCATGAGCGCGCCGCTGCTCATTGCCATTTGTGCCGGCCTGGTGATCGGGTTTCTGGCCCAGCGCAGCCGATTCTGCACCATGGGGGCATTCCGGGATTTTATCCTGTTCCGCCAGATGCACCTGCTCACCGGTGTCATCACCCTGCTGGTGGTGGCAGGCATCACCAACCTCGTGTTTGGTCAATTTCATATGGGATTTGAAAAACAACCGGTGGCCCATACCCTGCATCTGTGGAACTTTGCCGGCATGGCCCTGGCCGGTCTGGCGTTTGCCCTGGCAGGGGGATGCCCCGGTCGTCAGCTTTTCATGGCAGGTGAAGGAGACGGAGATGCTGCCATATTTGTGTTCGGCATGATTGTCGGGGCGGGCTTTGCCCATAATTTCGGCCTGGCCAGCTCGCCTGCCGGGGTGGGACCCCATGGAATCGCTGCGGTAATTATCGGATTTGCCGTCTGTCTGGCCATTGGCTTTACCATGCGCAAAAAATAACCAAGGAGATATGATCATGACAAAAACCATAGATGCCAGAGGCCTGTCCTGCCCCCAGCCCGTGCTCATGTTCCTGGAGGCTGTCAAATCACCGGAAGATACACAGTTTGCAGTGCTGGTGGACACAGAGGCTTCCAGAGAAAATGTATCCCGGGCCGCTGAAAGCCAAAACTGCCGGGTGACGGACATCCAGGAAACAGGGGATGAATATCATCTGACCATCCTCAGAAACCCGTAACATATCCAGGATGTGCCGGTTTGTTCAATTTTTTTAAAAAAACGGATGCCGGGAAAGTTTCCGGGGGAAACAAGAACAGGTTACAGTCGGATCACGGTATCCTGGTGTTTGAACATACCAGTGAGGTGATCCAGGCGGAAAAAATGCTCAAAACCAGCGGCTGGGATGTCCGGGTCATGGGCCCGCCTCCGGAGATCCAGACCGGATGCGACCTGGTGATCCTGTTTCCTTTGATCGAACAGCTGGAAATTGTCCGGCTGCTCACCTCCCGGTCCAATGCCCCGCTCCAGGTGGTGCCGGTGACCGATCCGCTGCTGGAACCGGTGAGTCTGTTCCAGGAAAAGGATTTTGGTGATTATCTCATGGTCCGGGCCGCAAACATGAAAATCACCGTTGACAAACAAACCCGGATCATCGTCAATGTATCCGGCGGCGGATGTCCGGATGTGCCCTGGCTGGCGGGTGAAATGGTGGGAAAATCACTGGCGGATGCCCCTGATCCTTTGGAAATCGGGCATACCCTTTGCGGGTATGCCCTGGGTCTGGCGTTCAAGGAGATGAAAACCCAATGCTTGCCATAGCGGGAACCGTGCCGGACAATGATTTCGGTCTGGCTGAGGGACGGGTATCTATAGAAACAGACCATCTTTATATGGATGGCAGTATCATCCCGGTGAACCGGGGCACCCCCGCCCTTTTAGGCGCGGCGATCCAAACACTGACGGTGTTCGGCCAGGATCCTGTCTTCGGATTTCTTGCCGGGGATACCGGCCCCGGGCACGGCAGCAGGCAATTGTATGAATACCTGGTCAACACCTCTTCCTTTTCGGACATTCACACCCTGGTGTTCCATTATCTGCAGCCGGACACCGACTGGCACAACCGGGTGATGTTCACGCTTCAGGATATGGAAAAAAAACCAATTTTGATTGCAGATGCCGGGTTCATGTATGCCGCCAAAATGAGCGGAGCAGCCCCGTTGTATGACCTGTTCACGCCGGATGCCGGCGAGCTGGCGTTTCTGGCGGATGAAAATGCACCCCACCCGTTTTATACCAGGGGCTTTATCCTGCACACGGACAATCCGGTGAAGGACCTGGTGGCCCGTGCCTATGCCCATGAAAACGCGGCCCGGTATCTTCTGGTAAAAGGTGCGAAGGATTATGTCATGAACAGGGAGGGGGAGCTGTCTTGTGTGGACGGCCCGTCCCATGAGGCCATGGAAGCCATCGGCGGCACCGGCGATACCCTGACCGGCATTGTTTGCGCTTTGATCAGCACCGGCATGGATATCCCGGACGCCGCATTTGCCGCAGCCAGAGCAAACCGGGTGGCGGGACAGCTGGCCTCCCCGACCCCGGCTACAGGCATTGATGAAATTATCCGCCACATTCCCCGGGCCGTGGAAACCGTCCTGCATCAAATCAACCAGTAACCGCCTTTCGCAACCCCTGCTCAGCTGCCGGTTTTCTCCTGTTCAGCCGACAGCAGGGCTGCCCCAAAGGCGCCGGCCAGCTGGGGATCGGACGGGATCATGATATCCCGGTCCAGTTTCCGGTACAGCAGCTCCTTCATGCAGGGGTTTTTGGCCACCCCGCCGGTGAACACAATGGGGCCGTTGGACGACACCCGGTTGATCATACCGGCGGCCCGGCGGATCACACTGGTGTGCAGCCCCCGGGCAATCTCTTTTCGGTCTTCGCCCTTAGCGATCAGGGAGGTGACCTCGGATTCGGCAAACACCGTGCACATGCTGGAGATCAGCAGGTCTTTTTCAGCCGCCAGGGCCTGGGCACCGAAATCCGCCAATTCAAATCCCAGGGTGGCGGCCATGATTTCCAGGAACTTGCCGGTGCCGGCGGCACACCGGTCGTTCATTTCAAACTTTTTCACTTTGCCGGTGTCAAACAGGGCAATGGCCTTGCTGTCCTGCCCCCCGATGTCCAGAACGGTGCGGGCATCGGGAAACTCCGTCCAGGCGCCCCGGGCATGGGCCTTGATCTCCGTGACCGTTGGCGCGTCAAAGGAGAGTTCAAACAGGTTCCGGCCGTATCCCGTGGCCATGATTTTGTCAAATGATACCTTGGCGATGAGTGCATTGGCCGTGGTCATTGGATCAAATCCGGTGTCGGACTGGAACCGCTCCAGGATCTTGCCAGATGCGTCAACCACCACCAGCTTGATGGTGCGGGAGCCGATATCGATACCGGCATACCGCACCGCTGTTGTTTCTGTGGTCATGATGATGCCTACCTGAGCTGCTCGATAAAGGCTTCCACCCGGGTTTTGAGCTGACCGGCATCTTCCATGCCATAATCGGTTTCCACCCGCAGGCAGGGGATGTTTTTTTCTTCAAGGGCCTTTTCCACAGGGATGGATTCCATGAGATAGGGCTGGCAGAACTGGAGGCCGTAATGGATCACCCCCTGGGCGTTATAGGCTGCCGCCATCTCCTGGATATGGTCCAGGCGCTGGGAATTGGGGGTGAAAATGGCGCAGTCCACCTGGAAATACCGGTCCACGATGGCATCCATCATC
>Ga0102943_1002300_pt1 | contig 11304 bp, 11 predicted proteins | sample SalPonC_black_MG_FD_78174 | JGI IMG/M metagenome (GOLD analysis project Ga0102943, IMG submission 78174) | Salt pond soil microbial communities from South San Francisco under conditions of wetland restoration - Salt Pond MetaG... | ecosystem: Environmental > Aquatic > Marine > Intertidal zone >...
AGCCTGAGCAACAGGTCCCCCTTGAAGAACATGGCGAACATCACCGAATCCGCCTTGATGCCTTGTGCTCCTCGTCCCTCGCGAACGGTCACGCCGCCCGCGTCCCGGAAGTGGTTCTTGATGTCTGCATATCGATCTTGCATGGGCGCACTCCAGATCGTCACGGTCGAAACGCATCCTCGTCAACTCTCGTGCCGCCCGGCTCGGCGTAGGGGAGCGCCTGGCCCCCGAGGGGCGACAAGCCCTAGCGCGACCCGTCGTCGCCTTGGGTTCGCACCAGGCACGCCCGCTCCAGGGCGTCCAGGTAGCGCCCGATCACGAAACGGGTTCCCGCCATCACGAGGGGCCCGACGCCGCGCTTGGGCGTCAGCTCGACGCGCCAGCGCACCTCGGTGCCGCCGTCGTCGAGCCTAGCGAACACGACCACCCCCAGGTGATGATCGACGGGAAAGGTGGTCCAGGACGGATTCACGACGCGGTACTCGAGCCGCTCCGGCCACTCGGTGGTGGTGATCCGCTCACGCACGCCTCGTGAGCCGACGCCGATGCGCCGGGTGCAGCCGAGGCCGTCGGCGCCGCCACGCTCCTCGATGACGGGACGCGGTCCGAAGCCCGCACCGCCGACCCAGAGCACCGTTCGGAAGCACGTCCAGGTCGTCTCCGGCGACGTCGGGACGCGGCGAGACCAGGTCAGGGTGCGAATCCTGCCTTCCTCGACGGTACTTCCGTCCGATCGCGCCGTCCGCTCGAGCTGCTGGGGCACACCGCCATCGTAAGCGAGCGACGCTCGGTCGGAGGTCGTGGCAGGGGTCCGGATCGCTGGTGATCACGGGGCGGATCGTCTGGCAACCGCTGCGGGTTCGACTTCTCGCGCCACGGCAGGGCCGCACGGCGAAGCTCTGGCGGAGCCAGAGGCGCGCCGCCTACAGCGATGCGCGTGCACGGTAGCCTGGCGACACCCCACGTGGGCGTAGACCGGCGCCGTTCGCGTCGCGCCCGTGGAAGAGGAGGCCACCATGAAGTACCGACGCTTGGGCTCGACCGAGATGCCCGTCTCCGTCGTCGGAATCGGCACCTGGCAGTTCGGCGGCGAGTGGGGCCGCGACTACGACGTGCCCGAGGTTCGCGACATCCTGGACCGCGCCCACGAGCTGGGCATCAACCTCCTCGACACCGCCGAGTGCTACGGCGACCACCTCTCCGAACGACTGATCGGAAAAGCGATCGAGGGCCGCCGCGACGAGTGGTTCGTCGCCACCAAGTTCGGACACCGCTACCTGGGCGACTTCCAGCGCGACCAGCTGTGGACGGCGGACGAGGTCCTCGAGCAGCTCGACGCCTCGCTGGAGGCGCTCCGCACCGACCACGTGGACCTCTACCAGTTCCACTCCGGCAGCCGCGAAGCGTTCGACGACCCGGACCTGTGGCAGGCATTGGCCGAACAGGTGGAGGCGGGCCGCATCCGCCACCTCGGCATCTCGATCGGCAAGAACGACGACGTCTACCAGACGAGCCGCGCGCGCGACGTCGGAGCCGAAGCGATCCAGGTGGTCTACAACCGGCTGGACCGCACACCCGAGCAGGACGTCTTCCCTGCCTGCCAGACCCACGACCTGGGCGTGCTGGCCCGCGTGCCGCTCGCCAGCGGCTACCTGAGCGGCAAGTACCGCCCCGACGCCACCTTCGAAGACGCCAACGACGTGCGCTCACGGCACGATCGGCAAGAGGTCCAGCGCAAGCTCGAGGAAGCCCAGCGGATCCGCCACGAAGAGGTACCCGACGGCGTCGACATGGCGACCTGGGCGCTGGCCTGGTGCCTGCAGCACCCGGCCGTCAGCTGCGTCATCCCCGGCTGCAAGAACGTCGAACAGGTCGAAGCCAACGCGAAGGCGGCCGAGCTCGACCTGGTGCGCGACGACCACCCTCAGGCGCTGACCGGCGCTCAGCCGGCGACGTCGCCGCTACATCGCGCCTCCACGAGCCCCTAGGGCCACGCGCCGAGCCCGGTGGCGCGTGGCGACCGTGCCCGTCGACACGCCGAACCGCCCAAGTGCCAGCGTGGAGGGTCTCGCCCCACCTCCCCCACCGACCCCTCCCGAAGCGGCAGCATCGCGTCCCTCTCCTCGTCCGACAGGCGAAGGAAGAACTCGAAGGACCTGCCCTGACGCGCCAGACGCTGCTCGAACGACGCCATGCTGGCCAGGCGCTCGTCCCACACGGTGGCCGGATGCGCGCGGAGCCCACGTCCGCGTGCGCCCGCATTGTCGGAAAACGACGGGCCCGAGCACGCCTGGGACCCCCTACACTTCGGCGTCACGAAGGGACGCACCGCCGTCGACCTTCCTGAACAACGTACGTCCGAGAGAGGAAAGGGGTGCTGGCCATGTGCGTCGCCGTGCTGATCCTGGTCGTCCTGGGAGCTCAACTCAATCTGACGGCGCTGGTTCCCGCCGCCGCGGGTCAGGGCCCACCCCCATGGTGGGTCGGGGGCGGCGTGCTGTGGCCCTTCTTCACGGACACGCGGACGTTGATGCCGCCCGGAGACGCGTTGAACACCCTCACGCCACTGCTGGGCATCGCATCGGGAGGCCTGTTCCTCATGGCGGCAGCGGCCCTCCTGGGATGGTGGGTGCCGTCCTCGTGGTTCACCGTGCTCGTCATCGGCGGCGTCCTCGCATCGATTCCGCTACAGGTCGTCTGGCTCTCCCCTTGGGCGATCCTGCCCCTCGTCGTCGATGCCACCTTGCTGTGGGTCGTCTTCGGCATGCGCGCGACGCCGGCCACCCTCTGCGGCTAGATGCCCCTGCCGCTAGATGGAGGTTCGGCGCCAGCCGCTCCACGTGCTTGAGGGACGCGCATCGCATACGCTCGAGGCATCACGCGACATGGCACGTAGCGACCGAACGGTCGAATCGGCGGGCGGGCACCCCACGCGAGGGCGCGACCTGGCTTCGGTCCAGCCCTGCCACTCGTGCCGCGGTCAGCGTCTCCCCTTCTCCGCCAGTCGTCGGTGATCGGCCAGGCCCAAGCGCGGCGTTCGACGCTCACGTTCGAACGGTGCCGCCCCGAGGCTGACGTGCTACCCTCCGATCCCCATCGAGTTCGATCGGCGCCGGCCTGCCTCCGCACCCTGACGAGCACCGACGACGGCCGCCGGGAGGCCCTACCGTGACCGACCATCGATCGAGGTCCATCGAGCTACCCGATGGCCGAAGCGTGGGCTACGCCGAATACGGCGATCCGAACGGTGTGTCGGTGCTGTACGCCACCGGCGGAAACAACTCCCGCCTCGAGGCGGCGTCGTTCGACGCCGCCGCACGGAGCGTCGGGGTGCGCCTGATCGCCATCGACCGACCGGGCTTCGGGACGTCGACCTTCCAGCCTGGCCGGCGGTTCCTCGACTGGGTCACGGACGTCGACGCCCTTCTCCGCGAGCTGGGGCTCGATCGCGTCTACCTGCTCGGGCTGTCCGGCGGTGCTCCGCACGTCTTGGCCGTGTGCCACGCACGTCCCGATCGCGTCGTTCGTGCCGCGGTCGTGAACGGCGCGGCGCCTCCCGGCGTTGCTGGGACCTTCCACGGAATGTGGCCGCCGATCCGTGTGCTCTATGCGCTTGCGAGATGGGCGCCCCTGCCGATGCTGAGAGCCGTGCAACGGGCGATGAGCGATCCGGACCGCAACTTCACGCCCCAGAACGTGCAGCGCCTCCGTCCCCCGGACGCCGAGCTGCTGAGTCGACGTCCTGACGTCCTGGAGGACATCAAGACGAGCATGCGAGAGGCGCACCGCCCCGGCTACGACGGAGCCGCCTGGGAATGGCGGCTGTACACGCGCCCGTGGGGCTTCGAGCTCGCGGACGTCACGACGCAGGTGCGCATGTGGTACGCCGAGCAGGACGGCAATGCGCCGCCCGCCATGGGTCGATACCTCGCGGGTGCACTGCCCCACGCGACGCTCCAGATCGTGCCGGACGAGGCGCACCTGTCCCTGCTCGTCAACCACGGCGCACGGGTTCTCGCGGACCTGATCGCCTGAGCAGGTTCGCGAAGGCCCGAGCCGCTGCGTTCGCGACCCTCCGAATCGTGGACGCCGCCCTGAAGCCGATGTCCAAGCAAGGCTCGCCGCCCTCGGACCTACGACCGTCTGTCGCCGTGAGCCGAAATGCCGGCGGTCCCCTCGGTCGGGACGAAGCCGGCGGACACGAAGAGGATCGCTGCCAGCAGCAGCACCGACCACGCCGCTCGCTCGATCACGCTGGGAAACACCGACGTCACCAACAGGTACGGCTGGGCCGCGCTCCAGGCCAGGCCTGCGATGGCGGCCGCGCCCGCTGCTGCCTGCAGCGCGCGCGGCCAGCGCATTTGGGCGGCCAACGGTGCGAAGCGCAGGCGGCGCGCCCTTACGGCGCCGGCGACGCGGACGCCGAGCCAGGCGGACGCCACCAGCAGCGCCACGACCAGCATCCGCACGGCGGTGACGCCGTAGCCGATCCTGGCCATCTTCACGCTTCCGATGCCCGTCCAACGCGCCCAATCGCGAAGCACCCCGGAGATCAGCGGCCAGCTCCGTTGGCTGTTGGTGAGAAGCACGATGCCCGCGCCCAGCTCGGGGACGGCGTGGAAGTGGGTCATCCACCCGTGGCCCTGGCCGCCGTGCCAAACCGCTCTCCGGTCGCCGGCCACCTCCTCCACGAAGTGGCCGAGCCCGTAGCCGTCCGCCACCAACCCGAACACGCCGGGGATCGGGACTTGGAGCGTATGGAGCGCGCGAGTGTCCGCTTCGCTCAGGACCGCGCCTGCACCCGCGCCGCCCGAGGCGGCGACGAAGCGTGCGACGTCGCCGACGGTCGCGAAGAGACCCCCCGACGCCTTGGTCGCGTACACGAACGGGCGGATCGGCCGTCCGTCCAGGTCGTGCCCCGTCGGAACGCGCGCGGCGACCGCCTCGCGCCACGCGAAGCTGGCGTCGTCCATGCCCAGCGGCCTCAGCACCTCGTCGCGCATGTAGGCGGCGAACGGACGTCCCGTCGCGCCCTCCACCACCAGCTCGAGCACGTCGAACCCATGGTTGGAGTAGCGGAACGTCGTTCCCGGCGTGGTGACGAACCGCAGGTCGCTCGCCAGCGCCTCGCGGGGCGACGGCACGGCCCCGTCGACGGCGTACTCGCTTCCCAGCGGGCCCAGCCAGGCGCCGGTGGTATGGCTGAGGGCTCGTCGCACCGTGACCTCGTCGCTCAGGGAAGATCCCTCGACCCGCAGGTCGGGCACGTACCGCGACACCGGGTCGTCCAGCCCGATCGCCTCCTGTTCTACGAGCCGCATGACGCCCCACGCCGTCACCGACTTCGAGATCGATCCAGTGTGGAACACGGCGTCGACGGTCATGGGCTTCGCTCGCTCCAGGTCCGCGAATCCGTACGCGCCCGTCCAGGCGACCTCGCCGTCGCGAACCAACGCCACGGCCACGCCGGGAACGTCGTAGCGACGCATCGACGTCGCGACGACCGCCTCGATGCGACCTGCGAACGCTTCGAGGGACGCTTCCGGCTCGACGGGTGCGCGAGCGCACGCCGTCAGCGACGCTGCTGCGACCAGGACGGTGGCGATCAGCGACAGCACGACCGCATGCATGTCGACGTACGCGTGGAGCCGGCGACGGAACCAGCGGTGCATGGAGCCTCCCTCGGTCGAGACCCACTACTAGCGCGCCCGGCTCTCTGCAGGAAGCACCATTCGTCCCGGCGGCAGCGACCACCTGAGGCGACAGGTTCGCCGCCACCTCTCGGGACCCGAGCTCTGCACGCGACAGGCACCGGTGGGGACTCGCAGCGTGGCGGGTCGGATGACCCCGAGCCATGGATCGAGCGAAGGCATCGCCGCTCGTTGGCGTCCGCTGCTTCCGTTCGGGATCGCCGGTGTTCAGCGGTCCGCCCGCGCGACGCCCCAGGCGATCGCGTCGCTGCAGGACCAGTCGCACCAAGCGTGGCGCGCGTACATCGTCGATGATGGCGACGGAGACGGCGTGCGGGCCGCATCGCTCGCCGCCGATCACCGCGTCGTCGCGTTCCAGAATCCCGGACACGGTCAGGTCAAGGCACGCAACGCCGCCCTCCGCAGCGCCGACGGCGACATCGTGATGCTTCTCGGCGGCGACGTCCTGCTCGACCCCGACTCCATGCGCGAGGTCGTTCGGCGCCTCGCGTCCGGCCCGGCGCTGGTCCGTCGCAGCGGCTGGCTGCTGTTCGCGGAGGACGGCCGCGACACCGACCGCCAGCCGTTCCGGCTGCGGGCCGACCCTGAATCGTTGCGTCGGGACAACCCCTTCCTCCCGTGCGGGCTCGCGTGGCCCCGGACGCTCCACGACCGGCTCGGCGCATTCGATCCCACGGTCGGGAGCCACGATTCGGACTGGATCCTGCGCGTCCTCAGCGCGGGGCCGCCTCTCGCCGAGGTTTCGGGACTCGGCGTGGGCTACCGCGTCCACGACGGAACTGCGTCGACCCACCGAACCGCCTGGCGCACGGCCGCTTTCGAGCGCGTTGGCGCCAAGCACAAGCTCACCATCGAAGAGGAGGACCACGTGACCGCACACCGGGAACGGGTAGGCGGCGACGCCAGTGGCTGCACGGCCGACGGGACGAATCTCCTGGCGCACGGGCTTCGCCCGAGCGCAGAGGCCGGGCGGATCGGACCGTAGCGGGCGCGAGGACCGACGTGCACACGTGACACGCGCCCTCCAGAGAGGCCCCGACGCCTGGACGTCGCCCCGCACGACCTCGCGACCTCGCCCATGCGACCGTGGACCCGCGCGGCCGCTTCAGGAGCGCCTTCACCTGGAGCCACGTCCCTGCCGTGACGGTCCGCCAGCAGCTCGACGAAGCCGTGCAGCGCCAGCCGGTTCGGCCCCGAAGATTCGGAAGCCAGGGCTGCAACGCCTCGATGCCGGACATGGCCACGAACGCCTTCATGCCGTGACGACGGACGTCTGGCACGGCGCTCCGAAACAGGCGCATCGGCCCCAGCACGTTCCCGTCGTCGTTGTCGCGCCAGGCGTCGAACGTACTGTCGGAGAGGTCCCGCGGACCGTTTTGCATCGTAGGCGAAGCTCGCGCCGGGGACGGGCGGGGCAGGCGGAGTCTGGTAGCGCTCGAGCATGTCGGTTCGTCGTCCGCGGCTGAAGACCGCGGCACCGAGACGACCGAATCGCTCGACCGTCACGATGACGGCGCGCTCCACGTCCGCATCCTCGAGCACCGATCCGGCGACGCCGAACTGCCGAGCCCTGCCGCGAGGTCCACGCAGCCGCTCCTGGACATCAGGACCCGCGCGTATCCGTCCTGGCGAAGACGCCCAGCGATTCTGGAAGCGATGCCGCCGCTGGAAGCGGTGACGATGCAGGCGGGTGCTCGCATTGCACCGGCGCTCCCGGCCGGGCGTGGCTGAACACCTCGACGTCGCACCGCCGCATGCGCACGCTGGGCTCCAGAAGCAACGACCCCGTGCCGTCGAACCGGGGCGGGTCTGCCCACGCTGCGCGCAGCGCACGACCGAGAACAGACGGTCTCCGCGGCCGTGTGGCCGCGGAGACCGAGACGGCGGGCCGTCAGCCCCCAGGCGGGCGGTAGCTGGCGACGCGATCGACTGCCGCGTCCGCCTCCGCTGGGGTCATCAACACGATCGTCTCGAAGTGGCTGAACGCGCCGGACGCGCCGGCCGTCGCCGCCACGGCGATGGCGGCGGCATGATCGGGGAGCTCGCCGATCGCATAGAAGTCGTTGCTACCGAAGGCGAAATGGTACGACTCCAGCGTGCCGCCGACGCTATCGGCGAGGTCCCGGGCCGCAGCTTCGCGAGCCGACCCGCCCTCCTTCATGACCCCCGAGATGCCCTGCTGACTGTACGAGCCCTGGAACAGGTACTTCGGCATGACGCGTTCCTTTCCGAGGCGCGATCTCGCGCCCACCGACGCCTGACGCGCCGTGAAGACCGGGACGTGCCCCTCCGCGCGCCACAAGCACACGGCGCCGTCGAGCGTCTCCTCTCCGCCTCACAGCTCCCCGGAAAGGGAAGCGACGCCGCGCACCCCTCAGGGCCCCTGGCTCGGGTGGGCACGCCTCCACGGACACCCGAGCATCCCTGCACGACGGTGATCGGCCTTCGCACTCTACGGTTCCCGGCTCGCCGCGCACGCTCAACGGACACGCCGTGCCGGCACGTCCCGCCACGAGGCGGCCTCCTGCGACGCGGGTCGCGGCACCGCGGTTCAGCACGAGACGATGACCATCGTTCCGCAGCACGACGCACAGGTCCACGCCCGGTCCCCAGGCGCCGAACGTCGAAGCGTGCTCGAGGTGACCGTGTCCCGCGAGATGCGGCAGGTCCAGACAGGCGCGGGCGCCGTCTTCCGGGTCACCCGTTCCATCGCGTGCCGGCCTCCCTTAGGCTGCGGGCATGAGCGACCTGGCGACGATCGCGACGGCGCTGCGGCGTGCCCGCGGGGTCGTGGTCCTCACCGGCGCGGGCGTATCGGTCGAGAGCGGCCTGCGTCCCTTCCGCGGGACCGACGGCTGGTGGAGGGGGCACGACCCGACGCGGCTCGCGACGCCCGAAGCCTTCGCCGCCGACCCGGCGCTCGTGAGCGAGTGGTACGACGCGCGCCGCCTGACGGCACTGGCCGCCGAGCCCAACGCGGGCCACCACGCCATCGCCGCGCTGGAGCGACACGTGGTGGATGCCGGTGGGCGCTTCGCGCTGCTGACGCAGAACGTCGACGGTCTGCACCGGCGGGCCGCCAGCCAGCGCCTGGTGGAGCTCCACGGCAGCATCACGGTGTGGCGCGACCACCTATCGGGTCGGAAGGTGACGCCCGAGCCGGTGCCGTTCGCCTCCTATCCGCGATCGGGGCCGGACGGCGGATGGCTCCGTCCCGACGTGGTGTGGTTCGGCGAGTTGCTGCCGACCGAAGCGTGGTCGGCCGCCGAGGCGGCCCTTCAGTGGTGCGACCTGTTCCTGGTGGTCGGCACGAGCGCGGCCGTCTATCCCGCAGCCGGTCTGGTGGGCCGGGCGGCCGCGACGGGCGCCCTCACCGTCGAGATCAACGTCGAGGCCACACCGGCTCCCGTCCGCTACCGCTTGATCGGCCCCTCCGGCGACGTGGTGCCTCGCCTCGTCGAGGAGGCGTTCGGGAGCGAGCCGACTTCGTGACCAGCTGCTCCACGAAGGGCTCGATCGCGGGTGCGACGAGCACGTGCGACTAGCCGGTGACCTGCAACCACTCCCCGTCGGGACCTCGGAACGAGAACAAGCGGCGTCCGCTCTCCAAGGTCTGCACCGCGTCGTCGAGCAGCGGCACGCCCGCGTCGCGCAGCCGCTCGAAGGCCGCCGGCACGTCGTCGGCCCGGAACGCAATGTGGTGCACCAGACCGTCGCCGTCCACGTGATCGGAGAGCCCGGCGATCAGTTCGAGCTGGGCTCCACCGCCCCGAGGCGCGAGAAAGGCGATCGTCGCACCGTTCGCGAGCGAGGCGCGATCGACGACGCCGAAACCGAAGTGGCGCTCGTAGAAGCCGATGGACCGTTCGAGGTCGGTGACGCGGACGGCGACGTGATGCAGGTCTGAGGTCATGGTGCAGCCTACCCACCGGCGCCCGGCCGGTCGCCGGTGGGCGGCCTCCGTCGCCCTCATGGCTGACGCGGAGTCGTAGGATGCCGACATGCGGTTGACGATCGTCAGCGCCACGTCGTCGTGGACGCTCTGGAGGATCTACGGGGAGAACGGCGAGTACGTGATTCCTCGGGAGCGGTGCGATCACGCTGTCCTGAGGCAGGGTGCCGACGGATGGCTCGTGTGGCGCGGTGGGCTATTGCACGTCGCGAACGTGGAGACGGTCGAGACGGAGGAGCTGCCCAGCCCGGGCCGCCCAGCGCATCGACGCGCCTAGCTGTCCGTGCGTGCGTCGCGGTGACGGAACCGGCTGCGTCAGCGCGTCGCGGGCACGATCACGATCCGCCGAAGCCCACCGAGCCGTGCGCCGCCGACGTCGAGCTCCCGCCAGCTCCCGCCTAGGTCCTCGCTGAGGAACAGCCGCCCCGATCGCAGACCGACGATCACGCGATCCTCGTCCGCTGCGAGCGCGTACGGCATGTCGTCCAACGGGTCCGGCAGGCCGCCGTGCACGCGCCGCCACGGTCCGTCTTCGCGCCATCGGTAGACGCCGGCGCGGGCCGGCCGGTCACCGTGGGCATGGCGCGCGCTGGGGCTCGCGGACGCGAACCAGGTCTCCGGCTCGCCCGGCGCGACCGCCAGCCCCCAGCAGTAGTCGTCGTCCCGCCCTGCGTCGACGGGGCTCCAGGAAACGCCGTGATCCTCGCTGCGGGCCGTACCGCCGCCACCAGCCTCGTACGCACGACCGTCGCCCGACGGGTGCCACGCCAGCGCGTGGACGTCCCGCTGGGCGCCGGGTCGGTGGTCCTGCCAGGTCCTACCGCCGTCCTCGCTGCGCATCAGCCCTCCGAGCTCGATGCCGACCAGGATCAGCCCCGCCTGAGACGGATGGGGCGCGATCGCGCTGACGTGCGACGTCCACGGGCGCGGCGGGAAGCTCCAGGTAGGAGCGGAGGGCAGCTGCCGCAGCCCCTCACGCTCGCTCCAGGTCGCGCCGGCGTCGTCGCTGACGTACAGGTGGCTGGGCTCGCAGCCTGCGTAGACGCGACCGTCGGCGCCGCTGACCGCGAGCGCGAAGACGTCTGCGCACGGCACGTCGAGCTTCGTCCACGAGTCTCCTCCATCGGCGCTGCGCCACGCCCCGTCGCCCCGCGTCCCGATGTACAGGGTGGCGGCATCGCGCGGGTCCGCGGCCAACGCGCGGGCGCTCGCCATCTCGCGCAAGCGCAGCGCGCGCCAACGGTCTCCGTGGGGCTCGAGCTTCGTCAGGCCCCGGTCGCTCAGAATGAGTAGCCTCACCGTGTCGTCCTCCCTCGCTGGCGCGCGCCTTCGCCCATGCTGGACGGTACGACACCATCCTCCCCGTCGCGTGTGCGGTCCGTGCCGGCCGTGCTTGGATCGTGACGGGGCAGAACGTCACGCGCGGGCAGTACACTCGGGTGAACGCCCAGCATCGCTCGCTCGTCTCGAGGAGGTCCCACATGCCGATGCGTCGCATCCGGGTCACGAGAACAGCCCTTTCCCTCGCCCTGTTTCTCCTCCTGGCGGCCTGCGGCCGGGAGGTCGCACCGGCGGAGCCGCCAGCACCTGCTCCCGCCGAACAACAGCTCGAGCCCCTCGCTGCCGGCGATCTGTTCATCA
>Ga0102943_1002302_pt1 | contig 11297 bp, 8 predicted proteins | sample SalPonC_black_MG_FD_78174 | JGI IMG/M metagenome (GOLD analysis project Ga0102943, IMG submission 78174) | Salt pond soil microbial communities from South San Francisco under conditions of wetland restoration - Salt Pond MetaG... | ecosystem: Environmental > Aquatic > Marine > Intertidal zone >...
TGAATCAATTGACCATTGATTTAAATCGGCGTGACCCTATGATGATACCTTTTCCGCCGGATCAGGTGAAACGCACCGGAAAATCATCGTGCTATCAGTGCGGCGTTGACTGTTTGTACCGTACTCGTCTGAAGACCGCCTCTGGTGAGGAAGTGGTCAGGAAATGCCAGTCCATGTTTGTCTATTTTCAATGGGTTGCCGGACGGCCTGAAGAATCGGCTGAAACTGCTGTTAAAGCCACTGGCATCTGTAATGATCTGTCCTTGTGCACAATGGAAATCTTCAATATTATTAATTGGCTGTCAGCGTGTGCCGAAGCCGGCTGTTTAACTGAAAAAGATACTGGACTGGACATGTCGCAGCTGGGTACACTTGGTTTCTTCAATGAACTCGCCTCTATGATTGCTGAAAGAAAAGGCTTTGGGAATATCCTGGCAGAGGGACTGCTTCGGGCCGGAGAAAAACTGGGACCAGAAGCAAAAGCCTGTTTTGCGCCGGAGGTCGGCGGTGTTGGTGACGGGGCGACCTATTCTGCCAGGGAATACCTGATGAACGGGCTGCTCTATGCCTTTTCTCCAAGGCAGCCAATTGCAATGCTGCATGAAGTCAGCCGCCTGACCGGTCTATGGGGAATGCATAAAGCCAATCCGGACAGCTCTCCGGTCTCGAACGATGTTTTCAGGAAAGCTGCAGGGCGATTCTGGGGTCACGAAAAAGCCTGGGATCTCATGACCATTGATGGCAAAGCCCAGGCTGCCGTTACCATCATTGATCGGACCTGCACCAAGGACAGCCTGCTGCTGTGTGACTCTATCTGGCCGCTCATGGTTTCCTGGCACACACCCGACCGGGTTGGGGACCCTTCACTTGAAAGTCGTATTTTCACTTCTGTAACCGGCATCGAAATCGATGAAAAAGAACTCAACTTATATGGTGAGCGCATCTTTAACCTGGAACGTGCAATTATGATCAGAGAAGGAACCCGCCCATTGACAGATGATGATGTGGCTGAGTTCAACTATACGCAACCTGTGCAGACGGTTTTCATGAACCCGGATGTTCTTGTCCCCGGTCCTGATGACAAGGTATTGAGCAGAAAAGGTATGGTTTTGGACCGCAAAGATTTCCAACAGATGAGAAATGAATTTTACCAGCTCAGGGGCTGGAACCCGGAAACAGGTGTACAACTCGAATCAACGTTGGACAGGCTGTCCCTGTCATCATTGTTCCCATCCCCAAAATATTGATGCATCTCAGATCTGATCAATTGACACCGCCTGCCGGTTCAAATCGATGTTACTTGAGGCAAGGACTTCTTTCAGGAAAAGATCCGTTTTTCGGATGAAAGACCGTCCCAGGCAGTGCCTGTCAGCCAACGCCATGAGAAAATGAAACTGCGGGTACACTATCTGAATCATGTATCTTTTGATTGTGAATTTTTCCAGAGGTTTGAATAGTAAAAAAAAAATGAATCTGTAATCTATTTGTAACTGCTTCTTTCATATCTTGTATAAAATGCTTCCTTTAACAAAAAAAAAATGGAAATGAGAATATTCAGAGGTTTTCAAAAACTTTTGATGTTTTTCACAGGAGGCCCAGTTAAATTAACATCAATTTTTTAAAAGGGGGATGAGATGAAAAAGGGTATCGTATTTTTTCTGGTTGCAGCATTTTCTTTGTGTGCTTTAAGTGCATGGGGAAATGAAGTGCAAAAAAAGGCGACAGCTGATGTATATGTAGATCTGGTTACAATGCACCGGTATGTGAAAAATGCTGATGGAAGCTATGCTGAATATTGTCGGAAAGGAACGTTTATAAAAACGGTCCCTGCTGAACTTCCTCTCCTTACCAGCAGAAGCCATGTTAAGGCAGTTCCGGACAATTGTTATCTGCTCTATGTGAAAAAACAGAGCTCAGGAACTGAGGATAAAATGGTACTTAAGACACTACCCGACCCCCATCCTGAAGGCTGGTTTCTGGAAAAAGCCCTGGTGGATGTGGGACACAATATGCCATAAGGCTGGTGGTTTTCCTACAGTCGTTTTTTTATATTCCGCCACGCCATCAGTTAATGGGGAAGGTATCAGAGCCGTTTTTTTTGATAGAGGGCACCTCCGCTGGTACTCTTCCCCATTTTTCACAAATCGAAAAACCCTTTTATTCTAACATGGAAATCTGGTCCTTTAAGCCGAGATATTTACTTTAATGCTTGTTTAAGATCTCTCATCTTTTGCGGCGGAGATGATTGCAGTTCAGCCTCTAATATGGCTTTACATTGCCTGTAAATACCAAGTGCTGCGGTTTTTTCTCCCAAACGGACATAATTTTGCATAAGTCTTGGATACAGTGATTCCAGTAGAGGATCAATTTCAAGAGCTACTCTGCAGCAGTTAATCGCATTTTTCCATTGGCCGTCATGTTCCAGTTGATCAGCAATTTTTTGGATGGCATGTAAAAATTTTGCCCTCATCTTTTCCCGTTGTGGAATCATCCATGGGGACGGGTCTGCAGGAATAAACGGACCGCGGTAAAGCAAAAGCAGTTCATTCAACAGGCGTAAAGCATATTCCGTATCATTTCGCCTGGCAAGTTTCTGGTCAATACTGCGGCAGCAGGTTTCAAAAGCCTGGATATCGGTCCAGACAACATTGCTATTAAAAGAAAGTATGCCCTGGCTATGAACAACAGCATCCTTGCTTTTGAGCATTTTTCTGAGGCGATGCAGGGTTGTTGTGAAGGCATTGTAGGCTGCGTCCCCTTCACTGTCTGGCCAGAGTGCATCCATCAGGGCCTGTTCTATAATATTTGTACCGCCTTTTGCCATGATATATTTGAGCATGGCTATTGGTTTTTGCTGGGCTTTTCGTGAAAATTTCAGAGGCTTTTCCGCAAGTTCTATTTTAAATTCACCAAAGGATAAAATGCGTACCCCCCATGGCCAGCCTGGTACATCAAAAGGGGGCTCGTCTGTGACAAGATGATGTGTTTTGATAAGCGTGCGAACATATTTTACCTCAATATCTTTTTTTAAAGCCTGTGAGCACAATCTGGCCATTTCTTTGGGTATCCAAAGAAATGCATATCGATAGCCCTCCCTTCTTCCCAGGCGCATTGCTTTTTTAAGGCATTTTTCTGCTGCGGCATCTTTGTGTTTGTTGTTTAGGAAAATTGTCAAAGTGAGCAGTGCCATGAAATTGTCCTGGGCGGCCCTATATCGGCTGCAAAAGCGGAAAGATTTGCGCAGATGTCTTTCTGCAGCCGATGTATCGCCGGAAGCATATAATACTTTTGCCATGAGAAGATGTCCAGTTGTGAACACCGTATTGTTTCCACTTTGTGTGGCCTTATCAAAAAATATCCGGGCATGATATAAAGCATCTGTCAGATTTTCTGTCAGAAGACCCAGCCAGGAAAAAGTATAATGATATATACTCTGGCTCCATATTCCCTGATAGGTAAGATAGGGGGCGATTTCTTCCAGAAGTTTCCTGGCCTTATTGAATTTGCCAAGCCCCATGGCGGCGATTGCTGCATGAATCCGAATTCCTGAAAATATAACAAAAATACCGGTTTCCTTTTCTAAATCCATGGCTCGGCGCGCAGCTGCTATTCCTTTTTGGAAATCACCAGAAAGCCAGGCATGGAAGCATGAAAAATTTTCGAATGTAAGGCATGAGAGGGGAAATTTCGTTTTATCAATTTCTTTTTGAAACGTTTTTAGAAGTTGCCCTGCAGCATAAAGATTCCCTTGTATAATTTTTAAAAGAATGAGCGGTGAAAAAATCAGCATGCCTCTGGTAACATTTTTTGTCCGAGGAAGCATCTGCCACCCCCTTTCCTCCCATTTAATAACCTGATCGGTATCATGAAATCTTAAGACCAGGGCATTCAACATGGAAGTGGTCAATGCAAAATACATTTCAGATGGGATTTCCACCCCGAAACGGTTTTCAAGGGTCCTGCAGATTTCGAAATATTGATCCAATTCATGGAAAACATCGAACTGGTAGGTGACAGCATCCAGAATTCCTGATAGGGACATATAGCATCCTGCAGGATCAGATTGTGCTTCAAACTGTTCCAGGGCTTTCTGAAAAAAAGGTTTTGCCTGATCAGGGGCTGCGTGAATTTTGCAGATTCCTTTCCAGAAAAGGAGCCATGGTGTATTGAAAACTGTTTTTTGTGGAAGGGCATCAATCCATGTTTCAATAGTTTGAACACGTCCCTGGGATGCAAGGATTGGACTTTGGGAAATAATCAGATTGATGGTTTTCAATGCATGACCTGATTCCATATACAGATTGATGGCATCTTCTGTTTTTTCTTCTTTGGCCAAAAAGGCCGCTGTTTGCAGAAGGATCATACGGTGTTCGGACAAGGGAAACATCTCATGGGCTTTTTTTTGGAGAAATTCTTTGAAAAGCGGATGAAAATAGTATTCCGGTGGTTCTCCTATTTTTACATGCGTAAAACTGTTTTTTCGGGTTAATGTTTTCAGGATATGGCAGGCCCGGTTCCCTGCCAGGGACTGGGCAGCTTTAGGGGAAATGGTGGGAAGAAAAGACAATTTCATAAGGATGTTCTTTACCTCTGGGTCCAGTCTATCAAAAATGATATTTCCCAGGTAGTCAAAGATTTCATACGGAGTATTATGGGAAAGCAAAAGCTGCTCAATATTTTCGAAATTTTCTTTTTTTATCAGAATCAACAGCAGGGCCGCAATCCATCCATCTGTTTTTCGGTGCAGACCTGCAATGACTGTATCGGGGTATGTAGTGTCTGTAATACAGTTTATAACTCCCTTGATTTCTTTTTCTTGAAAACGAAGTTGATGCCAGTCTACCACCTGCAGGTTGCGGTTTGCCTGCAGTCTTGCAAAAGCAGGAGGAGGTTCGGTACGGCTGCAGATAATTACCGTTATTTTGCCCTGCAGTATATCCATGGCATCACACACAACTTCGTGAAGATTGGTTTCTTCTCCTGCCGCCTGATAGTTGTCCAATACAATGGCAAAGGGAGTTGATATCTGCTGTGACATCAGGTTGAAATATCGTTTGGTAAAAATAGCCGTATCAAAAATTGATCCCTGTGCAAAAGAGGGCAGATATACAGAATCATCAGCGGAAATTTCTTCAAGGGCTTTTCCCAGGAAATAAAAAAATGAGGCAATATCTGTATCCGTCTGATCTATACCATACCAGATACAGGGAATATTGTTTGTATGCAGGAAACTATTAACAAGGGTTGTTTTACCCGACCCTGCAGGGCCGCAGACCCAGAGAGCGCAGCGATCAAGAGATTTAGACAGGATATGAAACAGGCGTTTGCGCAGATATGTCTGGTGCAGCCTGGGCCGTGACAATTTTACCGGTATGAATCGTTTTGGATGAACAAATTCAGCACCCATTGATTTTCCTTGCAATAAGGGTTGTCTTGCTCAGATTTACAGATTCAGCTACTTAGAGATAAGCGTCTTGTAATAAAATCACCCTGACATTTAATGGTATTTTAATACATGTGAGCTAAAGCAATATGCTGACTCACTTGCAATTTATAAAAAATTGTAATTTTTCATAAATCCGGAGTCAATACTTTTTTGGGCCAGGCCTTTTCAGTGAGCATGTTCCAAAATCAAGCATTGAAAAGGTATCCATTGTTTTTCACGGTAGTGAATGTTTTTGCTTGGGATAATCATACTTGAGCAGGTCCAAACTATTAATAAAGTTTCGGATTATTCGCGGCGGCAGGTCGTCTCGCGCATCTGACTTGTGGGGCAACTCCATGCCTATTGCTTCCGAAAGGTTGAATAAAAAGTCTGTCCACAAAAATCCGTGTTGAAATGTAAGAAACCCGCTGCTTCTGCAAGGGTCCTGTAGTAACCGCTGTCGCGTGTTTGCGTTGGCCATGGCCGACCGTAGGCTGCCTCAAATACAATTCCATTGACGATATACTTCAATGGCAAGGCAAAGAGCGGCTTGTCGGTTGCAGGCAGAGCCGCAATGTCAACATCCCAAACATGAAGACATCCTCCAGCCTTCAGTACCCTGAATGCCTCTGAGAGAGCTGCTTTCAGATCGGCTTCTTCATCGAAGTACATGAAAGAGAAGAATGCAGTTACAGCACCGAAGCTGGCATCGAGAAACTTCAAGTCCTTTGCGTCCATCAAGATCTTTAGAGGACCTTCCGGCGCTTCAGCCAGTTCATCCTTCCGACAGTCAATAGCGATGACTAACAGCCCTTCCAGTCTTCCGATCACGCCTTCACCTCCTCCGCCTATGTCAAGTACATAACCTTCGGCAGGGAAGCGCTGTATCTCAAGTTTGACAGAATCATAGAAATAGATATCTTTTTTGTTCATGAGCTTTATTTTCCTGTGAATACCTGAATTGACCTATTTTCAATAGTCTTGAGCACGTCTTCATCACTGTCGATAATCCCGATGTCCGTATTGATCTGGAATGCAATTGTCACCCCATATTCGGGGTAATGCCGCAGGCTTGATATGTATCCCGGTATCCAGCCGGCATGCCCGTAAACGGGACCGAAGGGGCCATTGGAATAAACAGCCACACCGGTACCGTATGTGATGTCGGACAAATCCGGATCCACAACCACTGCATTGAGCAGCTCCGTAAGATAATCTCCGGTCATAGCCTCTCCAGCGAACAAAGCCGATCCCCAGCGGGCCAGATCACGTGATGTGCTGACCAGCCCGCCGCCGGTCCACTCCACTGCCGGGTGCCAGTGCAGGCGGCCATCTGGATCAAGGGTCTTTACAGGAAACCGGAAAAGGTTATCCGGTCGCATATATCCAGGCGCCAGTCTGTCCAGGTCACGGTGATCCGCGGAGGAGGTGTCCAAAAGGCCAAGTGGGATCAAAAATCGTTCTTGAATGAGATCGAAACAGGGACGTTCTGTAACAGCCTCGATGACCAGACCTGCCAGAATATAGCCGGTATCTGAATAGGCCCAGCCATGTCCAGCTGGAAAAAGTGCGGGCTCATCCAGTATAAAATCGACAAGACGCACGGGTGGAAAAGGGTTGTCGGTTTTCTGCCAGGCGGTTGCAAAGGTTTCAGCAAAGGTGTCCATGTGCACATGATCAGGTATGCCTGCACTGTGTGTGAGCAGATGGCGCAATGTAATCGATTCATGGTTTGGCAGCCGCTGGAACCAGTCGAACCTACCGATCCACCGGGAGACGGGCTCATCCAGGGAAAGTTGGCCCTCCATGGCCAGGCCGATGCACAAGGCCCCAACAAAGCTTTTGCCAATGCTTGCGGATAGCATGCGGGTATTATCTGTCATCGGCATGTTTGCCTCGACATCGGCCAGGCCGGATGCGGCAGTGCCGACAGTTCCGTCCTCCAGTACATAGGCGGCTGTCATGCCTGGAAACCCGAATTCTTCCCACACACGGTCGGTTTCAGCCTGAAACAGTGAGGCATGGTCAGTCTTGGGCTGGTGGCCGGCACAGGCTGCGAGCATGGCGGCGCAGATAATTGCAATGACCGTTCTCATTTTGAAATCACTTCTGTCACTGCACTGTGGCGTGAGAACATCGTTTCCCGGTTGAGCCACACTACGATGACGGCAACGACCACAAACAGCCAGGTATCATAGGGTTGTGCATCCGGCCACAGGGGATTGATCAACTGCAGGTGGAAAAATGCAGGCAGCAGAAGACTCCCGCGTGAATTATTGAAAAGCGGTGTCACGATGACGCTCAGGGCCAGGGTGCCCACAAGGAAAGGTGTCAACGCCCATGCGCTTTGGGGTGTGCTGCTGAGCAGGAAGGCAGGCAGGTGCCAGATCGCCCAGATAACTCCCAGCACGAGGGCAGCCCAGATGGGCGCCATTTTGCGTTGAAGCAAAGGCAGGGCCAGTCCCCGCCAGCCGATTTCCTCGACTGGTCCTTTGATGGCCATGAAAAACAGTGCCGACACATAAGCGGTGAACGATGCAAATGGAAACAGCGTGTCCAGGGCACCTGGTTTGAACAGGGCTGAGACATAGAACACCAGAGGAACGATAAGGACCAACATGACATACCAGTACATGGACGTCCGCCACAGCAGCAGTCGAGAAAGAAAACGCCGCATACCTTGAATTCCGTGTCGGTATAAAATCAAAACCAATGCCGAGATGGCGGGTGCGTAAACTGCCATATAAAACAGCGGATGCTGGCCGGTAAGATTTCCAAACAAGTTGACCGTCGTTTCCGAGGCAAAAACATACAGCCCGAGGATACCCCAGGTGATGACAAAGGTCATGGCAAAGAACGGGATCAGATCGGTCTGGCGCATGTAATAATTTCCTTATTTGTGAGTATGATTGCCGGCATCCATTGTTGCATGCCGGAGAACTGTCCGCAGAAATCCATTATCAAGGAAACACCACATCTGTCACATCCGCCACAAAAAACGGAAAATAGTGATCCGTACCAAAATGGTTTCCCGCTTCCACGTGTGTGGGCAGGCGGTATCCGGCGAATGACTGAAATTCGGAGAGATACCCTCCGAACGGTTGCAGCCGGTGTTGCTTGTCAGGATTGGCATTGCTCCACCGGTCAAAACGGACCCGGGTCGGCTGACCATCCGGTGCCACAGTGATATCCACAGACTGTACCAAATCCTGATGTTTTACAGTAAGCCGGGCGCAATCCGTATCCACCTGCTCCCATGAAACACCAGGGCCGGGCAGTACCGCAGCAGGTGTCCAGAATACAGCTTCGGCCACATAACGTCCAAAAGCCGACCTCTTATGATCCAAGTCCCCGCCCTTGCGAACCACCGGCAGCAGTCCCATCAGCCAGAACCGTGTCCAGCACTCGCTGTCAGACCCGGAGAGCGTCATCAAACCGTGTCGTGCCCGCATTTTCCAGATGAAACCGACAGGCATGGCCAGGATCTGTGTTGCTGTCATGTGGAGATAGCCGGGCTTGGTCCTGGTTCCCATTCCAAACCGCCCTGACATGCTGATTTTAGCCACCCGGTAAAGCGGTGTGCCCGGCTTGATTGTGTAGAGGAAATACCGTTGGGCTGGTTCCGGCAGGTCAGCGGTCATCCCGGGATCGAAGCATGCCGGAGGAGGCACAGGCTGCATAGACATAAGCCGATGCATGACTTCACGATCAGTCCGGTGATCCAGAAACCGCCAGGCGGAAAGCGCCACCACGGCAAAAATAATTATTAACAGAAAAGTGGTAAGCATGCGACAGATTCTTTATGATTATTGCAGATTATGACGGTGATATGCGGAATCATTTGAAAATTTCCAATTTGCCTAACACAGTAATTTTAACGGTTTTCTTCATCGTTGGTTCAGGCTGTTTGGTTATCCTCTGAACTGTACCCCATGCCGATCAAGGAACTTAACAACTTTTCCAAATATTGCTGAAATGCTTTCTGCTTTTATGGAATGTTTTAATGGCATATTTACTAAAAATGGATGTGGTGGAACAAATTCCATATCAAGAGAAACCGGTGTCTTTCCACCATTTTTAACAGTAAGAATGCATTTATACTCCACCCAATCATTTGCCCTGGGAACAACTCCATGAACATATTCTTTAGATTCAAATATTATGTCATATTTCGGCATGTTTTAGTTTTTAATGAACTCCATGATTTTCAAATTATTTACTATCTGCAAAGAAACAATATCAGGTTTTGAATGGTAATGGTATCCTTTATAAAAAGGCCCTTTGAAAAGTTCTGGTATGGATAATGATCCTTGAGCAGGCTTTGTACTGGAGAAGACCAGAAAGAAATTTCCCAGTATGAATTTTTTCTAACCTGTTTTGACAATTTCAGATGCCTTTTATCCTCTTGCGACGGAAATACTCCAAACTGGTCAGAGGCAAAACATATGTGACCGGTCTGGTTAATATATGTGGGCTCAGCAGGCTCCATTATATTTTTTCACACTTTTCTTGACAAAAAGCATACGCCTGTCCTAATGTTGTTTTAGGTTACTCCCTCCGCTAAGGTTGTTTGGTGAACTCATGAATCAAGAATCTTTCAAACGCAAACTATCTGCGATTCTAAGCGCAGATGCTGTCGGTTACAGCCGGTTGATGGGCGAAGACGATGAGGCCACGGTGCGTACCCTGACTCTCTACCGCACAGCCATATCAGACCTGGTCCAGCAATTCCGGGGCCGCATTGTGGATAACCCCGGGGACAATATCCTGGCTGAGTTCACGAGTGTGGTGGATGCTGTCAACTGCAGTGTGGAAATCCAGCGGGAGCTTGCCGAGAGAAACGCGGAACTGCCGGAAAACCGCAGGATGCAATTCCGTATCGGGGTCAACATGGGAGATGTCATTGAAGATGATGGCCGGATTTACGGGGATGGTGTCAACATAGCGGCCCGGGTGGAGTCCCTGGCGGAGCCCGAAGGCATATGCCTGTCCGGAAGGGTCTATGATCAGGTGGCGAACAGGCTGGGTTTGGAATACGAAAATCTGGGTAAACACCAGGTTAAAAACATTAGTGTCCCCATCCGTGTCTATCGGGTGCTTTCGTATCCCGGGGCGGCTGCGCATCGGGTGGTCAAAGCCAGGAAGACCATTCGGCAGAGCCGGCGGAAAATCCTGATTACAGCAGCAGCAATTGTGCTGGTGGTTGCAGCGGGCCTGATCTGGCAGTTTCAGTTTCGAAAACCGCCTATCGCGCCGGCCTCTGAAGAGGACATGAAGTTTTCTCTGCCGGCAAAGCCTTCCATTGCAGTTCTGCCCTTTGAAAACATGAGCAATGACCCTGAGCAGGAGTATTTCTGCGACGGCCTGGCGGAAGAAATCCTCACCACCTTGTCCAAGATACCGCAACTGTTTGTGATCTCCCGAAACTCATCGTTTGTGTACAAAGGTAAACCTGTAAAAATAAAGCAGGTGGCAGAAGACTTAGGGGTAAGATATGTCCTTGAAGGCAGTTTCCGGAAAGCAGGAGAAAAAGTGCGAATAACGGCCCAGCTTATTGATGCCACCAGAGGTCATCATGTCTGGGCGGAACGGTATGAAGGTGAACTCGGGGATATTTTTGCTTTCCAGGATCAGATCACTTACAAGATAGTGTCCTCTCTTGGTATTGAACTCATTGGAGGCGAAGAGGCGCGGAGACTAAGCAATAAATTTGCAAATAATCCTGAAATATTTCTCATGTTTAGCCAAGGTATGTCACTTTATTATAAGCAAACACCTGAAAGTAACCACAAGGTTAAGAAAATGTTAAATGAAATTATCCAGGAAATTCCTGAGAGGGAATGTTCTCATTTTTACAGTCTCTTAGCTGCAA
>Ga0102943_1002303_pt1 | contig 11296 bp, 13 predicted proteins | sample SalPonC_black_MG_FD_78174 | JGI IMG/M metagenome (GOLD analysis project Ga0102943, IMG submission 78174) | Salt pond soil microbial communities from South San Francisco under conditions of wetland restoration - Salt Pond MetaG... | ecosystem: Environmental > Aquatic > Marine > Intertidal zone >...
ACACTGCCGGCCATTTGTTTTGATGATTTTTCAAGGCAGAATGTGAAGAGATTATGCTACAGTGGCTATCAGGTCCCCTTCTTCCACTTCATCCCCCACTTTTTTAACAACTTTTTCAATCACACCGTCACAGGGTGCATACACAATGGTTTCCATTTTCATGGCTTCGATCACCATGATTTCGGTATCCTGTTCAATGGTTGTGCCTGTTTCAATGTCCATTCTGATGATTTTACCGGGTAAGGGTGCAGTTACTTCGTTTGCCATTGACGTATCTCCTTCGGGTTGTTTTGTTTTATGAAACATTGTATTTATATTGACTGGATTATACCTGCATGATTATGCTTTTTTCATCAGGGCGCCAGCAGGGTGATGAATATGCCTGCGGCTATCACCGTACCGATGACCCCTGCCACATTCGGTCCCATGGCATACATGATCAGATAGTTTCTCTTGTCCGCTTCTATGCCGACCTTGTGTACCACCCGGGCTGCCATGGGAACAGCTGACACACCGGCAGCCCCCAGCAGGGGGTTGATTTTTTCTTTTGAAAACAGATTCATTGCCTTGGCCAGCAAAAGGCCTGTCACCGTGCTCAAAATAAAGGCGATCAGTCCCAGAACAAAGATAAACAGCACCTTGGGCTGCAAAAAGATGTCTGCATGCATGGTGGCACCTATGGGCAGCCCTAAGAAAATGGTCACAATGTTCATCAATTCATTCTGGGCCGCCCCTTTGAGCCTTTCCACCACACCGGATTCCCTGAAAAGATTTCCCAGCATCAGCATCGCAATGAGCGGGGCGGACGCCGGAATCAATAGAATAATGAGAAAGGTGGATACAATGGGAAACAAAAGCTTTTCCCGTTTGCTCACCGGCCGGGCCTTGGCCATTTTTATCTGACGTTCTGCTTTGGTGGTCATCAGCCGCATGATCGGCGGCTGAATAATGGGCACCATGGCCATGTAGGAATAGGCTGCCACCGCACAGGCCCCTAAAAGCTGGGGCGCAAGTTTGGATGCAATAAATATGGTGGTGGGTCCGTCTGCCCCGCCGATCATACCGATGGTGGCGGCTTCCATGATATTGTATCCCATGGCATGGGAAGCAAAAAAGGTGATATACACCCCGGCCTGGGCACCGGCCCCCAGAAAAATCAACCGCGGGTTGGCAAGCATGGGGCCAAAATCCGTGAACGCACCAATGCCCAGAAAAATCAACGGCGGGATAATTTCCCAGTGGATGCCGTAGTGGTAAAATTTCCACAGCAGTCCCACGTCCGGTTCCATCAGTCCGGTCAACGGCAGATTCACCAGCAGGATACCGAACCCGATGGGCAGCAGCAGCAGCGGTTCATATTGTTTTTTTATGGCCAGAAAGATCAGGGTCAGGCCGATAACCCACATCACGATCATGCCTGGTGTCAGATGCACAAAACCGGTTGTGTTCAGCAACGAATATAAGTTATTTATCATCCCGGGCCTCTCCTTTATTTTTCAGCGCCATCCGGTCGACAACAAATGCAGTAATTTTAATGGACAGATACAGCATGGTCATGCCGAAAAAAACACTGATAATGCCTTGAATAAAAATTCCGCCAGGTGACATTTTCCCATTCCTTTTTTTGTCTGTTGCAGGTGCCGAAAAGTTGTCATAGGCAACCATTAAAAAAATTCTGACAACCTTAATTCATGCTTGAAATTTTGTCAACATGTAATCATAAATTTAATCATATATGTGATTATGAAATCTAAAGAAAAAAGGGGGTTAGGTGATTCAGATGGATAATCATCCCAAATACGATTTGGCCTGTGTCAGTTATATCTCATTTCAGTGCTGTTTTTTTGAGTTCATCAACCCGGGTGCGGCCTGACAGAGGAACCCCGCTTCTGTATGAGGCTCTGGCAATAAGATGGGCTGCCACAGGGGCTGTGAACAGCAGCAGGACGATGATGAAACCGGCCCGCAGAAAAATGCCTGTCTGCTGATGGAAAAAGGCATGGGCCAGGACCACCAGGCCGGCTCCCAGAGTCCCGGCTTTGGTGACTGCATGCATGCGCGTAAGCGTGTCCGGCAGCCGGATCACCCCCAGTGCCGCCACCAGGCAGAAAAGGCTGCCCAGCACCATGAGAATGCCGGTGAGATATTCAATCATGTGAACGCCTTTTGTCTAAAAGGTTTTCATAAAGGGGGTCTGACTTTTGGCGGAGGTCGGGTCGGGATTGTTTGTTGCGGGTTCCTTTCTGAATGAATCTGGCCAGGGCGATGGTGCCCAGAAAAGCGATACAGGCATAGGCGATGGCCACATCCAGGTAGCTGGTTTCCCGTGTATGGATGGAAAGAATTACCAGAAAGGTCACCACCAGAACAGACAACAGGTCCATGGCAACCACCCGGTCCGCAGCATTGGGGCCCTTTGACAGACGCCATAAAAGTAGAAACATGCCGGCCAGCAGTATAGCCATGGAAACCTGGCCTGCCCCATGTAGAAAAACAGTTGCGCCGGTCATGACCGCATCACCTCCAGTATGCGCCTTTCCAGTCCGTTTTTGATGCCAGCCCTTGTTTTGTCAATGTCTTCAAGAAACATGACATGGACATACAGGGTTTTTTTGTCCTCCGACAGGTCCACACTCAGGGTGCCCGGGGTCAAAGACAACAGATTGGCCACCAGAAATATTTCCAGATCAGTCCGGGCTGCCAAAGGCACCCCGATGATACCCGGGCGGTTGATATGTTTAGGGGTGATGACATCCCATGCCACCTGAAGGCTGGAAATCATAAGTTCCCAAAAGAAATAGCCGGTCAGGTTAAAGACTTTGGGCAGTTTTTTAAAATATCCGGTTTCCGGGTACAAGGGGCTGGACAGCCACAAAATCAGGTATCCCAGGGCAAAGCCGGACAAAAAGGCAGCAATGCTGCCGGAGCCCAGTAAAAGGGTGAACACGGCGGCAAAAACAATGTTGAGCAGCAAAATCGGCATCAGCCACCTCCTTTCACAGCAATTATATAGGCTGCAGGATTCATCAGCTGTTCACCGGCCGCAAGTGACAGCTGCATCACAGGCTCCATGAAAAGCCCCAGAAGGATTGTGAAAAGGCACAGGCACAATACCGGGGCCATCGTCCAGGCAGAATATTTTTTTGGCAGGGACAGAGGGTCTTTTTGGGGCGGTTGTTTCCAGAAGGCTTCCAGCCAGATCTTGGCCATGGAAAACAGTGTCAGCAGTCCCACAGCAGCAGCAACTGCCGCTGCTGTGTAATGCCGGGTCTCCAGGCAGGCATAGATGATCAGCAGTTTGGCCCAGAAACCGGATAACGGGGGAAATCCGGCCAGGGAAAATGCAGGAATGAAAAATCCTGCAGAAAGCAGGCCATGGGTTTTGTACAGGCTGCCCATCTGAGACAGGTGAAATGTGCCTGTGGCCCTGTGAATAAGCCCGCCTACTAGAAACAGATTGGATTTGGCAATACTGTTGTGCACCAGATAGACCAGGGTGCCGGCCAGGGACAAGGGGGTAAATACGGCAAGTCCCAGTATCATATACCCCACCTGGCTGATGATGTGAAAAGACAGGATGCGGCGGATATCCATCTGTGATGCCGCCGTAACAACTCCGGATACCATGGTGAGCATTGCTATGCCCATCAGGCTGGTGTGGGTGATGTGGGTCTGGGTGACAAACACCAGGGTGAACAGCCGGATCAGGGCATATACCCCTACCTTTGTGAGCAGGCCTGCAAAAAAAGCAGCCACAGCAGCCGGCAGGGTGTGATAGGCTGCCGGCAGCCAGAAGAATAAGGGAAACAGGGCAGCTTTTATGCCGAATGCCGTCATCATCAGCATGGCTGTGCTGGTGAACAGGGCTGTGTTTTCCACCTGTGCTGCTTTGTCATGCAGGTCAGCCAGGTTCAGGGTACCGGTAAGCCCATAGAGCAGGCCGATGGCGGTTATGAGAAACAGCGTTGACAACAGGTTCAAGACAACGTATTTAACGGCATTGGTCAGCCGGCCGGCACGGTTTTCCATGACCATGATGCCAAAGGATGCCATGAGCATGACTTCAAACCAAACATACAGGTTGAACAGATCTCCTGTGAGAAAGGCCCCGCAAATGGCAGCTGTCAGAATCTGCATAAAGGGATAGAACCCCGCTTTTATCTGACGGGTTTCAATGTCTTTTGTGGCATAGACCACAACTGCAGTGTGGATTACAGCAGTAATCAGCACCATAACTGCGCTCAGATAATCAGCCACAAGACAGATACCGGCAGGGTAAGGCCAGGCACCCACCCACATGACAGTGACTTTATGCTCCATAACCCTTGCCATGAGCATGAAGGATACAAACAGGTGTGCCAGTGCCCCGGCAATGGCCACTGTGCCGGCATGGCGGTCTCTCACCCGGGCAAGGATGAAGAGAACTGCAGACACCAGGGGCAGCAGAATGGGAAATACCAGCAGGTTTGTCATTCCTGCTCCTTTTGTCCGGTAATACCTGGCAGATCAGTTTGGTCTGTTTCAAAAATAAACCGGTCCTGGTCAGCATCCAGGGTGCGGGTCTGGTCATGGGTGCGAAACAGCAGGATCAGCATGAAAATGGTCATGGCAAACCCGATCACAATAGCGGTAAGTATCAGTGCCTGGGGCAGGGCATTGGCAGCCGGTGCCGCAAGAAGGGTTTGTTCTGCACCGATGAGAGGGGGATTCACAGGGGCCAGCCTTCCGGCAGTAAAAATCAGCAGATTAATGGCATTGCCCATGAGGATGAGGCCGAAAACAAAGCGTATCAGAACTCCAGAAAGCATTAAAAAAAAGGCTGCGCTGACCATCAATCCCACTACAATCGCCAGAAAATATTCCATCTCTAGTTTTCCTCCAGGGCCAGTAAAATTGAAAGAATGGCGCCCAGAACCGCCAGAAAAACTCCCATGTCAAAGATCAGGGGGGTGCCCACGGAAAACCCGTTCAGGTGCCACCAGATTCCCGTAAGAAAAGGGGCTCCCGTGAAAAGGGCCGGCAGTCCTGATGCCACCGCCAAGGCCAGGCCGGTCATGGCCATGGCTGCCGGCCGGATACGGATGGCCCGGCGCACCTGGTCCGCTCCCTCGGTGATGGCAAACAGGGCAAACGCCGTGCCCGCCAAAAGGGCGGCGGAAAATCCGCCCCCTGGTTCATGGTGGCCCCGGAGCAGCACATATACGGCAAATACCAGCATCAGGCCCACCATGAGGTGGGTGGCGGTTTTTAAAATAACCGACTGCATTACACCTCACCCTTTCTTTGGTCTGCGGATAAGGGTTGCTGCTGCCCAGGCGGCCAGCACCACCACGCAGATTTCTCCTAAGGTGTCCAGGCTCCTGAAGTCCACCAGAATAACATTGACGATATTGCGGCCGTGGGCAGCAATATAGGCATGGTTTTCAAAAAAAGCGGTGAGGCTCCGGTCCAGGGGTACCTGTAAAACACCCATCAGCAGGGTCGTCAAAACAAGGCCTGCCGCCAGAGAAAGGCCGGCATCCCTGATGGTTCTGGAATGTTTCCTTTTCCGGACAGTATCCATGGGAGGCAGCCGCAGCAATACCAGAGATACCAAGATGACGGTCAGGGTTTCCACCAGCAGCTGGGTCAAGGCAATGTCCGGGGCCCCGAAAACAAGGAAAGCCAGGGCCACCCCTGACCCCACGCCCGCCAGTCCGCCAATGGCGGAAAGTCTTTTTCGGGCAGTGACGACCACACCGGTGGATGCCAGGATAAAGGCGAACAGGCCGAAGGCGATATGGGGGCCAATGGTTTCGGGCAACACCAGGGCGGTGGGGAAATGAAATATCCAGGGCCCTCCCACAGCCACCACCATGGTAAAAATAGTAACAAACAGGTAAAAATGCAGAGCTCCGTTCTGTATTTTTCTGGTAAAACTGCCGGCAAGGGAAAGAAATGCTTCCAGGGCATGCTGGTAAAGCCCGGGGGTTGTTATCCAGAGCCGTTTAATAAAGGTTGCAACCCAGTGCCGGAGCAGGATACGGTAACAGTAGATGAGACTGCCCAGGGCCAGGGTAAGTATGCTCAGCAGAAGGGGCAGATTGATGCCGTGGAAAAAGGCCAGGCGGATGACTTCCCTGTCCGGGTGAAAGGAGAACACGGCCGGCTGAACCAGATGTGCGGAAACCCATTCCGGTATGATGCCGAATATGATGCCCAGGGTGCCCATGACCGCCGGACCCAGGCGCATGGTCCATGGGGCTTCCTTAAAGGTGTGTATCTCTTGTGATGATTTTTGCAAAAATGGGGTGATAAAGATGATGGCTGCCACCGCCGTCATCAGGGCGTTGGATACCAGGGTGGCCAGGGTGGCAAAAACCGGAAACATCTCTTCGGCCAGTGCGCCTTCATACATGATTTCTTTGCCGATGAATCCGAAAAACAAAGGAAACCCTGCCATGGACATGGTGGCGGCTGCCACGGCCAGGGCTGTCAGGGGCATGTGTTTCAACAGCCCGCCCAGATGTGCAAGGTTTCTGGTGCCGGTCTGGTGGTCAATACTGCCCGCAGCCAGAAACAGGGCTGCCTTGTAAAGGGCATGCACCATGAGAAAGGTGGCGGCAGCTGTCAAAGAAAGAACAGTCTGTCCCCCCAGAAACAGGGTCAGGATACCCAGGGCCATCAGGGTGGTATAGGCCAGAATCCGCTTGAGATCACAGGGGGCCAGAGCCTGGACCGCTCCCCACAGGGCAGTGGTCCCGCCAATGACCACAAGGGTGCCCATCCACAGGGAGGTGCCTCCCAGCACTGGGTGAAACCGCATGAGCAGGTAAATGCCTGCCTTGACCATGGTGGCGGCATGGAGAAACGCACTGATGGGGGTAGGGGCGGTCATGGCATTGGGCAGCCAGAAGTGGAAAGGCACCTGGGCGGATTTGGTCATGGCCGCTATCAGAATACAGATGAAAATAACCGGATACAGGCCATGGCTGCGGATGAAATTTCCGGAATCAGCCAGGAGGCTCATGGTCATGCCGGTACCACAGGTTTTCAGAAGAAGGATGCCCATCAACAGAAAAAGACCGCCCCCGCCGGTAACCAGAAGGGCCTGGCGCGCATTTTCTCTGGCATCCGTGTTTTCATGATCAAACCCGATGAGCAGAAATGACAAAAGGGTGGTGCTTTCCCAGAAAATGAACAGCAAAAGCAGGTTGTCTGATAAAACAATGCCCAGCATGGCCAGCATGAACCCGTGCAGATAAAAGAAGAACCGTCCTAGATGCCGGTGCCCGGCCATGTAGCTGGATGCATACAGGGAGACAAAAAAACCGGTCATGGTGATGATCAAACCGAACAACAGCCCCAGGCCGTCCAGGCGGAAAGAAAGATCCAGATCCAGGCTGGGAACCCAGGCCCACCGGACAGCAAAGATGTCACCCTGCACCACTCTGGGCCAGGCAGTGCACAAAAGCCCGAACAGCGCAAGGGGGAGAATACTGGAAAAAAGCCCACCCCTGCAGCATGCCGGCGGTTTTTCAATCTCTGGCAGGGGCGGTTTCATGGTTACTGGGACAAAAACAAAGGAATTTCCGCTGATTGGATGGTTTCCAGTACGGTATCGCCCAGCAGACTCCGCTTGATAATGTTCTGGGAACTGTTGCCCATGACAATGAGATCTGTCTGGTGTTCATTGGCGTAAGAAAGCAGATCAGACCGCGGGTTGCCTTCCACAAGATCAGTCTGTACTTCAAAGCCGTGGGCCTGGCAATAATCTGCTGCCTTGTCCAGTAAAAACGGTTCCGGTTCTTTGCGGTGTTTAAAGTGGGCAATACGGATAGCAGCACCGGGCCAGGGGTTTAAAAGCAGGTAATCCCGCGTGGCCCTGGCTGATTCCATGGACCCGCTCAAGGCCACCAGCACGTTTTTGACAGGACGGTACTTTTCCGCCACTGCCAGAATGGGGCGGACCCCGTGGCGCAGCAGCTTGATGATGGCTTTATCCGGGTCGGCGACAAATCCGTATTCAAATATGCTGCGCAGCCCGAAAATGGTCAGGTCATTGAAGCGGTCTTCATCGATCATGGCCTCAAAGGTGTCCCCCTGTTCATACTGGATTCTTCGGCACACCACCTCCTGGTTGCTGCAGTGTTCCTTGAAAACAGCGATGGCCTGTTCAGTGCCTTCTTTGGTGACCTGGACATTTTTTTCGCGCATGCGCTGGGCATAAGCGTCTCCTCCGGCAGGTACCGGACCAACATTTTCCAGTTTTTTGGTGTTCACAATGGTGACACCGGTGAGCTGGGCCTGGTGAAGATCTCCCAGTTCCGTGGCCCATTGGGTGGCGGCTTTGGTAAATGGGGTTCCGCCCAGACCGACTAAAATTCTTTTGATCATATCTTGTGGTCTCCTATAACGTTTTCCTTGCCTTTTAAAGGCATGTTGCCGCGGTTTTGTCAAGGAAAACACAACCGGGGTAAATATTTGCTGCGCCATGTCCCCGGCTGCTGCCCATTTTGGGACAGTGTTCTTACCCGTTTGCCTGTAAGATCCGGTCAAGCCCCCTTATGAGGCCCTTTACCGTAACAGCCTTTTCAGCAGCCATCAGGGTGCCGTTCACATATGCCCGGGCACTGGTGCCGGAATCGTGCCGGATGGTCAGGCGTTCATCATCATGCCCGAAAATGATTTCCGTGGACAAAATGAATCCGGGTATGCGCAGAGAATGGATCTGGGAATTATCCACAGAGGCTCCCCGGATGGCTTCAGGGCCCTGGATCTGATCCGGGGGCACTTCCCATGTCGGGGTGTTTATTTCCTTCAGATGAAAGGCCAGTTCTCTGGCTGTACCACTGGGTGCATCAGGCTTGCCTGAACCGGCGTAATCCAGAATTTCCCAGTGGGAAAAGTCTTTTGCAGCCTGTAATGCCAGGCGCTGCATCCACATGGCTGACAAAGAAAAATTGCCCGATGCAATCACGCCCACACCATGCTGCCGCGCCAGGACGTCAATCCGGTCATAGTCTTTTGAAGTCAGACCGGATGTCCCCACAACAGCGCAGACCTTGTTTTGAACAGCTGTTTTAATGTTGTCAAAAACAACTTCAGGATGGGTGTAATCGATCAGCACGTCGGTTGGGGCTGATGCCAGTGCATCTGCCACTGTTTGTGAAACAATCACGCCGGGAGATGCCAGGTCCAGTATCTGGCCGATATGCTGTCCTGTGGCGCCTGGTGCCACAGCAGCAGATAATGTGAATTTTTTAGATGCTTCAGGTGCACAGATTGCTGTGATCAGTTCTTTTCCCACCCAGCCGGTGGCTCCGGCCACACATATGCGGATCGCCATGGTGATTGTCTCCTGTGTCTGTAATATGTCAAGATTCAACGGGGCTCTGCAGCAGGCAGTTGCATATGCCCCGGTCGCTTTTGACTACATTGATACCCCCCCTCTGCAGAGGCTTTGTCAAATATACCCGGAATCACATATAGATGCAACTGTCCTGCTGTTATATTCAGCTGTCCTGTTGTGGTGCAGGGGCCTGGTGTATAGCAGCAAGCTTTCTGCGCTGGTTTTCCGTCCAGTCGATGCGGCTCATGAGTCCCTGGAGTATTCTCACATCCCGGGGAGACAGGCCGGCGTCCCCGAACAGCCTGCGGAAGGTCCGCAGCAGATGGTCCGGGTTCTGGGGGTCCAGAAATTCGATGTCCACCAGGGTTTTGCGCATGTGGGCATACAGGTTCTCCATTTCTTTTCCCGAAGCCGGCTGTTTGGGGCCGGGATCGTGAAACGTGCCGGTGAGACGGGATTTGAGCGAGACTTCATACAGAAGCACTGCCAGGGCATGGCTCAGGTTCATGGAGGGGTAGGCATCATGGGTGGGGATGGTGACAAACCGCTGGCACAGATCCAGGTCCCGGGTTTCCAGACCGGTATCTTCTCTGCCCAGCAGCAGGGCGCAGGTGACATCCGGGCCGGATTGCGCGATCTGCCGGGCTGCGGTGGCCGGGGTCAGAAAATTTTTGCGGTATTTGCCGAACCTGCGGGTGGTGCCGAAGGTAAGATGGATGTCAGCCAGCGCGGTGTGCAGGTCCGGATAAACTTCTGCGTTCTCCAGGATTTCCACCGTACCCAGGGCCATTTTCCGGGCTTCCAGGGACCGGAACGCTTTGCAGGGGTTCACCAGGCGCAGCCGGGCAACCCCGAAGTTCATCATCACCCGGCACACAGCCCCGATATTCAAGGGACCCTGGGGTTCTTTCAGCACAATGACAAGGTTTGGATCATTCATTTCATTTCCAGAAGGGCAGGATCCGGCCATTTTGTATCAAACCCCATCTTTTCCAGCAGTCGGATGCCGGTGTCCACATGTTTTCCTGCCTGGGCAACCCCGTGGGAATCATCTCCGGGCACCATGGGAATCTGTCGGGAACGGATCTTTTCTAAAATGGATCTTGCAGGATAGGGTTCCGCCTCTCCCCGGGCCAGGGGCCGCAGGTTGAGGTCCATGACCAGGCCCAGGTCTTTGATCAGATCCAGGTTCCGGTCAATTTTCCGGGCTATGTCCGGGTGCAGCAGCCGGGTGGTATAATCGGGATCATGGATGCGGACCAGGTCGAAATGGCCCACCACAAACGGCCGGACCGCCTGGATCATCTCAAACTGGCGGTCAAAATAAGCCATATACAGGGCTTTGACAGATCCGCAGGACGTGACGGCAGCCCCATAGGTGTGTGCAGAATAATCAAAGCAGATGTCTGCCACATGGTGCACCGATCCCACCAGATAATCCGGCAAAAATTTGGCCGACAGGTGCCGGACATGGGGCAGATACCCGGTAAAGGCTTCAATTTCCATTCCGGCAAAAATCTGGATCCGGTCTGCCAGATCTGCCTGCAGCTGTCTGATGGTCGTAAAATACCGGGCAAACCGCTGATACATGTGGTCCACGGTAAGGCCCTGTTCAATCTCTTCCGGATACAGAAACTTCGGATGCACCGGCGGGATATGCTCGGTGATCCCCACCTGCCTGAAACCCATGTGAATATACTGCCGGATGATATCTGCCAGATTGTCCCGGGCATGGCAGCAGAATTCACCGGAATGTCCGCCGTGAAGGGATATGGGGCCCCAAAGTGTCATGGACCGGGTTGTACCATTAAATGCGCGCAATGAAAAGGATTTTCCCCTGCTCTGGATATTTGCCATAAGCATGCCGAACTTTCGATCGCTCTGTGCAGCACGCTGTCCCAGGGCCCGCCCCTGGTGGTGTCCTGTGCCCGGCCCGAGGTCTGCGGGGGCCGGTTTACATACGAA
>Ga0102943_1002305_pt1 | contig 11288 bp, 7 predicted proteins | sample SalPonC_black_MG_FD_78174 | JGI IMG/M metagenome (GOLD analysis project Ga0102943, IMG submission 78174) | Salt pond soil microbial communities from South San Francisco under conditions of wetland restoration - Salt Pond MetaG... | ecosystem: Environmental > Aquatic > Marine > Intertidal zone >...
CTTGTCCTCCAGAGACATTTCCTGCGCATCTTCCCGGCCGGGTTCTCCGGTGTGTGCATGCCCATGTCCGGGGTCATGTTCCCGGCCGTGTTCATGCGGATGGGAGTGGTCATGTCCATGAAGGTGTTCATGTTCCTGGCTGTGGTCATGCGGATGGCTGTGGTCATGCGGATGGGTATGTCCATGTTCATGGCTGTGCTCATGCTCATGGCTGTGGTCATGTTCATGGGGGTGATTGTCGCTGCTGCTGTGATCGTGATTATGGTCATGGCTCATGGCTGTTCTCCATTTAAATGTTTATCCAGGCTTACAGGTTCCGGTGTATACGGGCCCACCGGTCTCCAGTTGCAGAATGCACTGATTTCAATACCGTTAAAAATTATGGATACGGGCCGGTCTGCAGACACCACCACCACAATGGTCCTGGCATTGGCCGCTGAAAACCGCAGAGCAGAATTATATCTGGCACCCCTTGCCATGTTCTCCCAGTTGATGGTCTTCCCGTCCAGCAGGCAGGCAAACCCGTGAATGGCGCTGTCAGCCGTCAAATGGACAGCCCCGTCAATTTTGAGCAGAGAGCAGACAAGATCAATGTTCTGGGGTTCCACAAGGCTCAGGGGCGGGTCCAGAACATGGCCGGACAGCCTCAGGGGCGGATCATTGAGATCGATGACCAGGGTACAGCCATGGCGGGCCCGGCCTGCGCTGTGGACCAGGTGGGACACCACCTGAAAAAGGATGGTGGATGCAGCGGTGTCCAGGTCGGTATCCAAAAGCAGTTCTTCCAGCTCCACCAGTTTGGCTTCCCTGGTGGTGGAGTGGAAACTGCCGTCAAAAAATGAAGCGATCCTGGTACCATTCAGGCGCAAAAATCCATAATCTCCTTTAAAATGGGCGGCAATGGCATAATCAGGCACAGGTCCGCCCGTGATGCCGATAATGGCGGTGCCGTCAGATACCAGTTTGCGGTCAGATTCTTCCACTGCCTGAAGCAGTTTGCGGATATGCTTGATATTGGACACCTGGGGCCGCTCATGCTCCTGTATCCTGGTGATAAATTCGGTTCTGGCAATCTGTCTGGGATCACAGAAAAACAAAATTCCTTTTGGCCAGGATCCCTCTTCTTTGGTTTTGGAAATATCCAGAATATTGTTAAGAATGGAGGTCACCCGGATCCTGCTGTCATACCCGAGGTTGCGCTCTCTTTCATCCACAATATGATCCGCTACAGCCTGCAGGGCATAATTTTTGAGTACATATTCAGAAGAATTAATGGCAGCCTTCCGGGAATGGAAATCATGAATAAGCAGGGTGGCTGCCTGTTCCAGCCATCTTTCCGTAGGATAGATGGAACACAGGTCCGGATGGTGTTCTGTAAACCACACCTGGTAAAAAAATTCACTGCAGCTGCCGCCATAGGAAATCAGGCCGGACAGGGCCAGGTCGTTTTCCGGAATAAGGTATCCCCGGGGCTGGGAACTGATTCTGTCCTGCACCCGGGTCCGCCAGTGATTGTCTTCTGAAAAGAACATGTTACGGATTTTGACCTCATGTCCCTGAAGCAGGTCCTGGGTATCGAGCACCATCACCGGATCATCCGGCCCGGCCGCAAAAATCAGGGCCACCCGGCTGGGATGGGAAAAATTACACAGTCCCTCGACTACCCCGTTCACAATGTTGGCCACACATAATTTCTGGTACAGCGTCTGATTCATTTTTTTTCCTGTCTGCTTTGCAAAACCAATGGTGTTTGATATCCTTGTTACCGGTCTTTTGGCAAGTTTTTTTTTATATCCTCATTTTTGGCTATTGTAAAACCCGGCAGGGATTGCTATTGAAATCAAAAATTAAAACCGGAGGCAACATGCGCACCTTTTTTACCCTTATCCTTATAGTGGTCCTGTCCATCCTGTTTACCGGAGGGGCAGTGCATGCCGAAACCAGGACCGGTTATGTCAGTGACATGCTTATCCTCACCTTCCGACAGGGTCCCGGGCCTTCTTACCCGGTATTGGAAACCCTTGAAAGCAATACCCCGTTAACTATTCTGGGGGAAGAAAACGGCTATTTCAACGTGCAGCTGTCCTCCGGGGAAACCGGATGGGTGGACAAACAATTCGTGATGTTTGATCCCCCTAAAACAAAGATTATTGAACAATTGGAACAAAAAATCCAGGGGTTGGAAAAACAACTGCAGGACCTGACCGCAGCCAATGAAACCCTGAAAAGCCGGCTGACATCCGAAACCAGCGCCGGACAAAAAGCAACAGCCTCTTTGAAAGCAGCTCTGGAAGAAGCACAAAAAAAGAACAATCTGCTTACAGAACAACTGGCTGCCAGCCAGAAACAATATGCAGATCTGGCAGCCAAATCTGAAGATGTTGTGGCGGTCATGGAAAAAAACAAAATTCTGGAAGCCCAGAACAAACAGCTTTCCAGGGATATCGCCCAGCTGGAAGAGCAATCGGGTCAGGTGTTTAAAACCGGTATGATCAAATGGTTTCTGGCCGGCTTCGGGGTGATCTTTTTCGGATGGCTCCTGGGCCAGAGTGTCTCTTCCAGAAAAAAGAAAAAAAGTTCCCTGCTGAGCTGATTTTTGCTTTTTCATCTTCGTGTGCAAAACCGCGCCTGATACTGATACTATGCTTATTATAGGACCAGTATTCAGGGCAGAGTCTCAAAAATGCTGTGTCTGTAATACCCTGGGGTTGTTTCTCAACCATTAAAGTTTTATTCAAAAAGATAAACGATGTTTACTTTTTTTATTTTTTGCTTGACACAAGAGCTTCTTTATATTTATTCACATTACAAATTATGCTTTTAACCCAACTTTCAGACGTCAGCTGTGATGAAGGGGGTCAGCCGGCTCCGGAAGGTGGGCTTTTAATCTTTACATTCGGATATAATTTCCGAATCCAGTGAAAGGAGCTGAAATTGGCCGATCAAAGCCTTTATGCAAAAAAAATCTGGTTAAAATCCTATGAACCGGGTATTGCACCCACCATTGATTTCACAGATATGCTGGTTCCCGAATACCTGACAGAGTCGGCGAAACAGTTCCCGGATCATTCTGCCCTGATTTTCCAGGGATATAGCGTGACCTTCAAAGAACTCGATGACATGGTGGGCAGATTTGCCGCAGCCCTCAAGGATTACGGCATAAAAAAAGGGGACAGCGTGGCCATCCTTCTGCCCAATGTAATCCCCTGTGTGGTGGCGTATTACGCGACCCTCAGAATCGGGGGCATTGTGGTGTTCAACAACCCCCTCTACTCGGACCGGGAACTGGAACATCAGTTCACAGATTCCGGATCCACATTCCTCATCACCCTGGATCTGCTGGCCGACCGGATGGTGAAACTGCGGGAAAAAACCGGCATCAAAACCATTGTCTACACCTCCATCGGAGATTACCTTCCCTTTGTCAAACGCCTGCTCTTTCCTCTGGTGGCAAAGAAAAAAGGCCTGGCCGCAGATGTTTCTGAAGCAGAAGACGTGCACGCCTTCAAGGATGTCCTGGCAAAATATGCGCCTGACACCACCCAGGCAGACGTGTCCCTTGATGATGTGGCCATGTACCAGTATACCGGCGGCACCACAGGGGTTTCCAAGGGGGTGATGCTCACCCACAAAAACATTGCCTGTCAGATCCAGCAGATAGAAGCCTGGTTCCCTGAATTTGAAAAAGGCGCGGAAATCATGCTGGGGGCCCTGCCCTTTTTCCATGTATTCGGCATGTCTGTTTCCATGAACCTTGCCGTGCGCATGGGGTGGACCAATGTTCTGGTGCCCAAACCCCAGCCAGAACCCCTGCTGGAAGCGATTTCCAAATTCAGGGTCACCTTTGCTCCCCTGGTTCCCACCATGTATATCGGCATGCTGGACCACCCGGACATGGAACATACCGATCTGACCAGCATCAAAGGCTGCTTTTCCGGCAGCGCCCCCCTGCCCCTGGAGGTGATCAACAAATTCCAGAAAATCACCGGCTCCATCATTGTGGAAGGTTTTGGTCTCACCGAATCTTCTCCGGTCACCCATGTCAATCCCTTTAACGGCAACAGAAAAGTGGGCAGCATCGGCATCCCCATTCCTGAAACCGAATGCACAATCGTGGACCTGGAAGACAGCACAAAAGAAATGCCTGTGGGAGAAGCAGGCGAGCTGCTCATGCGCGGTCCCCAGATCATGAAAGGGTATCTGAACAAACCGGAGGAAACCGGCAAAACCCTCACCAAAGAAGGATTTCTGTGCACCGGTGATGTGGCGAAAATGGATGAAGACGGATATTTTTTCATCGTTGACCGGATCAAGGATATGATCATTTCCGGCGGGTACAATGTATATCCAAGAGATATCGATGAGGTGCTGTTTGAGCATCCCAAAATCCTGGAAGCCTGCTGCGTCGGCATACCCCATCCCAAACGCGGAGAGGCGGTCAAGGCGTTTATCGTGCTCAAAGAAGGCCAGGACATGACGGAAAAAGAAGTTATTGACTATTGTGACGGGAAACTGGCCAAGTACAAGCTGCCAGTGGCAGTGGAATTCAGGTATGAACTGCCCAAGTCCAATGTGGGTAAAATACTGCGCAAGGATTTACGGGTCCAGAAATAAGCCGGAGCCTGTGGCGGGTTTGCTGCCACGGCACTGAAAAATACAGCGTTCACAAATCTTGCGGTAATGATAGCCGTATACGGAAAGGGTTATGGCCATAGGCAGCAGTCTGGGTTTGCGCATCATGGTCCAGAGGATCAGATACCAGTAATGGAAGCGTTCTTTTCCCATAATCCCAAGCCGTAATGCTGCCCTGAAAAAACAAAGAAACCGCTGCAGATTAAGGGGGAGAAGTATTTCAGGGGGTTTGAGTTCCTGAAACAGGGTCCTGATCCGCTGATAATAATTTTTGGGCAGATAAATCTGCTTCATGATGGATTGATAGCCGTCAAAGAGCGTGTCCATACCCATGCGGGGAATAATATTGGTGGCGCCGTCCACATTGTTTCCGGAAAAAGATTCAGTAATCCGGTTTTCCTGCGCAAGCCGGTCAAACAGCCGGGTGCCTGGAACAGCCTGGAGCAAACCCACCATGGCCGTGACAATGCCGCTTTTCTGGATGAAATCGATCTGGCGGGAGAAAATGGATGGCCGGTCATTGTCAAACCCCACAATAAACCCGCCCATAACCTGCAGTCCGGAACGGTGGATAATGCTGACACTTTCCAGCAGGTCCCGGTTTTTGTTCTGGGTTTTATGACATTCGGTCAGGCTTGCCTCATCCGGAGACTCGATCCCGATAAACACGGAATCAAACCCTGCGGCAACCATCAACCCCATAAGCGCAGGATCATCTGCAAGGTTAATGGATGATTCGGTAAAAAAAACACACCCTTTTTTGTCTTTGCGCCACTCTATCAGTGCAGGAAGCAGGTGTTTTTTTAAAAATTTTTTATTGCCGATAAAATTATCATCCACAAAAAAGATACTGCCCCGCCAGCCGGAAGCATAAATTTCATCCAGTTCAAAGATAATCTGTTCAGCGGTTTTCAGCCGCGGTGTATGGCCGAACAAAGCGGTGACATTGCAGAAATCACAATTGAAAGGACAGCCCCTGGAAAACTGAATGCTCATGGAAGCATATTGTTTCATGTGCAAAAGTTCCCACAGCGGCACCGGGGTACCGCCAAGGTGGCAAAAACCCCGGGCCCGGTAGATTTTTCTGGCCTTTTCTTTTTCCAGGTCTGATAAAAATCGGGGAAGGGTCAGTTCTGCTTCATCCAGCACCAGGTGATCCACAGCCGTGAATGCATCAGGTTCTGAGGTAAAAAGGGGTCCGCCGGCAACAACGGTGGCGCCCAATGCCCTGCACCGGTCAATAACCTGTGCTGCTGATGTGCGCTGCACCGCCATCCCGCCGATAAACACCAGATCGGCCCACAGAATATCCTTATCTGTCAGAAGGTCCACATTTGTATCCACCAGGCGTTTGGCCCATGTTTCAGGCAGAAGAGCGGCCACGGTCAGCAGTCCCAGAGGCGGGAAAGCTGCTTTTTTTCCGATAAAGCCCAGGGCATGGGTGAATGACCAGAAAGTTTCCGGAAATTCCGGATAAACAAGTAATACATTCATCATGGGAATCCTTTTTTTCCAGTTTTCACATGATCTCTTGCAGATTCAGGAGACGTCATCATCGCTGATCCGAAAGGGTTACAATTCTTTCAAAAAAGCGTGCCGGTATTATACCATGATGTATACCTTTGATTCCATAAATAAAAAATATGTGGTATAAGTATGGGCGTTTTTAAACCTTTGGCATTAAATTATATGTAAGGAAACCACTGCACCATGGAAATCAACCATTATGAGTTTGAATACGGGGAATACGGTGAAACCACCGGTGTCACCATTAATCTGCGGGGATATGATATTCTGCGCTTCAACAACATCAGCAAAGGCACCGCTTTTTCCATTGCCGAACGCATCCGGCTGAAGTTGAGCGGATTTCTGCCTCCGCGGGTCAAAACCCTTGAAGACCAGGTAACAACCAGCCTGGATATTGTGGCAAAAAAAGAAAACGACATTGAAAAATTCATCTATATCAGAAGCCTGTATGACCGGAATGTGGTGCTGGCCCATGCCGTTATCGCCAGCGACATTATCCAGTTTCTGCCCATTATCTACACCCCCACCGTGGGCCTGGCCTGTCAGCTGTACTCCACCATGTTCAGGCGGGCCAACGGCATCCACCTGTTCCCGGACAATATCGACCATGCGGAACAGATCCTGGGCAACTACACAGACCAGGATATCCGGGTGGCCGTGGTAACAGACAACCAGGGAATTTTAGGCATCGGGGACCAGGGTGCCGGCGGCATTCCCATCTGTCTTGGCAAACTCATGCTCTATACCCAGGGTGCAGGCATTGCCCCATGGCACTGCCTGCCCATCTCCCTGGATGTGGGCACTGACAACAAAGAGCTGATCAACGACCCCAATTATCTTGGCTGGCGCCACCAACGGCTCAAAGGTGATGATTATGATGCTTTCATAGAAAAATTTGTCACCGCATTTAAAAAGGTCTTTCCCACCGCCCTGTGCCAGTGGGAGGATTTCTCCAAACAGGCCGCGTTTTCCGTGCGGGATAAATTTTCTGACCAGGTTATTTCCTTTAACGACGATATCCAGGGCACCGGTGCCGTGACCCTGGCCGGTATCCTGGCTGCCATGAAATCCAAAAAACAGTCTTTCACAGACCAGGTGTTTCTGGTGCATGGTGCCGGTGCCGGCGGAGTGGGCATTGCTGAACAGATCATGACCGAACTGATGGAACAGGGCCTGGATGAAACTGCGGCAAAAAACAAAATTTTCACCCTGGATTCCAAAGGGGTGGTCACCACAGACCGGGACCTGGAACCTTATAAAACCAAATTTGCCAGGGATCCGCACACCCTTTCCTGGATCAACACCCCGGAAGACAACACCCTTGTCAATGTCATCACCCATGAAAAAATCACCGTGCTCATCGGCACCTCGGGCCAGCCCGGCTGTTTTACCCGGGACATTGTGGATGCAGTGGCAAAAAATACGGACCGGCCCGTGATCCTGCCCTTGAGCAACCCCACCACCAAAACCGAAGCCCTGCCTGAAAATCTGTACCAGTGGACCGATGGAAAAGTACTGGTGGCAACGGGTTCCCCTTTTGCACCGGTGGTGCACAAAAATAAAACATACCGCATCGGCCAGATGAACAACGCCTTTATCTTTCCCGGGGTGGGCCTGGGCATTGTGGCCTCGGGCGCCGCAAAAGTGCTGCCGGTCTTTTTTTCCGCTGCTGCCCATGCGGTTGCTGAATTCATCACAGACCAGGATATCCAGGACGGTATTTTGTGCCCGCCCCTGGATCAGCTGCGGCAGGTGTCCATTGCCGTGGCCAAAAAGGTGGGGGCAGAGGCAATAAAAGCCGGGGTAACAGATAACGGATGTGCCTTTTCCCGGTTCAAACACAACAATGACCCGGACCGCCTCAATACCCTTATTGACAAAATGATCTGGAATCCCGTGTATTTTTGATGGCTGCCTGATGCTGATCCCTTGATCACTTAAGCGTATTCCTGCGTTAAACAAAGGTAAGTATCCCGGCAGTACCGGAAGACTCACCTGAAAGCCCTTACTGCAACATAAGAAAGCTTTGCCCATGTACGGCTGGACCGGAAAGATTGCCCGCATTGACCTGACCCGGCAGAAAATTGACGTCCAGCCCCTGTCCCCTGACACCTGTGCCCGGTATCTGGGGGGCAGGGGCATGGGCGGTCTGTTTCTGCGGCCGGCCGCCGCCCTGGACTGGGATCACCCGGATGTGCCCGTGTGCCTGTTCACAGGGCCCCTCACCGCCACTGCAGCCCCCACATCAGGCCGCAGCCACATGGTGTCTCTCTCTCCCCTGACCGGGCTTATGGCAGATGCCTCTGTGGGCGGAAAAATCGGGGTACAGCTCAAACGGGCCGGCTGGGACGGGATTGTCATAACCGGCCAAAGCAATACCCCTGTGGGCATTGAAATCAGGGACAACCACATCACCCTGGTTCCAGCCGCAAACCTGTGGGGAATGACCACAGATGCTGTGCACCAGCACCTGAACCCCAAAAAGGCAGGCCTTGCCTGCATCGGCCCGGCAGGGGAAAACAGGGTACGGTTTGCCGCGGTCATCACGGACCGGTACCATGCTGCCGGCCGCACCGGACTGGGGCTGTGCCTGGGGGTGAAAAAACTCAAATACATTCTGGTATCAGGCGCCGGCCGCACCCGGGTGAAAGATCCTGAACAGCTGAAAACAGCCAGACAGGACATATGCCGCCTGACTGCGGCATCTCCCGCACTCATGGGCAGGTATGGATTTTCCCGCATGGGGACCGGTGCCATGTATGATCTCATGGACAACCGGCACATGATGCCCACGGACAATTTCACCGCCACCTGGTCTGGTGCTGCACCAAACCTCAATGCCGCTGCCTATGCCAGGGCCTATTCCCCGAAAAACCACGGATGCAGAGGATGCCATATTCTGTGCAAAAAAATCGGCACCCGGCCCGCTGCAGGCACTGCCGTGCCGGAATTTGAAACCATGTCCCATTTTACCGCCCTGGTGGGATTACAGGATATCCATCTGGTGACCGCAGCCAACCAGCGCTGCAACAGCCTGGGCATGGACACCATTTCCGCTGCCGTCACCCTGGCCTGCCACCGGGAGATCACCCGAACAGATTTTACCCCGGCCTCCCTGCTGGCACTACTGGATGACATTGCTATGGACCGGGGCCAGGGCAAAGCCCTGAAAAAAGGGGCTGCTGCCTATGCCGGCGCCATGGGCCGGCCTGATGCTGCCATGGCAGTCAAAGGCCTGGAACTGCCGGCCTATGACCCCAGGGGGGCATACGGCATGGCCCTGGGCTTTGCCCTGTCCACCAGGGGAGGCTGCCATCTGCGGGCCTATCCCATCTCCCATGAAATTTTGAGAAAACCCGTGGCCACGGACCGGTTTTCCTTCAGCGGCAAAGCCAGAATCATCAAAATCGCCGAAGACCTCAATGCAGTAGTGGATTCACTGACCGCCTGCAAATTCACATTCTTTGCCGCCGGCCTGGAAGAATATGCCAGGGCGTTCTCAGCTGTGACCGGACAGGATGTCACTGTCCAGGACCTTCTGACTGCCGGGGAAAGAATATATTATAATGAGCGGATCATCAACAGCTGCAGGGGATTTGATGCCCGGCACGATGACCTGCCGGAACGGTTTTTCACCCGGCCGGGCACGGATTCCCCGCAGTTCCCTGTGCCCCCCCTTGACCGGGCAGCTTTTTTACAGGCCAAAGCTGCCTATTATGCCGTGCGGGGCCTGACCCAAAACGGTCTGCCCACACGCAAAAAAGCGCAACAGCTGGGGGTGCCGTGGAAAACCTGGTAAAAAAATATGCCAAAAAACTTGTGGATGCCGGCCTTGGCGCACCTTTTGGCCCTGGTTCGCCCCTGGTGGGCGGACTGGACCGGGACCTGGTGTGGAATACCACGGCTCCGGAAATCCCGGTGCTGGAAAAAATGTTCCTTCACCTGAATATCAATTCCCTGGTCTTTTTGCGGCCCGGTTTTCCCTATGATCTTATCATCGGGTTTCTGGCCGGCCGTGCCCTGAAAGGCGGGGGTTCTGTTGTGCCCCGGGACTGTGAAACCCGCACCTTTCTGCATGACCTGCCCGTGGTGGACCGGTTTGAACTTCAGGCCGTTGTCCAGGCTCTTAAACAGAGAAAAACCGTGATTGTCCAGGGAAATGAACCGAACACCAAATTTCTGGGGCCGGCCGTGATTGCCCCGGGAACTGTCAGTCCGGAACAGGGGTTTGTGCACATCAGTTCCGTATGTTTTGCCTGTTTTGTGGCATTTTTCAGCGATTACCTGGCCGGCCTGAAATCCGGCCGGCATGATCCGGAAATGGACCGGGTTTTTGACCGGGTCCTGCCTTTTTTGCAAAATCAGCTGCCTGCCTCCTTTGATGACCTGATGCACGGTCCGTTTTCCAGGGAACAGGAGGTGTATGCAGCCATGGTCCAGGCAGGCAGGAAAATCGTGGATCTTGGACTGGTGGATTCCTATTTCGGCAACCTGTCCTGCTGCCGGCACAACACCCTGTATATCAGCCAGACCGGGGCCAGCCTGGACGAACTGGCCGGGTGCATCGATCCCGTCCCCCTGGACGGTTCTTCCACCGCAGGCATAACTGCTTCCAGTGAACTGACCGCCCACCTGGAAACCGTTGCCCGCACCGGCTGCCAGGTCATTCTTCACGGGCATCCCAAATTTTGTGTGATCGCCTCCATGGACTGTGATCCCGTCCGGAAGGCTGCCTGTGCCTTTGCAGACAGATGCCATACCCACTGCCCTTTGCCCCGGCATATCGGGTCTGTCCCCATCGTGCCCGGAGAAGTGGGAACCGGCCCTTTCGGGCTGTGCAACACCCTGCCCCGGGCATTTGCCGCCTCAGACAGTGTGATCGTCCATGGCCATGGGTTGTTTGTCACAGGAAAAACTGATTTCATCCGGGCCTTTTCCACCCTGGCGGCAGTGGAATCCTCCTGCAAAAACCGGTATCTGGAACAGGTCCGGCACCTGAGATCCGCCTGATGCCCGGAAAAAGATATGGTGTTGTTCTGGTGAACATGAATTACAAGCCGGCTCCCACAGTTGCATTTGCGAAATATTTTGTGTATAAAAAACCAACCCATATAACCTGCAGGCAACAA
>Ga0102943_1002306_pt1 | contig 11285 bp, 8 predicted proteins | sample SalPonC_black_MG_FD_78174 | JGI IMG/M metagenome (GOLD analysis project Ga0102943, IMG submission 78174) | Salt pond soil microbial communities from South San Francisco under conditions of wetland restoration - Salt Pond MetaG... | ecosystem: Environmental > Aquatic > Marine > Intertidal zone >...
CAGGCCCATGCCGGCAATGGCGGAGGTCGGGGTGAGCATCTCCCGCATGCCGGGTCCGCCGGATGGACCTTCATACCGGATCACCACCACATCTTTGGGATTGATTTTTCCCCCTAAAATAGCGGCAGTGGCATCTTCTTCCGAGTCAAACACCCGGGCCGGTCCTTGGTGTACCAGCATCTCTTCTACCACAGCGGACTGCTTGACCACACACCCTTCCGGTGCCAGGTTGCCGAAAAGAACGGCCAGACCGCCCCGGGTATGGTAGGGATCAGCCACAGGCCGGATCACTGCCGGATCCAAAACCCTTATCGCAGCAAGGTTTTCAGCAACCGGGCATCCGGTGGCCGTGAGACAGGAGCCGTCAATCAGCTGGTGATCTGCCAGCGCCTTCATCACTGACTGGATACCCCCTGCCTGGTCCAGATCCTGGATATGGTCCGGCCCCCCCGGGCTCAGGGAACAGATATGCGGGGTTTTTTCACTGACCTGGTTGATGATGGACAGATCCAGGGGAACGCCTGCCTCATGGGCAATGGCGGCAAGGTGCAGCACGGTATTGGTGGAGCAACCCAGGGCCATGTCCACGGCCAGGGCGTTCATGAATGCCCTGGGGGTCATGATTTTGTCCGGGGGGATTTTTTTTTCCAGCAGCGCCATGATCTGGATGCCGGTTTGTTTGGCCAGGCGGATGCGTTTGGACATGGGGGCCGGGATGGTGCCGTTGCCGGGCAGGGCCATGCCGATGGCCTCGGTGAGGCAGTTCATGGAGTTGGCCGTGAACATGCCGGCGCATGACCCGCAGGTGGGGCAGGCACAGTCTTCCACAGCAGCCAGATCGGTTTCATCCATACGGCCGGCCCGCACAGCCCCCACTGCTTCAAAAACCGATACCAGATCGATTTTCTGTGTCTGGTCAACAGGGTTGCGGCCGGCCAGCATGGGGCCGCCGCTGATGAAAATGGCCGGAATATTGAGCCGGGCCGCCGCCATGAGCATGCCGGGGACGATCTTGTCACAGTTGGGTACCATGACAATGGCATCAAAGGGATGGGCCATGGCCGTCACTTCAATGGAATCGGCAATCAGTTCTCTGGACGCCAGAGAATAATGCATGCCCGCATGGTTCATGGCAATGCCGTCACACACCCCGATGGTGGAAAATTCCATGGGCGTGCCCCCGGCCATGCTGATGCCGGTTTTCACGGCCGCAACCAGTGTGTTCAGGTGCATGTGGCCGGGAATGAGTTCATTGGCAGAATTGGCAATACCGATGAGCGGCTGGCTGATTTCCCTGTCTGTATAGCCCAAAGCCTTCATCAGACTCCGGTGCGGGGCACGTTCCACCCCTTTTGTAGCAATGTGGCTTCTCATATCCATCTCCTTGAAATGCCTTAAAAGCAAAAAAGCCGTTATCTGCCCCTCGGGGCTGATAACGGCTTTTAACGTGAAACTTGGGTTATGCCACTAGGAGCCCCTTCGTACGGAGGTGTCAATAATCACCTCCACGATAATAATGAGGACTAGCAGTATGGTCAAAAAATCGGGTATCATAATATATTCACTTTCTTTAAAGTTTATTTATTATATATAAATTTTTTAGGTGTCAAGAAAAAAATGCGGGGCGGTGATAATAAATTTGGCAACCCGCTTATGGCATGGCCATAATTTTTGAAATCGTTGAACCGGGCTTATATTTCAGGTTTTTTTCTGTGCCACATGGTTGATGGCAGAGGCCATGTATCCGGCCCCGAATCCGTTGTCAATGTTTACCACTGCGATATTGGATGCACATGAATTCAGCATCCCCAAAAGTGCAGTCATCCCCCCGAAGCTTGTGCCGTATCCGATGCTGGTGGGAACGGCAATGACAGGGGCACCCACCATTCCCCCCACCACCGAGGGCAGGGCACCTTCCATGCCGGCAGCCACAACGATCACACTGGCATCCAGGATCATCTGCTGGTGGGCAAATAGGCGGTGAATGCCTGCAACCCCCACATCAAACAGGGTTTCCACCCGGTTGCCCATGGCTTGTGCTGTCAGGGCAGCTTCTTGTGCCACAGGGATATCCGAGGTGCCGGCGGATATGATGAGAACGGTTCCGAATCCGGTGATTTCCGGTGCTTTTTTCTGGATGCACAGCAGCCTGGCATCTGCATGGTACCGGGCCGATGCAAACCGTGCAAGCACAGCTTCTGCCGTGGAAGGGCCTATGCGGGTGACAAGAATGACGTTTTCTCTGGCTGTCATTTTTTCCAGGATCCCGATGATCTGTTCCCGGGTTTTTCCCTGACCAAAGATAACTTCCGGGAACCCTTTTCTCAGGGTCCGGTGATGGTCGATGTGGGCAAACCCGATGGATTCAAACGCCGGCCAGGTGAGCTGTTTCTGGGCCTCTGCCACACTGATGCGGCCGTCTGCCAGCAGAGACAAAAGCCGGGTTATTTCCTGGGGGGACATGTGTTCTCCCAACAGTTATCGCCGGAGCCAGGCAAGGCCTTTGCCGGATTTGTCTGCCCTTTCCGGATCAGCATCAGTCCGGGGGGATGCTGCTGTTTCATTGTCTTTTTCATTGTTTTTTTTTGTGGCGGAGGGCCCTGGGTTGTCCGCTGCTTTGGGGGTGTTTTTTGCTGCATTCCATTTGTATTGCCCGAACTTGCAGTACCCTTGTACATTGTTGAACCTGGCATCTATATCTCTGGGGATGGGGATTACGTTTCCTTCAATATTGGGAATCAGATAATCTGCCAGCTCAATACTGCCCCCGCCGGACAGAATGATGGAATCGATATCCCAGTCATTTTCCCATAACCGGTTCAGGTCTGCTGCAATGGCTGATGCTGCATGGGTAAATACCCGTTTTTTCAGGTTGGTGATATTGTATTCCTTGCCCCTGATCTTGATCATGCCGGTTTCCATGAACTTGAAAATCCGGTAGAGTTCAATACTGATATTGCTTTCCTGGCGCAGCTTGTTGGCAATGGCGGAAAAGCATTTGGAGATCCCTGTTTCCATGGTGGACGATCCGCGTTCAATGTATTGGAGATGGTCGAATATGGAAAAATCCGTGGTTTTGAATCCAATATCCACCACCCCCAGTTTCTGGACTGCCAGCTCTTTGTTTTTGATCTTGCCGTATTCATCAAAAATCAGATTGAAAATAGAGCCGATGGGCTGGGGGATGACATGGATCTTGTCAATATGGATACGCCGGGTAACATCTGCACCGTTCTGGTTGTGATAGATGATCTCATGTACCCCCTGGATCATCTCCTTCAACCGTTTGGAATCCCGGCGCAGATATCCCACAGGCAGTCCTGTGACCACATTTACGGGACCGGTTGTGTCGGTACAGATGCCTGCTGCAGCAATGGCAAGGATTTTGACATAATTTTCCACCAGTTTTTCCTGGTCCAGGGTAAATTCCGGGATATTGGACTGCTGTTCCGCATACGTCCCGAGAAAATAGGCTTTGTCTTCAAGGGTGATATGCAGTTTTGATGTGGAAGCGGTATCTCCCAGAGAGGATTGAAACTGGATATCGGCTGCATCCCCCATAAGGGATTTGAAAATAACGGCGTTTTTGCCGTTATAGGCTTTTGTAAATCCAAACCCGACATCAATGCCCAGTACTTCCATATAAATACCTCCTCCGGAGTTTATCCTGTTTGTTCAGTAGATACCATTATGAAACAAAGATAGTCAAGGGCTAATGAAAGGCAGATGCGACAGCCACCTTGCACTAACCCGTCAAATCAGATATAAGACTTGTGCAAATTTTTTAAAGGATAATTTCATGGGGCGTGACAGGGTCTTTGCCAGAAAACAACATTGGATCAAACCGTTTGCCTTTAACCGGGAAGTAGCAGACGTGTTTGACGACATGCTGGTGCGCTCGGTTCCCCTTTACAGGGAAAGCATTTACCGCCAGGCCCGGCTGGCCTCCCGGTTTTATCAGGCAGGAACCCGCATGTATGATCTGGGCTGCTCCCACGGCAACCTGGGACACCTGATCTGTGAGCAGTTCCAGCACCGGGGATTCACCATGGTGGGGGTGGACACCTCCTGGCCCATGCTGGAGAAATACCGGCAGCGGCTGCAGCAAAATAGCGCCGGCAGTGCAATAAACCTGGTCTGCGGATCCATGGCGGATATCAAAATTGAAAACGCATCGGTGGTAGTGGTCAACTTGACCCTGCAGTTTCTGGATACAACACGGCGGGATGGGCTCATCTGCCGGATCTTTTCAGGAATGCTGCCCGGCGGTGTCCTGCTGCTCATGGAGAAAACGGTCCATCCTGATGCATTCGGCAACGCCCTTGAACAGGATTTTTACCGGCAGTTCAAGCGGGAAAACGGGTATTCTGATCTGGAAATCAGCCAGAAACGGGATGCCCTGGAAAAGGTGCTGGTTCCTGATACCCTGGAAACCCACTTCCGGCGCCTGGACCAGGCAGGATTTTCTTTTTGGGATGTCTGGCTCAAATGGTTCAACTTCAGCGGTATAATAGCGGTGAAAGCCCCCTGTGAGACAGCATTTGCCGCCAAACAATAAAGAACCCTGCAAAAATAGTTCACATTGGTATGGAAACATTTTTGGAACAAAACAAACAGATTTTGCCCAAGCCGTATTATAAAGCTTTGGCTGATCTGGTCAGAGAAAAAAGGCGGTTTCTGGACCACGCCTCCGGTAATTTTCAGCGGTATAAAATGGTCGTCAACCAGATCCCCGATTTTGTGCCCTCTGGAAAAGATATTGATGCCCCGGCTGTCAGGGCCGGGGTTTCATCAGACATCTCTCATCAGGACCGACTGTTTCTAAAAGCACGGCTGTTACAGCTGGCACCCTGGCGCAAAGGGCCTTTTGATCTGTTTGGCATCCATGTGGATGCGGAATGGCGGTCAGACATGAAATGGGACCGTGTGGCCCCCCATCTGCCGGATCTGACAGGCATGCGGATCCTGGATATCGGGTCCAGCAACGGATACTACATGTTCCGTATGGCAGCCCAAAACCCTCTGTTCGTCCTTGGCCTTGAACCCCAGAGCGCGTTTTATTGTCAGTACCTGGCTGTCCAGAAGTTTGTGGACCAGAAAAACGTATTCTGCCTGCCCGCGGCCCATGAAGACCTGCCCGAAATGGATGGGTATTTTGACCTGGTATTTTGTATGGGCATTCTCTACCACCGCAAATCTCCGGTGGACATGCTCAAAGATATTCACAAAACCCTGATGCCTTCCGGGTATATCGTCCTGGAGAACCTGGTGCTGGAGGGACGGAAAAACCTGTGCCTGTTTCCCAAAAAACGGTATGCCAAAATGCGCAATGTTTATTTTATTCCCGATCTTCAGGCAATGGAATCCTGGCTGATGCGGGCGGGTTTTCAGGATGTCCGCTGCGTGGATGTCTCCCCCACAACAGCAGCAGAACAGCGCAGAACAGAATGGATTCAGACCGAATCTCTGGCGGATTTTCTGGATCCCTGTGATCGGCAAAAAACTATTGAAGGGTATCCAGGCCCGGTGCGGGCGGTTTTCATTGCCAAAAGATAACAGGGTATCCTTGAATTTTGTTTGACAGATAACGGCATTGTCTGTACTATTACATGATTTTATGTATATGAAAATATACTGCATGACAATCATATGCAAAACCGATGTTAACTGCTTTATGACGAGGATATGAAAATGGATGACGAAAGTGGTAGTCCTCACTTATCGATGTCTGTAATTTTTGGTGAAAAAAAACATTTTCATGAAACCCCGCTGTTAACGACAGGTATGGAAAACATGGCATTCCGGTGTAAAATCCCTATGTCGTGATTTCATTTTTCAAGGCCAGCACCTCCGGCCTGCCTGCCTGTCTTTCTGGCGGGCTTTAAACAAGGAGGCACGGCCGTGAACCAACCCCTCAAACTGCCGGATAATTTGTTTGTGCCCGGAAAGGGCGATGCACCCGGTCACATTGATGAAAAGGTGCTTGCCGCACTTTGTGAAACAGAGCATCCTGCTGATTTTGCGGCCCGGTTGTCTGAAATTGACGATATGGAGCTGCTGGTATCGGTGTTTTCACGGATGACACCGGCCTGCTGCGCTGATGTCCTCGTACACATGGATTATGACGACCAGCGGGAGATTGCCAGGGAGCTTTCCAATGACGTGCTGGCCCTGGTAATCACCCGGATGTCCTCTGATGACAGGGTGGATCTGCTGCAGTCGATGCCTGAGGAGAGCAGCGAGATTCTCCTGCGCCTGCTGGCCAAAACCGAGCGGGAGGATATCCGCAAGCTCAGTTCCTATGAGGAGGATACTGCCGGGGCTTTGATGACCAGTGAATATGCTACCCTTTCACCTGATCTCACCGCCCGCCAGGCCATTGACAAGCTCCGTCTGGAAGCCCCTGATAAGGAAACCATTTACTATTCTTATGTCATTGATTCCCGGCGACGGCTGCTGGGGCTGGTATCTCTGCGGGAACTTATCCTGGCCAGGCCCACCGTGAAAATTTCAAAACTCATGCGCCGTGATCCTGTTCACGCCAATGTCCACGATGACCAGGAAGCAGTGGCCCGGATGATGGCCAAATATGACCTTTTGGCCATGCCGGTCACCAATGGCAATGATGCCCTTGTGGGGATTATCACCTTTGACGATGTCCATGATGTCATTGAAGAAGAGGCCACTGAGGACTTTCATCGGATGGGTTCCATCAGCTCAGGGGCAGGGCCTGAAGACCTGGTGGATATCGGGCTGCGGGATGCCAGCCCCTGGCTGCTGATTCAAAAACGGCTGCCCTGGCTTCTGGCCCTGGTTTTCATGAACATTTTTTCCGGTGCCGGCATTGCCTATTATGAAGACACTATTCAGGCAACCGTGGCCCTGGTCTTCTTTCTTCCCCTGCTCATCGGCAGCGGCGGCAATGCCGGTGCCCAGTCCGCCACCCTGATGGTGCGGGCGTTGGCCATCGGGGATGTCATGATGAAAGACTGGTTCCGCCTGATGGGAAAAGAGGTCGCCATTGCGCTGTGTATCGGGTTGTGCATGGGAATTGCGGTGTCTGTTATCGGTATTTTCCGGGGGGGCATCGATGTGGCCGTGATCGTGGCCCTGGCCATGGTATGCGTGGTGGTTTTCGGCAGCCTTCTGGGCATGTCCCTGCCGTTTCTGCTCATCCGGTTAAAACTGGATCCGGCAACCGCCAGTGCGCCACTGGTAACATCTGTGGCTGATGTCGGCGGGGTTGTGATCTATTTCGGGATTGCCACCTGGTACCTGCAATCCCATGCCATGGTGTGAAAATGTTTAATCAGAAAGCCCTGTAAGCGTAACAGGCCCATAGTATCCTGTTGTCTCTTCGCCTGTGTCATCTGTATCTGTCATGATGCCGATACCGATGATTTCCGGGGGTGTTCGGCCAAAAGCTTTTTTATAGTCTTCCACAATGTTTCTCTCTTGGCTTATCCACTGCCCGGCCTTTTCATTGCCGCTTTGTACCACAACCATCATCGATTCCGAGACATAGGGATTGGGCAGAATGGTACCTACAGATGCCCTTCTGGCCCAAATGTAATTTATGGCTGTGCCGGGTACCTCTTTTTGAGATAAAAGCGCAGCACTTTTATGCCGTGTCCGCTCCCACCAGCCTGCAGTGTCCGGATCAAAGGCAAACGCCACATAAATACGGGCAGCATAGTCATCCCCTTTTTTGGATGTCACATCTGTTTTTTCCAGCACATGATCGATTTTCCAGCGCCACTTTATCACTGGATATGCATGGGGATCTATCCGCAGGGTACAGATCATACCGGAAGCCGCATTCCTGCTGTGGGCCTTGATAACCGTTTCACCATCGTCTTTTATCAGCGTATACACAGTATGGCGGTCAATGTTGTCAAAAACCATCGGCTCCCAGGCATCCGGCAGGTTATCGCCGGGTGTCAGTTGTGAAAAACCGCCTATGACCAGTTGATCAGAGAGTGCAGAGCCCGGGGGAATGCACAGAAAAAAAGCCATTGTCAGGATCAGAATAAACCGCATGCGCCTTCTCCTTTGAATACAAAAAAACAAACCAACTATATTCATTCATCTCAGGTTGGTCAAGATAGAACGCCATGTCCTGGATATTTGCCATAAGCATGCCGGATTTTCGATCATTCTGTGCAGCACGCTGTCCCGGACCCCGCCCCTGGTGGTGTCCTGTGCCCGGCTTCTCCATGTGCACACCCTGCCAGGACGGGGATTTTTTTTGTGCAATTGGTTACAAATATGATACAACCATGGCCTGATAAATGATGTAAAAAGGAACATAGCCTGATGTTATTATTGTTTCCGCCGGTGACAAAACCCTGTGAGCCACCGGCAGGGGTGGCCTGTCTTGCCGGGGCATTGACAGAAAATGGCATAGCCTGCCAGGTGGTGGATGCCAGTATTGGCGGATTGCTGTTTTTGGTCCAACAAGAGCTGACCCCCACAGATTCCTGGTCAGCCAGGGCCCTTAAAAACCGGGATGCCATTCTTTCCGACCTGCAGACCCCGGATCTGTATACCAATGAAGACCGCTACCACCAGCGGGTGTATGATTTGAACAAACTGCTGTCTCTGGCCGTTGACCAGACACGGTTCAAGGTGACCCTCAGTGACTATGCAGACCGAAACCTGTCCAGTGTGCACACCAGGGATCTGCGCAAAAGTGCAGACACCCACCAAAGCAACCCGTTTTACCCCTATTTTGAAGATAATCTCAGGCCGGTGCTTTCCCGGTGGGAATCCGCCTGGGTGGGGATCTCTTTGTGCTATCTCAACCAGGCCCTTGTGGGGTTTGCCCTGGCCGGCTGGATCCGGCACAATTTTGCGCACAAAAAAATTGTCATGGGCGGGGGCCTTATCTCTTCCTGGATGAGCCGGCCCGCGTTCGGCAATCCGTTTTCCGGGCTCATTGACCACATCATATCAGGGGAGGGAGAGATCCCGCTGCTGGACCTTCTGGGAAAGCCTTATACCACCAAACGCCATTATATCCCGGATTACGGATTTGCAGCCAAAAATACCTATCTTGCACCAACCAGGATACTGCCTTTCCGGGGAACCATCGGGTGCTACTGGCGCAAGTGCCGTTTCTGTCCGGAAAAAGCGGAAACCCGTGACTACTTTTCCAGACGGCCATCCCGGATACTGGCAGATGTCCTGGAACTGTACCGCCGGTTCTCCCCAGACACCATACATTTTATCGACAATGCCATGACCCCGGCTTTTCTGCGGGCTTTGGCAGGATCAAAAACAGAGATTCCCTTTACCTGGTATGGATTTGTGCGGTTTGAAAAAGACCTGGCAGATCCGGATTTCTGTCATCGTCTCAAACGCAGTGGGTGCGGTATGCTCAAACTGGGCCTGGAATCCGGAGACCAGTCTGTGCTGGACAACATGCACAAAGGAACGGACCTGGATACGGCATCTGCGATTTTACAAAATCTCCATCAGGCCGGCATTTTCACCTATGTATACCTTTTGTTCGGCACCATTTTTGAAGATGCGGCATCTGCCCAGAAAACCCTTGATTTCACCCGGGACCACCAGGCATATATCGATTATCTGAATCTGGCGGTTTTCAATCTGCCAAAATTCAGTGAAGATGCACAACACCTTGAAACCAGTGAATTTTATCATGGCGATCTTTCCCTGTACCTGAATTTTGTCCACCCAAAGGGGTGGGACAGAAGACAAATCAAACAGTTTTTGGACAAAACCTTTAAAAAGCAGCTGGCAATCGGATCCCGATTTCGTAAAAACCCTGCTTTTTTTTCATCCAACCACGCCATGTTTTTCAACCAAACCCTGCAAAAGGATTTGAGACATGATTGCTGAAATTCTGTCCACCGGCGATGAGGTGATGCTGGGGGACCTGATCGATACCAACAGCGCGTATTTATGTGACCGGCTCAAGCAGCTGGGCATTGTGGTTTCCCAGATCACTGCCAGAGGAGATGATATAGCGGCCGTGAAAGAAACCATTTTGCAGATCTCCCGGCGGGCCGACATCTGCATGGTCACAGGGGGCCTGGGTCCCACCAGCGATGACATTACCGCCCAGGCCTGTGCCAGCGCCGCTGGCCAGCCCTTGAAGCTGCACCCTGAGGCATATGAAACCATGAAGACATACTTTGACCGCCGGGGATTTGTACTGACACCGGAAAATGAAAAACAGGCCATACTGCCGGCAGACGCAGATGTTTTGATGAACACCTGCGGCACAGCACCGGGGTTTTGCTTCGCATTGAACCAATGCCAGTTTTTCTGTATGCCAGGGGTGCCTTCGGAGATGAGACAGATGATGGAAACCCGGGTGGTGCCCCGTATCACTAAGGCATTTAACCTCACTGTGAACCTGCTGATCCGGCGGCTGACCGTCTTCGGGCTGCCTGAATCGCAGGTGGGCGCACTGCTCAAGGAATTTGATGCCCTGTTTCCCCATATCCGTCTGGGATTTCGGGCCAGTTTTCCCACCATCGAGGTAAAACTGGTTTTTGATCCCACCGGATGTTGTCCGGAAAACCAGAAATTTTTTGACAGCAGTAACCAGCTTGACAGCTTTATCCCGGATGAAAAAAAACTGGCGGCTGAAAAATATGATCCCCGGGCATATGTTGAAAAAGCCGGGCACTGGGTGGTTCGGCAGCTGGGCAGCAAAGTGGTGTCTCTGACCGGTTTGTCTCTGGAAGCCGAGGTGGGACGGCTGTTAAAACAGCGGGGACAGACCCTGGCGGTTGCAGAATCGTGCACCGGCGGGCTGATTTCCCATTTGATCACAGAAGTGCCCGGCAGTTCCGGTTATTTTCTTTTGTCTGCTGTCACCTATGCCAACGCAGCCAAGATAAAGGTGCTGGGGGTGGCCCCTGAAACCCTGGCATCCCGCGGGGCAGTCCATGAAAACACTGCCCTGGAAATGGCCCGGGGGGCAAGACAGGTATCAGGGGCAGACTGGGCAATTTCCACCACCGGCATTGCCGGCCCGGGCGGCGGCCCCACACAGAAAAAAGTAGGGACCGTGTGTATCGGTCTGGCAGGCCCGGAAAAGGCAGATGCCAGGCAGTATCAGTTTACATTTGCCGACAGGGGGAAAAACAAGAAGATATTTGCAGCCATGGCCCTGGAGGTTTTGCGCCGGCAATTGGGAGGAGTGAGGGATGAGGGGTGAGGTATGAGGAAAGAGGTATGAGGGATGAGGGGTGAGGTATGAGGAAAGAGGGATGAGGAAAGAGGGATGAGGAAAGAGGGATGAGGAAAGA
>Ga0102943_1002309_pt1 | contig 11282 bp, 8 predicted proteins | sample SalPonC_black_MG_FD_78174 | JGI IMG/M metagenome (GOLD analysis project Ga0102943, IMG submission 78174) | Salt pond soil microbial communities from South San Francisco under conditions of wetland restoration - Salt Pond MetaG... | ecosystem: Environmental > Aquatic > Marine > Intertidal zone >...
ATGTCCCAGACCTCGGGACGCTCCTTCTCCACCAGCTTCTTCGCCTGCTTGACGGTCGAGGACAGCCCCTTGGCGTCGAGCCGCGAGTAGATGAACGGCTTGAACAGCTCCAGCGCCATCTTCTTCGGCAGCCCGCACTGGTGCAGCTTCAGCTCCGGCCCCGTCACGATGACCGAGCGGCCCGAGAAGTCGACGCGCTTGCCGAGCAGGTTCTGACGGAACCGGCCCTGCTTGCCCTTCAGCATGTCGCTGAGCGACTTCAGCGGCCGCTTGTTGGCGCCCGTGATCACGCGCCCGCGCCGGCCGTTGTCGAAGAGGGCGTCGACCGACTCCTGCAGCATCCGCTTTTCGTTCCGGATGATGATGTCCGGCGCGCGCAGCTCGATCAGACGCTTGAGGCGGTTGTTCCGGTTGATCACCCGGCGATAGAGGTCGTTGAGGTCCGAGGTCGCGAAGCGTCCGCCGTCCAGCGGCACCAGCGGGCGCAGCTCCGGCGGGATGACCGGGATGACGGTCATCACCATCCACTCGGGACGGTTGCCCGACTCGAGGAAGCTCTCGACGAGCTTCAGCCGCTTGATGATCTTCTTCGGCTTCAGTTCGCCCGTGGCCTCCTTGAGGTCCTCGCGCAGCTGCGTCGCCTCGGCCTCGAGGTCGATCTCGGCCAGCATCTCGCGGATCGCCTCGGCGCCGATGCCGGCGCGGAAGGCGTCCTCGCCGTACTGATCCTGCGCGTCGAGGTACTCCTCCTCGGTCATCAGCTGCCGGTGCTTCAGGTCGGTGAGGCCCGGCTCGATGACCACGTAGTTCTCGAAATACAGGATCCGCTCCAGATCGCGGAGCGTCATGTCGACCATCAGGCCGATGCGGCTCGGCAGCGACTTCAGGAACCAGATGTGCGCCACCGGGCTGGCGAGCTCGATGTGGCCCATGCGCTCGCGGCGGACCTTCTGAAGCGTGACCTCGACGCCGCACTTCTCGCAGGTGATGCCGCGGTACTTCATGCGCTTGTACTTGCCGCACAGGCACTCGTAGTCCTTGATCGGACCGAAGATCCGCGCGCAGAACAGACCGTCACGCTCCGGCTTGAACGTGCGGTAGTTGATCGTCTCCGGCTTCTTGATCTCGCCGAAGGACCAGCTCAGGATCCGCTCGGGGCTCGCCAGCGTGATCTTGATCTCGTCGAAGGTGCGCGGCGCCGGCGTCGGGTTGAAGACGTGGCTCAGTTCCTGGTTCATCTCGGTGCTCCTGCGAAGCGCCCGTCAATCGTGTCGTCGTCCCGGGCGCGCCGCCGCGAAGGGCGGGCGGCGGCGCGCGTCTCCGGGCCGGAGGTCAGTCGGAGCCGTCCTCGTCGAGCAGCTCCATGTTCAGCCCGAGCGAGCGGATCTCCTTGACGAGGACGTTGAACGATTCCGGAATACCGGCCTCGAAGTTGTCCTCGCCCTTGACGATCGACTCGTAGACCTTGGTGCGGCCGGCCACGTCGTCGGACTTCACGGTCAGCATCTCCTGCAGCGTGTAGGCGGCGCCGTAGGCCTCCAGCGCCCAGACCTCCATCTCGCCGAAGCGCTGGCCGCCGAACTGCGCCTTGCCGCCCAAGGGCTGCTGGGTCACCAGGCTGTAGGGGCCCGTCGAGCGCGCGTGGATCTTGTCGTCCACCAGATGGTGAAGCTTGAGGAGATATTTGACCCCCACGGTCACCTTCCGCTGGAACGGCTCGCCCGTGCGCCCGTCATAGACCGTAGACTGCCCGCTCTCGTCGAAGCCGGCGCGGCGGAGGGCGTCGTTCACGTCGTCCTCCTTGGCGCCGTCGAAGACGGGGGTGGCGATCGGCACGCCGGTGCGGACGTTCTCCGCCAGTTCGATGACGACGTCGTCGTCCACGTTGGCGAAGTCCGCCTCGTAGGCGCCCGGCCCGTAGGCGTGCTTCAGCGCCTCGCGAACCTGGGCCGCCTCGCCCGAGCGCTTGTAGCCGTCCAGCGCCGAGGACACCTGCTCTCCGAGGCCGCGTGCGGCCCAGCCCATGTGCGTCTCGAGGATCTGGCCGACGTTCATGCGCGAGGGCACGCCGAGCGGGTTCAGCACGATGTCGACCGGAGTCCCGTCCTCGAGGAACGGCATGTCCTCCTCCGGCACCACGCGGCTGATCACGCCCTTGTTGCCGTGCCGGCCGGCCATCTTGTCGCCGGGCTGCAGCTTGCGCTTCACCGCGACGAAGACCTTGACCATCTTCATCACGCCCGGCGGCAGGTCGTCGCCGCGGCGCACCTTCTCCACCTTGTCCTCGAAGCGGCGCTCGAGCACCTTCTTCTGCGCGTCGTACTGCTTGTTCAGCGCCTCGACCGAGGCCGCCTCCGTCTCCTCGCCGAGGGCCAGCTGCCACCACTGGCCGCGGCTGAGCTGGCCGAGCAGCGCCTCGGTGATCTCCGAGCCCGCCTTGACGCCCTTCGGACCCTTCACCGCGGTCTTGCCGAGGATCAGGTCCTTGAGACGCGCGTAGATGTTTCGCTCGAGGATCGCCAGCTCGTCGTCCCGGTCCCGGGCCAGCCGCTCGATCTCCTCGCGCTCGATCTGCAGCGCGCGCTCGTCCTTCTCCACGCCGTGGCGGTTGAAGACGCGGACCTCCACGACGGTGCCGTGGTCGCCCGGCGGCAGCCGCATCGAGGTGTCGCGCACGTCCGAGGCCTTCTCGCCGAAGATGGCGCGGAGCAGCTTCTCCTCCGGCGTCATCGGGCTCTCGCCCTTCGGCGTGATCTTGCCGACGAGGATGTCCGCCGGGCCGACCTCGGCGCCGATGTAGACGATGCCCGCCTCATCGAGGTTGCGCAGCGCCTCCTCGCCGACGTTCGGGATGTCGCGCGTGATCTCCTCCGGGCCCAGCTTGGTGTCGCGGGCCATGACTTCGTATTCCTCGATGTGGATCGAGGTGAACACGTCGTCCTTGGCGATGCGCTCGGAGATCAGGATGGAGTCCTCGAAGTTGTAGCCCATCCACGGCATGAAGGCGACGAGGCAGTTCTTGCCCAGCGCCAGTTCGCCGAGATCGGTCGAGGGTCCGTCCGCCACCACGTCGCCCGCGTTCACCCGGTCGCCCACCTTCACCAGCGGACGCTGGGTGATGCAGGTGTTCTGGTTCGAGCGCTGGAACTTGCGCAGCCGGTAGATGTCGACGCCGGGATCGCCCGGATCGATGTCGTCCGTCACGCGCACGACGATGCGCACCGCGTCGACCTGGTCGATCACGCCGCCGCGTCGCGCGGTGATCGCCGCGCCCGAGTCGCGCGCCACGATCTCCTCGATGCCGGTGCCCACGAACGGCGCCTCGGCCTTCACCAGCGGCACCGCCTGGCGCTGCATGTTGGAGCCCATCAGCGCCCGGTTGGCGTCGTCGTTCTCGAGGAACGGGATCAGCGAGGCCGCGACCGAGACCAGCTGCTTCGGCGAGACGTCGATCATGTCGATGTTCTCGCGCGGGCTCAGCATGAACTCGCCGCCCTTGCGGGAGCTGACCAGATCGTTCGCCAGCTTGCCGTCCTCGGTCAGCTGCGCGTTGGCCTGCGCGATGGTGTGGCGCATCTCCTCGGTGGCGGAGATGTAGACCACGTCGTCGGTGATCTTGCCTTCCTCGACCTTGCGATACGGCGTCTCGATGAAGCCGTAGCGGTTGACCCGCGCGAAGCTCGCCAGCGAGTTGATGAGGCCGATGTTCGGCCCTTCCGGCGTCTCGATCGGGCACATGCGGCCGTAATGCGTCGGATGCACGTCGCGCACCTCGAAGCCGGCCCGCTCGCGGGTCAGACCGCCCGGGCCGAGCGCCGAGAGGCGGCGCTTGTGCGTGACCTCCGACAGCGGGTTGGTCTGGTCCATGAACTGCGAGAGCTGCGAGGAGCCGAAGAACTCGCGCACGCTCGCCGCCGCCGGCTTGGCGTTGATCAGGTCCTGCGGCATCACCGTGTCGATGTCGACCGAGCTCATGCGCTCCTTGATCGCCCGCTCCATGCGCAGCAGGCCGACCCGGTACTGGTTCTCCATCAGCTCGCCGACCGAGCGCACGCGCCGGTTGCCGAGATGGTCGATGTCGTCCACCTCGCCCCGCCCGTCGCGCAGCGCCACCAGCGCCTTGACCACGGCCAGCATGTCCTCGCGCCGCAGCGTGCGCTGCGAGGGGTCGGCGTCGAGCTCCAGACGCATGTTCATCTTGACCCGGCCGACGGCCGAGAGGTCGTAGCGCTCGGAGTCGAAGAACAGGCTCTGGAACATCGTCTCCGCCGCCTCGACGGTCGGCGGCTCGCCCGGGCGCATCACGCGGTAGATCTCGAGCAGCGCCTGCTCGCGGTTCATCACCTTGTCGACCGACATGGTGTTGCGGATCCACGGGCCGACGGTGATGTTGTCGATGTCCGCCACCGGGATCTCGTCGAACCCGGCGTCGAGCAGCGCCTGCACGTTCTCCTCGGTCAGCTCGTCGCCGGCCTCCACGAAGATCGCGCCGGTCCGCTCGTCGATCAGGTCGCGCGCCGCGAAGCGCCCGTAGATCGTCTCGAACGGCGCCTGCGTCTCGTCGATGTCGCCCTTCTCGAGCAACTGGTTGATCCGGCGCGGGGTGATCTTCTGGCCGGCCTCGAACAGCACCTCGCCGGTGGCGACGTCGACGATGTCGAAGTCCGGCTTGGTCGCCTTGAAGCGCTCGCCGACGAAGGGGACCGCCCAGCCGTCCTTGACGCGCCGGTAAGGAACGGTCCGGTAGAACTCTTCCATGATCTTGTCCTGGTCGAGCCCGAGCGCATAGAGCAGCGTCGTCACCGGCAGCTTGCGGCGCCGGTCGATGCGCGCATGCACGATGTCCTTCGCGTCGAACTCGAAGTCCAGCCAGGAACCGCGATAGGGGATCACGCGGCTGGCGAACAGCAACTTGCCGCTCGCATGGGTCTTGCCCTTGTCGTGGTCGAAGAACACGCCGGGGGAGCGGTGCATCTGGCTGACGATCACCCGCTCGGTGCCGTTCACCACGAAGGTGCCGTGCGGCGTCATCAGGGGCATGTCGCCCATGTAGACGTCCTGCTCCTTGATGTCCTTGACCGACTTCGCCTCGGTGTCGGGATCCACCTCGAACACGATCAGACGCAGCGTGACCTTGAGCGGCGCGGCATAGGTCATGTCGCGCTGCTGGCACTCCTCGACGTCGTATTTCGGATGCTCGAGCTCGTACTTCACGAACTCCAGCACCGCCGTCTCGTTGAAGTCCTTGATCGGGAACACCGACTGGAAGACGCCCTGCAGGCCCTCGCCGTCCGTCGGCTCCGGCGCCTCGCCGGACTCGAGAAAGAGGTCGTAGCTCGACTTCTGGACCTCGATCAGGTTGGGCAAGGCCGCGACCTCGCGGATCTGCCCATAATGGCGACGAATGCGTTTGCGACCGGAATGCGTCTGAGCCATGCTCGTCCTCTGCCTCATGCGTCCTGTGCACGGCCGGGGGAAACCGTGCGCGGACGCCGCCGCGTCGGGCGGGGATCCCATGCCGCGCGGTCATCCCACCGACCGCGCTCCCGGATCCCGCGCGCCCTCCCTGAAGCCCCATGTCGGGGCGCCCGAGGGGACGCTCGGAAACGGGCGGGCCGGCTCCGCGACGCGGAACCAGCCCCAACCCAGTTCATACGCGGCCGAAGCCGCGCCGGATCACTTCAGCTCGACCTTGGCGCCGGCCTCTTCGAGCTTCTTCTTCATCTCTTCGGCCTCCGCCTTCGGCGCGGCCTCCTTCACGGCCTTGCCGCCGGCCTCGACCAGTTCCTTGGCCTCCTTGAGGCCGAGGCCGGTCATCGCGCGGACCTCCTTGATGACGTTGATCTTCTTGTCGCCCGCGGCGACCAGGATCACGTCGAACTCGGTCTGCTCCTCGGCCGCCTCGGCGGCCTCGCCCCCGGCCGGGCCGGCCATCATCACCGCGCCGCCGGCGGCGGGCTCGATGCCGTACTCGTCCTTGAGGATGTTCTTCAGTTCGTTCGCCTCGATCAGGGTCAGGTTGACCAGCTGCTCGGCGAGGGATTTCAGATCGGCCATGGTTCCGGTTCCGTTCTCATCATGCTTCAGCGTCGGGCCGCCGCGGTGTCCGCGCGGCCGGTCTTGTCGGGGCCGAGGGCCTCGATCAGGCGGCGTCCTCTTTTTCCGTCATGGTCTTGAGGATGCCCGCGATGTTCGTCGCGGGGGCCGTGATCGCCGCGGCGAGGTTGGCGCCCGGGGCCATCAGCGCGCCGACGATGGAGGACAGCACCTCCTCGCGCGACGGCATCTTGGCCAGGGCCTTCACCCCGTCCGCATCGAGGATCTCCGCGCCCATGGCCCCGCCGACGATGACGAGCTTGTCATTCTTCTTGGCGTAGGCCTCGACGACCTTCGCGGGGGACACCGGGTCCTCCGCGTAGGCGAGCACGGTCTGGCCGACGAGGTGCCGCTTCAGGCCCTCCGACGGCTTGCCCTCGAGGGCGATCCTGGCGAGCCTGTTCTTGGCGACGCGCACCTTGCCGCCCGCAGAACGCATCTGCGCGCGGAAGTCCTGCATCTCGGCGACCGTCAGACCGGCGTAGTGGCACACCACGACCGACCCGGACTCGGCGAAGGCCTTGTCGAGGTCGGCGACCACCGCCTCTTTCTGCGCTCTGTCCATAAGTCGCTCCAAGTCCACTGGGGCGAGGGGGATTCCCCGCCCCGGCTCCGGCCGACGCAGGCGCCTCGCCCCCGCCGGCCCTCTCGGTTCCCTGCCCGGGTCCCGAGGCCGGGATCGCCGCCCGAAGGCGGCATCCGGAACTCGTTTCCCGTCTATGGCGGGGGATTAAGGCCCCGAAGAGGCCGCCCGCCGTCTCGGACAGGTCGAAGGGGCCGCAGCCCCTTCGGCTTCCGTCGGGCCCCGAAGGGCCCGGCCGGATCTCAGTCGGCCGCCGCGGCGCTCGCCACGTCGACCTGCACGCCCGGCCCCATGGTGGAGCTGAGCGAAACCTTCTCCAGATAGGTGCCCTTGGCGCCCGTCGGCTTGTTGCGGTTCACGGCGCCGACGATCGCCCGCACGTTCTCCGCCAGCTTGTCGGCGTCGAAGCTCGCCTTGCCGACGCCGGCATGCACGATGCCGGCCTTCTCGACGCGGAACTGCACCTCGCCGCCCTTGGCGTTCTTCACCGCCTGGCCGACGTCCATCGTCACCGTGCCGACCTTGGGGTTCGGCATCAGGCCACGCGGACCGAGGATCTTGCCCAGCCGGCCGACGATCGGCATCATGTCCGGCGTCGCGATGCAGCGATCGAACTCGATCTTCCCGCTCTGCACCGTCTCCATAAGGTCCTCGGCGCCCACCACGTCGGCGCCGGCCTCGCGGGCCTCGTCGGCCTTCGCGCCGCGCGCGAACACCCCGACCCGCACGTCCTTGCCGGTGCCGTTCGGCAGCGTGACCACGCCGCGCACCATCTGGTCCGCGTGGCGCGGATCGACGCCGAGATTGATCGCGACCTCGACGGTCTCGTCGAACTTGGCCGTGGCGTTGGCCTTGACCAGCGACACCGCCTCCTCGAGCGGCAGCGCCGCCTGTTCGGGGACGGCGGCGTTGGCCGCCTTCATGCGCTTCGAGATCTTCGCCATCAGCCCTTCACCTCGATGCCCATCGACCGCGCGGAGCCGAGAATGATCTTCATCGCCGCTTCGACGTCGACCGCGTTCAGGTCCTGCATCTTCGCCTCGGCGATCTCGCGCACCTGCTTGCGGGACACGGAAGCCACGGTGGAGCGGCCCGGCGTCGTCGCCCCGGATTTGATCTTCGCGGCCTTCTTCAGATAATATGACGCGGGCGGCGTCTTGATCTCGAAGGTGAAGCTCTTGTCCTGGTAGTAGGTGATGACCGTCGGGCACGGCGCGCCCGGCTCCATCTGCTGCGAGGCGGCGTTGAACGCCTTGCAGAACTCCATGATGTTGATGCCGCGCTGACCCAGCGCGGGACCGATCGGCGGCGACGGGTTCGCCTTGCCTGCGGCCACCTGAAGTTTCAGGTGTCCGATCACCTTCTTGGCCATCGCGGCCTCCTCTCGTTCTCCGCCCGATGCGGGGCGCGCCCCGCCGGGTCCTCCGAAGCGCGGTCCGGTCCGACGGGCGCGCCCGTCTCGCCTCCCGCGTGCGACGCTCAGGCGGTCTTCTGCACCTGCGCGTATTCCAGCTCGACCGGGGTGGCCCGGCCGAAGATCGACACGCTCACCTTCAGGCGCGCGTTGTCCTCGTCCACTTCCTCGACCTGGCCCGCGAAGCTCTCGAACGGACCGTCGGTGACCTTGACCTGCTCGCCGATCTCGAAGGTGATGGCGGGCCGCGGACGCTCGGCCCCTTCGCGGACCTCGTCGAGCAGACGCGCCACCTCGGCTTCGCGAAGCGGCGTCGGCTTGCCCATCGGGCCGAGGAAGCCGGTCACCCGGTTCGTCCCCATCACCAGATGGTAGGCCTGGTCGCTCATCTGCATCTTCACGAGGACGTAGCCCGGCATGAAGCGGCGCTCGGTCTGCACCTTCTTGCCGCGACGCAGCTCCATGACCTCTTCGGTCGGCACGAGGACTTCCTCGATCTCGTCCTCGAGACCGGCCTGCCGCGCGCTCTCCTTGATCGCCTCGGCCACCTTCTTCTCGAAATTCGAGAGGACGTGAACCGTGTACCAGCGCTTCGTCATGCCGTCCTTTCCGACCCTGCCGTGCGGCGTCGCCGCCGCCGCCTCGATCCGACCGGCGGCGCCACATGCACGAGCCCGGGAGAAGGAACCCGAATCGCCGCTCGCGCCGATGCCGATGGGAAACGTCCCGTTAGGACCCCCACGCCCGGAAGGCAACCCCCCGTACGAGGCCGTCAGCCCCCGATGGTCAGGATCTGGTCCACGCCGAAGCGGATCAGGCGATCCACCAGGAAGAAGAAAGTCGCGAGTATGGCGGCCATCACGAACACCATCGCCGTCGTCACCAGCGTCTCGCGCCGCGTCGGCCACACCACCTTGGAGGCCTCGGCACGGACCTGCTGGATGAACTGGAAGGGGTTGGCGCGCGCCATCGCGTCGTCCTCTCGTTCCGGGAGCCGGGCTGGCAGGGGCGGAGGGACTCGAACCCCCGGCATTCGGTTTTGGAGACCGACGCTCTACCAACTGAGCTACGCCCCTGCAGCGGCGGTCGTGCTATCCCCGCGCCCGGCGCGGGTCAAGGCCGCACGCGGCCCTCAGCCGCCGAGGCACCAGCGCAGGATCGCCTTCTGCGCGTGCAGCCGGTTCTCGGCCTCGTCGAAGATCACCGAGCGCGGCCCGTCCATCACCTCGGACGTGGCCTCCTCGCCCCGATGCGCCGGCAGGCAATGCATGAAGAGCGCCTCCGGCCCCGCCCGGTCCATCAGCGCCGCGGTCACCTGATAGGGCCGCAGCAGGGCGTGTCGCCGCTCCCGTGCGCCGTCGTCGTCGTGCATCGAGAGCCAGGCGTCGGTGACCACGAGATCCGCGCCCTCGACCGCCTTCGCCGGATCGCGCTCGATCTCGATCCGCCGCCCCTCGCCGCGCGCCCAGGCGACGATCTTCGGGTCCGGATCCAAGGTCTCCGGCCCCGCGAAGGTCAGGTCGAAGCCGAAGCGCCCGGCCGCGTGCAGGAAGCTGGCGCAGACGTTGTTGCCGTCGCCGACCCAGACCGCCTTGCGCCCGGCGATCGGCCCGCGCCGCTCCTCGAAGGTCATCACGTCGGCCATGATCTGGCAGGGATGGCTGCGGTCGGTCAGCCCGTTGATCACCGGCACGCCGGCGTTCGCGGCCAGCGCCTCCAGCGTCTCCGGCGCGAAGGTGCGGAGCATGATCGCGTCGACGTAGCGCGAGAGCACCCGCGCCGTGTCCGCCACCGTCTCCCCCTGGCCGAGCTGCATCTCCGCCCCGGTCAGCGTCAGCGCCGCGCCGCCCAGCTGCCGGACGCCGACGTCGAAGCTCACGCGGGTGCGGGTCGAGGGCTTCTCGAACACCAGCGCCACGACGCGCCCCTCCAGCGGCCGCGCATCGTCCGGCGCCCCCCTGGGCCGGCCCGCGCGCGCCGCCTTCATGGCATGCGCGTCGTCGATCATCGACCGGAGGTCCGCGGCGGACACCCGGTCGAGGTCCAGGAAATGACGGATCATGTCCCGGCGGTCTCCGCCTGCCCGGCCGCCACGCGCAGCGCCGCGCGGTCCAGCCGCGCCACGGCCTCGGCGAGATCCTCCGCCCCGATGTTCAGGGGCGGCAGCAGGCGCACCACGTCCTCCGCCGCGGGCACGGTCAGCACGTGCTCGGCGTAGCCCGCCTTGACCACGTCGCCGGCCGGAACCCGGCACTCGAGGCCCAGCATCAGGCCCTCGCCCCGCACGCCCTCGAAGACGCCGGGATGCGACGCCACCAGCCCCTCGAGCGCCTGACGCAGGTCCCCCGCGGTCCGCCGCACGCCTTCGAGGAAGCCGGGCGCCGCGATCTCCTCCAGCACCGCGAGGCCCACGGCGCAGCCCAGCGGATTGCCGCCGTAGGTGGAGCCGTGCGTCCCCGCCGTCATGCCCGATGCCGCCCGCTCGGTGGCGAGCAGCGCGCCGAGCGGGAAGCCCCCGCCGATGGCCTTGGCGATCGGCATGACGTCCGGCGTCACGCCGGCGAGCTCATGCGCGAAGAGCCGCCCGGTGCGCCCCATCCCGCACTGTATCTCGTCGAAGATCAGCAGCGCGCCGACCTCGTCGCAGAGCGCCCGCAGCCCCTTCAGGCACTGGGGGGGAACGACGCGGATGCCGCCCTCGCCCTGGATCGGCTCGATCATCACGGCGGCGGTGCGCTCGCCCACCGCGGCCTTCAGCGCCTCGTGGTCGGCCCAGGGGACGTGCACGAAGCCCGGCATCAGCGGGCCGAAGCCCTTGACCATCTTCTCGGCGCCCGAGGCCGCGATCGCCCCGGTCGTGCGTCCGTGGAAGCAGCCGCCGAAGGTCACGATCTCCGTGCGCTCGGGGTTCCCGGCGTCGGAATGGAACTTCCGCGCCATCTTGATGGCGAGCTCGACGCTCTCCGCCCCTGAATTGGTGAAGAACACCGTGTCCGCGAAGGTCAGCTCGACGAGCCGCCCGGCGAGCCGCTCCTGCTCGGGGATGCGGTAGAGGTTCGAGACGTGCCAGAGGCGTCGCGCCTGCGCGTCCAGCGCGGCCACGAGACGGGGATGGGCGTGGCCCAGCGCGTTCACCGCGATCCCGGCGCCGAGATCGAGATGCCGCGCGCCCGTGTCGTCGGTCAGCCA
>Ga0102943_1002314_pt1 | contig 11266 bp, 10 predicted proteins | sample SalPonC_black_MG_FD_78174 | JGI IMG/M metagenome (GOLD analysis project Ga0102943, IMG submission 78174) | Salt pond soil microbial communities from South San Francisco under conditions of wetland restoration - Salt Pond MetaG... | ecosystem: Environmental > Aquatic > Marine > Intertidal zone >...
GAATACGCCTTCGCCGGCCTGCTGCGCGGCGGCCGCACGGAAGTGGTGAAGTGCGGCGACTCGGAGCTGGAAGTGCCCGCGAGCGCCGAGATCGTGCTCGAGGGCCACCTGGCGCCGGGCGACACCGCGCCGGAGGGTCCCTTCGGCGACCACACCGGCTATTACAACGAGGTGGAAGAGTTTCCGGTCTTCACCGTGAACCGCATGACCTGGCGCGATCAGCCGATCTACCACAGCACCTACACGGGCCGCCCGCCGGACGAGCCGGCCGTGCTGGGCGTGGCGCTCAACGAGGTCTTCGTTCCCATCCTGCAGAAGCAGTTTCCGGAGATCGTGGATTTCTACCTGCCGCCAGAGGGCTGCTCCTACCGCATGGCGGTGGTGAGCATGAAGAAGCAGTACCCCGGTCACGCCAAGCGCGTGATGCTGGGCATCTGGTCCTTCCTGCGGCAGTTCATGTACACCAAGTTCGTGGTGGTGACGGACGACGACGTGGACGTGCGCAACTGGCAGGACGTGATCTGGGCCATGACCACGCGCATGGACCCGGCCCGCGACACGGTGATCATCGAGAACACGCCGATCGATTACCTGGACTTCGCCTCGCCCGTGTCGGGCCTGGGCTCGAAGATCGGTTTCGACGCCACCAACAAGTGGCCCGGCGAGACCCGGCGGGAATGGGGTCGGCCGATCAGCATGGACCCGGAGGTGCGCGCGCGCGTCGATGCGCTCTGGCCGGAACTCGGACTGGACTAGCAAAGATCCGCGGACAGCAAAGGGAGTAGTTTGAAATGCGGCATATCCTGGTTATGAACCCCAAGGGCGGTTGCGGCAAGAGCACGATCGCGACCAATCTCGCCAGCTGGTACGCGACCCGCGGCCAGCAGGTCGCGCTGGCCGACTTCGATCCGCAGGGCTCCAGCCTGGACTGGCTCGAATTGCGCCCGCAGGACGCCCCGCCGGTGGCCGGCGTGCGGGCCTTCGAGGACGGCTTGCGCGCTGTGCCGCGCAACGCGGACGTGACGGTCATCGACGCGCCCGCCCGCTCGCACGGGCGCGAGCTGACCGAGTTGCTGCGGCGGGCGGAAACCGTGCTGATCCCGGTGCTGCCGTCGTCCATCGACATGCGCGCCGCCTCGAAATTCATCGCCGAGCTGCAGGAGCTCGGGCGAGTGGCGCGGCGCCAGGCGAAGATCGCGGTGGTCGCCAACCGCATCAAGGAAAACACGCTGAGCTTCGACGAGCTGGACGCCTACCTGCGCCGGCTCGGTGTGCCGTACGTCGCCACGTTGCGCGACGCCCAGAACTACGTGCGCGCCTATGGCCGCGGGCTCGGCGTATTCGAGCTGCCGGAATACCTGGCCTGGCAGGACTGGGAGCACTGGGCGCCCCTGACCCACTGGCTGGAGAGCCCCGCCAGCAGGCCTTAGGCGCCGCCCGGGTCGCCGTTCACCCAGCGGGTCACCGGCTGGATGCCCTGTACCCAGTGCCGCAACACGGCCTCGGCGGCGCGGTCGTTGTCGCCGGCGGCGAGCAGCCGGGCAATCTCGGCATGCTCTTCGCGGGCTTTCTCAATGTCCCCGGCCGGGCGCGCCCAGCTGCCCGCATAGGGGCGCACCCGGCTGCGGATCCGCTCGAGCAGGCTCGCCAGTTCCCGGTTCGGGTTCCTGCTCACCAGCGTCTCGTGCCAGCGCCGGTTCAGCTCCGCGCGCTGCGTCGCGCTGAGGTGGGCGGAGCCCAGCCGCTCGTTGAGCGCGTCCAGCGGCGCCGCCAGGCCGGCCGCCTGCGGTCCGCTGAGCCGCAGCGCCAGCCCTTCCAGGCTGCCGAGCACGGGATAAAGATTTCGCACCCGCTCGGCGGACAGCTTGGGGACGCGAAAGCCGCGGCGCGGCACGGCCTCCACGATGCCGTCGCCCGCCAGGCTTGCCAGCGCCTCGCGCAGCGGGGTCCGGCTGACGCCCAGGCCGCGGCTGAGCCGTTCCTCCTCGAGCCGGTGGCCGGGCTGGAGGCGGCCGTCAGACAACCAGTCCAGCAACTCTGCCCGGACCTGGTCGCGAAGATTGATCCGTTGTATGGCCATGGGGGCAGTTCCTTCGGTATTTCGTATATTGTATGCGAAATACTGTGTTCAGTCGCTCTGCGCAGCTTCCAGGCTGGCGGCCACCCCGGCCGCGAGTTCCGTGTAGCGCGGCGTGAAGCCGAGTTCGCGACGCATGCGATCCGTGTCGACGCGCCGGCTTTCCACCAGGAAACTGCGCATCGCCGGGGAGACCCGCTGCAGCAATTCGGCCAGCGGCAACTCCGGCGGAGAGGGCAGCCCGGCGGCGCGGGCGACCGCTCGAAAGTACTCGCCCATGCTGGCGTGCTCGCCGTCGCCGACGTTGAACACTTCCAGCGCGCCGCGGTAATCCGCCGCCGCGAGGCTGACGGCGGCGAGGTCGTCGACGTGGATGCGGTTGCCCGGCCCGGCGTCCTCTTCGGCCACCACCGGCGCGCCCGCGGCGATGCGCTCCAGCGGCAGGCGGCCCGGCCCGTAAATGCCCGGCACCCGCAGGATGCGCAGCGCCGCACCCGTTTCGGCGGCCCACTCCCGAAGCGCATTTTCGGCGTCCAGCCGTCGCTTGCCGCGCGCCGAGGCGGGGGCCGGCGGCGTCCGCTCATCCACGCCGGCGCCGCCGGTGTCGCCGTACACGCCCGTGGTGCTGAGGTAAACTAGCGCCTCGGGCGCCTGGCGCAGCCGGGCCACGAAGTTGCGGATCCTCGGATCGCTTTCACCGCTGTCCGGGGGCGGGGCCATGTAGATGAGCGCGCGTCCTGCGGACCAGGCGCGGGGCCAGGCGTCGGGGAATTCCCCGGCGGGCGGGTCCAGGTCCAGCTGCACGGCCGACGCGCCCAGGGCCTCGAGCCGTGCGAGCGATTCGCGGGAGCGCACGGTGCCGAGGCATTCGCGGCCGGTGTCGCGACAGAGTTTCAACAGGCGGCGGCCGGTATAGCCGCAGCCGATCACGGTGATGCCGGCCGGGCCGGCGACGGGGCGTTCTGGATGGTTCATCGCGTCAGGTTACATCCTGCGGAAGAGCGCTTCGAGGTGCTGGAGGACGAGTCCGTGCTCGCCGCCGGTCTGCGCGCCGGCCTGCATCTGCCGCACAGCTGCCGCGGCGGCAGTTGCGGCGCCTGCGAAGCCACCGTGCTGTCCGGCGAGGTCTGCTATCCCAACGGCCTGCCGCCCGGACTGGCGCCCGACGAGGCCGCCGCCGGGCGCGCGCTGCTTTGCCAGGCGCGCGCATGCTCCGACCTCGAGCTGGAGGCGCGCGCGCTGGCGGTCCCCGAGGAGGTGCGCATCCGGCGCCTGCCCTGCCGCGTAGAGACGCGCGAACCGCTGTGTCATGACGTGATGCGGCTGGTGGTGAAGCTGCCCTCGCTGGAGCCTTTCGTCTTCCTCGCCGGCCAGTACGTCGATTTTCTCCTGCCGGGCGGCGAGCGGCGCAGCTACTCGATGGCCAACCCGCCGCACGAAACGGAGCGGCTCGAACTGCACGTGCGGCGCGTGACGGGCGGCCGTTTCACCGCGCAGGTATTCGAGGAGATCGGCGAGCGCTCCCTGCTGCGGATCGAGGGCCCGCTGGGCGGCTTCTGGCTGCGCGAGGACTCGGAGCGGCCCATCGTGATGGTCGCCGGCGGCACGGGCTATGCCCCCATCAAGTCGATGCTGCAGCACCTCATGGAAGTGGGCTCGCAGCGGCCGGTGCATTTCTACTGGGGCGTGCGAAGGCCGCGCGACCTCTACGAGGGCGAGGAGCTGGCGCGCTGGGCGACCCGTTACGAGTGGCTGAAGTTCACGCCGGTGATGTCGGAGGCGATGCCCGAGGATCGCTGGGAAGGGCGGCGCGGCTGGGTGCACGAGACGGTGCTGGCGGACCGCCCGTCGCTCGCCGAGGTGGACGTCTATGCGGCCGGCCCCCCGCCGATGATCGCGGTGATCCAGGAGCTGTTTCCGGCGCACGGCCTGCCGCAGGGCCGGCTGTTCTTCGACTCTTTCGAGTTTTCGACCCGGCCGGGCTGACCCGCCGCCTTCAGCGATTCTCCCGGGCGGGCGCGGCCAGCGCCGGCGCAGTTCCCGAGGCTGCGCTCAGGCCTTGCCGGAAGGCTTCCGACGCCGCGCCCGACTCGCCCAGCTGGGTCAGCAGTTCGCCGAAAATCCGCCAGGTCTCCGGGCGCGGGCGGATTGCCAGGCTGGTCTCCAGGTAGCTGCGCGCCTTGCCCCACAATTCGTTCCTGAGGCACAGCCGGCCGCAGGCCAGCAGCAGTTCGGCGTCCTCGGGCCGCTGGTTGAGCCATTTCTCGGCGGTCGCCAGTTGCGCCCCGGGATCGCTGCTCTCCAGCTGACCGTAGATCGCCACCAGCGACGGCTCCCAGGACGATTTCAGCGCGCGCCGCAGTACCGGTTCCGCCTGGTCGGCGGCGCCGACCCGCAAGGCGGCGCGGCCATAGCTTTGCAGCAGCTCGGTCCGGCGCCGCATCTCGCGGCTCAGCCGGCTCCACGCCGCCTGCAGCGCGTCCCCGTCCTCCGCGGCGGCGAGCCGGGCCTGCGCAACCCGCGTCTCCAGTCCAGCCGCCCGGTCGGCATCCATGACTTTGCGGTTGCGCAGCCTCGGCAACAGCGCTTCGAGCGCGCTCCAGTCCTGCAGCTTCTCCAGCACGCGCGCCTGCAGGGCCAGGCCGCGCGGATGGCCGCCGTTGACCGTGTCGAGCTGGCGCAGCGTCGCCAGCGCTTCCTCCAGCTGTCCGCCTTCCAGTTGCAACTCCGCCTGGGTCAGCAGCACGGCGGGCGTGGCGGCGGGGTCGGCTTCATAGGCGAGCCGCAGCCATTCGTCCCGCCGTTCGGGTGCATCCTGTTCCTGGGCCGCCCGCGCGGCGGACAAGTAGCCCGCCAGTGAGGCGGGCCCGCGGGCCGCCCGGCCCAGCAGCCGTTCACCCCGGCCCCACTGGCCTTCCGCGATGGCCGCGAAGGCATTGTCCAGCTGGCGCTGCGACCGCCGCAGCCGGATCTCGCCGATCGCGCGCCCCGCGCGTCGCGGCGCCCGCATGATCCAGCTTACGAGGCGAACCAGCAGGTATAACGCCACCAGCGCCACCACCAGGCCGGGCACCGAGGTCTCCACGGTCCAGCCGCGGATATCCACCAGCACGTAGCCCTGGTCGCCGAGCAGCCAATGGGCGCCGACTGCGCCCAGGGCGAGGCCGACCAGGAGCAGCAGCCCGAGGCGCATCTAGTCCTCGGCTCCGTCCGCGCGCAACAGCTCGAGGGAGCGCGAGATCTCCGGCCAGGAGGGCGCGATTTCGCGGCGCTTCAAATCGTTGATCGCCCGCAGCAGCGAAGCCACCTCGGAATCGTCCTCCTGGAAATACTGCCGCAACGAGCGCTCGGCCGCGTCCAGGCCGGCCGTGTAATTGGCGGGGTCGCGCGCAAGCGCGGCCAGGCGTGCGCTCTTCAGGTCCAGCTCGACATTGCGATAAAGGAAGAAGGACTCGTCGGGCGCGAGCAGCGGCGTCGCCGGCTCGTCGGTGCGCCGGATCCGGAACAGCCGCGCCGTCACGCCGCGGGCTTTTTCGAGCATGCGCCGCCAGCCGCTTTGCGCGTCGCCCTCGCCGTCGCCGTCCGCCCCGGGCAGGTCGGGCGCCAGGGCGCCCTTCAGGGGCAGGCCTTCCACGCGCGCGGCCAGGCTGTCCAGCCGCAGCGCGACGCCCTCCAGGTCGGTGTCGGCGACCGCTTCCACCGCGGCGATTTCGTCGTTGATGGCGGCGCGCACTTCGGCGAGCCCCGGGTCGTCCAGCCGCGCCGCGCGCCGGTCGGCCTCGCGCAAGGCGGCCAGCGCGATACGCGGGTTGTCAGCCAGTTGCAGTTCCCGCCGCGCCAGCCTGAGCAGGAACTCGATCTCGGCGAGCGAGGGCGAGCGCTCCGGCCCGGCTTCTTCGCGTGACAGTTCTTCGAGGCGGCTGCGGGCCTGCCGCAGGCCGCTTCTCAGGTCGGAGATCGCCTGGCCGCGCGACTCGCTCTGGTCGGCGAGTCGTCCCAGGCGTTCTTCCTGCACGGCCAGGCGTTGCTCGGTGTCGGCCACCAGGTCGCGCATGTCCGCGACGCGACCGGCGATGTCGGCGCGCTGGCTGGCAATCGCTTCCTGCTGATCCATCTGCAACCAGGCCAGATAGCCGGCGGCGCCGCCGGCCGCCAGGGCGATCACCAGTGCCAGCACCGCCAGGGTCCGGCCGCCGCGGCGTGGAGGCACAGGCGGGGGCGCAGGCGGAGGCGGGTCTTCACCCGCGGGCGGCTCCGCGGCGGCGGGCGTGGTGGCCGCGGTGCCGCCGTCGGGCGTTTCCGCCGGGCCGGGTGACTCTGCCGTTTGGCCGGCCGGATCGTCCGCGGCCGGTGACGTGTCTTCCGGGCGTTGCTCAGCGGGCGCCGGCGTCTCTTCCGTGCCTTCGCCGTTCTCGATCCGGGAATCGTTCATTCCTTGGCTCCCGTCCGTTCAGGAGGCGTGGGTTGCGTGCCAGCGCGCGATGGCCTCGGCAAGGCTTTGATCATCCGGCCCTTCCGCCAGCACGCGCGTCGCGTCGTGACCCCACTGCTCAGCAATTTGTACCACACGCGCGCTCACCGTCACCAGCGGCGTGCGCCGCAGCAGGCCCTCGCCGGCCGGCCCGAGGATCTCGCACAGGTTGCGGAAAACGTCGCCGCTGGTCGCGGTGACCATGTGAATCCCGCCGGCCTGCCAGCGCGCCAGCACCTCGTCGCGGCGCCTCGGCTCGATCGGCGCCGGCACCCGGCGGTACACGTCCAGGTAGCGCACGCGTGCGCCGCGCGCCTTGAGGCCCTCGGCGAGGGTCTCGCGGCCGCCCGCGCCGCGGATGATGAACACGCGCACGCCGGCAAGGTTCTCCAGCTCGGGTTGCGCCAGCAGATCCTCGGTGGTGAAACCGGCCGGACGGATGTCCGGCGTCAGGCCGAGTTCGGCGAGCGCGCTGGCCGTGGAGGGCCCGATGGCCGCGACGCGGGGCCGCGGCTGCGGCAGGTAGCGCGCGCCCCAGGCGACGGCGTTGCGGCTCGCGAAAATCACCAGCCCGCCGGCCGGCAGCGTGGACAGGTCGGCCAGCTCGGAGGTGTCCGGCTGCACCGGCTCGATGCTGATCGCGGGCATCAGCACCGCTTCGCCGCCACGCGACTCGATCGCGTGGACCAGGTCCTCGCCCAGCCCCTGGGGGCGGGTGACCAGCACGGTGAGCCCGCTGAGGCTGGCGTCAGTCATCCTGTGGCTGGTCCTCCAGCAACGCGGCGGCGCCGCGTTCGAAAAGGTCCCTGGCCAGGGCCGCGCCCAGGTCCGCCGCGGCGGCGACCGGGCCGCGGATTTCGCCGTGCAGCACGGAGGCGCCGTCGCGCGTCGCCACCAGCCCGCGGAGGAAAAGCTCGTCGCCCTCGAGCACGGCAAAGCCTGCCACCGGCGACTCGCAGCTGGCGCCCAGCCCGCCGGCGAAGGCCCGCTCGGCGTTCACGCAGCTGCGCGTGCCGGCATGTTCCAGCGGCGCCATCAGCGCGGCCACTTCCTCGTTGCCCGCCACCGTCTCGATTCCGACGGCGCCCTGGCCGACGGCCGGCAGCGAGACTTCGAAGGGCAGGAAGCCCGCGATGCGGTGCTCCAGGCCGAGACGCTTGAGGCCGGCCGCCGCCAGCAGGATGGCGGAGAAGTTGCCGTGGTCCAGTTTGCGCAAGCGGGTCTCCACGTTGCCGCGCACCGGCTCCACCTTCAGGTCGGGGCGGGCGTGCTGCAGCTGCGCCTGGCGGCGCAGGCTGGAAGTGCCGACGATGCTGCCGGCGGGAATGTCGCTGATGGTCAGGTAGTCCGCCGAGACCAGCGCATCGCGCGGATCTTCCCGCTCCAGCACGGTGACGATCTCGAAACCCTCGGGCATGTCGGCCGGCACGTCTTTCATGGAGTGCACGGCGATGTCGGCCCGGCCCTCGAGCATGGCGGTTTCCAGCTCCTTGATGAACAGGCCCTTGCCGCCGATCTTCGCCAGCGTGGTGTCCAGGATCTGGTCGCCCTTGGTGGTCATGGGCGTCAGCTCCACCGTCAATCCCGGGTGCGCGCGGGCGAGCAGGGCGGCCACGTGCTCCGCCTGCCAGAGGGCGAGGCGGCTCTCGCGGGTCGCGATCCTGATGGTTCTCTTCATGTCTGCAGAATCCTCCTGCGGGAGCTCGGGCCCGTGGTGTAGGGCCGTTTCAGCGGTCGCCCGGCGTCTGGCCGGGCTTCCCGCCAGGCTTTCCGTCAGGCGAAAACATATCCGACTTGAGCCGGAAAAGCGTGGAGATGTCCTCCTCCGCGCTTTGCGGCGGCAGGCGGCCGTAATGCAGCAGCGTCATCTCCACCACCGGCAGTTTCACGCCCAGCTCCGCGGCCATGCGCCGGCAGATCTCCAGGTCCTTGGCGTGCAGGCCCATCTTGAAGCCGAGCGGGAACTCGTTACGGATCATGGTAGGCCCTCGGCGCGACAGGAACCAGTTGCCCGCCGCGCCTTTTTCCAGCGCCGCGATCAGCTTCTCCATCGGCAGGCCCTGCGCCCGGCCGAAGGCCAGCGCCTCGGTGACCGCCTGGTTGATGCCGGCGACCATCACCTGGTTGGTGGCCTTGGCCGCCTGGCCGGCGCCCACCGGGCCCATCAGCGTGATGCTGCTGCCCATGGCCTCCAGCGCCGGGCGGGCCTTTTCCAGCGCCGCCTCGTGCCCGCCCACCATGATGGAGAGCGTGCCGGCGGCGGCGCCCTCGGTGCCGCCGCTCACCGGGCAATCGAGGAAATCCGCGCCCGCTTCGGCGAGTCGCGCGGCGGCAGCGCGCGCCGTGGAGGCGGCGACGGTGGAGCAGTCCACTACCACGTTGCCAGGCGCGAGCGCGGGCGCCAGCGCCTCGACGATTTCCAGCAGGTCTTCGTCGGCGGACACGCAGGTGACGATCAGCTCGCAGCCGGCGGCAAGCTCGGCCGGCCCCGCGGCGACCCGCAGGCCGGTCTCGGCGGCCAGCGCCTCGGCCCTGGCGGGCGTGCGGTTCCATGCGGCCGCCAGCAGTCCCGCCGCGTGCAGGTTGCGGGCCATCGGCAGGCCCATGGCGCCCAGGCCTATGAAACCGACGCGCGGCATGCTCAGTCCTCCAGGTAGGTGTAGCCGGACAGCCCTTCGCTCAGCGCGCGCAGGAAGGTGCTCTGGTCTTCCTCGTTCAGCCCGGCCGCGGCGATCTTCCGGGCGTAGGCGGCGCGCAGCTCGTCGGGCGCGAAGTGGACATAGGCGAGCAGCTGCTCGGCGCTGTCGCCGTTGCGCGGCATGCCGAGCACTGGATCGCCGTTGGGGGACAGGTAAACGTCCACGCTGCCGGTGTCGCCGAACAGGTTGTGCAGGTCGCCGAGGATCTCCTGGTAGGCGCCCACCATCAGGATGGCCAGCAGGTATTCCTCGTCCGCTTTCACGGTGTGCACCGGCATGCTGCGCTCGATCCCCTCGCCGTCCACGTAGAGGTCCACGCGCCCGTCCGAGTCGCAGGTGAGGTCCCGCAGCACGCCGCGACGGGTAGGCGGCTCATCGAGGCGCTGCGCCGGCATGATGGGAAAGACCTGGTCGATGGCCCAGATGTCCGGCAGCGACTGGAACACCGACATGTTGATGAAGAGCTTGTCGGCCGTGATCTGCTTGAGCTCATCGACGATGGCGCGCGGCGGGTTGGCCTGGGCCAGCAGGCGGTCGCGCACGGCGCGCATCAGGGCCCGCGCGAGCGCTTCCCCGTGGGCGCGCTCGCGCAGCCGGATCTCGCCGGCGATGTAGCGCTGGTGCAGCTCGCCCATCAGGTGTTGCGTCTCGCGGTAGATCTCCTCGGGCGAGCTGTCGTCGATGCGCTGGAACTGTTCCCACAAGGCGCTCACCTGCGCGCCGCTGTCGGCGGCCGGCTCGACCGGTTCCACGTTGGTCGGCACGTCGGTGTCGATCACGTTGGTGACCAGCACGGCGTGCTGCGCCACCATTGCGCGGCCCGATTCCGAGACGATCTCCGGACGCGGCTCGCCGGCGGCGTCGCAGACCTCCGCGATGGTGTCGACTACCGTGCGGGCGTAGCCCTCGATGCTGTAGTTGATCGAGTTCGGGCTGCGCGAGCGCGTGCCCTCGTAATCGACCCCCAGGCCGCCGCCCACGTCCATCAGGCCGAGCTGCAGGCCGGCCTCGCGCAGGTCGGTGTAGACGCGCGCGGCCTCGGTCAGCCCACGCCGAATGTCGCGCAGGTTGGGAACCTGGGAGCCCACGTGCACATGCAGCATCCGCACGCAGTGGCCCATGCCGGCCTGGCTGGCGCGTTCGGCCGCCTCCAGGAGCTGGCCGGCGGTCAGGCCGAACTTCGATTTCTCGCCGCCGGTGTCCTGCCAGTTGCCGGCGCCCACGCTGGAAAGCCGCAGGCGCACGCCCAGCCGCGGCTCCAGCCCGAACTCGCGCGACAGCTGGATGATGCGGTCCAGTTCGGAGAGCTTCTCCACCACGATGTAGACCTCGTGGCCGAGGCGCTGGGCAATCATCGCCAGCTCCAGGTACTCCTGGTCCTTGTAGCCGTTGCAGACGATCATGCCACCGGGCGGCGAAATGCCCAGCACGGCCATCAGCTCGGGCTTGCTGCCGGTCTCCAGCCCGATGCGCGCGCCGCCGTGGTTGACCAGCGTTTCGACCACGCTGCGCTGCTGGTTGACCTTGACCGGGTAGACCACGCGGTAGCGCGACTCGTATTCGCGCGCCGCCATGGACTTGCGGAAGGCGTTGTGCAGCCGGTCGAGCCGGTCGCGAAGAATGTCGGTGAAGCGGAACAGGATGGGCACCGCGAGGCCGGCCAGCCGCGCCCGGCGCACGAGGTCGCTGAGGTCGATCTCCGAGCCGTTGCGAAACGGCCGCACCACCAGCCGGCCGTGCGCGCCGATGTCGAAGTAGCCGTCGCTCCAGCGGGCGATGCCGTAGAGTCGCCGATTGGCTTCGATTTGTTCCTCGCTCATCCGCGGAGGCCTCCCGGGCGTCGAGACTGGGGTCGAAAGGGCGCGCAGTATAGCGCATCGCCCCGGCCTCGAAGCGAGGCCGGCGGCGCAGCGGCGGCGTACCGGGCGGCTAGTTTTCGCCGTCGCAGAAGTCGACGACGGCCTGGCGGGCGGCCTGGCGGGCGCGAACGATTTCCTCGTCGCTCAGGTAGCGGCGGCC
>Ga0102943_1002316_pt1 | contig 11262 bp, 9 predicted proteins | sample SalPonC_black_MG_FD_78174 | JGI IMG/M metagenome (GOLD analysis project Ga0102943, IMG submission 78174) | Salt pond soil microbial communities from South San Francisco under conditions of wetland restoration - Salt Pond MetaG... | ecosystem: Environmental > Aquatic > Marine > Intertidal zone >...
CTGTATCTTGAAAATTATGAAAATATTGCAAAAAGAAAATTATTAGAGTTAAAAGAAAATGGGATACAAATTACAGATGCTGAAATTGGTGTTAAGTTTGAAGAATTAACAAAACTTATTTTTTCGAAATTAGGCTTAAATGTTGATGAAGAATTAAGGAAAAAGATTAATACAAAAAATGATAAAGCAGACATTATTGTAAATTTAGGAAAAAATGAAATTATTATTATTGAGTGCAAGTCTGTAAAAGAAAGTGGATATAATAAATTTAGTTCTGTAAAAAGACAACTGAAAGCTTATTTTAATCAAGCTGAAAAAAATGGGCTGAAAGTGGTTAAATCATTACTTGTTGCCCCAGATTTTACAGATAAATTTATTAATGAATGTGAACTTGAATACGAATTAAATCTTTCCTTAATTCAAGCTTCTTCTCTTTTTAACATTCTGGAAGGCTTTAAAAACTCTAAGATTGAGCAATTCCCTTATAAATTATTAATGCGTGATGTGCTTATAAAGGAAGATAGAATCTTAAAAGCAATAAATTAAATGACTGATGATTAAAAGAGCTTTTTTAAATGACAATTATATACTTATTATTATAATTATCAACGCCCTAACAATTCTTTTCGGTTCGTTTGATAATTTAAATAAAAATCAACTTGCGTTCATAACAGCTATAGATAATTTTATTACAGCAATTTTTATCATTGAAATGGCAATTAAAATAAAAGAATATAGAATATCTGGCTATTTCAGTTCCAACTGGAATAAACTAGATTTTATTTTAGTAATACTATCTATTCCTGCTCTTGTTTCATGGGTTTTTAATTTATCTCTATCAAACTTAAGCTTTTTTCTAATTTTCAGAGTATTAAGAATCTTCAAGTCTTTCAGATTTTTAAAATTTGTCCCTGGTATTACAGATTTATTAAAAGGAGTACAAAGAGCATTAAAAACTTCAATTGTCATTATTTTAGGGTTCTGTGTATATATATTTATAATTGGAATATTTTCAACGTATCTATATCAAAATATTGCACCAGAACATTTTTCTAATCCCTTCAATTCCTTTTATTCAATTTTTAAGATTTTTACTGTTGAGGGATGGTATGAAATACCTGAAGAAATTTCTGCAACATTAGAAAATCCATATGCTTTCTTTTCAAAATTATATTTCATTTTTATTTTAGTCACTGGGGGTATCTTTGGTTTATCATTAGTAAATTCAATTTTTGTTGAAGCCATGTTAAGTGATAATACAGATGATATTTCAAATAAAATTGATAAATTAGAGAAAAAAATAGATGAACTAAAAAAACAGTAAAATACTCATTTTGGATTAACATGAACCTCAAATCCCTAGAATTTTATTAATTATCTTCAAATAATTAGTAATAATTATAATTTTTTAGCGGGCTGGCCCGGACAAACGGCGAGCAATGCGTTTGCATGAATTCCCTTTGGATAGAAATAGTTTCGATGGGGCTTGTACTACATTGATTTACTATTTCATTCAAAGGGAAGAGCGGGTTGAAGCATCGTTTGTCCTTGATTTTTCTTTGGTTCGTTTCTTTTCATCAAAGGAAAAGAAATGAACAAAAAAGTTAACTTGAGCTACCATATCATTTAATATTTAAAACTTTAACTTTAAAGAAGTTTTTATATACATTCTATGGGGATAAAAAATTTTATTTACTTAGCTTTACTTTCGATGAAGTTTAGTAGATTTTGAATAAATGAACTTTACAATTCGCATAGGCCTTGAAGTACATATTCAATTAAAAACAGCAACCAAACTGTTTTCGGCCGAACCTATTGTCTTCGGGCAAAAACCAAACCAGTCGATTAATCCGGTAACTGTTGGGTTACCCGGAACGCTGCCATCGTTAAATCAAAAAGCCGTTGATTTAGCCATTACCCTTGCCCTGGCAGCTAATTGCAAAATAAACCATCAAATTACATTCGACCGGAAGTATTACTTTTATCCTGACTTACCCAAAGGCTATCAAATAACACAAAAAAAGAACCCTGTTGGTTTACAAGGGGAAATTACCTACATCGATCATCAAAAACAGATCAAACAACTGACCATAAAACAAATACATATTGAAGAAGATTCTGCCAAAAGCATTTATACCAATCATCATTTATGCATTGACTATAACCGGGCAGGGATTCCGCTGGCTGAAGTGGTTACTGACCCAGCGCTTACATCACCCGAAGAAGCTGCAGCCTTTATAGAATATCTGAGAAATCTGTCGGAAGAACTCAAAATCAGTACCGGAAAAATGGAGACAGGCGCTCTCCGTTGCGATGCAAATATATCGGTAAACACGACCAATAAAAATTACGGACACAATGAAATAAAAAATCTCAACTCAACCAAAGGATTAAAAACCGCTTTAAAACTTGAAATAGAACGACAAAAAAACGAATTTCTGACAAAATCTTTCAAGCGGGGATATACCCTGCATTTTGATGATAAAGAGAACAAAAATATTTTTATCCGAAAAAAAGAGTCGGCCTTAGATTACGGGTATATTCACGAGCCGGATATTTTACCCATTGATATAACTTTAGAAAAAACAGAAAAACTAAAAAAAGAAATCCATGAGCTCCCGGTCGAAAGGTTTCAACGTTTAATCAGTCAATATCATTTAAAAAGAGATATTGCTTATAGATTTAGCCAGGACCATTATTTCTCGTTGTTTTTTGAATCTGTCTATCCCGAAATTATAGATAAAAAAGAACTTATTCATTTTTTGACTGGCCCTTTTAAATCTTTGGATAAAAGGGTTAAAACAAAATATTACTCCGGTAAAGCATTAACAACCAATATCATTTCCTTAATCAACATGATAACCCGTAATGAAATTTCAAGAGAGACAGCCTATCAAAATTTATGGACAAAGCTTCCCTTTTCGGAAAATAAAACTACATTTGACATCGCAAAAGAAAATGGATGGTTATTAAGCAATAATGATACTGAACTATTGGATGTTATCCGTGAAATTATTGCGAATTTCCCGGATGAGGTGAAAGATTTTCAAAACGGAAAAACAAAAATTACCGGATTTTTAATGGGACAGATAATGAAAAAGGCAAAAACCCGTTTTCAACCACAAAGGGCAAAAATGCTTTTGATAAAAGAATTAAAAAAGTAAAAATTAATGTTTAACGCAAAATAGTAAGCAATGAAAAAAATTTTCTTTATCATACTGGCAGGAATTTTCATCACTTCGTGTGAATCAGAACCGGCACATTTTACCATATCAGGAGAGATAAAAAATGGAAACGGAACAAAATTATATTTTGTCGAGTTACAAAAAGAGCAATTGGTTTATCACGACTCGATTATCTTAAATGAAGCAGGGAATTTTCATTTTACAGGAAATACAGATATTCCCAAATTTTATGCACTACGTACTTCACCCAATAATTACTTATCATTAATTGTAAAACCAAAAGAACAAATAACCATTGATGCTAATATAAATAATCTGACAGCAACAGCAGAGATAGAAGGCTCAGGGGATTCAAAAAAGATTCTTGAACTCCGCAGGCAGTTAGACCAAACGATCTCACAGATTGATTCGATTGGACTTTTCTATCAGTCGAAAATAGGCACTTCTGAGTTAACTCAAAAGGTAAAAGATTCGTTAACCAATTTATCCGAGAAAGTAGTTGCAGATCATAAACAACGTACCATAGATTTCATCGAAGAAAATGCTGGTTCACTGGCAGGTCTTATGGCTCTTTATCAGCAGGTTGCACCCCGCAGATATGTTTTGGATCCAATAAAAGACATTCAATATTTCGAATTGGTAGATTCCAGTTTACGTTCAAAATATCCAACCTCAGAGCCGGTAAAATTATTAGGCTCACAAGTACAAGATGCCAGGCAACAACGTAAAGCCCGGGAATTAAGTAATAACAGAGTTGGAATTGGAGCACAGGCACCAGAAATTGAGCTACCAACCCCTGAGGGAGATACCATCTCCCTATCATCACTAAAAGGAAAATATGTACTGGTAGATTTCTGGGCATCATGGTGTCGCCCGTGCAGAGTAGAAAATCCCCACCTGGTTGATGTTTATGAAAAATACCAAAACCAAGGATTTGAAATTTTCCAGGTTTCGCTCGACAAGAAAAGTTCAGCCTGGACCGAAGCTATTGAAAAAGACCAGCTAAACTGGATACATGTAAGCGATTTAAAATACTGGAATTCGGCTCCGGCTAAACTTTACCAGGTTCAAAGTATCCCTGCCAACTTTTTGTTAAACAAACAAGGGAAAATAATTGCGAAAAACCTAAGAGGCGAACAACTGGAAGCTGAACTTTCGAAAATATTTGATTAACTTAGTGCCTTTTAAAAAATTATTAGATTTATTATAAATTAGATATTAATAAACCTTAGAATGAAATACTTAATAAAAGATATTCGAATGAAACGCATCATTTTTTATTTAGCAGGATTTTTAGTATTGGCAGCATGCAACTCTTCGGAAAAAATTGAAATTAAAGGAACTATAGAAAACGGAGAGGGAAAGGAAATTTATTTTAAAGAGCTTACCGTTTCGGGAACTACTGATGAGTTGGATAAAAAGAAATTGGGTAAAAATGGTACTTTCAAATTTAAAACCCAGTCATCCTATCCCAAATTTTATCATGTTGCTCTTTCTGATCATAATTTTTTAACCTTATTACTTGAACCTGGAGAAAGGGTAAAAATTGAAGCTGACACAAACAATTTAAACCGTGCAGAAATAAGTGGATCGAAAGGCTCTTTATTGATACAGAAATTAGAATACCGATTAAAAAAGACTAAACATAAGCTCGATTCGTTAAACAAAATAGCAGAAAGAATTTCGGATACACCCGATTATGATCAACAGATAGAAGCCCTGAACCAACAATATGTGAGTATTATCGATCGACAGCGGGACTCTTCCATTGCATTTATTCTGGAAAACATGAATAGTCTTGCCAGTATCATGGCTTTATATCAAAAAGTTGATGACGAAAATTATGTGCTTTATAAAAACAGAGATTTACAATTTATAAAATTAGTATCTGAAGCGCTGGAAAAAAAATACCCGCAATCACCTCATGTTAAGGCATTAATTGCTGACAAAACAAATCTGATGAAAAGATACGAGCAGGCTAAAACAAATGCAAAAATTAAAGAGTTAACCCAGACAAAACCAATTAACAGAATGCCTGAAATAGCATTGCCCAATGAAAAAGGAGATACTATTAGTCTAAATAGCATTCAGGCTAAATATATTTTACTAAGCTTTTGGGCATCCTGGAGCCAGGAAAGTATAAATAAAAACCTGGAACTTTTAAACCTTTATAAAAAATACCATCCACAAGGATTTGAAATTTACCAGGTTTCACTTGATACTAAGAAAGAAAACTGGATGAAATCTATAAATTTTGATGAATTACCCTGGATTAATGTAATTGATACAAACGGAAGATCATCTTACTATGCAAGAATTTATAATGTTCAAAAGATACCGACCAGTTACTTAATTAATCCCGAAGGGGAAATTGTAATGGCAAACCCATCCAAAAAGGAAATGAGAGAAACTTTTGAATATGCTTTAAAGTAATTGATTTTGAGCCAAAAAAATAAAATATATTTTGCATCAGATGTGCACCTGGGGCTACCAAATTATAAAGAAAGCTTATCGAGGGAGAAATATTTTGTTCGTTGGCTTGATTCGATTAAACAAGATGCCCGTGAAATTGTATTGCTGGGCGATATTTTTGATTTCTGGTTTGAATACAAAAGAGCTATTCCCAGGGGATTTACCCGGTTTTTGGGGAAACTTTGTGAATTAACCGACTCCGGGATTCCGGTACATTTTTTTACCGGTAACCACGATATGTGGATCTTTGATTATCTTCCACGGGAAACAGGAATTATCCTGCATAAAGAACCCATTATTAAGGAATATTCAGGGGAAAAATTTTTCCTTGCACATGGCGATGGCTTAGGTCCGGGAGACAACTCCTACAAGTTATTAAAAAAGATTTTTGCCAGTAAATTTTCACAATGGCTTTTTGCCCGTTTTCATCCCAATATCGGGATATGGATCGCTAACACATGGTCGACACACAGCAGATATTCCCGGGAAACAAAACCTTTTGAGGGAGAAGATAAAGAATGGCTGATTTTATACTCTAAAAAATTATTAAAATCAGAAGATTTTGATTTTATGGTTTATGGACACCGACATTTACCCATGGACCTTAAGTTAAACGAAAAAACCCGGTATATTAATTTAGGCGACTGGATTACAAATTTCACCTATGGTGTTTTTGACGGTGAAAAAATGGAAATCAAAAAATTCGAAGGATAAGAAATGAAAAATACAAAATTCATATTATTTTCTTTACTCTTTTTATTAGTATTATTTGCCTGTACCGATGACCAATGTCATTTAGATACCGAAACACTTTTAAAAGTAGAAATGAGTGTTAACGATCCTTCAACGCCCGGGAAATATATCGACAGTTTGGCTGTGTATGCCCCCGAGTGGACTGATAGCCTGTTTTACAAAAATGAAGGCGAAGGGAAAAGTTTATGGCTCATGTTATCGCCCCAACAAGATACAACAACTTTTATTTTTACATCCAATCTGGTTGAACAAAACGATACCCTTAATTTTATTTACCAACGAAAACAGACCTTACTATCTGCCGAATGTGGATTTGTAACACATTATACCATTGACACTATATTACATACTAAAAACTATATTGACTCACTATTTTTAGAAAAAAACAGCATTACAACCGATGAACAAGGGCTTGTTAAAATATATTTCTAGTAGTTTATTATTCCTTTTGATATCTATTGCTGCCGGAGCTCAAAATCTAAATCAAGATGAACTGGGAAAAGAGGAAAAAGAACCCTTAACATTTTATGGATTTAAAGGGGGGCTTAATATTGGACGTTTTTCAGATTTTATTTTTAAACCAGAGCGTTTTTCATTAGAAGGTTCTGTGGATTTGAATTTTGGGAACAAGTATTTTGCCGTAGCAGAGGGCGGATATTCGAAAACGAACCTTGAAAAAGATACCTATCAATATCTTTCAAACGGATATTTTATTAAGCTGGGTATCGATTACAATATGTTAAAAAAATATCCGACCGACTTTTTAGGTGTTGGTGTTCGCTTAGCAGGTTCTTCTTTTACCCAGGATGCAAATAATGTAATTATTGCTGATGAACACTGGGGAAATGTACCTGTTAATATTGCTGCTCAACAAGTAAACACTTTTTGGTTAGAGGGGTCATTTGGATTGAAAGCTGAAATCTTTGACAATATCTATTTAGGATGGAGTGCTTTATTAAAAATCAAGCTTTCAGGGGGGAATCCTGATTTTCAACCTTATGATATACCTGGATACGGAAACGGAATTAACACTATTAATTTAGGGGCTAACTACTATATTTATTATCAAATACCATATAACCGAAAACAATAATTTATCTGTTTTTTATTGTTGCCATTATATTAAAATAAAAGTTTTTTTTACTTACCCGGCAATCAGGCTAACTTAATACTAATTTCTATATTAATTGTAATAGCTCTTTAATTTTTGCTGCAGTACCTCTTTATTAACTTCATTTATTTGATGTACAATCGTATTTATTTTCTCGATTCTGTCCCGTCGTGTGTTCATAGAAATAAATTTTTCATCAGCAAAAACAATTTTCTCTACCTGATATCCATTTTCATTTAAAGACATAGCAACAGCAGCATTATAATTATCAAAAATAATTACCGATGGCAGTTGGTTATCAGCATACTGAGCCATAGACTTTAACACCATACTTTTGATATATTTTATTTGTGTCTCACCCAAATAGTTTGCTCCAAGTAATATTTTTATCAAATCCACTTTGGCAAGTTCCTTTTTTATAGGATTTTTACGCATGGCCTCATATTCTGAATTTTTGGTATCCAGAAACAATTGAATAAAATCCTCAGGAATATCTTTTAAATCGCCTAAATTGTTGTTAGATTTTTTCTTTTTATACTCTTTAATAGCATATCTCTGATTTACGGGAACATAATAATCCCATTTCCTGGTTCTTTTATAAGATTCGGTCATGGGTCTGGGTTTCCATCTGCTTTCAGGCCGTTGCATTAGCGGAGCTTTAATATCCAGGTAGCCCGTTTCTATAGAGTACAAAAGACAATTAATAAAATGCACCCAACCACCTCCAAGGGTATTATGTAATGCGCTCCAAAGGGTTTTATCCATAGTTTTCCTTTCCTGATGAACCGTTGAGGTATCAATTTGCTTTCCTTTAAGACGCTCTACAAATTCATCATCAAGGCGGGCTGGCAGATAGGTAAATGATTCGGATTGTTGACCAGACATGCCGGTATGGTGCAACTCCTCAATATTCATGATATAATTTGAATCATTGGCCAGGGTAAGATGGATGTAAAAATCTTTATCCCACCGCATATCCCGAATATTTTGTGCAAAAGAACAATTGAGAAAAAGAAAAAAGAAAAGAAAGATGATTGACAGCTTTTTCATAATGACAGCGATTGAATTTTATCTTTTAAAATTAAAGAAAAAACTGCTAATTTTAGACAAATTTATAATTTGTTATTCAAAAAAATCAATAGCATATTTCTTGAAATGTATTTTAATAATATAACAAGAAAGACCGGATTGAATAACCCGGTCTTTAGATATACAATAATAAATATTTATTTTATTCATCCTCAAGCATTATTTCCAACATTTTGATGGCGGCAACAGGTATTGAAGTCCCGGGGCCAAAAACACCGGCTACACCGGTATCATAAAGGAATTTATAATCCTGCGTGGGAATAACACCCCCGACAATAATCATGATATCTTCGCGTCCCAGTTTCTTTAGTTCTTCTATTACCTGAGGAACTAAAGTTTTATGACCGGCAGCTAATGAAGAAATACCTAAGATGTGAACATCATTTTCAACAGCTTGTTTGGCAGCTTCGGCCGGAGTTTGGAACAACGGTCCGATATCTACGTCGAAGCCAAGGTCTGCATAACCTGTAGATACAACTTTTGCTCCCCGGTCGTGGCCGTCTTGTCCCATTTTCGCAATCATAATACGAGGCTGGCGTCCTTCTTTTTCTGCAAATTTTTCCACCAGCTCTTTTGCTTTTTGATAATTTGCATCATCTTTTGATTCTGACATATATACTCCTGATATTGATCGTATAACGGCTTTATATCTACCGGCTGTTTTTTCACAGGCATCGGATATTTCGCCCAGTGATGCGCGCTTTTTAGCAGCATCTACAGCTAATTCCAATAAATTTCCTTTGCCGGTAGCCGCGCATTCTTCAATTTTTTTCAATGCAGCCTGTGTTTCTTCCTCGTTTCTTTCCGCTTTTAATTTTGCCAATCGTTTAAGCTGGGCTTCACGCACAGCTGTATTATCAACATCCAGCGTTTCAATAGGATCTTCTTTTTCCAGTTTGTATTTATTTATACCAACAATGATATCCTTCCCGGAGTCAATTCTTGCCTGTTTTCTTGCGGCAGCTTCTTCGATTCGCATTTTAGGAATCCCGGTTTCAATAGCTTTTGCCATTCCTCCCAGCTTTTCAATTTCCTGGATATGCTCCCATGCTTTATGCGCAATTTCATGGGTAAGTTTTTCCACATAATAAGAACCCGCCCATGGGTCAACCGCGCGGCATATTTGTGTTTCTTCCTGGATATAAATTTGCGTATTACGTGCAATGCGAGCTGAAAATTCAGTTGGCAATGCAATAGCCTCGTCTAAGGCATTGGTATGTAACGATTGTGTATGCCCTAATGCAGCCCCCATGGCTTCAACACACGTACGGGCTACATTATTAAACGGATCCTGCTCTGTTAAACTCCATCCCGATGTTTGCGAGTGTGTACGCAATGCCATCGATTTAGGATTTTTAGGATTAAACTGTTTTACAAGCTTTGCCCAAAGCATCCGCGCTGCACGCATTTTGGCAATCTCCATAAAGTGGTTCATTCCAACGGCCCAGAAAAATGATAACCGTGGAGCAAATGAATCAATATCCATTCCAGCATTTACCCCTGTGCGTAAATACTCCAAACCATCGGCCAGTGTATATGCAAGCTCAATATCGGCAGTAGCTCCTGCTTCCTGCATATGGTATCCGGAAATACTGATGGAATTAAACTTGGGCATATTTTTCGATGTATATTCGAATATATCGGCAATAATTTTCATCGAGAATTCTGGCGGATAAATATATGTGTTACGAACCATGAATTCTTTCAGAATATCATTCTGGATAGTACCGCTTAATTTTTCAAGGGGCACTCCCTGTTCTAATCCGGCAACAATATAAAATGCCATAACAGGTAAAACAGCACCGTTCATGGTCATAGATACCGACATTTTATCCAGTGGAATCTGGTCGAAAAGAATTTTCATATCCAGGATAGAATCCACAGCCACCCCGGCTTTTCCTACATCACCAACAACCCTTTCGTGGTCAGAGTCATATCCGCGATGTGTTGCCAGGTCGAAGGCAATAGATAATCCTTTTTGGCCGGCTGCTAAATTCCGGCGATAAAATGCATTCGATTCTTCGGCAGTAGAGAATCCTGCATACTGACGGACTGTCCATGGACGCATGGCATACATGGCAGAATAAGGTCCTCTTAAATAAGGAGCTAATCCTGCAGCATAATTTAAATGCTCCATGTTTTCCAGGTCATCTTCCGAATAAACATTTTTTACATCAATTTTTTCCGGCGTTGTCCATTCGGATTGAATATTATTTTGTTTTTCCCAATCTTTTACCGAATCATGTTCCGGTTGGGGAAGGTTTAAATCTATATTGCTAAAATTTGGTTTCATCTTGTTAGTATTTAGATTATTAGTAATTAGGTTGCCTGCATCAAGCAGGCTCATATCTATTTATTCGATTCCTAATTCTTTTTGAAAACCTTTTAATGTTTCAAGCAGGTTTGATTTTATATGAATAAAATGTTCAATTCCCTTAGCTTTTAAATCATCCACACATGCAGGATAACCGGCAACTACCGTAATGCCTTTGTTACCCATTTTTTCATACACTTCAGGTGCTACTTCGGGATACTCATCATCAGAGCTACAAACCACAACAATATCGGAGTTTTGCTCCATTGCAGCCTTTACTCCCTCATCAACAGAATCAAAACCAAGATTATCGATAATATCAAATCCTGCACAGGCAA
>Ga0102943_1002317_pt1 | contig 11259 bp, 10 predicted proteins | sample SalPonC_black_MG_FD_78174 | JGI IMG/M metagenome (GOLD analysis project Ga0102943, IMG submission 78174) | Salt pond soil microbial communities from South San Francisco under conditions of wetland restoration - Salt Pond MetaG... | ecosystem: Environmental > Aquatic > Marine > Intertidal zone >...
CAAAACTACCACCAATATCCTTATCTAAAATTTTGGCAAATACTGAAGTAGAGTCAAACTCAGGCAAACAGCACCAATCCATTGAACCATACTTTGATATCAGTGCAGCACTTTTACAGTTCCCAATAATTCCGTAATCCAAATTATCCATACAGTAAACTATTTAACTTTTTAATTGCAGTACAAAATTCTAATAAATAATTTGATTTTTAATAAAAAAAGAGTATTATATGTCATCATTATAAAAAAATAATATAAAAGGCTGAAATTATGAGCAGAATAATTATTGTTTCCAACAGACTACCATTAAATATCAAAATAGAAAACAACAAACTGGACATTCAGCCTAGTGTTGGGGGTCTGGCAACCGGCATGAAGTCGGTACACAAAGCTTACGAGAGTAAATGGATTGGCTGGACAGGATTGGCTAAAGAAGATTTATCGAAAGAGCTGGACAAAAAAGTGAACGAAGCTGTTAAAAAAGAAGATTGTATTGGTGTTTCATTAACTAAAGAAGAAGTTGATCTTTATTATTACGGTTTTAGCAACAAAACCATCTGGCCCCTATTTCACTATTTTACCGAATTTGCCGAATTTAAAAAAGATTATTGGGAAGCTTACCTTAAGGTAAATCAAAAATTTGCAGATGTAATTACCCGGCATTGTGAAAAAGGAGATACAATCTGGATTCATGATTACCAGTTATTGCTGTTACCAAAGCTAATCCGGGATAAATGTCCGGATGTTTCCATTGGCTTTTTCTTGCACATTCCTTTTCCCTCATACGAAGTGTTCCGGCTTTTACCCTGGCGTACGGAGCTCATAGAGGGGATGCTGGGAGCAGACCTTATTGGATTTCACACATACGATTACGAAAGACACTTTTTTAGTTCGATAAGACGATTGATGGGATTTGAAATAGATTTCAATAAAATAAATTTAATTACACGGATAGCCAAGGCAGACTCATTCCCCATGGGAATTGATTACGACAAATTTCACCATGCGGCTATTCAACACCACAGTAAATCAATTCGGGATAAATCGGATATTCAGCAGCAGCTGGATAAACATATCCTCAACTCGCCGGATATAAAGCTGATAATGTCTATCGACCGATTGGATTATACCAAAGGTATTGCCAAACGACTGTTAGCATTTGAATATTTTTTGGATAAATACCCGCAGTTCAGAGGTAAAGTTGTTTTAGTAATGCTGGCTGTTCCTTCTCGCTCCAACGTTGACCAGTACCAACGAATGAAAAGCGAAATAGATGAACTGGTAGGTCGGATCAACGGAAAGTTTGCTACCATCACCTGGTCGCCTATCTGGTATTTCTATCGTGCGCTGCCATTCGAAAACTTAATTGATCTTTACTCATCGTGCGAAATAGGCCTCCTTACCCCTATTCGTGACGGGATGAACCTTATAGCCAAAGAATTTGTAGCATCAAAAGTGGATAAAAAAGGGGTGTTGATTTTAAGTGAGATGGCAGGAGCTGCTAAAGAGATGAGCGAAGCACTGCTTATTAACCCCCAAAATTACGAGGAGATTGCCGACACGCTAAAAGAAGCCATTGAGATGCCGGAAGAGGAACAAGTGGAACGCGTTACCTTTATGCAAAACCGGCTGAAACGTTATAATATTGATAAATGGGCAACAGATTTCCTCCAGTCGCTTGAAAAACAAAACATAGAAAAAGAAAAATATATTGCCAAAACAATTACGCCACCAATCGAAAAAAATATTATCAGTGCTTATCAAAAAGCCAAAAAGCGGATTCTTTTTCTCGATTATGATGGTACACTGGTAAGTTTTAAAAACAAACCAGCCAATGCATCGCCCGACAATACACTTTATAATATTTTAGATTCGCTGGCTACCGACCCGGCCAATGAAATTGTACTCATCAGCGGAAGGGATAAAAATACTTTTTCGAAATGGTTTGAAAAGAAAAAATTCACCCTGATTGTTGAGCATGGTGTATGGATTAAAAACCCGGACAAAGACTGGGAAATTATTGAAAAAATGAAAATTGACTGGAAAGAGAACATCAAACCCATTCTGGAATTTTATGTTGACCGTACCCCGGGAACATTTATCGAAGAGAAGAATTACTCATACGTATGGCACTACCGTAAGGCCGATCCCGAGCTGGGAAATATCCGTGCCAACGAGCTAAAATATGATTTAACCAGCCTGGTAGCTAACCATAACCTGGAAATACTGGAGGGCAACAAGGTGATTGAAATCAAAAACAGTGGCATTAATAAAGGCCGTGCAGCATTGCATAAAATCAACAATACACACTACGATTTTATTTTGGGTATTGGCGATGACTGGACCGATGAATATCTTTTCCAGGATTTACCATCCAAATCGTATACTATTCGTGTAGGACTTAAAAACACGCTGGCCAAATACAATGTTAACGAAGTAGAAGATGTACGGAAGTTGCTGAGTAAGTTGGGTGGATAAGGATTCTTGTATTTAATTATATTTAAAAACTATACAAAAAGAGCCTTGATTTCTCAAGGCTCTCTGTGGTGCCACTCGGAATCGAACCAAGGACACACGGATTTTCAGTCCGTTGCTCTACCAACTGAGCTATGGCACCTTTTTGCTCAATTGCGAGTGCAAATATAAAGGAAAAATCGCTTTTACAAAATATTTTTACTCAATTTTTAGAAAATCTTTTATTCCATCATTTATCTTAACATTTACATTTTTGATTCATAGTTTTTTATAATTTTGCAGCAGATAAAAAACAGCGATGGATTACGAGCGATATACACTGGAGAACGGAATACGAATAATACATTTACATTCAGAATCACCCGTTGGGCATTGCGGGCTAATTATTAATGCAGGCTCGCGTGACGAGGAGGAACACGAGCATGGAATGGCTCATTTTATTGAGCATGCCATTTTTAAAGGCACCAAAAAACGCAAAGCTTACCATATCCTCAGTCGAATTGATGATGTAGGTGGTGAAATAAACGCATACACCAGCAAAGAAGATACCACCATCCACACCTCGTTTTTAAAAAACGATTATGAGCGTGCTATTGAGCTCATGGCAGATATTACCTTTAACTCCATCTTTCCGGGCAAAGAAATTTCTCGCGAAAAGGAGGTAATAATTGAAGAGATAAAATCTTACCAGGATGATCCGGCAGAGCTCATTTTCGATGATTTTGAAGAGCTTATTTTTAAAAATCAACCGCTGGGAAAAAATATTCTGGGAAATCCAAAAGACTTGCGCCGCTTTACCAAAGCAGACATTGAATCGTTTATTCAGAAAAATTACCATACCGACGAAATGGTGTTGTGCTCGGTGGGAAATATTCCTTTTGCCAAACTAATCCGACTGGCCAATAAATATTTTGGAAGCATTAAGTCTAATCCAAGAGTTAACCAACGAGTAAAATTCGACAACTACACTCCCGAAATAAAAACCATCAAAAAAAGAACATACCAGGCACATTGTATTATGGGCAACATAGCCTACAATACTCACGACAAGAAAAAAATCGGCATGACGCTGCTGGATAATATTCTGGGTGGCCCGGGACTGAACTCAAGATTAAACTTACTGCTACGTGAAAAATACGGGTATGCTTACCATGTAGAATCAAATTATACAGCATATTCGGATACCGGAATTTTTGCTGTCTATTTTGGTACCGATAAAGAGAATCTTGAAAAAAGCATCAAACTGGTAAAAAAAGAGTTTGCCCGGTTGCGTGAAAACAAACTGGGTGTAATGCAATTAAAAAAAGCCAAACGCCAGCTGTTTGGTCAAATTGCCATAAATGCCGAGAACAATGCCAACCTGTTGCTGGCAATAGGCAAAAGTTATTTATTATTTAACAAAGTGGATCAGCTGGACGATATCCGCCGAAAGATAGAAGCAATTACGGTGGAAGATATCCAGGAAATAGCCCATGAGGTGCTGAATGAAAGTAAATTATCAATGCTTATTTATCAATAAAAATTGACCAAAATGCCTGGAACACTTAAAATTCTACCCCCATGTCCGATTTCTTTTTTAATATAGAACAATACATCTTAGAACATTCCGACTCGGAAGATCCGCTTTTAGCGGAACTGAACCGCGAAACCAATTTAAAAATTTTACGCCCCCGAATGCTGTCGGGACATTTACAGGGAAAAATACTGGAAATGATAAGCAAAATGATTCAGCCCCAAAGAGTCCTTGAGATAGGTACTTATACCGGTTACTCGGCCATTTGTTTGGCGAAAGGATTATCAAATAACGGTGAGCTTCACACGATTGAAATCAATGATGAGCTGGAACATTTTATCCGTAAATACCTCCAGAAAGCCGGACTGGAAAACACAGTAAAACTTTATATCGGGAATGCACTGAAAATTATCCCTAATCTAAAAGAAACTTTTGATTTAGTTTTTATCGATGGTGATAAACGCCAGTATTCAGCATATTATCACACCCTGTTTGATTACGTAAAACCCGGCGGATTTATTTTAGCCGACAATGTACTTTGGAGCGGAAAGGTGATTGAGTTAGAATCGCCTGATGATGAATATACCAAAGGAATTTTTGCATTTAACGAATTGATTACAAAAGACACCCGTGTTGAAAAAGTAATTATCCCCTTACGGGATGGATTGGCATTGATTCGAAAGAAAGGATAAGACACTTTCAGCCAAGACATTACCCAAAGACTGTTTAAACAAAAAGTACAAAAGGCATCAATAATAAGGGCCAGAGATAAATTTTTAAATCTACAAATCAGTTTCTTCCCATCGTTTACTTTTTATATTTCCTCTTCATCTCCTTTACCCAGGGATTCCCTGGGATCTGCTTTATCATCATCCATTTTACAGGCCATCAAACCGGCTCTTTTAATCAGGTAATAAGTAAGACCAAGAGCAACAATCAGTACAGCAAGTCCAATAATCTTATCCCCACTCATATTCTCTGTTTTCAACGCAATTACTTTTCTTGCCAGAGCAATAATAGCAACGAGTACAACCACTTCGACATGTACAATATTGCTATGCAAATACACTTTAATGGTATCTAAAAGCTCAATGCCTATTAAGACCAGCATAAAAACACCAAAAAGATCCATTAAATCATTCAAATCTATCAATAAATAATCAGAGCTAATAATGGTACGTATCAAATAATAACCCAACTCTACAGTAGCAAGTATAAGTATACCAGCCATCATAACAATAAGTGAATAAATAATTACTTTTTCTACTTTTCTTGCCAGCTTATTCATAATATATTCTCCTTTAAAATTTGATTTAAAGATAACAAATCCGAATCAATATTCGTATTTTTGTAAGGGTAATACTTTTTAATAAAAAAACAATTACATCCTATGCAAAAATTAGCTGTTGGAATAGATATTGGAGGAACAACCGTTTCGTATGGAGTGGTAAGCGAAAATGGAGATATTAAGTTGCGAGAATCCTTTCCCACCAAAAATTACCAGGATATTAGCGAATTTATCGTTTATTTATCAGAACGTATTAATCATGCCACTGCCGGACTTGACTCGAAACATACATTAACAGGAGTGGGCATTGGGGCCCCAAACGGCAATTATTACAAAGGAACCATTGAACATGCCCCGAACTTAAGCTGGAAGGGTATTGTTCCGATTACCGATCTATTATCAAAAAAAATCAACCTTCCGGTTTTTCTAACCAATGATGCCAATGCTGCTGCAGTAGGCGAAATGAGATATGGTGGTGCAAAAAATATGAAGAATTTTATCACCATAACCCTTGGAACAGGGTTGGGAAGCGGATTTGTTGCCAATGGAAAGCTGATTTTAGGACACGATGGTTTTGCCGGAGAGTTTGGACATACTACCGTTTTCCATGATGGCAGAGAATGCGGATGTGGGAAAAGAGGGTGCCTGGAAACCTACGTTTCGGCAACGGGCTTAAAACGAACCGTTGTCAAGTTATTATCCAAAGCAAAAATTGATAGCATTTTGCGTGATTATTCTTATAATGAGATTACTTCGGAACAAATTTATAAAGCTGCCATGAACGGTGATCAGCTTGCTATGGACGCCTTTGAGTTTACAGGAAGAATTCTGGGTATGAAGCTGGCTGATGCTATTACTATTTTAAGTCCCGAAGCTATTTTCCTTGCAGGAGGGATGGCTAATGCCGGAAAATTAATTTTCGAACCCACTAAAAAATATATGGAAGAATTTAACTTTCCTATTTACAAAAACAAAGTTAAATTACTTTCCTCATTATTACCCGAAAATGACGCCGCAATAATAGGGGCAGCTGCTTTGGTTTGGGGTTCAAAAGAATAATTTTTAAAAGACATTACTGTTGTCGGTAAACAATGGCATTAATACTCATTCCTGCTCCTACTGAGGCAAAAACAATAACATCTCCTTTCTTTATGCTATGGTTTTTAAATTTTCCATTTAATATCATATCATAAAGTGTAGGTACAGTAGCAACAGAGCTATTACCCAGTTCACCGATACTCATGGGCATAACTTCTGATATTTCAGGTTTTATACCGTAGAACTTAAAAAACCGCTGCACAATCGCTTCGTCCATTTTTTCATTAGCCTGATGCAGCAATATCTTTTTTAATTGTTCAACAGGTATGCCCGATTTATCCAGGGCTGCTTTAATAGCTTTCGGAACATTAATAATAGAGTATTCATAAATTTTTCTCCCGTTCATTTTCATGTACCTGATATCAGGATCGCTATCAGGTTTATTCGATTGCCCCAGGTATAAATAAAATGCTTCATCTTTAGCATGTGTAACGGCTGCAGAGGATAGCACTCCAAATTTTTCATCAGATTCAACACCTTCAATAATTGCAGCTCCGGCACCGTCAGAAAAAATCATGGTATCCCTGTCGTAAACATCAACTACTCTCGAGAGGGTTTCTGCTCCAATAACCAGGCAACGCTTGGCTAATCCGCTTTTTATAAATGAATCAGCCTGTATCACCCCCTGGATCCATCCGGGACAACCAAAAACAATATCGTAGGCTACACACTCAGGATTTTGAATTCCTAATTTATTTTTTACTCTTGCTGCAATACTGGGTAGTAAGTCGGTCTGAATGGTACCTTTTACAACATCACCAAAATTGTTGGCAACTATAATATGGTCAATGGTTTCTTTGTCGATATTTCCTGATTTTATTGCCTTCTCAGCTGCTAATGCAGCAATTTCTGAAGTGGTTCGATCTTTTGTCACCCATCTCCTTTCTCGTATCCCGGTTATATCGCGAAACTTACGCACAATATCTTCACCACTCCCTTTAATCAGGGTTTGGTCCTTTTCAAAAAAGGTACTTTTAAAATAATCCTTGTTTTCTATCTTATGTTCAGGAATATAACATCCTGTCCCGATAATTACCGTATTTAAATATTCCATAAGTTCACTTTTATACTTTATTGAAAAAGGATTTAAAAATATTTGGCAATTTAATATTTACATTGCAATTATTCAAAATCAGGTAATTTTTTTTATCAATAAAGCCTTTATTAAACTTTCTTTATCAAACCATGTCAAAATGAAATAAATTTAATCTATTAGACATGAAAAACTTACTTTACTATTCAACTTTTTTATTATGTTTCCTTTTTATTTCTAAAGCTGTTTATAGTCAACAGGATGCAATTCAAAAAGGATTACAATCGATTAACGAAGATGCAGTAAAAGCCCAATTAGAATTTCTGGCATCGGATTGGACCGAAGGAAGAGCTACGGGCGAAAAAGGAGCTTACTTAGCAGCAGATTATCTTGCCAGCATGCTCCGGTTTATGAATGTGAAAGCTGCGGGCGACAAGGAAATGACCAACCCTACCCGCGAACAGTATTTTAAAGGTATTAGAGCACAGGAATACACCTCCTATTTCCAAAATATATACATGACCAAGTTTTTGGAGAGCTCTTCAACACTTACCGTAAAGTCAACCGAAAAAAACCAGGAAATTATTTTTAAGGATGGTATAGATTTCTACACCAACTCAGTCCCTTATTCCACAACAGTTTCTGCTGAAGCAGTATTTGTTGGTTATGGATTTGTCGATGAAGAAAATAATTACAATGATTTTAAGGGGGTGAATGTAAAAAATAAAATTATCATCCGCCTTGCCGGTTATCCCGGACATAAAGATAAAAACTCGAGAGCCTATAAAACATTTCACAAAAACGACCGCTATTTCAAATACTATTTAAACAGAAATAAAAATAAATATGCATTGGAACAGGGAGCAGTCGGAGTAATTGAAATTTCGGAAGCAAACCTGAGAAAATATATGGCTTCGGAGCAGGAGTTCAGGCAAATTTCAAAAAATAAAAACCCCAGAGCCAGCATATACGAACATAGACTTTCATTACCTTCCGACACAATTAACAATCAACTTATTGAAATACACAGTACATCAAAAATTATTAATAAAATATTAGAGGGCAGTAATACTAATATCAACAAATTTGAAGAGAAAGTTGCCAGCGAATTAAAGCCATCATCTAAAAAAATTAAAGGTATAGAACTGACAATAGAACACTCTGTAAAAACCGAAATCATTCAAGCAAGAAACGTTTTGGGTGTAATTGAAGGTGAGAATAAAGATGAGATAATCGTTATTGGGGCACATTACGATCACTTAGGGGCAAACGATGGATTTGTATGGAATGGAGCCGATGATAATGCTTCAGGAACAGTAGGCGTTTGGATGCTGGCCAAAGCATTTGCCGAGGCAGGTGTAAAGCCTAAAAAAACCATTGTTTTTGCAGCCTGGACAGGCGAAGAGAAGGGGCTTCTCGGCTCAAGATACTTTGCCAAACATCCGTATGGCGGTTCAATTGATAATATTAAACTTAATATTAATTTTGATATGATCAGCAAAGATTCGGAAAGCGATACGTTAAAAAACCAGGCCCGGATGGTATATACCTCTGCTTTTCCAAATTTCAAATCAATGAGCCAAAAACATATGGAAGCGTATGATATCAACCTGGACTTAAATTATCGTCCGTCAGAAAAACCAAGAGGAGGTAGCGATCACTCTTCCTTTTCGTCAAAAAACGTACCTGTAATGTATTTTATGGCTGGGTTTCCCGCAACCTACCATACCCCTGAAGACCGAACACATGACATTAACTGGAGTAAGATGATTGATATTATCAGGCTGACCTTTTTAAACACATGGGAGTTGGCTAATTCAGATGAGTGGTAAAATTTAAAATTGCAGCTTTTTAATAATTAATTATCACACAATTATTTAATACTACATCAATCAGTTTGCCAGAGCATTGCCCCTTAACAGCAATGCTCTGGTTTTTATTTAGCAACTCAGCTTTTAAGAATTCTGAACCTGTTAGGCGGCAACTAATACCCGAAAAGATATCTTCTGTTTTTAATAAAATGACCTTTTCATCATTAGCATGGATTACTTCTTTAATTTCTCCTTTCACAAGAAGAATTTTTCCGACATATTTAGCGTTTGCCTGGCTTTCATTTTCAGAGAAATCAGCAAACAATTGGCTTGAGGTAAGTGTATAGTCAGGTTTAACTTTATGAAGATTTTGTGCCGGCTTAAAAACCTGTAGTAATGCAATTAAAATTACTATTATCAATAAAAAGCCACCAATTATTACAATCTTTCTTCTGGACATCATCATTTTATTACTTTTTGTAAGGTGCATAATCCATATTGACATTAACCATTACCTGTTTCGCAACCCGGTGCTGCACAACTTTTGGGACTTTAATATTAAAATCAGCAATAGCCAACACAAATTCAGATTTTGCATTAATAGCATTGTTTCTTACCTCAATTTCTGCCGGAACTTCTATTATTTTAGTAATTCCACGGATGGTAAGGCTTCCTTTAACATCAACCTGATAAATTCCAGGTTCTTTTAAATCAATTTCATCAACTTCATTAATTTCCCCTTTAAAAGTTGCTTTCGGATATTTATCTGACTCCATATAGCTTTCGTTAAAATGCTCTTTGGCAGTTGCCAGCGAAAACTCAAAGCTTTTAATTAAAACAGCAAATTGTAACTTACCGGTTTCAATGTCAAAAAAACTTGCTACCTGATTATTATTTGCATCAATATCAATTACATCGGTTTGCGAAATAAAATAAATATGCCCTGTACGTGTAAAATATACATTCTGTGCCGAAGAGAAAGCATGAACAAAAACGAACATAAACAATATCAATAGTTTATTCATAAAAACTAATTTTTATTTCTTCCCAGGGAGAAAATTTGAGAAATATTAAATCCGAATCGTATATCCCCATCAAAAAAGTTTGATGTGGTTTCACCAACAAACTTATTCTCAGTCATAGCAGCCACATTGGTCACCATTAATTGAAAAACATGACTACCGATCTGAATGTCAAACCCCAGAGCTACAGGGTCATAAAAATCATAACCATAACGGGCAATATTATTTATAACCCAATAATATTCGGCATTAAAAGCTACCCTTTTCGTAATTAGAAAACGCCCTCCTAACCCCAATGCAAAAAGATCATTATTTTCTTCTTTTGTTTCCACCAAATTACGATGAACCATTGTAGGAGTTAATTGCAAAGAAATACGGTCAGAAAATTTTCGACCGATTAGAAGCTGATAGGTATAATCGAAACGAGAATTAAAATCCTCATCACGTTTTTGATCCGAATATTTTTTGGATGTATAACTTATAGATGATGTTAAAACCAGCGTAAGGGGAATTTTTTTCTTCCCTGAGGATTGCCTCAACAAAGCATATTTAGCAAATCCATAGTTTGTTTGATTATAGGTAGCACGAGCAATTCCAACATTGATCCGGTCTGTTATGCCATAATAAAAACCAAAATAGGTGCTTGCTTCGTCGAGTCCCAAAAAATTATTTTCTGTAGTATTAAATTCGGCAAACCTATGAGCAATACGCAAATCCAATCCTTTCTCCGGAAGACTCTCAATAGACAGTCCGTTTAAAACCCTGGAAGATTTAAAGGCTGCTGTTTCGATAATTTTAGTATTTTCAAGTTCCTGATCAAGCAAAGCATCCCAATCATCCTCCTGAGCCAGGGAAGCATAACAAGATAAAATTATCAACATAAAAATTTTAAAAAATTTTTTAATCCATTGGCTCATGATTATTATCTTTTAAAATTATTTACCCCTGCCGAAAAAAGTTCGTTGATTTCCTGCTCAGTTAAACCATAATTAAAAACTTTAATATCATCGATAATACCA
>Ga0102943_1002318_pt1 | contig 11256 bp, 14 predicted proteins | sample SalPonC_black_MG_FD_78174 | JGI IMG/M metagenome (GOLD analysis project Ga0102943, IMG submission 78174) | Salt pond soil microbial communities from South San Francisco under conditions of wetland restoration - Salt Pond MetaG... | ecosystem: Environmental > Aquatic > Marine > Intertidal zone >...
AAAATCGAAAATATAAGCCTAAAAACATAGGTTTTTTTCGGCCTTTTTTGGTACGGTTTAGGAAGACGTTATAAGCTTATATTGTCGATAGTTGAAAAACGCTTCGATGATTTAGCGTTATTTTCTATAGGCGAAACGGGGTGTCGCTTTTTGGCTTTGAAATGGGGCGGAGTGGCATCGGACGGATTGCAATACGTGTTAAGGAATGCCTAATGGTTGCTAAAGCGAGGTCGATAGAATAAGCCTAAAAAGCGAAATAAAACACTCGATTGAAATGGTGCGTTGAGGCATTTTTGGGCGTTTTGTCAAGAAGTTTATATCATTATTTTGACGATTCGTTTTTAACACATGTCTCGTCGTGCTAAGCGTGTGAGGCCGCAGGCGCAGTGGCCTCTGCTGTGGGATCCAGACGCGGAAGTTGTGTTTGACAAAGAGGCGGCAGAGGATCGTTACCAGGCTAAAAATTTTGATTCGGCCGCATGGAAGCGTGCATTGACTGCCAAAGAGCGTCACAAGCTACGCATCTATGACGTTTCGAGTCCAGATTATCGCACTATGAGGCTTGATCAAGCTGGTGCAACGTTGGTGCGCGATGCGGCCGGGTTTGGTTACAACAAGGATCCGCATGACGTTGCGCTTCAGACGGCTGGAAAAGCCATCAAAAAGGGCGCAGACTATCGTTTGCAACAAATCTTTGCGTATGGTCATTGGATCGAACCCATCAACAAAGCGGTTCATCGCAAACAGTCGCAATACCGTGTTGAAGACACGGGCTTTTGGGCCAACCCGGCCGTCGAGGGCGACGCAGACAAGGACGAGTGGTTCAAAGACAACTGGCCGTTTTTGCACGCGCGTCTCAACGCAGAACACCAAGCCTTGCCAGACGAGACACGCGATGCGGTACGTCATCTGTACGAGGAGCGGCGTGATGCTGTTGTCGATATGCATTGGTTGGTCACGACGCCTGATGCGGTGATCCATACAGACTGGGATGCGAGTGCGCCCAAGCCGTACGATCACCTGCACGATCCGGAAGTTTACGGCTACCGCGGCGCGGGCGAATGCAAAGGTCACATCAACAATACGCTGTCGGCCTACTCGAATCGCGGTGCGTTGATACAGATGGCTGCACAGTCGCTGTGTATGATGAAAGACGAAGAGTACGAAACAGGCGATACGGTCCCCTGGGGGCATCTGTTGAGCAGTTCGTGCGTTACGCCTCTGTCGCGCTTTTGGGGCCGTCCTAGAACGTCATGTAACAGACCTAAAGCGTTTCACATGGATGCATGGCTCGTACGGTTTACCGGCCACAAATTGTTTTTTGAACTCATGGAAGTTATGAGGCGTTTCAAAGAAACGGTAGATACGATGCATGGCTTGACCTTGGCCGAAGCAAAGTTGGTTCCGTTTAAAGTAGAGACCGTTTTTTCGCTTTACGAAATCGATATAGAGCATCTGTATACGGTTCAAACGGATAAACTGGTAGCGGTCTAGGTCGAGTTGTTTTTTTTTGGGACATTCTCAAATACTCTTCTCGAGATGGAATCCTTTATTGCGTGGAGAAAAACTGCAAAAGACAAATGCACGCTTGAGGAGCTCTACGACTGGTTTGCGCGCGTCCCAAAGCCCCTAGAGTGTGGAAAACGAAAACGTTACGATTTTGAATGCGACATCAAGGGGTGTCCGTTTGTCATCGAGCAGATGTCAAGTCAACAAGACTTGACGGACGCTATGATTCACCTACACAACCCATTGGCGCATATTTTGCAGCTGCTCTACGACGATTCGTACTGCGACAACCCGTTAAGGGACCAGGTCAGACGCTTTGTCTTTGAAGGCTTTGCGTTTAAAAAACGTCGAAAATACTTTGATGCGTTGGTTAGCAGCATACTCGCAACCAGCGAGCCCAAATACGAAACGTTGGACAAAGACGCAGAGCTTACGACTACTGAAGTTTTATCAAGCTCGGAAAGCGACGAGGAATCGCAAAGCTATTCCTCATCCGACTCGGACGACGAAGAAGACGCAAGCCTATACTTTGAGGCCATCTTGGCTATTCAGCACAGCACGCCCGCTCAAAAGCAGCCGCCAGAATGCCCGACTTTTACGCTACCCGTCTGCGTACCAGAAAAACGCTCAAAGACATTGAACGCTACGTTTTTGCCGCTCGGTTTGCCTCCAGTAACGCTCAACGAGCTCTTTCCGCAACTTGACGACGATTATGTATTTTAAGATTAAAACGTCTATTTTTCAATTGGTTTTTAGAGGTTCGCGTATTGTGTCACGTGACTGTAGAGCGCAAACGTATAATGCCAGACAGTGTATTTCTTTGTACATATGCAGCTTTCTGCGTTTGTAGTGTTGGTATGTGTCGCTACGGCGGCTATGGCGTTGACACCGCCTTTGGACCCGTACGGTATGGTAGGCCAACCGTTTCAAAAAATCGGTCAACCAGGTCCCTATTCGCAGGTTTCGACCCGCTACGTCTCTAACGCTGTAAGCGACGAGACGGGCGCTGTCAACGATCCTCGAGGCTTTAACATGCTAGGGGTGATTTTCGGACAGTTGATTGATCACGATGTGATTCTGTCGCAAGCAGGCGGTGAAGGTGCAGGCGATTCGTGGCCCATCGAGGTTGCAACAGACGATCCGGTCTACGGCAAGGTCAACATGACCAAGATTGGCTTTGAACGGCTTGGGCGCGAATCTACCAACGGTATTACACCGCACGTCGATGCCAGTTCTGTCTACGGTTCGACGCAAGACCGTTTGGACATGATCCGTCAGGCAGGTACGCCCTACTTGCGTACGGATCAGCATCGTTTGCCGCCCGTCTCGGGTCACGTAGACATGCCTGTCGAAGGCGTGCCTCACGAAAACATGTTTTTCTGTGGAGACGTTCGCTGTTCGGAACACGCCTTTCTGGTGACATTGCATACCGTCTGGATCCGAGAACACAACCACCAAGTGCGACGCATCACGCAAGAAAGCCACGACGAGCCGCCAACGGTCGACGAGATCTTTGAGCGTGCTAGACTGATCGTAAGTGCCGAATTGCAACACGTCGTCTATGACGAGTGGCTTGTGGCTTTGATCGGTCAGGAGCGTGTAGACGCTATCAAACAGGCTGTACGTCACGAAGCTGATGGAGACAAGCAGCTGGCGGATGTCTTTGCTATACTGTTTCGTTTCCATTCGATGGTTTCCAACGAAACGGCTGCAGACTTGGAGCAGTTTGGTCTCAAGGGATTGGGCAGTGCGTTTTTCTTACCGGGCGTTGTGCGCAAAGCTCGCGGTAATCTGGGACCGTTTATTCGTTCGCTCTACACTACGCTGGCTCGTAAGAACGATCCGATGATGGTGCCCGACTTGCGTAACTTTTTGTTTGCAGGTCAACCTGGGCGTGGACCTATTGGGCACGACTTGGCTGCTCTGAACGGTCAGCGCGGACGCGATCAGGGGGTTCCTGGTTACAACGCGCTTCGCGAGGCCTTGGGACTGGAACGCAAAGAGACGTTTGAAGACGTCGTAGGTGGTCCCGGTCCATTGGCAGACGCTTTCAAGACTGTCTACGCTTCGCCAGACGAATGCGATCTCTGGTTTTGCGCAGTGGCAGAGCCGCTCGTCTCGGACTCGTCACTCGGCGAGACGCAGACTCGGTTTGTTACCAAAGAGTTCCAAGAGCTCTACGAATCAGACATTCACTATTGGGAACACTCTGATCTGCTCAGCGACGCAGATAAGGACTACGTCCGTGCCAGGAGCTTTTCGGCTATTCTCTGCGATAACACAGGCGTTTGCGACGTGGCCAAAGACAACGCATTCCTCGGAACGTCTGACAAGTCTGCGAGCTCGACCGGCACAGCTGCATTGATCGCTGTACTGGCCGTCGTCGGTGCCGTCCTCTTGTGCGCTATCGTGGGGCAGTTTGCCCTCTAGGGTAGAATTAAAGGCTATTTTGTTTTCGAGGTTGTTGCACCTTGACGTGTACCACGCAAAATCTTAATCAGATATCGACGAGGTTGTTGCACCTTGAACGCTAGGCGACCTTTGACATCGTGCCGACCCGTGAGGTTGTTGCACCTTGACGCCTAAAATATCATCGGGATATTAAGCCTTGAGGTTGTTGCAGCTTAAAGGCTAGGCGACCCTTGGCGTCGTGCCGATCCGCGAGGTTGTTGCACCTCGGTTTTGGAGGCCAAATTTTTTGCACGCGTCAGGTTGTCGCAGCTGGGCGCAAAAGGGTCGGGTAGTCGGCGTACAAAAATTTGTGCGTTCAGGTTGTTGCACCTTGGAGTTTGGCGCCAATTTTTTGGCGCGAAAAAAAAATCGGGGCGAAAACCTCGTTTCAACGACATCAGGGGTTAAAACTATAGCCAGAAAAATCGAGTCGCCACCTCTTCTTTCGCTCCAAAGGTTAAGAATGACTCTAGAAACTTTTCCGTTTGATGATTTGCCTGCAGAGTTGAAACAACACGTTGCATTGTTTCTGGATCCGCTAGCGTTTGTCAATCTTGGTTTGACCAGCAAACGCAACATGGTAGACGTTTTGGGTATACTCGACGTTACCGATCTCACAGAACCACAGTTTGATATGCACCGCATCGAAGAGAAACAACTGGCGTCAAAGGGCAAACATAATCACAGAATTCACAACGCCTTTGCAAAGGCTATATCGGCTCGTGCCGCGTGGCCGGCCGTCGTTCTCGGCAATATCCTTTGGAAGACCCGGAACGGTCTCGATATGCACAACGCTATGGACGGTATCATCAAAGCAAAGGCCTGGAGGCTTTTTTTCCGCTTTTGCAACGAAGAGTTTTTCGTTCAACACACTTTTTCGTCCAAAACACTTGAACGTATCACTGACTATAGCGTTTTTGTGTATATTCTATCACACTACCGTATCAAATGGATGCGTGGCTGGCGCGAAGCCTGCCTCTGCGAATGGGCGACCGACCAACAGCTCTACGCCATCTTGACTCATCCCAACTATGAACCGACTCTGATCATCCAGCGCGAGTTTGATCTCAAGCGCAAGTTTGAATTTGAAGAGGCCATCGTTCCACGAAAACGCCAAAAGAAACTTGACAAAACGCCCAACGTCCGACAGCCTATCGAAGTCATCGACTTGACAGGATGGTAAACACATCTCTCGCAGCTAGATGCGTTGGGTAGTAGCTACGCTCGCTTTCTGGTTTTCAACAGCCTTGTTGGCTTATGGCGGTTTTAACATTCAGCAGTCGCGAGGCAGTCCATGCCATACGCAAAACATCAACCGTTGCGAGTCGTCCAAGATGTGTACATGGTTGTGTCTGACCGGACCGGGCAACACTCTGGCGTGTGGTTGTACCGATCAGACCAACATCATCGAACCGCTCAGTATTGTGATTATTCTGATTGGAGCGTTTTGGTGGCTTGTGTCTGTTTACGTACTGTTTAAAGCGTTTAGGCGTTGCTGTAAGCGTGGAAACGAATCGTACGACACGTTGGACGGAACAGAGTTGCAAGCGCCGTAGCATGGCGTGGGGCTCCCCGTTCAAGAACTGGCATGGCGTTTCCACCAGTCGATGATTTGGTTGAAAAAGATGTTGTCGCCTCTTTGTGAAAGGTGCTTGGCGTGTAAGCCGGCCGCTATGTTTGTGAGCTCTGGGTTGCGCTCGTATGAGTTTTGCAGATACGCCTCTTCTTCGTTTGTAAGTGTGCGAAACGGCGTTTTGTCAGCTACGATGCGGCGGTTTCTGCAAAACCAGTTTGCGATTTGATGGCTTTCTCGGTTCAGCTTTTTGGCCATCGTTTCAAGCTGTTGCGTAGTCGGGTAGGCCATTTCCTTCAGTCTGTCGTGCAGCCAGGCATCTTGTTCTTCGGTAAAGACTAAATGCGTATCTTCTGGCAACGAGACGTTTAAGCCGTTCTCGGACGGCGATGGGTCGGTAAACGAGCTGTCGCTGTCGCACGACCGCGTCGACTCTGTGTCGCTAGGCGTCTCTGAGCGACTACGTTTGCGAGTGTTTGGCAGATTGGTTCGGATGCTGTACTCGCAAAAGGATGCCAACATGTTAAAAACGTCGTGCTTTGCTTGATCGGTCGTCTCGAGCGTCTCTAGATCTTTAAGCGACCCGACAACGGAAAGCAGCGTCTTTTGACGTTTGTAATAGCGGTTCATTTGTTTTTTAAACAAGACAGCTATATAGCGGTTTGCGTGTACGCTTTAGTTAAAATAGTCCGATAATGGTCTCTGCACGTCGTCGTACTCGTAAGCGTTCAAGTGGGCGCAGCCGCGGTGTGCGCAAGGCCAAAGGCAAAAAGTGGCGCACTCGCATCAACGGAAAAATGGTCAGCCACGGCGCCAAGGGCTACAGAATCAGCCCGGGTACCAAAAGGGGCGATGCGTACGGCCGTACGCCCGCCAACACCGCGTCACGAAGAAAGTGGAAGTGTCGTGGCGCCAAGTCGATGCGCAAGTAGGCGAAAATGAGTACCTGATGCTCATTACGCCATGACGCGTCATTTCTTTGGGCATAAAACAGCCCCCCCGCGTCTGGCTCGAGGGGCTGTTTGTAAACAACCGACAACAATGAGTCGCAACGCACATTCAACAGACCTTTACGTTCTTTGGGCAGCCGTCGTAGGCTTGGCCGGCGTAACAGCGTACAAATTTATGCGCACAAGTACAAAGTTTGCTATTTACGAAGCGCGTCAAGAAGCCTTTGAACAAGGCGTACAAGCAGAACGCTCTAGAAGGCAAGAACCGCCGCCTTTTGTTTCACATCACAACTGACGCGACAGCACTGAAAAAACACTCGACTATGCGTACCGTCAAACTGAAAACGACAAAACAACTGAGGCTATACACAAATAAAAAGGGGTGTACCCTTTTGCAGAGTTACAACTGGGAGGTTTACTATCGTGTAGGCACTGGCAATGTTTGGTACAACGCAAACGGTAGGCTTCACCTCATACTACCCAAGGCGTTGCATCACATAGAACTGCAGAAGAAGCCGCTGACGCCTGTAGACGGCTGGTTACCACTCCAAACAAAGAAGATTCCCTTTTTTGTTTACGAAGCGATCGGAAAAATAAACTTTTAATATTCTTCAGAATTCATAGGCGTTCCTACTGGCGATGAAAGCGGCGAAGAGATGCTGAGATCGCTCGATCCTTGAACGGCAGTGTCCATCAGGGGATTGGCAAGGTAGCCTGGGCAATTTGCTTCCAGGAGTGCCTTTTTGACCAACATGTACGCCGTGTCGTGGTTTAGACTTTTGGCAATGGTTCCCTCGCCACATACAGTCCGTCGCATCTCGCCGCCAACGTTGCGTGTGCCTAGAAATGCCTGGACGTCAAAAACAGGGTTGTTGAGGTTTGCTCGCTTAGAGATGACTACGCGGATGTTGGTTCCTCGCGTATCATCGTAGCGGTCAGTGTCGATGTTGGCCTTTGAATAGTATTTGGTCGGTCCGCACAAGTGGTTGCCCATGGCGTTCCGGGTTGTGGTAGGCAAAGGCGGAACGGCGAAACCTTTACACCTGTCTGCATACGTTATGGAGTCGGAGACACGATTTGCGTTTGTCTACCATTCAGCTTTTAAGGTCGATGCGGAACAGCTGCAAGCCAACGAGCCCGAGTGGTGTTGCGACGAATGTTTTGGTAAGATGTACATTTCAAAGGACGATTTCGTCTGCCTTACAACGGGCGATAGCTTTAGGTCGCTTGAATGTCGTCGCAAACAGATGGAAGAATTTGTCGAGGTGATCAAACGCTACCCAGCAGAGCCGACCGGCTTGGAAGAAACGCTCAAAGTGGTCTACGTTCATCAATCGATGAAGTTTCAAGACTGCGGCGTTCCGTTTATCAGACTACCAGACTTGTTTGATAGCGTTTCGGCTTTGCAAGATCCGGAAGAATCGACTGTTTACAGTTTGAACAACGTTAGGATTGTTGTTCACGGTCCTTACCGCCACGGGAAAGCCATCGTCATAATGCACGCCAGCGTACAGAATCATCCAGACATTGATCAGAATTGGCGCTCAATCATGCAAAACGCAAAAAAGACACTTCTTGCGGCTGTCTCTACTCCGGTCGTCTTTGGAGGCGACGAATGGGATTGACCGATACGCTACACACTTGTCTCTACGCCCAGGGAAAATGCAGACCAACACGCTGTTTAAATTTACTTACTTTGCGCCGTTTGAGCTTGACCTTGAAGAGCTGCAAGCCAACGAACCCAGGACGACCGTACATGACTATCCGGGCGGGGTGGAAATCTACCACCAGTGTTGCTTGTGGACCGAGACCGTTAAATCTGTTTGGGTCTCCGAATCAGAGTGCACTCGACAAGAAGCAGACGAATTCGTAGAGCTTTTTGAGCGTTACCCTTCTGTGGCTACGCACATCCCAGACGAACTGAAAAACACTTTGCAAATAATGTTAGTGCGTCGCTACTTTGACGTTCCGTCTCTCAGCCGACCCGAGCTTTTGGGTGTTGGTATTCACTTGACGGATCGCATAAAGCCGAATACCATGTACTGCTGCGACAACGTTTATTTTTACGTTGCTGATACGCCAAGCCCGGACGGCTTGTTCCTGGGTATGATTCAATTCAAAAAGACGGATCATCCCGAGATTGACAGCGAATGGCAATCGATTTTGGAAAAGGCGGAAGAAACTTTGATGGCAGCTGTAGGCGCTGACGACAACACTTGACGCCGCAATGCAGTGCAAAGAACCGCTCTACGAGTACGAATTCCATCCTGGATTCCAAGTAAACATTGACCAGCTTTTGGCGAATGAACCCGGATGGTCTTGGTCTGAAGAAGGGCACCACTTTGTAAACGATCACGTATTATATTTCATCGGCGACTACGGGTTTCGGTCGTCGCTGTGTCTTCCTGAACAGATGCAAAACTTTATCGAGACCGTAAAGCGCTACCCCAAGACGGCCAAAACCCAAGAAGAGACGCTCAAAATCATTCGTATGATGCATCAATTTATCTTTCAAGACTGCGATGAGCCGTTTATCAAGCGTCCGCAACTTTATGACAGCGTTCGTGGTCGACAGAATCCTAACGGTTCTGACTTTTACCGCTTGAACAATGTTTCAACTTCTGTTCGTGGTCCCTTTGGAGGCAGCAGGCAAGTGTGGGTCATGATCAATGCCGGCAAAAGACGCAAGCCAGACTTTGACGAAAACTGGCGTTTACACATGCAAATCGCAAAAAAGACGCTCTTTACGGCTATTGCCGGTTCAGACATGCTTGACGAGAACCCAGAAGACTGAACGTTATACACTTGACGCCACAATGCAGTGCAAAGAACTCTATTCGTATGATTACGACCCGGGGTTTGAAGTGGATATCGAGCAGCTTTTGGAGAGTAAACCCGGATGGTTGTTATACCAACCCAAGTCGCTTTTTTATATTCGAACGGAATCCAGAGTGATTCAAATCAAAGAGCGCGGGTTCAGATTGGGTACATGTTTTCCCGAAGAGATGCAGGAATTCGTCAAGGCGGTTAAGCGCTGCCCCAAGACGCCCAAGACGCAAGAAGAGACGCTCAGAATCGTTCATGTATCTCGTGTATATATCTTTCAAGATCGCGATGATCCGTTTATCATGCGTCCGCACCTTTTTGAAAGCGTTTTGGCGAGGACAGCTTCGACTGTTTACCGTCTGAACAACATTTCAATTGCTGTTTTTGGTCCTGGACAAGGCAATGGGCGGGTGCGTATCTGGATGGAAGCCGACGAGAAAACAATGCCAGACTTTGACGCAAACTGGCACTCATACATGCAAAACGCAGAAAAGACACTCCTTGCGGCCATCAATGCGCCAGACCTCCTTGAAGAGAACCCAAAAGACTAAGCAGGCCGTCGACGTTGAGTCTATTCCTCTAAAACCGTATGTTGATCGCAAGGATCGAGCGTATGAGCAACGTCATACTGTCCAAATAGCCTCTCGTAGGTTATGTACGTCTTTAGGCACCCGCAGTCCTGCTCGACAACTTGCCAACTAGAAATAAAGACGTCGTCCTCTTCGTCCAACGTGTCGTATAGCTGTTGAGCTTTGGCGCTTAACGGTGCAAAATGATTATCCTCCTCCATCGCCTGGTTGTTTTACGAGTCGCGTGTTTGTCAGAGCAAAACCTTTCTGTAGGTTATAGACACACGTCTTGACCGTTTCAGCATGCGTTCAGGTTTGAGTGGATGAGGATCTTCTGTGCGTCGCTGAATCTCGTGTTTCCATTTGTAGCGCGCGTCGCCCTTTAGCACGACAAGAGACCTTGCCGGAAGATAAACCTCGTGTGATTCGCCAACCTTTGTAAAGCGCATGACGCAATGAGAACCAAGTGAGAGAGACACGACCGTGTCATCGAAACACGGTATACAATCCACGTGAGCACCAATCCCTTGACCTGGCATGTACTCATTGACAATCATTTGATCAAATGGTTCCTTGACAATCGTTTCGTCAAACTCGAGCTGCGACCATTCAGGTAGAGGACCCAAATAGTCGTCCTTGGTCACTTGACGCTTTCTGTAGTTGTAACGGTAACCATAGTGTTGTACGCGCCTAGACAACTCGTTGGACCGTTCCGACGCATCGATCTCATCAAGCAAAGCTTCTTCTTGATCTGGCGTAACAAAACCGTATATGACTTGCAATCCATCGATCTTTACCGGCGTTTTGAGAGGTTTTTGGCGTTTGGTTGCACGCACTGCATCGCTTTCGCTACGTTGGCGTTTGGCAGACATTTACGAGTCGCGTGTTTGTCGAGGCGTGCAGCAAAGCCAAAGCGTAATAGAATCCTTTAAAAGGGATTTCCTATGAGCTATTTTGTCAGCCGATTATGCGCACACGCTCTCAAGAGTAAAAAAAAAAATGCGCCGAGCAGTCTTTTTGCTGTGTTGCATGGCGCTTGTGGCTTTGGCTGCAGGCGCCTCTATGCAGACAAAAGACCTTTCAGTAATCAATGCTCATGTAAATTACGATCACAAGATGATTTTGACTATTCGAAACGACGGAGACGCAGACACGACCGCCAAGGTCGCGTTTCGCAAGTTTCCACACGAGGCCCCCCATGCCGTAGGAGGTCTCTATCGCGAAAAGCTCGTAGAGGTTCCGGCCCATACGACGCTTGACGTAGAGTTCCATGGCTGGGTTGGACTGCGTGAGTTTTGCAACCTGTTTATGGCAACGATCGAGTGCTCCCTGGGCGGCTATGCCGTCGAAAGCAACCCGGACGACAACATTCTCGTCT
>Ga0102943_1002319_pt1 | contig 11255 bp, 10 predicted proteins | sample SalPonC_black_MG_FD_78174 | JGI IMG/M metagenome (GOLD analysis project Ga0102943, IMG submission 78174) | Salt pond soil microbial communities from South San Francisco under conditions of wetland restoration - Salt Pond MetaG... | ecosystem: Environmental > Aquatic > Marine > Intertidal zone >...
CACCGCTCCGGAGGCGCCGGGCTGGTACTGGAAATTGAAGCTCTGCCCTGTCTCCTCCTGCCAGAACCGGTCGATAGTGCGGGCCACGCGGTCGCTGCCCCCGCCGGCACCGAATGGCACGATCATCGTGATCTGCTGCTCGGGGAATTCCGCGGCAGCCTGGACAACGCTCGCTCCGATGAGCGCCGCGGCGACTCCGATAGTCTTGATCAGTCTCGACATGTCTTCTCCTCCCATTGGACTGCAGTCCCAACTGGTTTCCGAGTGCAGGATCCAACCTGACTACTCAGCTGAGATACCAGTCGGGCAACTGGGCCATATCGATCCAATTCTTGTCAAGCCCCGCCTCCCATGTGGCCCAATCCTGGAGCACGAAGATACAAACGACGGGACAGCCTGGGCGACACGCGGAACCGGGAGCTTCAGTTGACGGATCAATGCCCGTGCCACCGCGCTAGATCGCGGCGATCTCACGCCGCCCCAGAATAGTGGGCCTGCCTGGTGCGGGCTTTTGAGCCAGTCGGAGGATCGAGTAATGCCCGCCGCTGGCGCGATTTTCGCGCGTCGGCGCACCACGGGACCGACCCCGTCAAAAATGGCACCAAAGCACTTGATCCGTACGTTCTGGAAGCAGCAGCTCCCCACGGTTATTGCGAGGCCTGATGTTATGATCGACAGTCCGGGCGTTGTCGCCAAAACCAATGAGCGAGGCTGCTCCGTTGCCGGCAATTGCTGCGTCATGCTAACAAATCTCTAGAATGGAGAGCTGTTATGATCGCGATCAACGATGTGCTGACGGCGGCCGGGAACATCAGAGATAACGTGAGATTGACGCCGGTCATCGCCGCAGACCACCTCCAGATCGATCTTGCACGCGGTGCCGAGGTGACCCTCAAGCTCGAGTTGCTTCAGGTCACCGGATCTTTCAAGGCCCGCGGCGCCACGAACAAGCTGTTGAACACTGACCCAGCCGTTCTAGCCAAGGGCATCGTCGCTGCTTCGGGTGGCAATCATGGCTTGGCCACGGCCCGCGCTGGCTTCGTCTCGCGGGTGCCAACAACAATTTTCCTACCCGACAACGCCGCTCCCTCAAAAATCGAAAAGCTCAAGCTCTGGGGAGCCGAGACTCGCATCGTCGGCTCGGTCTGGCATGAGGCCAATGCTGCTGCTCTGGAGCACGTCGCACGCACCGGCGCCGCCTATTTCCATCCCTTCGCCGACCCGCATGTCGTGGCTGGCCAAGGTACCGTGGCGCTCGAGATCTTGCAGCAGATTCCCGATGTCGACACCATACTGGTCGCCATGGGCGGCGGCGGCTTGATCAGCGGTATAGGGACCGTAATCAAGGCCCTCCGCCCAGATACACGGGTCGTCGGTATCGAAGCGGCCGGATGCCCGGTATTGCTAAAGGCCCTGGAGGCTGGGGAGAACCGCGGACTTGAGGAGGTCACTACCTCTGTCGCCACCATGGCGTGCGCTCGCACAGAGGATGCGATCTTCAACATTGTGCGTGAAACCGTACAAGAGATCGTCCTGGTCGAGGACAGGGAAATGCTGGAAGCTGCCCGCTGGCTGTGGTTTGAAATGGGTCTTGCCGCCGATCTGAGCGGCGCTGCGGCGATCGCCGCGTTGCGTGAGGGCCGACTCGAGACCCAACCGGGCGAACGGATCTGCGCCATCATTTGCGGCGCTGGCCCGGATGGTATCCTTGGCTGAAGCCCGATATCAATGACGGGAAATTTAGAGCTGAAAACGCCGATTCAATTTTCATCTGGGCGTCAGCCCGGCTCGGGGTCCTCGACCTGTAGTCTGGTCTCGGCTTCGCGGGGACCCAAGACCGTATCAAAGCCAACTGGCTGCCATTTATCCCTGCGCGGGTCCACAGCCGACCTACCCCGTCAACGAGGACTATAGGCAATAGCCTCAATTTCCACCGCGATGTCGATCATGAGCCGGGATTCGGCCGTCGACCGGGCGGGCGGATTTGTCCGAAAGAACTCCCCGTACGCTTTATTGAAGGCCGCGAAATCTTCCCGGTCCCTGAGCCAAACGGTGGTTTTCACGACATCGTCTAGCGTGCAGCCAGCAAGCTCGAGGACGGAACGGACATTCTCAAGGACTTGTCTTGTCTCCGCCTCGATGCCGCCCTCCACCACTCTGCCGTCTGGACCTGCAGGTACCTGTCCGGAAACGTAAACGAAGTCGCCAGCGCGCACAGCAGGCGAAAGCGGTACTCCTGCGGTCCCGAAGCATTCCTTTGGCATCATCTCTCCCCGAATTTCTTAAGGAATTACAATGGCAGACGCTTGGTCGTTTGCAAGTGAAGCAAAATCGTCATTGAGTCGCTCGCGCGAGCCGGAAACCAACATGACATGCCGAGGTGTTTGACGATGCGCCGGAGCGTGCGGCGATGCGATAACGCCAGCAATAGGAACGGTGGCACAGGTAGGAGCCTCCCTTCAGCACACGCGCCCTTTCACGGTGCAGCTCCGCATCGCGGGCCCGCGCGCGGCGCTTTAGCGAACGAAGGCGGAAGGCATCTTCGCACCACTCCCAAACATTACCGACCATGCTGTGAAGCCCCGCGCCATTTTGCGAAAACGCATCCACCGGGGCAGTGCTGCGGTAACCATCCGTCGCGGAGTTTTCCTCGGGAAACCGCCCTCGCCAAATGTTGCAGAGGGGGACGACTTCCTCTTCGCTGTCAGGCTCGGCGTTGCCCCACGGGTATCGCACAGGGCCGAGGCCGCCCTGCGCGGCATGCTCCCACTCAGCTTCCGAAGGCAACCGCCCGCCCGCCCAGGTGGCGAAGGCACGCGCATCATTCCAGGAGACATGCACGACGGGATGATCTTCTCGCCCTGCGAGATCGCTCCCCGGTCCCTCGGGGGCGCACCAGTACGCTCCCTCAATCTGGCGGTGCCACTCTGCGCCCACGAAACCGCGCGTATTGCCGACGCCCCCGTCAATGTTGCCGGCGAAGACAGTGGACCATCCAAAGCGCTCGGCATCGGTGACATGGTTGGTCGCCGCCACAAATGCGGCGAAGCGCGCGTTGCTCACCGCATGCGCCTCAAGCGCAAAGGCCCGCAGCCGCTTGCGATGCACGGGCCCCTCGTCGTCCTGCGGGAACACCGGAACCGAGGTACCGATAGACGCGTTCGCGGCTGGGAAGTGAGCACAGGGCGGCGGACTGTCGATCGCGACGCGCGACTCGGCCGGAATTTTGGAGGCTATCGCCCGCGGCTTGGAGCCAGTCCGGCGCTGAGGCACACAGCAGGTTTGATCTTTCATGGTCCCGGCTGCGGTTCGCACAGCCAGCTGTCTTCCGCAGTCATCTTCCAGCGGACTATGTCGTCCGGTCGAGTGGACTTCGCCCAACTCTCCAACAGTGCCTGCTCCTCCTTCCGCCGGCCCAGGGTGGCGAGGATTGCATCGGGGTCCCAGTCGGACAACACAAGTCCTCGCAGGCGGTCGGCCACGGAGGCATAAGTCGGGTCGCCTGCAAGATCGCATATCTCGTCCGGATCGTCGACGAGATCAAAAAGCTGGCCGGGTAGCCCGTGGTGATAAATATACTTGTAGCGCCCACGCCGCACCATCCGCTGGACAACCTCGCGGCCCCCTGCCCAAGGCGGAACGCCGTCATTGACATATTCACTGAAGGTCTGGTCGTGCCATGGCGCCGCGGCCTCCCGCAAAATCCCAGCAAAACTGCGCCCCTGCGCGCCGGGAAGCGCAGGCGCTTGCGCGAGATCGAGAAGAGTAGCGGTAAGATCGGTGAGATTGACAACCGAACCGCGCGTCTCACCTCGCGGCAAGCCCGGGCCCCTCAACACTAAAGGCACCTTGGCGCTTTCATCGTAGAGAGTGGATTTCCACCAAAGTCCCCGTTCGCCCAGGTGCTCACCGTGGTCGGAGAGGTAGACAACGAGCGTTGTCTCCGCGAGCCCGGCCTCCTCGAGTGCGGACAGCACGCGACCGACCTGCGCGTCAAGCGTCTCCACCAGCCCGTAGTAGGCAGCGCGCGCCCGGGCGATCTCCGGTGCCGTTGCATCCGCAATCCCACGATCCGTTCGCCACCAGCGATAATGTGGATGCTCCTCCCCTTCTGACGGAGGCGGTAACGCGGGCGGTTGCACGCGGGCAGCGTAATGGTCGTACAGTGCAGGATCGCAGACGTATGGCGCGTGTGGCAGGATCCAACCCACGGTCAGGGCAACTGGCCGCTCGATACCATTGCGACGCTGCTCCCCGGCTTCGCGCAGCATCGCCACCGCGGCCTCGGTTACGGCAGAATCGTAGGTCTCGTACGCCGAGCGTCCCGGTCCAGATGCAACGAGACTTTCCCGCCAAGGATCGTTGGCGCGAGAAAGCGGGCCGAGGTCATGCGCTGTCCCGCCCAGCCAGTTGGGGCTGTGATCGCCCACCTCGCGTCGCGTGTAGCCGCGCATCTGGTCGGGTCCGATCGAGTGCATCCGCCCTGCGAGCCAAGGGGCATAGCCAGCCGCGCCAAGGCTATGTGCGAAGGTTGGCATGCCCGAGGGGAGGATATCTCGATTCGTCCAGCAGGATTGGTCTGCTGGTGTCCGCCCAGTCAGAAACGACATGCGTGAAGGCAGACAAATGGGCGATGGGCAGTAGGCGTTCGTCATCCGCACCCCATCTGCAGCCAGCGCATCGAGATGCGGCGTGCGCACCACAGCGTCGCCGGCGAAGCCTGCTATCTGCGCAGCATGTTGATCGGAATAAAGCAGCAGGATATCGGGCTGGCCGGCCATGCTTTACTCCGCGGCGTCGAGCCGGTTCAATTCCGCCCGCATGGGCCAGAAACAGGTGCTGGGCGGCTCGGTGACACGGGCCCAGTCGGCCATCAGAGACTTCGCCGCCAAGCCGGACTCGAGCCGGCGGGCAATTGCATCCGGATCCCAACCACGGAGAACCTCGGCGGTGAGCGCATCGCGGACTGCAGCATGACGGCGGCTGGACGCAAGATCACGCTCCTCGTCGGGATCCTCTGCCAGATCGAAAAGTTGCGGCGGGTAGCCGTGATAATAATTGAGCTTGTAGCGCCCGTCGCGGATCATCCGGTTCACGGTAGTTCCGGCGGGGGCCCAATCCATTTGACTGGCCTGACAATATTCTGAAAACGTCCGATCAATCCACGGAGCCGTCGCATCCTGTGCGACGCCGAGAAAGCTCACCCCGCAAGCGTCGGGAAGTGGTGGCGCATCCATGGCATCGAGCATCGTCGCAGTGAGATCGGTGAGATTCACCACCTGAGCGCGCCGCTGCCCTGCGGGCAGTCGGGCGGGCCAGCGCATGATGATCGGTACGCGTACCGAGGCCTCGTAAAAGGTGTGCTTCCACCAAAGGCCATGGGCGCCGATCTGTTCGCCGTGATCGGAGGCATAGACGACCAGAGTGTTGTCGGACAGGCCCAGGGCGTCGAGCCGTTTGAGGAGCCGGCCGATCATCCGGTCCATCGCGGTCACAAGACCGTAGTATGCGGCTCGCGAACGCAATTCCTCGGCCTCGGTCACGCTCTCGATGTCGGTAGTCTTGCGCCAGGCGGCGAGCCAAGGGTGATCGTCGTCAGGGGACGGGGCGCGTGGACTGGCGAGACCAACGCGTCCCTCGAACTGGGCATAGTCGTCGGGACGGGCGACGAAGGGCGCGTGGGGCAGCATCAACCCTACCGTCATGGCGAAACGTTCGCGCCGGCCCGAGGCAATGTCGGCTGCGATCCGGTCCAGTCGCGCGAGCGCTGCCTCGGTCACGTCCTCGTCCTTGACCTCGTAGGCGCTTTGTCCGCGCCCCGAGTTACGCAGACTTCTGCGGTCCGGCGAGGCGGTTCCCTGTAGCGGCCCCATGTCTAGGCGCGGCAGGCCCAACCAATTGGGATGATGGTCGCCAACCTCGCGGTCAGCATAGCCAAGATGCTGATCCGGTCCGAGGGAATGCAGCCGGCCGATCAGCACCGGATCGAGCCCGGCGGCGCCGAGGCTGTGGGCGAAAGTCGGCAGACCCGAATGCAGCACATCCTGATTTCCCCAGACGCCGGTGCGATGGGGTTGCCGCGCCGTCATCGCCGACATGCGCGATGGTGTGCAGAGCGGCGAGGGGCAGTAGGCCGCATCGAAGGTCACGCCCTCCGCGGCGAGCCCGTCGAGCGCCGGGGTATGCGCGAGTCCGTCCCCGTAACAACCTGCAACCCGAGCGGAATGCTGGTCGGAAAACAGGAACAACAAGTTGGGCGGTGCCGCCATGTCTGGGAAGCTCGTATAAGGCTCAAAAGATGTACTCGTGTTCATACCAGGGTTCAAGCCTTGCATGTTCAGGTGGTCGCGCCCGGGCGCACCCGAGCCTCGACCTCGACGCGGCGCAAATCACCGTCGGGGTCCGCAGCGAGACGCCGGATTTCCTGAGCGCCGATGTCAGCCACGCGCGCGAGAGGGAAATCAAGCGCCGTGATCGGCGGGTGCATGACCCGGGTCAATTCCGTGCCATCCACGGCACTGAGCGCCAGTCTGCCCGGCACATCGATATTCAGCCGACGGCATGCCTCGAGCGCGCCCACGGCCACCATGTCGCTCCCGCAAAGCAGTGCGTCGGGCAGCCGGTCTTCCGCGACAAGCGCCTCGACCAGCTTTGCCCCCTCGGCAAAACCGGGGGCGACATGCCGCTCGTGGCCTTCCGTTGCGGGGGCTGCGGCGATGGCATCGGTGAAGCCCTTCAGGCGGGTCACGTTCAGCGCGTTCAACGGATTGGCCGAGTGCACAAAGGTGATCCGCCGATAACCACAGCTGATCAGATGCTCGGTTAGCCGACGCATGGCGGCCCGATTGTCGAAGCCCACGCAGCTCCCCAAGCTTTCGGGATCGTAGGAGAGCAGTTCGACCAGCGGGGTCTGCGCCACGCGCAGCACCTGGCGCATCGGTTCGGTGAGTACACTGCTCATCACCACGATCACCGCCGGGCACCAGCCGGCCATCTCGCGCATCGCCGACTCGCGCTGAACGAGGGAATCCGTCAGCGGAAAGTGGTTCACGATCAGCCCGTCAGCGTGCAAGGCATCGGCCAACCATTGGGAGATTGCTCCATAGACGCCCGACATTTGAGCCGGCGCCGCAAGCGAGACGATGCGGCTACGCTCTGCCCTCATGCCTCGGGCCACCTGGTTGGGAATGTAGCCGCTGCGGGCGATGGCTGCCTCGATCCGCTTCAGCGTGTCCTTGGCAACCAGTTCGGGGTGCGACAGTGCGCGGGAGACCGTGATCCGGTTGACGTTAGCCTCGCGGGCGATGTCGGCCATGCGCGGCCGCCGTCCCTTGCCTCCACTCACCGCCTTGTCTCCCCTTGTTGAGGGTTCGTAGCATTCTCGCGCGGCTTCCGGCCAGACCCCGGCTGCCGTTACCCCGGCAGATCAATGAAGAGGATCCGGGTGAACGTGAACTGGAGCACCACACCCAAGGCAAGTCCGATGACCGCTCCGAATACCGCATCGCGCCCGCGAAAACTGTTGGAAAGCAGCATGGTCGTCAGCGACATGAAGGCCGAGGTAGCCAGCGCGAAGGGCAGCCAGCCGCGCGCCACGGCGGTGACGAACAGCAGCGTCGCGACAGTGAAGATCACGCCATTGCGCAGCGCCAGCGGATCGACCTGCACCGCCGGCGGCGCCACACGCAGATCGCGCATCACTTGGACCACGATCTGCACCAGCACCATTGCAGCCACGATCGCGGCGGTGGCGGCGGGCAGAACGTCCGGCCCCACCACGTCGAAGACCGGCCCCTCGGTACGGCCGGTGCCCATGAGGACAAGCCCGCAGAAGACCAGGATTCCGACCTCCACGTGTATTCCGGCGAGAATGGCCAGCACACGGCCAGCCCCTCGCGAGGCGGCTGGGGGGGCGCGCTCATTCAACGCGCCGGACCCTGAACATCATGTACCACATGCCGGCCGTGAGGATCGCGCAAATGATCGGGACTGGCGTGGCAAGCAGTGGCCAGACGCTGCCGCCAGTGTACATTGTCGCCTGCCGCAGCGAGGTTTCGGCGATGGGCGCCAGCACCAGCCCGATAACCAGCGGTGCCAACGGATAGTCCTTTCGTTCCATCGCAAAGCCAATTACCGCGAATGCCAGCATCACGCCAACGTCGAACCAGCTGTTGGCCAGTGCGAAGGACCCGATGACGCACAGCACCAAGACCCCGGGCAGTAGCAGCTTGGTGGGCACCGAGGCGATGCGCGCGATGAATCCCGTGGCCAGATACATCACGCCCAGCATCACGATGTTGGCGATCAGCACCGACGCAAGCACCGTTTCCACGAACTCGGGGTTGGCGCGGTAAAGTCCCGGGCCGGGCTGCAGCCCGTGGATGATCAGCCCGCCGATCAGGATCGCATCGATGACGCTGCCGGGGATACCGAGCGCGAAGAGAGGCACCAGCGCCCCGCCCACGGTGGCGTTGTTCGCCGCCTCCGAAGCGATCACGCCCTCCTCGGCGCCCTTGCCGAATTCCTCGGGCTGGCGGCTGAAGGACTTGGCTATGGAATATGCGAAGGCCGATCCGATATTGGCGCCGACACCGGGGAGGATCCCGATCCATGTTCCGATCAGCGAGGCACGAATCATCCCGATCCAGTGGCGGGAGAAATCACGCAAGCCCATGAACATTCCCTTCAGGTCCTGGCGCACCCCGGCCGTGGCACGCTGGCCGCCTGGTCGAAGAACCTCGGCCAGCACCTGGTTGCCCGCGAAGAGCCCCACCAGCACCGGCAACAGCTTGAACCCGTCGTTGAGGGCGTCGATTCCGTAGGTGAAGCGGTAGTTGCCGCCGATCGGGTCGAGCCCCGGCAATGCGATCAGCATGCCCAGAAACCCGGCGATCAGGCCCTTGAGCATGTTGCCTCTACTGAGCACCACCAGAAGCGCCAAGGCCATCATGATCATCGCGAAAAAGTCGAACGGCGTGAACCGCACGGCGATGATGCTGAGCGGCCGGGCGAGGAGCACGAGAAAGATCCAAGAGATTATTCCGCCCACGAAGCTTGCGACAATCGCCAGCCCGATGGCACGACCAGCCTTACCCTGCTGGGTCATCGGATATCCGTCGAAGGTGGTCATCACCGACGCCGCGGTGCCGGGCATCCGCATCAGCACCGCGGTGATCAGCGACCCTGAGACGGCCCCGACATACATCGCCACGAGCATCGATATCGCGTTCACCGCCTCCATCGTGAAGGTGAATGGCAGAGACAGCGCAATCAGCATCGATCCGGTCAGCCCCGGAATGGAGCCCACGACGATGCCCAAAACCACTCCCAGGATGATATAGAAGAGCGTAAGAGGCGCGAGCGCCGCCATCAGCGGTTGCAGGAGATCCATCTTGCTTGTTTCTGCCTCGGTGGGTGGTCGATGCGCCGCCGGCCCGTTGGGCGGGCCGGCGGCGCCGAGCGCCTTCAGGATGGCGTCATTCGAGTGTGGCTGCGACGCCTTCGATCACGGCATAGAGCTCGTCAACCTCGGGCGCGGCATCGCTCCCGGGCTGGAAACTCGGGATCATACCGCGTTCCTCAAGTGTCGCCGTCAATTCGGGATTTGACATCGCCACGCCAAGCGCATCCTGGAATGCGGTCACGCGATCTTGCGGCGTGCCGCCGGGCATTAGCCACATATACTCGACCCCCATGTTCATCTCGTAGCCCTGTTCTGTGGCCGTGGGAATCTCGGGGAAATAGGGAATACGGTCGCCGCCCAGAGCAGCGATCACGCGCACCTCGCCGCTTTCGGTGATCGGCAGAGCCTCCGAACCCGCAAGGACACCCACGTCGATCTGCTCCCCCAGAAGTGCCGCAGTGGTAGCCGCGCCTCCGCCGGTCTGCACGTAACGGAATTCGGCACCGTCGGCCTGCGCCTCGAGCATCAGCATCGAGAAGTGGTTGACGGCCCCGAGATTGACACCGGCGATGACCGGATCGCTTCCGCGTGCGGCTTCCATGATCTCGTCGAGCGACGTGTGCGGCGAGCTCGAGGGCACGACCACGACCAGCGGAATCTCGACCGCCGTCGCTACGAGTTCGAAATCGGTGTGGCGGAAATCGGCCTTGTCCAGCGCCATGGCCGTGAGAAGCGTCACATGGTTAGCAAGTACTGTGTAGCCATCGGGGTCGGCCTCGACGGCGCGGCGGCTGCCGCCGACAGAACCGCTCCCGGGAACGTTCACCACAACGATACTGCCGCCGAGCGCCTCTTCCAGATGCGGCTGCAGCGTGCGCACCAAGACGTCGGTGCCGCCGCCCGCCCCGGCGGGCACGATGATGCGCACGGGTTCTGATGGATAATCCTGCGCCAGCGCCGGGGCCGACAAGACAGCGCCGGCAACGGCAATCGCCGCGGTAAGGTTCATTCTCTTCATGCTTTCCTCCCTTTGATCTTTGTTGCCCTGCCTTCACGGGGCCTGCGGCAGGGGTCTTTCGATGCGCTGGAGACGATCCTGCCTGAACCGGACCGCAGGCTACGCACCTTTCCCGTGATCTTTCCAACGATCGATGTTATCGAGTACATAACACGAAATTCCTGATCTGAACAGGATTTACCCAATATTCCGCGAGCAGATGAAACGGCCCTGACATTGCGCTGGGGCCAGGAGGACAGAATGACATCCACACGCCCCGCGGGCACGATCCGCCCCACCGTAGATTTCGGCGGGACTGGCAAGCAGGTTGGCCATCTGCAGTTGCCGCAGTCAGAACATGAAGACGCCTGGGGGGTGGTGCCCATCCCGGTAGCGGTGATCGCAAACGGCGACGGTCCTACGGTGCTGCTCGAAGGAGGCAACCACGGCGACGAATACGAAGGCCCGATCACGCTGTGCGATCTCGTGCGCGAGATCGATCCGCACGAGGTGCAGGGGCGATTGATTGTCCTGCCGGGTGTCAACTGGCCCGCAGTTGCGGCCGCTCGGCGCACTTCGCCTCTCGACGGACTGAACATGAACCGCTGCTTTCCCGGTGACCCGCTCGGCAGCGCGACTCAGCAAATTGCCGCCTACGTACACGACGTCCTGTTTCCGATGGCAAATGCCTTTATCGATTTACACTCGGGCGGCTCCTCGCTCGATATTCTACCGAGCGCAATTCTCGAAATCGGGGCGAACGAGAGCCACACCGCTCGCAACCGCGCTGCGGCGGAAGCCTTCGGAACAGACACCGTAGTAGGCATCGACAATCGCGGCGACCCGCGCACCGCC
>Ga0102943_1002321_pt1 | contig 11252 bp, 12 predicted proteins | sample SalPonC_black_MG_FD_78174 | JGI IMG/M metagenome (GOLD analysis project Ga0102943, IMG submission 78174) | Salt pond soil microbial communities from South San Francisco under conditions of wetland restoration - Salt Pond MetaG... | ecosystem: Environmental > Aquatic > Marine > Intertidal zone >...
CTCGACCGTGCGCGGATCGAGGCGGAGCCAGTCGGGCGCGGTCTCCGGCGTCATGCCCTCGGGGAGCTCGGCCGCGATGCCGCCCTAGGCGGCACGGGCCGAGAGGGCGCCGCCGCCCGGGATCTCGTGGCGGAAGCCGCCGCCGGCGATCGCGACGCGGTGGCCGCCACCCAGCCCGGCACGTCGAGGTTGCGCGTCGTCATCAGCGAGAGGACTGGCGCGAGGGCGCCGCCTCGGCGCAGGCGAGGACCGGGGCGGCGGCGACGCCGCGGTGACGAGCGTCTTCATGGTTCGGGCTCCGTTCGGGGATGCGGTGCGGGTGGCGGGGCGTCAGCCCGCTGCGGAGACCGCGCGGGCGCGGCGCTCCGAGGGGGTGAGGACGGCGAGGCCGGTGGAGGTCGCGGCCACCGAGAAGGCCGTCCCGGGCGCCGTGGATCTCGCGCGCGGCGGCTTCGGTCAGCCCCTCGGCGGGGCCGTCGAAGACGACGCCGCCCTTGCGCATGCCGATCACGCGGTCGCGGCAGCGCCGCGCGGTGTCGAGCGCGTGCCGGTTGCAGATGACGGTGAGGCCGTCCTCCTCGTGAACGGCGCGCGGCGCCGCCGTCACGATCTGGCGTTCGTCGGGTCGGACGAGGCGACGGGCTCGTCCGCGAGGACCGTCTTCGAGCCCTGCATCAGCGCGCGGGCGATGGCGACGCGCTGCCGATGGCCGCCGGACAGCGCCTCGGCCCGCCTCGTCGCGTGCTCGGCGATGCCGAGGCGGTCGAGCGGGCGCAGCGCGTCGCGCACGTCCCGGTCGGAGAACGCGTCGAAGGCGGAGCGGATCGCGCCCATGCCTTCGCGCCGGCCGAGCATGACGTCGAGCCGCGGCCCGGGATCGGACTGCCGGAAGATCGTCGCGCAGTCGCGCCGCCGGCGGCGCAGCGCCGCGGAGGGCCGAGACGTCGACGCGGTCGACGAGGATGCGCCCGGCGCTCGGATCGGCAAGCCGGTTGATCATGCGCAGGAGCGTCGACCTGCCTGCGCCGGACGCGCCGATCGTCTGCGGCCGCTCCACGAAGACGGCGGCGCCGACCGTCCCGGTCGGCGAGTCGGGTTCGACGAGCATCCGCGACTCCCCTTCCGGCAGACGCCCTCGTCGCGGCGATGCGTTGTCGTCGCTCGACGCCTTCGTGCCGATCGTGCGACGCTTGGCGGGCGCGCCGCTGCGCCGCGGGACCTTGCGCGCCGGGGCGCGACGGCCGAGGTTTCGCCCGAGGCGGCCCGTGAGAAGGAGCGGAGAATGCCGGAGGACCGCGCGGGAGACCCTTTCGCCGCCACGCGCGCGGCGTTCGCGCTGCCGGAGGGGCTGGTCTATCTCGACGGCAATTCGCTGGGGCCGCTGCCGAAGGCGGCGAAGGCGCGGGTGGCGGCGGCGGTGGAGGCCGAGTGGGGCGGGCTGCTGATCCGCGGCTGGAACGAGGCCGGGTGGATCGACCTGCCGGCGCGGGTCGGCGAGCGGATCGCGCGGCTGGTCGGGGCGGCCGAGGGCACGGTGCGGGCTGGGGATTCGACCTCGGTGAACCTCTTCAAGGTGCTGTCGGCGGCGCTGGCGCTCAGGCCCGAGGGGGTGGTGCTGAGCGATTCGGGGAACTTTCCGACGGATCTCTACGTCGCCGCCAATCTCTGCCGGGCGCTCGGGCGGGAGTTGAAGGTGGTGGCGCCGGAGGAGGTCTCGGGCGCGGTCGGGCCGGAGGTCGCGGCGCTGATGCTGACCGAGGTGGACTACCGCACCGGGCGGCGGCACGACATGGCGGCGCTGACGGCGAAGGCGCATGCGGCGGGGGCGCTGACGGTCTGGGACCTCGCGCATTCGGCCGGGGCGTTTCCGGTGGATCTGGCCGGGACGGGCGCGGATTTCGCGGTGGGGTGCGGCTACAAGTACCTCAACGGCGGGCCGGGGGCGCCGGCCTTCCTCTACGTCGCGCCCGGGTTGCAGGAGGCCGCGGCGCCGGCTTTGGCGGGCTGGTTCGGGCATGCCGAGCCCTTCGCCTTCGAGCCCGGCTGGCGGCCGGCGGAGGGGATCGACCGGATGCTGGTCGGCACGCCGCCGGTGCTGTCGATGACGGCCCTCGACGCGGCCTTGGAGGTCTGGGAGGGGGTGGACCTCGGCGCCGTCAGGGCGCGCTCGGAGGCGCTGACTCGGCGTTTCGTCGAGGCGGTGGAGGCGCGGTGTTCGGGTATCGTTCTCGCCTCGCCGCGCGATCCGGCGGCGCGGGGCTCTCAGGTGAGCTTCCGGCATCCGGAGGGCTACGCGGTGATGCGGGCGCTGATCGAGCGCGGGGTGATCGGCGACTTCCGGGCGCCGGACCTGATGCGCTTCGGCTTCGCGCCGCTCTACGTCTCGGAGGCCGACGTCGACCGGGCGGCGGAGGTGCTGGGCGAGGTGCTGGAGACGCGGGCCTGGGACCGGCCGGAGTACAAGGCGCGGGCCAAGGTGACGTGAGCGACCCCTACGATCCGGCGGAGGAAGGGGCCGAGGGCGACTTCTCCCGCCGCATGTCCTACGGGGACTATCTGAAGCTCGACCGCGTGCTCTCGGCGCAGGATCCGCTGAGCGACGCGCATGACGAGATGCTGTTCATCGTGCAGCATCAGACCTCCGAGCTCTGGATGAAGCTGGCGCTGCACGAATTGGAGGCGGCGCGGGCGGCGATCCTGGCCGGGGATCTGGCGCCGGCGTTCAAGATGCTGGCGCGGGTCGGGCGGATCTTCGAGCAGCTCAACTCGGCCTGGGACGTGCTGCGCACGATGACGCCGAGCGACTACACGCGGTTCCGCGAGGCGCTGGGGCAGAGCTCCGGCTTCCAGAGCCTTCAGTACCGGCGGATCGAGTTCCTGGTGGGCAACCGCAACCCGGCGATGATCCGCCCGCACGCGCACCGGCCGGAGGACGCGGCGGCGCTGGAGGCGGAATGCCGGCGGCCGAGCCTCTACGACGCCGCGCTGTCGCGGCTGGCGGCGGCGGGGCTGCTGGAGGGCTGGGAGCGGGACTGGGCCGCGCCCTACGCGCCGTCGGAGGCGGTCGAGGCCGCGTGGGAGACGGTGTATCGCGCGCCGGAGGCGCATTGGCGGCTCTACGAGCTCGCCGAGAAGCTGGTGGATTTCGAGGACTGGTTCCGCCGCTGGCGCTTCAACCACGTCACCACGGTCGAGCGGGTGATCGGCTTCAAGCGCGGGACCGGAGGCACCTCGGGCGTCGGCTATCTCAGGCGGATGCTGGAGGTGGTGCTGTTCCCCGAGCTCTGGAGCGTGCGCGGGCGGCTATGAGGCGCCGAGGCGGCCGCGCGTCGCGAGCAGGAGCGCGGCGACGGTGACGGCGAGGGCGGCGGTCATCAGCGAGAGGAGGGCGAGATAGGTCTCGCCGGTCAGCGCCTCCGGCCGCACCGGGATCGTGCCGTTGGCGGCGTTCCAGCCGCCGTGCAGCAGCACGCAGAGCAGGAGGCTGCGCGTCCGGTTCCAGAGCCAGGCGTACCAGAAGGCGTGAAGCGTGATGGAGAGGAGCGTGATCCCCGCCGCTAGGGCGAGGGTCGCGGGGGTCAGCGCGGCGCGCAGTTCCGACGAGGCGAGGAGCAGCGGCGCGTGCCAGAGCGCCCATACGAGGCCGAGCAGGGCCGTCGCCGCGGCGGGATGCAGGCGGCGCTGCAGTTCGGGCTGGGCGAGGCCGCGCCAGCCGGGCTCCTCGTTGCCGCCGCCGATCAGCGCGAGGACGACGAGCGACGGCGCCCAGGCCGCGAGACGGTCGGGCAGGAGGGCGGGCTCGACCGGGCCGCCGAGGGCGGCGAAGCCCGCCGTGACCGCCGCGACGACGGCGGGCGGGAGCAGGAGCGCGGCGGCCCAGGCGCGCGGGCCGCAGCGCCAGACGAGGAGCCCGGAGAGCCAGGGGCGCAGCGGGCGGCCGGCGAGGGCGAGCGTGGCCGCGGCGGCGAGGGCGGGGCCGAAGCCGCCGGCGTAATAGGCGAGCGTGCCGGCGGCGGACCCCGGCAGCGCGGCGGCCAGGCCCCAGGCGCTCCAGGACCAGGCGTAGGCGAGGGCGACGAAGGTCGCGACCGGGCGGCGCCGGGCGAGGGGCGTCTGGGGCGGCATGGGGCGAGGATGGCGCCCCGGCGCGGCGCGGTCGAGCGCCGCCGGGTCTTGCCGCCGCGCGCGCCCCGGCCGAGAGTGCGCCGCGGAAGGGGCGCGCCCGAGACGCCCCCGGGGATCGAAGGGGAGGGACGCCATGACGGCGCCGGTCAACGGATTCAAGCGGCGGCTCGCGGGCGAGGGGGGGACGCTGCACGGCTTCTGGCTCTCGCTCGCCTCGGAGGGGACGGCGGAGCTGCTGGCGGGGTCCGGCGCGGATTTCGTGGTGGTGGACGGCGAGCATGCGCCGAACGACCTCGACCTGATGCGCCGGGGGCTGATGGCCGCCGAACTCGGCGCCGCGCGGGGCGAGACGCAGATCGTCGCGCGCTCGCCGATCAACGAGGCCTGGGTGATCAAGCAGCTGATGGACGCCGGCGCGCGCTCGTTGATCGTGCCGATGGTGGACACGCCCGAGGAGGCCGAGGCGGCGGCGAAGGCGATGCGCTTTCCGCCGGAGGGGAACCGCGGCGTCGCCGGAGGCACGCGCGCCTCGGGCTACGGGCGGATTCCGGACTACCTGACGACGGCGAACGAGCAGGCCTGCTGCATCGTGCAGATCGAGAGCCGCACGGCGGTCGACAATCTCGAGGCGATCGCGGCGGTGGAGGGGGTGGACGGCCTCTTCATCGGGCCGAACGACCTTTCGGCCTCCTACGGCTTCCTCGGCGCCACGGAATCGCCCGAGATGGAGAGCCGGATCGAGGAGGTGATCGGCCGCATCAACGCGACCGGGAAGGCGAGCTGCATCCTCGCCTTCAGGCCGGCGACGGCGCTGCGTTATCGCGGCTACGGGGCCCGGATGGTGGTGGTCGGCTCCGACACGTCGCTGCTGACGGTGGGGGCGGGGGCGCTTCTGTCGGAGTTCCGCTGAGGGGTCCGGGGGCGCTTGACCCCCGGCGCGGGCGTCGCTATCTCCCGCGCGGCGTGGCGGAGTAGCTCAGTTGGTTAGAGCAGCGGAATCATAATCCGCGTGTCGGGGGTTCAAGTCCCTCCTCCGCTACCAGCGTCCCTTCACCTCGGGCTGCGCGGCCGGCTGGCGGCCGATCGCCGTGTTCGGTCTCGCCGAGGCGCCGCGATCAGGAGGCGGCGTCCGCCTCGCGTTCGGACTCCCGCTCGGCCTCGCCCTGTTCCGCGGCCCAGACGCCCGCCGCCTCCACCGCCACGGGCGACGCCGTGGGCAGGACGCTGAGATAGCTCTCGGTCTCGTCCGCCGGCGCGGCCGAGCGCTGCGTCATGCGGTAGAGCGCGTAGAGCGCGATGGCCGCGAAGGTGGCGCCGAGCACCAGCCAGAACGCGAACGCTCCGAGTGCCTGCATCGCCCAGCCGGCCGCCAGCGGCCCGGCGATCGCGCCCAGACCGAAGGTGAAGACGAGGCCGCCGGACGCCGCCGGCATGTCCTCGGCCGAGAGGAAGTCGTTGGTGTAGGCCAGAAACAGCGCATAGAGCGGCGTCGTGACGCCGCCGGCGAAGAAGGCGGCCGCCATCAGGGGGCGCGGATCGTCGCCGAGCAGCCAGCCGAGCCCGCAGGACGTCGCCCCGAGGGCCGCCGCCCCGAAGATCAGCTTGCGCCGGTCCATCTGGTCCGAGAGCCAGCCGATGGGATATTGCAGCACCAGCGCGCCGGCGAACAGCATCGCGACGAAGAGCGCGATCTGCGTCGCCGTCAGGCCGATCTGGGTGCCGAAGACGGCGCCCATGCCCGATTGCGTCGCGTAGACCCCGCCCAGGAGGAAGATCCCGACGGCGCCCAGCGGCGAGGCGACGAAGAGTTTGCGCAGGGACATCGGGCGCGCGACCTCGGTGGCCGGCGCCGGCGTGACGGAGAGCAGGATCGGCGCGAAGGAGATCGAGACGAGGATCGACGCGGCGATGAAGAGCGCGGAGGTGCCCGCGTCGCCGAGCGTCAGCAGGCCCTGCGCCCCGATTATCCCGAGCGTCTGCGCGATCATGTAGGTGGACAGCACCTTGCCGCGGGTCTCGTTGGTGGAGGCGTTGTTCAGCCAGCTCTCGGCGGCGACGTAGATGCCCGACATGCAGAAGCCGACGAGCACCCGAAGCACCGTCCAGGCCCAGGGCTCGGTCGCGAGCGGAAACGAGATCAGCCCCGCCGACATGAAGCTGCCGAGGGCCGCGAAGACGCGCACGTGGCCCACCCGGCGGATCAGCGCCGGCGTCAGGCGCGCGCCCGACAGGAAGCCCATGAAGTAGCCCGAGGTGACCACGGCCAGCTCCGCCGCCGAAAAGCCCTCGATCCCGCCGCGCAGGCCGATCAGCGTGAAGTGCATGCCGTTGCCCAGCATGATCAGCACGATGCCGAGCAGCAGGGCCCAAACCCCGGACAACACCTGAATCATCCGCCGTCCCCCCGCCATGCCGGCCACCGCGGTCCGAGGCTCGCACCGACGGCGGCGTCGATCCAGCGCCATCTGCGATCGGGGTTGCGGCAAGTCGCCGGGGGCGCGGAATCGCGGAAGGCGCGCAGGCCCATGGACCTGGGACCGGCGAATCCGCGGCGCGACGCGGGCGGCGACGGCGGGAGCGGGTCCGGCCCCGATCCGGAGGCGCGGGTCCGTCGCGCCGCAGGCCAGCCGGCCGCGGCTCACATCCCGGGACCGATATGTCTTGCCGGCCCGATCCCTCCGATGGCATAGGCGGGGCCCATGGACGACGCCGCATCAGACGGGAAGGCTGCGCCCGACCTCCGCATACGGATCGTGTTCGGCGAGGACGCGATGCTCGGTCCGGGCAAGGCCGATCTTCTCGAGCGGATCCGCGAGACCGGCTCGATCGCGGCCGCCGGGCGCGGCATGTCCATGAGCTACAAGCGGGCCTGGTCGCTCGTTCTGGAGATGAACCGGGCGTTCCGCGAGCCGCTGGTCGAGGCGAGCCGCGGCGGCGCGAAGGGCGGCGGAGCGCGCCTGACCGAGGCCGGCGAGGCGGTCCTGACGCACTATCGGAAACTCGAGGAGATCATGGCGGAGGCGGGCGCGGCGCGGATCGGCGTGATCCGCTCGATGCTTCGCGATATTCCCGGCGAAAGATAGCGCTTGATCGTCGAACGCCGACCCGTGATAGGGTTCGCCATGCCGAAGACGGGAGTTCGCCGCATGTCGAAGCCGATCCGCCGACGACGCGCGGCCGGCGCCGCGGCTCTCGCGCTTGCGATCGCCGCGGCCGTTCCGGCGTCGGCGGAAACCGTGACCGTCTTCGCGGCCGCCAGCCTGACCGACGCCCTCGCGGAGATCGAGACGCGCTTCGAGGCGGTCACCGGGCATGACGTCGCCGTCTCCCTCGCCGGATCCTCGGCGCTGGCCCGCCAGATCCGGCACGGCGCGCCGGCCGACGTCTTCGTCTCGGCCGATCCCGGCTGGATGGACGTGCTGGAGGCCGACGGGCTCGTCGAGCCGGGCACGCGGTTCGACCTTCTCCGCAACCGGCTGGTGCTGGTCGCGCACGGCAGAGGCGCCGAACCGGTGGAGATCGGCCCCGAGACGGACCTCGTCGGCCTGCTCGGCGACGGGCGGCTGGCGATGGCGCTGGTGGAGGCCGTGCCCGCGGGCCGTTACGGCAAGGCCGCGCTGGAGAGCCTCGGCCTCTGGGACGCGGTCGAGGACCGGGTGGCGCAGACCGACAACGTGCGCGCCGCGCTGGCGCTCGTGGCCTTGGGCGAAGCGCCCTACGGCATCGTCTACGCCACGGATGCGGGCGCCGAGGACGACGTCACCGTCGTGGGCCGGTTCCCGGCCGAAACGCACCCCCCCATCACCTACCCGGCGGCGGGTGTCGCGGGCCGTACGGGGCCGGCCGCGGCCGCGTTCCTGTCCTATCTGCGCGGACCGGCCGCGCGCGAAGCGTTCGACGCCGCGGGCTTCGGAATGGCGCGCGAATAGGCGGGACATGGCGGACTGGCTTTCACCTGCGGAATGGGAGGCGGTGCGCCTGTCGCTGCGCGTGGCGTTCTGGGCGACGCTTTTCAGCCTGCCGATCGGCATTCCGGTGGCCTACGCGCTGGCGCGCTGGCGGTTCCCGGGGCGCGAGGCTCTGAACGTGCTCGTGCACCTGCCGCTCATAATGCCGCCCGTGGTGACGGGGTATCTGCTGCTGCTGACCTTCGGCACGCGCGGGCCGGTGGGGGGCTTTCTGGACAGCGCTCTGGACCTCACCTTCGCTTTCAGGTGGACGGGGGCGGCGCTGGCCGCCGGCGTGATGGCGTTTCCCTTCATGGTGCGCGCGGTGCGATTGTCGATCGAGGCCGTGGACCCGAAGCTGGAACAGGCCGCGTCCACGCTGGGCGCCTCGCGACCCTGGGTCTTCCTGACGGTGACGCTGCCGCTGATCCTGCCGGGCATCATCGCCGGAACGGTGCTGGCTTTCGCCAAGGGGATGGGCGAGTTCGGTGCGACGATCACCTTCGTGTCGAACATCCCCGGCCAGACCCGGACGATCCCGCTGGCGATCGATCTGCTGCTGGAAACACCGGGTGGCGAGGCGCGGGCGGCAAGGTTGGCGGGCCTGTCGATCATGCTGGCGGCCACGGCGCTGGCGCTGTCGGAGTGGATTTCGCGCCGCGTGGCGTCGCGCGTCGGGGGGCGGTGATGCTGGAGATCGCGGTCCGCCACGCCTTCCCGGGCTTCACGCTCGACGCGGCCTTGACGGCGCCGCCGGGCGTGACCGTGCTGTTCGGGCGCTCGGGGTCGGGCAAGACCACGCTCGTCGACGCGGTCGCCGGTCTGCTCATGCCCGACGCCGGGCGCATCGCCGCGGGCGATCTCGTGCTGCTCGACACCGAGCGGGGGGTGCGCCTGCCGCCGCATCGACGCCGCCTCGGCTACGTCTTTCAGGACGGCCGCCTGCTGCCGCATCTGACCGTGCGGCGGAACCTCGCCTACGGCGCCTGGTTCGCGCCGAGGGGCGCCCCGCGCGAGGACATGGGCCGGGTGGTCGAGCTGCTCGGCATCGGCCATCTGCTGGACCGGCGCCCGGCCGCGCTTTCGGGCGGCGAGAAGCAGCGCGTCGCCATCGGGCGGGCGCTGCTCTCGGCGCCGCGGCTGATCCTGGCGGACGAGCCGCTCGCCGCGCTGGACGAGGCGCGCAAGGCCGAGATCCTGCCCTATTTCGAACGGCTTCGCGACGAGGTGAGCGTGCCGATCCTCTATGTCAGCCATTCCGCCACCGAGGTGGCGCGGCTGGCCACGACCGTCGTGGCGCTGGAGGCCGGGCGGGTGGTGGCGCAGGGGCCGGCGGCGGAGGTGCTGGGCGATCCCGCCGTGCTGCCGGCCGGGGCGCGCGAGGCGGGCGCCGTGCTCGCGGCGGTCGTCGTGCGCCATCACTCGGACGGGCTGAGCGAGCTCGACGCCGGCGGGCTCGCGCTGTTCCTGCCGCGGGTCGCGCAGCCGCCGGGCGCGGCGCTTCGCGTGCGCATCGCCGCCCATGACGTGATCCTCAGCCGGGGACGTCCGGAGGGTCTTTCGGCGCTCAACGTCCTGCCGGGCGTGGTGCGGGAGGTCCGCCCCGGCGAAGGCCCGGGCGCGATCGTCGCGCTCGACACGCCGGCGGGGCGGCTGCTGGCGCGCATCACCCGGCGCTCCGCCGCGGCGCTGGAACTCGCGCCGGGGGTCGCGGCGCATGCGGTGGTCAAGACGGTGTCGGTCGCGCCGTCCGACGTCGGCGGGGGGCGGCGGGCCGGCTGAGCGCGGCGGCATCAGATCGCCGCGATGCGCGCGAGGGTCGCCTTGGCGACGTCGACGCCGTCGCGCTCGGCCGTCTCCCGCGCGGCGCGGGCGCCGTCGCCGGGCACGCGCGCCTCGCCCGAGGCGCGGATCGCGGGCAGGAGCGCCGCCAGCCGCTCCGCGAAGGCGCCGCCCGAGGTCGCATCGGGCTCGACGGCGAGGAAGAACTGGCCCGTGCGCGGCGGCCCGCCCGCCGTGCCGGAGAAGGGCGAGGCCTCGATACCGAGCAGGGCGCCCGCCGCCGCGGCCGCGAACAGTTCGGTCGTGAGCGCCACGCCCACGCCCTTGCGTCCCCCGGCCGGCGCCATCGAGCCTTTCAGCGCCGCCTCGGGATCGGTCGTCGGCGCGCCTTCGGCGTCGAGCGCCCAGCCCTCCGGGATCGGCTCGCCGGCGCGGGCGCGGGCCATGATCTCGCTCTTGGCGATCACGCTGGCGCTCTGGTCGATCAGGACGGCGGCGCCGCCGATCCCGTCCGGCGCGGCGACCGAGAAGGGGTTGGTGCCGAGGACGGGCGCGGTTCCGCCCGCGGCCGCGATGGAGGCGGGCGCGTTGGTGAAGCCGAGCGCCAGCAGCCCCGCCCGCGCGAGGCGCAGGGTGTGCACGCGCAGCGCGCCGCAATTGTAGCTCTCGTGGATCGCGAGGGCGGCGACGCCCTGGGCGCGCGCGGCCTCGACCAGCGGCGCGAGCCCGGCCTCGATCGCGGCGTGGGCGAAGCCGTTGCGCGCGTCCACCCGCACCACGCCGGGCTTCGGGCGCGAGACCTCCGGAACGGCCCGGCCGTCGACCTTCCCGCAGCGCAGATGCTCGCAGTAGATCGGGACGTAGGCGAGGCCGTGCGAGGCGACGCCGATCGCCTCGGTCTCCGCCGTGGCGGCGGCGAGGGGGCGGGCCTGCGCCTCGGCGGCGCCGGCGGAGGTCAGCGCGTCGAAGGCGAGGCGCTCGATGGCGTCGAGGCCGAGGCGTTCGGTGTCCATGGTCGGTTTCTCCCGTCAGTCGTCGGTGGCGACGCCGGGGCCGGCGCCGGTGGCGCGGGTGCGCGGATCGGAGGGCGCGAGCAGACGCGCGGCGAAGGGCTCGAGCCGGGCGGCGGCGGCGGGGTCGGCGCGGCTTCGGCGGGGGCGGGCGGCCGGGGGCGCGGCGGCGGGCGCGAGGGTGACGCGGGCGACCGCGAGAAAGGGGGCCCAGCCTTCGGGGCCGGGCGCGACGGTCTCGGCGGAGACGGTCGCCTCCGCGCCGTCGGCGCGGATCGCGGTCGCGGCGGTGTCGGCGAGCGGCGACATCGTCGCGCCGGTGTCGGCGCGCGACATCGTCGCGCCAGGGTCGGCGTGTGCGGCGAGGAAGGGGGCGAGCAGGAGGGGC
>Ga0102943_1002322_pt1 | contig 11252 bp, 8 predicted proteins | sample SalPonC_black_MG_FD_78174 | JGI IMG/M metagenome (GOLD analysis project Ga0102943, IMG submission 78174) | Salt pond soil microbial communities from South San Francisco under conditions of wetland restoration - Salt Pond MetaG... | ecosystem: Environmental > Aquatic > Marine > Intertidal zone >...
CAAGCCGGTTTGCGCCGTGATCAGAGAAGTTGGCACCACCCAGACAAAAAAGTCCGTCACGACTTGTCATAAGGTTATAGTCAACCCAGGTACCGCCCATAACATAATGAATGGCGGGATAGATTTTCATGGGCACTTTATACGGATCTTCATCCTGGATCTTATCGTACATCTGGAAAAGGTTGCCGTATTTTGCCCTGATGACATCTTCGCCGTCACGTTGGATTGCATCGGTAAAATCCAGATATACGGCCAGGCCTGTGTTGCCAACGCCCCTTCCTTCATCACACGCCAGTTTTGCATTACGGGAAGCAACGTCGCGAGGAACAAGGTTACCGAAACTGGGATATTTACGTTCCAGGTAGTAATCCCTTTCGTTTTCAGGGATCTGATCAGGACTACGGTTATCGCCGGCTTTCTTTGGCACCCAAATTCTACCATCATTTCTAAGACTTTCACTCATAAGCGTCAGTTTAGACTGATAGTCTCCATGCACGGTAATACATGTCGGATGAATCTGAGTATAACAGGGATTGGCAAAGGCCGCGCCTTTTTTGTAAGCTGCCCAGCATGCAGAGACATTGGAATGCATACCACTGGTGGACAGAAAGTAAACATTGTCGTATCCGCCCGTGGCAAGAACTACGGCATGGGCTGAATGACTTTCAATTTCTCCGGTTACCAGATCACGGCAAACAACACCTCTGGCGCAACCGTCCACAACAACGATGTCAAGAATATCTTTTCTTGGGAACATCTCGACACCGCCAAGCCCGATCTGACGACTCAGCTGACCATAAACGCCGAGAAGTAACTGCTGCCCCGTCTGCCCTCTGGCATAAAAGGTACGTGAAACCTGGGCACCGCCGAATGAGCGGTTGGCATGAAGTCCGCCGTATTCTCTTGCAAAGGGAACACCGGTGGCAACACAATGGTCAATGATGGCATTAGCATTCTGGGCAAGACGATAGACATTTGCTTCTCTTGCACGGTAATCGCCGCCCTTGATTGTATCATAAAAAAGATTATATACGCTGTCACCGTCACCAGGATAATTTTTTGCTGCGTTGATACCGCCCTGGGCAGCAATACTGTGCGCTCTTCGCGGAGAGTCCTGAATGCAGAAATTTTTTACATGATACCCAAGATCTGCCAAAGTTGCCGCGGCTGAACCGCCGGCAAGCCCTGTTCCCACAACGATGACTTCAAATTTTCTTTTATTTGCAGGATTGACTTTTTTTAAATCAAACTTATACCTATCCCATTTGCCCTCTAGCGGGCCTGACGGAACATTGGAATTTAATTGCATGTATCCCCCTGATTAATTGATAGTTATAGCTATGAAATCATATTAAAAGCGATTGGAATTAAACCGAATCCTGCTCCGACAATCACACTAAAAAGTATACCAAACCCTCGAACGATAGGCATATACTTCGGATGACTGGCGCCAAAGGATTGGAAAGCACTCCAAAAGCCGTGATTTACATGAAAAGCCACCACTACCATAGATACGATATAAAACGCAAGATACGCAGGCTTGGCAAAAACCCCGGCTGTGACATCAAAGGTAGTTAAGGTGGAATGGTCGGCAAATTTCATAGAAATAAGATGAACTACTATAAAAACCAATATAAAAAGACCTGTGTAGGGCATAGTTGCCGATGCCAATGTCCGGCCGCCGGCACTATTATTCTTTTTGTATCTAACAGGCCTTGCAGCAAGGTTTTGAAAATAGAGAATAATTGCCGTGCCGATATGAATCAGGGCAAAAATAATCAAACCCGCTTCTGCGATGTGAATAAGAACCCCAAGTGCATGAAGATGCTCAACATAAGCATTAAACGCATCTTTTCCGCCATAAACAAACAGGTTTCCAATGAGGTGGGTTGTCAGAAAGAGGCAGAAAGCGAGACCGGTTACTGCCATAAACTGCTTCTTGGCTACAGAGCAGCTAAAAGTTCGTACCAGCCAGTTCATAATTTAATCCTTTCTAAATTCGGCATATATACATAAATTATTATAATTTATGCATTATTGCCTTAAATCTTAATAAAATTAAATACTAAATCGTATTCAGCGAAAAAGTGCCAAAACTTTTAATCCTCCTTTTATCCCTCCTTTTTTGTTTAATATTGTTAATAATATATACCCATTGCAATGCCAATCAAAAACCAAGCCCTGTCGAATGCATACGAACTATCAAAAGCTTAAAATGTATAAACAATACATATTGAATTGTCAATATAAAATTTTCAATTTATCCCTCTCTAATTTTACTAATATTTTCAAAGAGTTCAACTTTGGTATCACGCTATCAACACGCTGTTTTTAATGCGTTTTCCTAATACTATTCTAATACCGGAATTATTGATCTTGGGCCATGGAAATCTAAAAATAATTATTACTCTAACGCGTTCATCTGGGCCTCATTAACGGCCACTGCCGCCATATTGACAATGTCTGAGACATCATCTGCACGCTGCAGCACATGGATGGGTTTTTTCATACCCATGAGAATGGGGCCGACAGCGACGGCGTCTCCCAATTTAGCCAGCATCTTATAGCTGATATTACCCGATTGCAGATCCGGAAAAATAAAAATATTGGCATCTCCTTTAAGTTTGGAGAAGGGGTATTGATTTTTAACAATGTCCGGGTCTAAAGCAACATTTGCCTGGATTTCCCCATCTACTGTCAGCCCCGGGGCCCATTCCTTGACCAGTTCAGTTGCTTTTTTCACTTTGAGGGTTAATGGATGCTGGACACTGCCGAAGTTGGAAAAGGAGAGCATGGCAACGCGTGGGGTGATATCAAAATGCTGTGCCTGTTCTGCTGCCAGGATGGCGGTTTCAGCCAGTTCTTCTGCAGTCGGTTCAATGGTAACGGTCGTATCGGCACAGAATATCACCTTTTTTTTGAACACCATCATGTACAAACCATGCACTTTGGACAAGCCCTCTTTTTTGCCGATCACTTCCATAGCCGGCAGGATAACATCAGGATAATGGGCATTAATACCCGAAAGCAGGGCATCCGCATCGCCTTGTTCTACCATGATAGCGCCAAAATAATTCCCATCCTTCTGCAAACGGCAACGGGCATCATAACGTGTCATGCCCTTGCGTTGACGCTTGGTAAAAAGTATTTCCGTATATGTGTCGAGTTTTTCACTTTTGCGGGGGTTGATGATTTCCGTGTCACGCAGATCAATATTAAGGGTTTTGGCTTTTTCACGAATGACTTTATCGTCGCCAATAAGAATCGGGGTAGCAATCTTTTCGTCCAGCAGCACTTGTACCGAGCGTAGAACTTTATCTTCTTTACCTTCCGGAAAGACCACCCGTTTAGGCGCTGCTTTCGCTTTGTTGATCATGGTACGCATGATCTCTTTTGAGTGCCCCTGAAGCGCTTCCAGGTGCTCAACGTATTTCGTCATGTCCAGTATGGGTTTACGGGCGACACCGGAGTCCATGGCGGCCTGTGCAACGGCGGGTGCCATGTGTAACAAGACCCGCGGATCAAAAGGCTTGGGGAGAAGATATTCGCGCCCGAATTTAATTTCATCGTTGCAGTATGCCCGGCGTACGGAATCCGGAACATCTTCTTTTGCCAGTTGGGCAAGGGCATGGACTGCGGCCAGTTTCATCTCTTCATTAATGGCGCTGGCTTGTGTGTCCAGAGCACCTCGAAAGAGAAACGGGAAGCACAGGACATTGTTAACCTGGTTATTGTAGTCAGAGCGACCGGTGCCGACGATAACATCACCACGCACCGATTTTGCATCGTCCGGCGTGATCTCCGGATCAGGATTGGCCATGGCAAAAACGATGGGGTCTTTGGCCATGGTGCGCAGCATGTCGGCGGTAAGTGCCCCTTTGACTGAAACCCCGAAAAAGATATCCGCCCCCTTCATCGCATCTTCAAGGGTACGGGCATCCGTTTCCAACGCCAAGCGCTCTTTATACGCGTTCATACCCGCCGTACGGCCTTTATATATAACACCTTTAGAGTCGCAGAGGATGAGGTTGTTTTTGTTAACCCCCATGGAGATGAGAATGTTGGCGCAGGCAATACCGGCGGCCCCGGCCCCGTTAAAAACAATCTTGACATCTTCAATCTTTTTTCCCACAAGTTCAAGGCCATTGAGCATGCCGGCGGCGGCAATAATCGCTGTTCCGTGCTGATCATCATGGAACACCGGAATGTTCATGGTTTTTTGCAATTCTTCTTCAATGTAAAAACATTCCGGCCCTTTGATATCTTCCAGGTTGATACCGCCAAAGGTCGGCTCAAGCAGCTGTACGGCACGGATCAGTTCATCCGGATCATTGGTATTCAATTCAATATCAAACACATCGATATCGGCAAAGCTTTTAAACAGAACCCCTTTTCCCTCCATAACCGGCTTACCGGCAAGCGCGCCAATATTTCCAAGACCGAGAACAGCCGTCCCGTTGGAAACAACGGCAACAAGATTTCCCTTGACTGTATATTCATAGACCATTTCCGGTTTTTTTTTAATTTCCAAACAGGGTTTGGCCACGCCAGGGCTATAGGCGAGGGCCAGATCCCTGCTTGTTTCACATGGCTTGGTGGTGATGACCTCAATTTTACCTTTACGGCCACTCCGGTGGTATTCCAGAGCATCAGTAAATTTTGACATTATTTCTTCCTTTAATTATGATCAGGCAGATGAAGGGATTGTAAGGGCATAAAAATTTTCATATCATAAAATTTCTTTACTTAACTTCATAAGATAGCTTTATTATTTAAATTTTGTCAAGAAACAAACACTGTTTGGGCTGGTGACTTATATTCCAAACCCGCACAAACTGACCGTGTAGTATTATATTAAACTATCCTGAAACAACGCACTTTTTTATCTTAGGCAATTTGTTCAATTTTACTATTTTTTTCGAGTAAAACAGATGTTACGGCAATACAAAACCAGGTATTTTAAACCTAAAGCCGATTAAATGAAAAACGCATAGAAAAACAGCCCGGTAAAAATGCTTGACACCATAGGTCCCCTTGATTAGGTCTATCTAAACTTAACAACCACCATTTAATAAAGGAAGAGTACCCATGAAACAAAAACACCTTGTACTTGCAATGCTTGTCACTAGCCTGTTGATACTTCCGGTATCAGGGGCCATGGCAGCAAACGTCTATAAAATCGGAGGCATTTTCTCGGTTACCGGAAGGGCCTCTTTTCTGGGAGATCCTGAAAAGAAAACCATGGAAATGATGGTTGAACAAATCAACGCAGCCGGCGGCATTGACGGTCATATGCTTGAGGCCGTGATTTATGATTCCGAAGGAGATCCCGCCAAAGCAGTCTCCGCCGTAAACAAATTGATCCACAAGGATAAGGTCATCGCCATTATCGGTCCCTCCACCACCCCCACCACCCTTGCCGTTGTTAATTTCACCAAGCGGGCCAACGTGCCCTTGATCAGCTGTGCCGCAGGTATCAAAATCACCACCCCGGTGGATCCCTGGGTCTTCAAAACCGCCCAAAGCGATTTACTGGCCGTGGCAGCCGTGTACCAGCAAATGAAAGCCGCCGGCATTAAAAAAATCGGCATCCTCACGGTATCCAACGCCTATGGCGAAAGCGGAAAAAAACAACTTCTGGGCCAGGCGGAAAAATTCGGCATCCAGGTGATATTAAATGAAAGCTTTGGTGCCAAAGATACCGACACCACGACCCAGCTGGCTAAAATCAAGGCCGCCGGCCCGGACGCCATTGTGTGCTGGGGTACCAATCCAGGGCCTGCCGTGGTGGCAAAAAATGCAAAACAGCTTAAAATCGACATCCCGCTGTACCAGAGCCATGGGGTGGGGTCACCCAAGTTCATTGAATTGGCCGGGGATGCAGCCAACGGTAATATCCTGCCCACCGGCAAGATTCTTGTGACCAGCCTTCTGGATGATTCGGACCCCCAGAAAAAAGTACTTCAAGATTATCAAAACGCCTATGAAAATAAATTTTCCGGAAACGTATCCGGATTCGGCGGGTATGCCTATGATGCCGTGAACCTTCTGGCCGGTGCATTAAAAGGCAGCAACGGAGACAAGCAAAAAATCCGGGACAACCTGGAAGCGACCAAAGGCTATGTGGGTGCCACAGGCGAATTCAACTTCACCCCCCAGGATCATAATGGCCTTTCTCCGGATGCCTTTGTCATGGTGGAGATTAAAGACGGCATCTGGACATTATTAAAATAGCAAGGGGTATTCATGCAGGAAATTGTCCAATATCTGTTTTCAGGTATTACCACCGGTGCCGTGTATGCCGTGATCGCCGTGGGGCTGTCCATGCTTTACAGCTCCACGGAATTGATCAACTTCGCCCACGGGGAGTTTGTCATGATCGGCGCGTTGGCCATGGTAACGCTGTGGGTGCGCATAGGGCTTCCGCTGCCCGTGGCCATGACAGGTGCCGTGGCAGCCGGGTGCCTGTTAGGGCTGGTGTTTGAGCGGTTTGCCATCCGCACGGCCAGGAATCCTGAGCCAATTACTCTGATTATTATTACGGTGGGGGCAAGTATTTTCCTGAAAGGTGTGGCCATGATTATCTGGGGAAAAGATCCGTTCAGCATGCCCTCCTTCTCCAGCCATGAATCCATTGAAATTTTTGGTGCCGCCCTTTTGCCCCAGAGTATCTGGATCGTCACCGCCGCCCTGGTGCTTGCAGGCGGCATCCATCTGTTCCTGAAACAGACGCTCACCGGCAAGGCCATGGTGGCCTGTGCCGTCAACAAAAAGGCGGCCTGGTTGTCGGGCATCCCATCTGAAAAAATGGGGATTCTGGCCTTTGGCATCAGCGCCGGTTGCGGGGCGGTGGCAGGCATATTCATTGCCCCCATTACCATGAGTTCCTATGACATGGGCACACTCCTGGGGATTAAAGGATTCTGTGCCGCCATGATCGGTGGGCTTGGCAGCCTGTGGGGCGCTTTTGCAGGGGGGTTGCTTTTGGGTATTCTGGAATCCCTGGGTGCAGGCCTTATCTCATCGGGTCTTAAGGATGCCATAGCGTTTGTACTCCTGCTTCTGATTCTTTACATCCGGCCGGGCGGACTGTTTGCTGCCAAAGAGGCCAAGCGGTTTTAGACAATGACGGATAACAAGAAAACCATCTGGATTGAATACCTGGTCTTTATCTGCGCGGTGTCGGCATTTGGACTTGTCACGGAAAACACCTATTATCTTCAAATCATGACCTTTATCGGGATCAACACCCTTTTGGCCTTGGGCCTTAACATGCTCATGGGGTATACTGGTCAGGTCTCTTTAGGCCACGCCGCTTTTTACGGCATCGGGGCCTACACCACGGCCATCCTCTCCGGCACATACGGCATGAACCCCTGGCTGGCCCTGGTGTGCGCCGTAGCTGCCGCCGTACTGATTGCCTTTATTGTGGGGCTTCCCACCCTGAGGCTCTCCGGCTATTACCTTGCCATGGGCACACTCGGGTTCGGCATGATTGTTAACATTGTGATCCGGGAGTGGGCCGGCGTGACCGGTGGGGCATCGGGATTTGTGGGGATCCCCATGCTGGAGGCAGGCTCCCTGGTCTTTATGTCCGGGGCCGGTTATTATTTCCTTGTCTGGGGCATTGTGTTTGCCGCCATGATTATTTGCCGCAGGCTGCTTGCCTCCCGCACGGGCCGAGCGCTTCGGGCCATTCATGACGGAGAAAACGCCGCCGTTGCCATCGGCGTCAACACCCACTTTCTCAAACTTGAAATATTTATGTTTTCGGCCGCCCTGGGCGCGGTTGCCGGGTTCCTGTACGCCCATTTTGTCCTTTTCATCAGTCCTGAGTCATTCGGGTTTATGTTCTCCATAAAAATAGTCACCATGGTGGTGATCGGCGGCATGGCAAGCGTATGGGGGGCATTGCTTGGCGCCGCCGTATTGACCCTTCTGCCCGAAGTACTCCACGGGTTTGCCGAATATGAAATGATCGTTTTCGGGCTCATCTTAATGGTTGTCATGATATTCATGCCCCAGGGACTGACCCGGGGAATCATGGATATGATCCGGACAGCCGGAAGGGCCAGGACATGATACGGTCACAACAAACACCTGGTATCCGGACTGAACAAATCCTTAAAGTGCAGGATCTGACCAAGATGTTCGGTGGCGTCAAGGCCCAGGACCAAATCAGCTTCTCCATTGAAAAAGGCATCGTATGCGGTCTGATCGGTCCCAACGGAGCCGGAAAAACCACGCTGTTCAACATGATCACCGGTATCTATCGGCCCGATGCCGGCAAGGTGGTCTTCAATGGAAAGGATATTAGAAAAACGCCCGTTTACAGATTGGTAAAAGCAGGGGTGGCCAGGACCTTCCAGCATGTGGAGCTCTTTTCATCCATGACCTTGCTGGAAAACATCTTGGTGGGCATGCATGTGCGCACCCAAGCAGGCTTCTGGGCGGCTGTCACCCGGCTTCCGGCGATGAAAAGAGAAGAGCGGCAGTCCCGCCGGCGGGCGGAAGAACTGCTCGAATTCACAGGTCTTTGCGCTGATGCCCATAAAATGGCAGGCGACCTGCCGGCCGGCCGGCAGAAAACCGCACAGATCGCCCGGGCACTGGCTTCGGAACCCCTTCTTCTACTGCTTGACGAACCGGCGGCCGGGTTGAACCCGGTTGAAACCCACGCCCTTGGCAAGCTGATTCAAAAAATCAAACAATCCGGAATCACCATGATGCTGGTGGAACATGACATGAGCCTGGTTATGAAAATGTCTGACAAGGTGGTTGTTCTGGACCAGGGAAAAAAACTGGCCGAAGGCACGCCTCGACAGATCCAGAGCAATGAGGCGGTGATGTCAGCCTACCTAGGCAACGGATAAAACACGTTATTATGCTGAAAATTAAAAACTTAAGATGCTGTTACGGAAATATTGCCGTGGTTCACACCGTGAGTCTTTCGGTGAGGCAGGGGGAGCTGATCTCCATCATCGGTGCCAACGGGGCAGGCAAAAGCACACTTTTAGGCGCAGTGTGCGGCCTGTTAAAAAACTGGTCCGGGGAGATTGAGTTCAAAGGTCGTGCCCTTAAAGGCATGTCCGCCCCGGCCATTGTCAGGCAGGGTATCAGCATGGTCCCTGAAGGCCGGCAGATATTTTCACCCCTAAGCGTTATGGACAACCTGAAAATGGGGGCATATACCCGGTTCAAAAAAGATGGGAAACACCGTGTGGCCGAAGATCTTGATATGGTGGTTCAGATGTTTCCCATTTTAAAAGAACGCTCGGCGCAACTGGCCGGCACCCTGTCAGGCGGCGAGCAGCAGATGCTTGCCATCGGCAGGGCTTTGATGGCCCGCCCTGCCCTGCTGGTGCTGGACGAGCCCTCCATGGGCCTTGCCCCTAAAATTGTGGAGATGATCTTTTCCACGATCCAGGATCTGTCACACAGCGGCGTGACCATTCTCCTGGTGGAGCAAAATGCCAGGGCCGCTTTGAAAATTTCGGACCGGGGCTATGTGCTTGAAACAGGTAAAATGGTACTCCAGGGCAGTGCAGACGAACTTTTAGTGGATGATGATGTGAAGCGCGCCTACCTTGGCAAGGATTATGGCGACTTTTTGGACGAAAGGAATCAATAATGTCCGAACAGATAAATATGACCGCAGATATGAATGGCAACGACAAGGCCCAGCGACAGCTTGAACGGCTGCAGGCCACATTAAACCGGGCATGCAAAAACGTACCCTTCCACCGCAACCGCATCCAGGAAGCAGGCCTTTCAGACATTACCGAACTTAAAGACATTGAAAAACTGCCCTTCATGGACAGAACCCACCTGGCCACCCACTATCCCTACGGACTTTTTGCCGTTCCCCTGCGGGATATTGTGCGCATCCACACTGCGCCGGGATCTGGTGCCAGCCCCTCCATCAGCGGGTATACAAAAACGGATCTGATGATCTGGAAAAAAATGATTGCCGGGGCCTATGCCGCAGCCAATGTGACGGACAGGGATATTATCCTGGTCCACTTGCCACCGGGCCTTGCCAACTGGGCCAGGGATTACAAAGACGGGGGCGAGGCCTTAGGTGCCGGTGTGATTCCCAATTCCCCCTTGTCCGTGGCCAAAACCCTGATGGTGCTCAGAGACTACAAAGTAACCACCCTTGTAACCACCCCGGCCTTTGCCCGGCATCTGACAGCCCACATGTTTGACCGGGAGTACCATCCCAACGAATTGAATCTGAAACAGATCATCCTTGTGGGAGAACCGGATGACGGGCGTACAATTTCCGAACTTAGGGACAGCCTCCATGTGGATGTCCGGCTCAATTACGGCTTAAGCGAGATCCCGGGCCCTGCCGTTGCCCATGAATGCCGGTATCATGACGGGCTGCATATTAATGATGACCATATCCTGTCCGAAATCATTGACCCGGCCACCGGCCGGCCTGTTCCGGCAGGGGAAAAAGGGGAACTGGTCCTGACCACCCTTTCAGCACGGGCATTCCCGCTGATCCGCTTCCGTACCGGTGACATGGCAAAATTCCTGCCCCAGGCGTGCCCCTGCGGTGCAGCCTCGACCCGGATACGGTGGCTGGCTGAACAGGCTGACAATTACATGCTCATCTCAGGCATCCGGGTGTCCCAGGCCCAGGTCAGGGAAAACCTTAAAAGTGCATTACAACTGCCGTCCATCAGCTGTACCATAAAAAAATCCTGCCGGTCCGGTACAGATATTCTATCGATATCACTGACCATGGACAACGACTTATTTTCCGATGAAATCAAAAATCTGCAGCAGCTAATAGCATACGCCGAGGAGACCCTGACCGAACAAAACGGCATCAAAGTTAAAATCCGCCTGACGCAGCAACGGGTTTAGAGCCTGTTTAGATAAAAAGATCCCCCTCACTGCGAAAAACGTGATCAATTCCCTGTTTGGAAAACACAATCTGCCACAACTGGTTTCTTCTGGATCTGAAACTGGCGGCACAAGACAATAGATAATAGCGCCACATGCGGAAAAACCGCATATCATACTCGTCTTTCAGCCGGTCCCAGTTCTGGGTAAAATTGTCATACCAGGCCATAATGGTCTGGTCATAATACCGCCCCAGGCTGTGAAGGTCTTCCAATATGAACAACCCTTCAGCCGCCCGAAAAATCTGGCTGGCGGACGGCAGCATGGAATTGGGGAAAATATAAGTGCCGATCCATGGATCCGTAGCCTTGGCCGGGGTGTTTCCGGCAATGGTA
>Ga0102943_1002325_pt1 | contig 11231 bp, 7 predicted proteins | sample SalPonC_black_MG_FD_78174 | JGI IMG/M metagenome (GOLD analysis project Ga0102943, IMG submission 78174) | Salt pond soil microbial communities from South San Francisco under conditions of wetland restoration - Salt Pond MetaG... | ecosystem: Environmental > Aquatic > Marine > Intertidal zone >...
ATCATGCTGGCCAAGGGCAACAGAAGCCGGCAGGTCACCGATGCCTGCAAAAAATACGGCGGGTTCTACCTGGGATCTCCCGGGGGGCCTGCAGCCCGGCTGGGCAAGGATTTTATCAAAAAAGTGGCGCTGGTGGAATACGAGGAACTGGGCATGGAGGCCGTGTACATGATCACGGTGGAAAATTTTCCCGCCTTTATCATCGTGGATGACAAAGGCAATGATTTTTATGCTGACCTGCTGTAAATACCGGTAACCCATGCCCGGACCGTCAGATTACGCAATCTCGGGCCGGGCATGGGTTACCCGCAGGGGCGGGATACTTGCGGGGCAGGTACGATGAAAACAAAAAAACCCGGTGATGTCTGATTTTTTTCATGGCAGCACCGGGTTTTTGTTTGCAAGGCCCGGCGGTTATGGGTGCCGGATCTGGATCAAAGGAGGTCAGCTTTCAATAAACCCGGCCCTGACCCCTTTGAGGTAATTCATGCAGTAGTTGTCATGGCCCAGGAGCATGTCTGCGGTTTTGATGGCAGCCATGATCTTTTTGTCCAGCGGATCGATGATGGCGGAATCCATGCCTGCCAGCATCATCAGGGTGACAAAGGTGCGGTTGATGATGTGGCGCTGGGGCAGGCCGTAGGAGATATTGGAAAGGCCCCCGGTGATGTGCACCTCCGGGTATTTGGTTTTGATGGCCCGCACCGCGTCCAGGACCATCACCCCTTTGGTGGAGTCGGTGGAAATGGGTTGTACCAAAGGATCCACATAGATGTTTCCGGTGGGGATGCCGATCTTGTTGAGTTCCGCCACCAGGGAATCGCCCCGGGCCACAATGTCATCGGACCCGGTGGGCATGCCGCCGTCATCCATGCACAGGGCGATCACCTTGCACTCCTTGCCTTTCAGAAACGGGATCATGTTGTCAAACCGCTCTTTTTCCAGGCTGATGGAGTTGATCATGGGGGTTTTTTCCACCATGGCAAAGGCCATTTCCAGTATGGCCGGATCCGGGCTGTCCAGGGCCAGGGGCACGGTGGCAATGGGCTGGATGGTTTCCAGCAGCCATTTCATGTCCGCTTCCTCATGGCCGATGCGGGCCCCGGCATTCACGTCGATGAATGCGGCCCCTGCCTCCTGCTGTTTTTTGACATCATCGATGATGTAGTCGGCATTCCGGTCCGCCACAGCCGCCTGGACCAGTTTTCTGGAGGTGTTGATGCGTTCTCCGATTGCTTCAAACATGGGTTTCTCCTTATCTGTATCCCTTTATGCCACAAGGCTTTTGGCCAGTTTGGAGGCCGACCCTGCATCTGCGGCAAACCCGTCCGCACCGATTTCATCGGCAAAGGACTGGGTGACAGGCGCGCCACCCACAAGGATTTTCACCTGATCTCTCATCCCTGCTTCCACAATGGCATCTATGGTCTGTTTCATCATGGGCATGGTGGTGGTCAACAGCGCTGAAATGCATACAATCTGGGCATTTGTCTCTTTTGCCTTGGCCACAAAATCCTCCGGCGGAATATCCACGCCGATATTGTGAACTTCCATGCCGGCACTTTCCAGCATCATGGCCACCAGGTTTTTGCCGATGTCATGGAGATCCCCTTTGACTGTACCAATGAGCACGGATGCGGCCGCTTTTCCCTCTCCTTCTGCAAGCAGGGGCTTGAGAATGGTGACACAACTTGCCATGGCATGGGCTGCCATCAGCACTTCAGGGATGAACATGTCCCCGCTTTCCATTTTTTCCCCCACAATGTCCATACCGGCGATCAGCCCTTTGTTCAGGATGTCGTTGGCCGGTACATTCTGGGCCAGGGCATCATTGACAAGGCTTGTGAGTTTGTCTTCATCGCAGGCAACCAGGGCTTCTGTCATGGCATTAAAATCAGTCATTTTTTTCTCCTTTATTTGTTTTTGCGTTTTACAACGTAATCCGTCAGTTCTTTTTCAATATCCGGGTTGATCTCCGGTTTTTCATAGGCAGCCAGCCGCTGGGCCACTTTGTCTTCCGCCACCTGATAAATATGTTTTTTGCCTGCCTTTGCCCAGGCATCCTTGTTCATCCGGCTCATGAGAGACGGCCTATGGAACTCGGTCCGGCAGAGTTTGAAGGTCTTGGGGTGGGTCAGGTACTGGCCGCCGATACCCACCTGTTTGATCACATCCAGATCAATGGCCTCATCCGTCAGTGCCACCGGTGTAAACATATTTCTTATCATACCGCATAGCTCTTCGTCCACCATAAATTTTTCAAAGCTCATGGCAATATAGGAACCCAGGATGCCGCAGGAATGGAGAATGAAGTTTACCCCCCCCCTGGCAGCCGTGGTAAGGGCCACAGCAGATTCCACACCAGCATGGGCCTCAGCGCACAGGGCATCGGTCAGCCCACCCCCGGACCGTGAGGGCAGGTTGTAGAAACGGGCCATCTGGGTCACCAGGTGGATGTTTTTGGACAGTTCCGGCGCCCCGATGGACAATGCCCCGGTTTTCATGTCCATGGCCGATGAGGTGGAACCGTATACCACCGGGGCACCGGGTTTGACCAGCTGGGCCAGGGTGATGCCGGCCAGGATTTCCGCGTTCTGCTGGGCCATGACCCCGCCCAGGGTCACCGGTCCGGATCCGCCGGCCATGATCAAAGATGACACCGCACAGGCCTGGTTGTTCCGGGCCAGGGCAATGAGGGACCCGATCATTTCATCGGAGAACTGCAAAGGAGACAGGGTGTTGATCAAAGAGACAGATACGGTCTTGTCCATGATTTTTTCCTTGCCGCCCCAGAGAATCTGGGCCATTTCCACCCCTTCCAGGGCCGCTTTTTTGGAAACGGGACTGCCCATGAAGGGTTTGTCGCACAACAGCATGTTGGACAGGTTCAGGTCCAGGTGGACGGTCTGGTGGGGCATGTCAGCAGGTTCCACCATCATCCAGCCGTTCATGTCGATGTACGGAGAGGTCTGGATCAGTTTGCAAAAGTTGTCATAGTCCTCCATGGTGGCCTGGCGTTCGTTGCCGTTGGCTTCCATTATAAAAGGGGTACCGTACCCGGGAAGAAAAACAAAGTCGTCTTCTCCGATTTCCACACTTTTTTCCGGGTTTCTGGCGTGAACGGTGAACCGTTTCGGCGCGGTTTCCAGGGCCTTCTGGATAGCGGATTCTGCGAAAAATACTTTGTTACCGTCCACCGTGAAGCCGTTGTCTCTGAAGATCTGAAGTCCTTCTTCATCATTGAAAGCCACACCGGTGGTCTTCAACAGATCCATGGCAGCGTCATGGATTTTTTCCATGTCCTGCCGGCTCAGTTCCTGCATGCGGTCATACATAAGTGTTCTCCTTCGAAGACCAGGGAGGTCCTCTGTCTTGGGTTGGTGGTTATGTGTTGCGGGTGTTTTCTCCAGAAAGTCTCCGGTTACAGGGTTGCTGTTTTTTGTTTTTATCCGGGCGCAAAGCTGCCGAAATTCGGTGGTCATAGGCCCGAAGATGAGGAAGATTTGCAGGAAATGTGCCAGGAAATATTGTTACAGACACAGGATCTGAGAATAATGGGTAACGCATTGATATGATGTCATATATCCGGAGAATCATCATATCCTGGCGTCGGGCGGTCAGGTGAAAATAGTGAAAACTTTTTTTATTTTACGGCAAAACAGAAAAAAATTTTTCATATGACAAACATCTATGGTTATGGCCTCACCATATAGTCGGCCCGGCACAACCGGTATTTTTTGATCTTGTAATGGAGCAGCTGCCGGGAGATTCCCAGATGCTTTGCCGCCCGGGTCACATTGCCCCGGGCGGCCGCAAGGGCGCTATCCACAGCCGTTTTTTCATGTTCTGCCTGGAAGGCTGCCAAAGACCCGGGGGGGGACTGCGGCTGTGCCAGGTCCGGCATTTTTTCGGTTTTGGAATGCCGGCGGGTGGTTTCCATAGGTTCAAGGATATCCAGACCAGGCGTGAATTGATCGATTCCCAGCAGTTTTTCCTGGCCGGTCATGTTCATGGCACCTTCGATGAGATGTTCCAGTTCCCGGATGTTGCCCGGCCATTGATAGGTCAAAAACAGGTCCATCACTGCAGAAGAGATCTTTTGTACATGGGTGCCAAGCCGGAAATTATATTTTTCAATGAAATGGGACACCAGCTCCTCTATGCTGTCCAGCCGATCCCGCAGGGGTGGCAGCTTGACCATGACCACCCCCAGCCGGTAGTACAGATCCGTGCGCAGGCGGTTTTCCTGGATGGCCATCCGGGGGTCCTGGCTCACGGAACTGATTATTTTCACATCAACGGCAATCTCTTTCACAGACCCCAGCCGGCGCACCGTTTTTTCCTGGATGGCCCGGAGCAGCTTGGCCTGCAGTTCCACCGGCATGGCCAGCAGTTCATCCAAAAACAAGGTGCCCCTGTGGGCTGTTTCAAACAGGCCGGGCTTGTCCAGAGCGCCTGTGAATGCACCCTTTGTGGTGCCGAACAGCATGCCTTCCATCAGGTAATGGGGAATGGCGGCACAGTTGACCGCCACATATTTTTCCTGGCGCCTGGGGCTGAAATTGTGGATGGCCTGGGCGAACAATTCCTTTCCGGTGCCGGTTTCTCCCTGGATCATGATGGGGGAGGGAGAAGCCGATGCTTTCCGGGCGGTTTCTTTGACCCGGACAAAGTCGGCACTGGTGCCGATGAGATCATCAAAGGTGAACCGGGTTCCGTTGCCCAGTTCAGAGCGGCATTCCGGTGCGGCTGCCCCGGGCAGGGATCTGCGCAGCAACGCATAATCCTTGACAAAGCAGATGACCCCGGTGATGGTGTGTTCCGCATACAAAGGATAGACCGAGGTAATGGTATTGGCCACTTTTCCGGAAATGGTTTTATAGAAAAATATCCGGTTTTTTATGGGGCTTTTCCGGGTGGTGCACTGCATGATCATGCTGGTGCGGTTGTTGAGATCATAGATGTCGGTTACCTTGCGGCCCATGGCTTTTTCGGGCAGAATACCGTCAATTTTCGACTGGGCCTGGTTGTAGAAATGGATGACCCCCTCCATGTCCGCAATGATCACCCCGTCATCCAGATGGTCCAGTACGGAAAAAAAATTGATGCGGTTCATGTCCAGCATGCCGGAGGCGGTGTTGGATACATCCATATCTAAATACCCTGACAAAGGCTTGCCGCAGAACAGTCTCCTGAGCTGCGCAAGCACATTGGATGTGTTGTCCCTGCATTTATATGAAAGTAATGAGATATGAGGTTTGAGTAGTGAGAAAAAAATATCAAATTAGCTTCTCTCAAAACGCATAACTCACCACTCATAACTTTCATAATTTGTTTTGCCCGTCAGGGCATGGTCGTTATTGGAAGCCCCCGCCGGTGTCCTGCATCAGGACTGTCAGAGCCCGGTCAGGATCTCAGGCCGGATGCAGGACACCGGCGGGGGCGGGGTGCCTTCTCAATCAAATGGGGCCGCCGGCCGCCCTGCGTGCGGTTCCGGCAGCGCCTTTATCGACCCGTTTTTGGGCTAGCCGGGAAACATATTGTCTTCAATTTCAACAGCTGCCGCACTGGTGTTCATCAATGCCGCAAACCGGCCCAGGGTTATGGGCAGCATGGTTTCCGTGTAAAACTGCAACGATTTGATGATGCCCTGGTAAAAGGGTTTGTCTTTTTTCTTTGCTTTTTCCAGTTTCCGGGCCGCAATGACAGCCCGCCACAGCAGCATCCAGGCCATGACCGTATCACCGGCCGCATCCTGGAAGGGATGGGCGTTGGCAAATGCGGCCAGGACCTTCTCAGACATGGCGTTTTGGCCCATGTGGAGGGCCACTTCCCCCAGTTTGTTGACCGCTTCTTCCACCTTGACGGCATAGCCCTGGATGCTTTCGATCTCCTTGGCCTGGGCCAGGGTTTTCTGCATCTCGCTGAACAGGTCCATGATGGGCTTGCCCTTGTTCAGGCCAAGCTTTCTGCCCAGCAAATCCATGGCCTGTATGCCGTTGGTACCCTCGTAGATCAGGGTGATGCGGCAGTCCCGCAGCAGCTGGGCCATGGGGTATTCTTCGATAAAGCCGTAACCGCCGTATACCTGCATGCCCTGGGAGCAAACCTCAAAGGCCCGGTCCGTGACATATCCCTTGGCAATGGGGGTGAGGATTTCCACATATCCCTGGTATCGGGATTTTTCCTTGTCTGTGGCAGCGTATTTTGCCATGTCTGAACAAAAATGGACAAAATACAGCAGAGACCGTATCCCTTCCACATACACCTTCATCATCATGAGCTGGCGCCGCACATCCGGGTGGCGTATGATGGGGACCCCCGGAGCGTCCGGATTCATGATTTCGGTGAGGGCTTTGCCCTGTATCCGGTTTCTGGCATAGTCCAGGGCATACATATAGGCGGTGGTGGCACAGGCAAATCCCTGAAATCCCACCAGGAGCCGGGCCGCATTCATCATCAGAAACATGGCCTTCATGCCCTTGTTTTCCTCTCCCAGCAGGGTGCCGACGCAGTTGCCTTTGGAACCCAGAGACAACGAGCAGGTGGAATTGCCGTGGATGCCCATCTTGTGCTCGATTCCGGTGCAGATCACGTCATTGAATTCTCCTAAGGATCCGTCCGGGTTCACCCGGAACTTGGGCACCAGAAACAAAGAGATGCCCTTGGTGCCGGCCGGTGCCCCTTCGATGCGCGCCAGGACCGGGTGAATAATGTTTTCCGCCAGGTCATGGTCGCCGCCGGAGATAAAGATTTTTTCTCCCACAATGGCATAGGTGCCGTCCCCGTTGGGGATTGCTTTGGTGGTCAAAGCCCCCACATCAGATCCGGCCTCCGGCTCTGTTAACAGCATGGTGCCGCACCATTTACCGGTGTACATGTTTTTCAGATACAGGTCCTTCTGCTCTTTTGTGCCGAAATGTTCCACCAGATGGCCGGCCCCCTGGGTCAGGCCCGGGTACATCATGAACGGATAGTTGGCCCCGTTGAAATATTCGGCCACCGCTGATGCCAGGGTTCTGGGCATGCCCTGGCCGCCCCATTCCGGGTCTTCGGTGACGGCCAGCCATTCGCCTTCATTGAAGAGCGCAAACAGCCGTTTGAACGACTCCGGTGTGGTTACCTGACCGTTTTCCAGGGTGCACCCCTGCTGGTCTCCATCCTTGTTTGCGGGCAACAGTTCTTTGGTCGCGAAATTTTTTGCCTCTCCAATGACCATGTCAATGGTTTTTTTGTTGAAGTCGGCAAACCCTGCATGCATTTTTGACAATGCTTGTGCATCGAGCTGTTCATGTATGACAAACTCTATGTCCCGCCGGTCTGATATTACCTGTGCCATAATTCTTCGCCCTCCTGATGCTGGTGCCTGTCATGAATAATGAATATATGCTCACTGATAAATTTTTCTGTCAGCAGGATTTATTCCCATGAGTTCCACCAGATTGAAAATTATTTTTTTAAATTAAAATTAAGTGGTTGTAAGGTATTTTTCCTGAAAAATTCATTGCCTTTCAACCGGTATTTTTATTTTTTCATAAAATGAATAACAATTCATTGCATGGAATGTTGCAGGTGTCAATGATTATTTTTCAAAATCCGTTATATTCTGGTGGACATTGTTTTGCAGGGGCATGGGATATTGCTTGACCCGGTTTGATATTTTTGGTAATGCTGAACAACTAGAACAAGCGGTTTGTACATCGCAGCAACAAGGCAAAAACCCATGTTTTTCATGGAAAATGCGTAACCCCAATCTAGGAGGATGAGGATGAAAAAACTACTAGTGATCATGTTAGGTGCGTTTATGGTATTAACATTTACCGCCGGTGCCGGTGCCAAGACACTGCGGATGGGCCTGGATGCGGACCCGGTGTCCCTGGATCCCCAGGTGCAGCTTTCCGGCGGCATGCTCCAGTTGTCCCACTGGGTGTTTGATCCCCTGGTACGCTGGACCCAGGAAATGGATTTCGAACCCCGGCTGGCCACCAGCTGGGAACGGCTGGATAATCTGACCATGCGGTTTCACCTGAGAAAAGGGGTCAAGTTCCACAGCGGCAACACCTTTTCCGCCAAGGATGTGAAATGGTCCTTTGACCGCATGCGCAAAAGTGCTGACTTCAAAGGTCTGCTTGAACCCTTTGACGGATGTTACATCGTGGATGACTACACCGTGGACATCAAGACCAAAAAACCCTATGCGCTGCTGCTCAATATGGCCACCTATTTCTTTGCCATGGATTCCGAGTTCTACACCGGCACTGATGAAAACGGCCAGCCCAAGGACATGATCCTCAAGGTGGGTGAGTCTTTTGCCCTGAACAACGCATCCGGCACCGGTCCCTTCGTGGTCACCAAACGCCAGCAAAATGTGGTGCTGGAAATGAAACGGTTTGCCGATTACTGGGATACAGACAGCCCGGGAAATGTGACCGATTTCATCTTGACCCCCATCAAGGAAAATGCCACCCGGGTGGCAGCCCTGCTTTCCGGTGGTGTGGACTGGATCTCTCCGGTCCCCCCCCAGGATTTTGCCAGAATCCAGAATGATGACCAGGTCAAGTTGGTGACCATTTCCGGCGGCCGGATTATCACTTTTCAGATGAACCCCGACCGGGTGGAGGCTTTCAAGGATGTCAGGGTCCGCCAGGCCATTGTCCATGCAGTGAACAACAAAGGCATCGTAAAAAAGATCATGAAAGGCACGGCCACGGTGGCGGCCCAGCAGGGGCCCAAAGGCTATGCCGGTTACAAGGAAAGCCTGAAACCCCGTTACGATGTTAAAAAAGCCCAGTCGCTGATGAAAGAAGCGGGTTACGGGCCGGATAATATGCTTGAAATCACCATGATGGCCCCCAACAACCGTTACGTGAACGATGCCAAGATTGCAGAAGCCACGGCCCAGATGCTGGGCAAGATCTATATGAAGATCAACCTGAAAACCATGCCCAAGGCCCAGTACTGGCCCGAATTTGACAACCGGGCTGCCGACATGATGATGATCGGCTGGCACTCTGATACCGAGGATTCCGGAAACTTTTCAGAATTTCTCATGATGTGTCCCAATAAGGAAACCGGTTACGGACAATACAACAGCGGTTATTGTAACCCGAAAGTGGATGAGCTGACCCTTGCTGCCCAGTCTGAAACCGATCTGGGAAAACGCGCTGAAATGCTCCAGGAAATCGAACAGATTCTGTATGATGATGCCGCATTTGTTCCTTTTCACTGGCAGAACCATTCCTATGGCGTTAAAAATACTATCCAGGCGCAGCCCGTCATCAATGCCCAGAACTTTCCGTATATCGGAGACCTGGTCATCGAATAAATACAGACAAAGTTTACCCCGTATTTCAGTTTAAACTGACACTGCCGTCCGGGAAAATTTTCCGGGCGGCAGTGCCAAAATCTGGAAACAATGGCATCACATGATTGCATTTATCATACGCAGAATACTCCAGGCAGTGGTGGTCATGCTGGTTATCAGCCTGGTGGTATTTGCCATAAAAAATGAGTTTGGTGACCCGGTCCGGGACCTTGTAGGGGAACGTGTTACCCCGGCAGAAAGAAAACAGATTGCCGATAAAATGGGGCTCAACGATCCTTTTTATGTCCAGTATGCACGGTTTGTCAAAAATGCCGTCACCAAGGGGGACTTGGGGCGCTCTTTTTTATACAACAAACCAAACCTCGAGGTGATCGGCAACCATGCGCCAGCCACCATTGAACTGGTCCTGGGAACTGCTTTGATTATCATTTTGATATCTCTGCCACTCGGTGTGTATTGTGCATTGAAACCCCGGAGCTGGCTGTCCCGGTTCACCATGAGCTTTTCCACCCTTGGGGTGTCCATGCCGGTATTTTTGACCGCCATCCTGCTTATCTACCTGTTTGCGGTGCACTGGCGGATTCTGCCGTCCTACGGACGGGGGGAAACTGTCGATTTGTTCGGCAACGGCATCTGGATGACCGGGCTTTTAACAATTGACGGTCTCAAACATCTGATTCTGCCCTGTATCTCTTTGTCCACGCTCATGCTGCCCCTGTTTATCCGCCTGATCCGTTCAGAGATGATGGAGGTGCTGGAAACTGAATACATCAAATATGCCTGGGCCAAAGGGCTATCTCCCAGGCGTGTCTGGCTGGTCCATGCCTTCAAGAACACCCTGCTGCCGGTGATCACGGTGTTCGGTGTTCAGATCGGTATTATGTTTGCTTATACCCTGCTCACGGAACTGGTATTTCAATGGCCGGGTATGGGATTCATGTTTTTAGAGGCGGTGAACCGGGCGGATCTTTCATTGCTCATTGCCTATCTGGTGGTGGTGGCGGCATTGTTTACGGTGGTGAATACGGTTGTGGATATTCTCTATGGCTTTATCAATCCCACGGTCAGGATAGCAGGAACCCAATGAAAACAAAATTTGAGCAGTTTAAAGAATCGTATTTTTTATACAGTTTCCGGCGGGATATGGTGGCCATGGCAAGTTTTGTCATCCTGATGATTTTTTTGGGTATAGCCTTTGCCGCTCCCTGGATCTCTCCCATGGATCCCTATGATGCGGCAAATATTGACATCATGAATTCGGAAATACCCCCCATGTGGCTGGACGGGGGATCTGTGGAATTTCCCCTGGGCACGGACAACCAGGGCCGTGACATGCTGTCCACCATGTTCTACGGGCTGCGCACATCGATTATTATCGGTCTCGGGGCCGTGGCCATCCAGGCGGCCATCGGCATTGTTCTGGGGCTTATGGCCGGGTATCTGGGGGGCAAAACCGATGCCATTCTCATGCGCCTGGCAGATCTTCAGTTTTCCTTTCCCTATCTCATGGTGGCCATTTTCATGAGCGCCATCTTCCAGGTGGTGTTTGGTGCCGGCAGTTTTGAAAAGCTGGCAATACCGCTGTTAACCATTATCATCGGCCTGTCCAACTGGCCCATGTTCGCCCGGACCATCCGGGCATCGGTCATGGGGGAGAAAAAAAAGGAATATGTGGAGGCAGCCCGGGTCATCGGCCTGCCCCAGCGCACCATCATGTTCCGCCATATCCTGCCCAATGCCCTGACCTCGGTGATGGTAATTTCCACCATACAGGTGGCCAACGCGGTCATGAGTGAGGCTGCCCTGTCATTTCTGGGGCTTGGCATGCCCGTGACAAAACCATCTTTGGGGTCTCTTATCCGGTCAGGACAGGAATATTTCTTTTCCGGGTCCTGGTGGATCACCG
>Ga0102943_1002327_pt1 | contig 11224 bp, 10 predicted proteins | sample SalPonC_black_MG_FD_78174 | JGI IMG/M metagenome (GOLD analysis project Ga0102943, IMG submission 78174) | Salt pond soil microbial communities from South San Francisco under conditions of wetland restoration - Salt Pond MetaG... | ecosystem: Environmental > Aquatic > Marine > Intertidal zone >...
GCTTAATACAGCGTCTATTGAGTTAGTCAACTTTCTTGACGCCCCCTTCTAGCCTGCTTCCCGTGCTCTACTCAGGAAACATATCTCATGCTTCACTTCCTAAGAATAATCAGCCGTTCTTTTAATTCCAGCCCGTCAAAATTGAAAGCCGATTGAATCCACTTCGCGGTCTCCTCGTGATAAAATATAACGTGCGTTTCATCCTGAGCGTAGTGCCAGTTTTCAAAATCAATTTCCTCTGAATATCTGAGCGTCATACAGTATAGGTGCCCGCCCGGCTTCAGCATCTCCCTGAGCAGGCGAAACTCCCGGGCCGGGTGATGAAAGTGCTCGACAACTTCACTGGATATAATAAAATCATAACTTTTTCTGAAAGCGGCCGGATTTCTCTCAAAAAAAGGATCATAGGTGGTGACCTCATACCCGGCATCCCGTAATAGCTTTGCCGCTACGGGTCCGGTGCCCGAACCGTAATCCAGTCCGGAATGCCCGGCAGCATAGTCGCTCATGACCTCTTCTACCAGGGGTGACACAAAGTTTTGATACCTTGGGTCTTCCACATCATTGTCATGCGTTTCATACCGGTACACCTCATCTTCCCGGTCTACATAAAACTCCGGATCCATGATAACAGCCCGGCAGTTGGAACACTCATAAAAGTCGCGTTCCCTTACCTTGCCAAAAGGGTGAGCACGGTTCCCACAAAGAGTACATGGTATGGTCGAATTCATAAAATTCAGATAGGTAGTTATTTAGTTCGTTATTCGTTTTCGGAAATTATTCTCTTCACCCTGCCAACCTGCCCGTCTTGCAATCGTACCTTGATGCCGTGCGGGTGTGTTGCGCTGTTTGTAAGAATATCCTGAACAGTACCCTCCGTCAAATCCCCGCTGCGCTGATCCTTTTTCAGCACAATAGCTACTTTCATACCGGGTTTAATATTGGACCTTCTGTTTCCTTCTGACATTATCGAATAATTATTTATCGTGATTATGAAGTGATAAGACTACATTTAAAAAATCATTGCCCGTTAAAGAGGTGATTCTAAAAAGAATTGTTTCTGAAATTAGTGTTTCCCTGCTTCCTAATTTCTTTGATTCTCCGCGGGCATTGCGATTATATAGAAAAAACCACTATTTTCGTCTGAAAGTTACCATTTAAAAGCGGCTATTAACAGGTTCATATATGAATTTTCAGATCTTCAATCCCTTACGGTGGCGCAAGTCATTCCTGATTATGATACTGGGGGGATTTGTATTCATCTGGTTCGCTTTTATAGACACCTACAGCCTGTGGACACGTTACGACCTCAGCCAGCGCAAGGATGACCTGAAGCAGAAGACCGAGCAGCTGGAAGCGGAAACGGCAAGGCTAAAACAGCAAATCAAGGACCTGAAGAATGACCCGGCTTTACTCGAACGCATTGCACGTGAAGAGTACGGCATGAAAAAAGAAGGAGAAACCATTTATAAAGTAAAGGTCAAAAAATAGAAGAAATCAGCCTTCCAGCGTATCCAAATTATACTTTCTTCATTGCCTGCGGTGTTATAGATTTGAATGATCGAAACCTTTACGGCTGCACCCGGTTCTCCTAACCACCCCTTGATGATAGCAATAGTCACATATATAAGGCCCGTTTTGTCAAAAGCCTTCTCTGCCTTTTTTATTTGGGCATTATTTGCTGCCGCAGGCTATGCCCAACAGAGCGGTATCCCGGATAGTTTGAGAACCGGACAGGCAGGGGGACAGGGCCAGGCGCAAGCCTCCCAGCCAAGTGCTCCCGAGCAGGAAGGCCAGGTTAATTTTCAGGCAACCGACTCACTTGTTTTTAATTTTAAAAAGAACCGAATTGCAACCCTGTATGGCTCAGCGAAGGTAAACCACCAGGCTGGAGAGCTTAGCTCAGGTAAAGTTGCTCTTAATCTCGACAGCAGCCTGGTAAGTGCAGCTACGCAGACGCCGCAAGACACCCTGTCTCAGCCGGTTCTGCTTAGAGATAGCGACCGCATAAGGAGCGAAAGGATCAGCTTTAACTACAAGACCGAAAAAGGCCGTTTCGAAGTAGCCAGGGTTGCTGTTGACCAGGGATACCTCACCGGGACTAAAGTAAAAAATCAAAGCAAGCATGTGGTGTTTCTGGAAGACGCCATCTACTCGACCTGTAATCTCGACCATCCCCACTACTATATCAAAGCCGATCGCATGAAAGTGGTGAATCAGGAGAAGGTCTTTTTTACCAACGCCCGGCTATACATCCTTGACATACCCTACCCGATTGTTTTTCCCTTCGGCTATCTTCCCGGTAAAATCGACCAAAAGCAGTCAGGCCTGCTGCAGCCGACCTATGTTTCCCAGAACCAGGCCACGCGCGGTATCGGCGTTCAGAATTTGGGCTGGTTTCAGTATTTTAATGATTACCTGGTCGGTCAGGCCTCGGTCGATATTTTTACCAGCGGTACCTTCTTTCTGGATGGCAGCACCCGTTACAGCAACCGCAATAATTATAACGGAAGCATCCAGGTAGGCTATTCCAGGGAACGCGGGCTGGAACCTACCGATCCCAATTTTACCATAAACACACAGAAGCGAATCAGTGTATCCCATAACCAGGATTTTTCTCCCTATGCGAATATGTCGGCCAATATTAACCTGAGAACGGCCGACTTTAACAGGCGCAACTCCTTTGATATTGATGAACGTGCCGAAGTGAGTACCAGTTCGAGTATAAGCTACCGGTACCGCCACCCTGAGAACATTTATAATTTCAGTGTTTCGGCCCGCCAGAATCAAAATTTCAACAACAACACCACCCGGCTTTCCGGGCCTGATGCCAATTTCAGCCTGAAACAGTTTTCCCCTTTTTCAAGTGACCGGCCCGGTTCAGAACAAGCGGCCTGGTATGAAAATATCTCTATCCGATACCAGAACAGTTTTCAGTCAGATTTCAGCTACCAGCCTATTGCCGCAGATTCAGCCCAAATCAACTGGTTTGAAGCCCTGCTCGATCCGAGCAAGTATAGAGAAGCAACCGGAGACAACGACCACTACAAATACGGCTTTCGCCAGCAGGCCGATATTAGTTTTGGCAACCTTCTGCCCAGCCGGTTTGTCAATTTAAGTGCCAGCGGTGATTATACAGAGTACTGGTACCCCACTTCCATTCGCAAAAGCTTTAATGATGAAACCAATCAGGTTGAAACGAGACAGGTTCGGGGTTTTGAAGCCGCCCGCGAATTTTCAGCCGGCCTTAGTATGTCAACTACAGTCTATGGTATTGTAAACGGCAAAATCGGCAATATTGAGGGTTTCCGCCATACTTTTAGGCCGTCTCTATCATTCAGTTATAGTCCGGACTTCGGAAGTGATTTCTGGGGATACTACAGGGATGTTCAAACAGATTTATTGGGAAATACACGAACCTATTCCATCTTTGAAAACGAGGTATTTACCGGGCCTCGGCGCGGCGAACAGCGGGTGTTATCGCTGAATATCAGCAATGTCTTTGAAGCCAAACAGGTACGCAGGGATTCAACCGGTGAAAAGAAAGAAAACATTTTACGCCTGATCGACCAGCTTGATTTCAACACCAGTTACAATTTTGCCGCTGACAGCCTCAATCTCAGTGACCTGAATGCCTCATTCTCTTCACGCATAATTCAGGGGATAAATATCAGGGCAAATGCACAGTTCAACTTTTACGAAAGGGATTCTCTGGGTACAAAAATCGATGATTTCCTGATAACAGATTCCAGGCAGCTGGCGGAGATGACCAACTTCAGCGTAAGCGCCAGCTATAACTTCAACTCACAGGGCGGGACCCGCGTAAACGATAACTATTATTTTCCGGCCAGCTACGATCCCTACGATCAATCCATCTTTCATGAGATGGATTCTAACTTCAACAGCCGGCCGGTACAAAATACCAGTTCTCCCTTTTCCGTCTCCTTTAATTTCAGGTACAGCTGGAGATTGAATACGAGGCCGGATGGTGAAAATACCAAGTCAGCAACCCTTAACGCCAGGAATATTCGTTTTCAATTGACACCTAAGTGGAGTTTCCAAACCCAGCTGGGTTATGACTTTATTGAAAAAGAGTTGACGCCTTCGCAGTTTTCATTGAGCCGGAGCCTGCATATGTGGAATCTCAGCTTCCAGATGAGCCCCTTCGGAGATTTTCAATATTATGCCTTTGCACTCCGGCTCAACAGTGCCCAGATACAAAGTATATTCCAGAAGCTGCCGCTGCTAAATAACCTGGAGCGTTCGTCCAGTCCTTCGGGAAGAAGGCCGCCGGGTTTTTAGGGTGATTTCATTAATAGGTTTACAATTTCCGGTTCTCCAGGTAGCGAACTACATATTTGCCCAGCACATCAAATTCAAGATTGACGGTATCCCCTTCTTCCTTGTCATGAAGATTAGTATGCTCAAAGGTGTAAGGAATAATGGCCACTTTGAATTCATTGTCCTCCTCGGAAGCAACCGTAAGGCTGATGCCGTCTATGGCAATGCTTCCGCGTCCCACAATCAGGTCTTTATTGGTTTCCGGATACTCAATACTGAAAAGCCAGTCAGTTCCCTCTTTTTCTATGTTTACTATTTTTCCGGTTGCATCGACATGTCCCTGAACAATGTGCCCGTCAAGCAGCTGGTCGGTCCGCATGGAGCGCTCAAGGTTTACTGGGTCACCTTCAACCACATCACCCATGGTGGTCTTCCTTAATGTCTCTTCGACGCTCTGTACGGTAAATGTGCCGGTTTTGCAGGCGGTTACGGTGTGGCACACCCCGTTGATACTGATGCTTTGGTCAATATCCAGTTCGGAGGCAAGATCGCAGGCGATAGTGAACTCTTTTCCTCCATCTAAATCCTTTATAGATTCTACTTCCCCTACCTCTTTTATAATTCCGGTAAACATCTTTTATCACTATTGGTTAACATTTAATCAATATGTCTAAAGGGACAGTCCCTAATCACTTTTTGTTTAAAGATAACCGGTAAACAGCATGTCATCATCTACCGGTTCCCAGTTCGTATCTCTTAAGGTAAGAATTTCCTTCATACGCTTAATACCCATCCCCATCACCGATCGTGTACCGCCCCCAAGCATTTTAGGTGCAATGAAGCATGCAACTTTGTCTACCAGCCGATCACGCAACAGTGCTGATGCCAGATTCTGTCCTGCCTCTACCAGAATCGATGTCATTTGATGCTCTGAAGCTAGCTTTTTCAGGCCTTCATTCAGATCGGTATGGCCGTCTTTTTCCGGGACCAACAAAGTAGAACCACGGAAATAATCCGACTGTAGCATACTCAGCATAGGATCGGCTTCGCTTTCGAATTTCTCCTTATTATGGGTGAGAATAACTGTCTTCTCTTCGTATTGGTCTGTAAACAGGTTGAGATCTTTGGGCAGTTCCAGCTTCCCGTCAATGACAACACGTCTGGGCTGGCGCCCTTCTACGTGCCGTACCGTGAGGCGGGGGTTGTCAAGTAAGGCGGTATTTCGCCCGACCATTACGGCATCATACCGGCTGCGCCATTCGTGAACCTTCTCCCGGGATGCTTCGCCGGTTATCCATTCCGAACTGCCATCCGGAGCGGCAATATAACCGTCCAGCGTTTGGGCGATTTTAAGGGTAACAAAAGGGCGGTTATAACTTTCGTAGTGAAGGAAAAATTCATTCAGTTGCTCAGCTTCTGCTTTCATCAGGCCGACATCCACCCGGATGTCATTTGCCCTAAGTTTCTTAATCCCTTTGCCGTTAACTTTTTCCGTGGGGTCCTGCATCGCAACCACAACCCTCCGGATAGGCAGGCCGGCTAACATGTCAGCACAGGGCGGGGTTTTCCCCTCGTGCGCACAAGGTTCCATCGTCACGTACACAGTGGCATTTTTCAGCAGCGAGTTATCTTTTACAGATTCTACGGCATTAACTTCGGCATGTGCCTGTCCGTATCGCTCATGGTAACCCTGCCCGATTTTGTTACCTTCTGAATCTACTATTACACAGCCAACCATAGGATTCGGTGATACGTAGCCCGCTCCCCATTCTGCAATTTCAAGGGCAAGCTGCATCCACTTGCGATCGCTATCGGTATAGGATTCATTTTCACTCACGTGTAACTCGTAATTTTGATATCAGAATTCCTATTTCTTAAAATTACTCAGTTAAAAACAAAAAAGGGTAAGAAGCATTCCTCCTTACCCTTTTAAAATCATCAAAATGCTATATTATCAGCCTCCGCGAAGCAGTGTGGCCCGATAATCTTCGATATCCGCTTCTTCCTTCAGCTGTTCCATCCATACCTGTGAGAATGAAGCGCTTTTCTGCTGTTGCAGCTGCTGCTGAAGCTGGCTGCGGATAGCAGGCGTCATTGCCTCTACATTGGCATCGGTTCTGTTGTTTATTTTCGCAATGAAAACGGCATTGGCACCGCTTATAGGCTCAGAAGTTACCGCTTCTTCCAAGCCGAAAATAGCTCCGACTACCCGGGGCTCACGTCCTGCGCCGGGAATCACCGAGGAGTTCATGCTCAGGTTTTCGGCATTTGAAACTTCCCTGCCTGAGGCTGAAGCAATAGCCTCTAATGTTTCATTGGAGGCCAGCAAACTATTTACCTTTTCAAGGAGTTGCTCTTTGCGCTTTTCATTGATAACAACGGTTTCAATCTGGCTTCTCACCTCTTCAAACGGGCGGATACCTTCGGGAGTGACCTCGTTTACCTTAAGCACTACAAACTGGTCGGAAAGTTCAATGGGACTTGAAATCGTCCCTTCACTTGCGGTCTCCAGAAAGTTCATGATCTGACGGCTTTGTCCAATTCCTGCTATAAAGGGATTGCCCTTGGTTGCAAAAGCTTCTTTTACTTCAAATTCGCGACGCTCGGCTTCTTCTTCAAAACCATCTTCCTCTGCAAAAAAGCTGAAGTCATCAGCCTCTTCCGCTTTCTCATCCACAGTGGCGATAGGATCTGCCTTAATGTCGAATGTGAAAACAACGAACTTTACCTCATCCTGCCTCTCATCCAGCTTCTTGATGGTGAATACCTGTCCGTCTTCGGTTATTGCCCGGCTTACCTCACCATCTTCAAGATCAAGTACCGGCCTGTATTTTTCACTAATCTCGCTCTTATTTACAAACTCGGCACTGTATGGAGTAGCCGACTGATAGCGAACCAGGAAAAGAGAGTCATCCTCGGTCTGGGCAAAATCGGAACGAAGATCCTGCATCTCCTTCTGAATTCTTGCCGTATCTTCCCTGGTAGCAGTTTTGTCAAAACTTACATACTGAAAGCGGTAAGATTCCTGCCGCTTGTATTGTTCCTCATTATCATTGTAATAGGAACGTAAATCCGATTCGGTGACATTTACCGCGCTGTCAGGAATTTCTGCAAAAGGGAAACGCACGAAAGCTACATCCGCAAAAGTGTTTCTTTTGATGTATGCCTGCTCTACTTCATAACGGCTGACTTCCATAGCCGACTGCACATAGTTGGTCATTTTTTGCTGACGGCGCTTCTGGCGCAGCTGCTGCTCTACCATTACCCAAGCCTGGCTGTTCTCGGGAGCTTCGATGGCCGATTGCAGTGCAACGCGATCAATGGTTCCGTCTTCTTTTTGAAACTGCTGGCGAATAAAAGGATCAGGATTTTCGCCGGTAATCATCTCAACCACTTCCTGGTCGGTAACCGTGATGCCGAGATCATCCATTTTCTGCTGAATGAGTTTGCTGGAAACCAACTCTTCCCATGCCTGATCTTCATAATAGGCACGCATCTCCGGCGTTATGGAATTACCTGTTTGCTGTGAATACTGATCAATATAATAACTGATTCTGCTGTTATACTCTTCCAGGGAAATAGGCTCGCCATTCACCTCGCCCAGATTGTTAGGCCCTGCCTGCATGGCATCAAATACCTTCGTATCTGCCAGCGCCCAGAGAATACCAAAAGAGAAAATAAGCACCCATAAAATGATGCCGGTGCTCTTTCTCATTTTTTCCATTACACCCATGAAATAAACCTCTTACTGCTACTTTAAAATGTTAATAATCTTAATTCAAAACCTAGAGATAGATCTTTGCTTATAAAGCCTCGAAATATACAATAAGCACGTACTAAGAGCAATGTTTGAAGTTACTGAACGTGTAAGGGCTTGATTTATTGAGGGATTGATTTACTGAGTTGCCGAGGCCTAAGAAATCAACCCTACCATCACTCAGTAAATAAGTCCTTCAGTCCCTTAAAACTTCTAAAACACCTCAATCAGCCTCATATGCTTAAGGTACTTGCGGGGATCCTCGTTGATATTCTTGATGAGTTGCTTCATCTCTGCAGACAGGCTGTCAAGATTGTTATACAGCGAGGGGTTGTTAACCAGCTTTCCCAGGGTTCCGTCACCATTGTTCACTTTTACAAGAATTTCGTTAAGGCTGACGCCGGTCTTTTCCAGTTCAATACTCAGGCTCTCTATTCGCTTTAGTGATCTATCGAGGCCGACCATTACACTGTCAATACGCTCTTTGTTATTTGTGCTTACCGTATCAAGATTTGCCAGAATGTTATTGGCGTGATCAATGCTTGACTCCAGCTCACTTCTCTTGTTTTCCATAAATTTTGATATATCGCCGGTAGTAGACTTCAAGTCAACCAGGATATCGTCAATCTTATTCTGGTTCTCATCAGAAATAGTTGTGTTAAGCTTTTCCAGCAGCACGTTAAGCTTTTCAAAAGACTGCGACACGTCATCACTCAGTTTCTGCCCCTCATCTTTGAGCGTTTCCAGCATGCCCCCGGTATATACACCCCGTATCGTTCCGCCATATTCAACAAATTCGTCAGAATCGCCGGGTTCAAGTATAATAGCCTTGTCATCCAGCAAGCCCGATGATTCAAGGCGGGCTACTGAATTTTTAGGAACGTCAACGCCGAGATCAAAATTCATGGCCACCCTCACACTGTCTCTGGAAATCAGTTCTATCCTTTTTACAGAACCTACTTTTACCCCATTGATATAGACGTAGCTTCCTGATGTGAGCCCGTCGACCTTTTCAAAATAGGTTACCACCTGATGAGACTGGCGAAAAACAGGTACGTCATTCATCAGCCGAAATCCCAGGAATGCCACAATTAATGCCGCTACAATCGTTATTGCGACTTTTGCTTCATTGCTCAAATTTATTACTGCCATGTTGCTTTAATTAAATTTTATATTCACTTGCGGTAACAAAATCCCTCAAAAGCTTATTATCGCTTTGTCTCATCTCTTCAACCGTGCCGTGCCAGCATAGCTTCTTGTTATCCAGGAATGCAACGGTTTCTGCAATTTCCAGCACACTATGAATATCGTGTGTTACCACGATAGATGTAATATTCATATTTTTTGCCAAATTAATGATCAATTCATTAATCTCATCGGAGGTCTGGGGATCAAGCCCGGAGGTCGGCTCGTCGTAAATAAGATAATCCGGCGTCAGTATGGTGGCCCTTGCCAGGGCAATTCTGCGACGCATCCCGCCGGATAACTCCGCTATCGATTTCTCTGCCGCATCCTCCAGGTTAACCATTTGCAATGCTTTCATGACCTCTTCCCGTATCTGCTCATCCTCTTTTTTCGTGAAATAGCGGAGCGGGAAAGCAATATTTTCAAAGGTGTTTATAGAATCGAAGAGCGCGGAGCCCTGAAACAGAACCCCGAATCGCTGCCTCATTTTGCGCAGTTCAACATACTCAAGTTCAAATATATTTTTACCGTCAATAATCACGTTTCCTTCATCAGGGTAGATCAGGGCATTCAGATGCTTAACAAGCACCGACTTTCCACAGCCCGACCGTCCGATAATGGCAATAGTTTCGCCCTCATGTATGTCAAAAGAGACATTCTCCCATACCAGGTTATCGCCAAAACTCTTTTTAAGATTTTGTATCTGAATCATAATCCTGTGTTATAATACTACGGCAGCCAAAACAAAGTCGGCCAACAATACATAAATACAACTCAATACCGTGGCCTGGGTAGTACCTTTCCCCACGCCTTCAGCACCTCCTTTTACGAAATACCCTTTAAAACATGATATTGAGGTTATAACAAAACCAAACACAAAAGATTTCAAAAACCCGAAGGTCACATCCCAGGGAAAGAAAAATTGCCTGGCGCCGAGCATAAATTCAGATGCCGGCAATGCCCCGGACAAAATACCTGCAACCAAACCGCCGCCAATGCCCGAAACGGAAGCGACAATATAAAGTATTGGAAACATGATCAGTCCGGAGAGTACCCTGGGCACTACCAAAAAGGAGACGGAATTGAAGCCCATTGACTCCAGGGCATCAATCTGTTCACTTACTCTCATGGTGCCTAATTCTGTTGCAATCCGCGCTCCCACTTTACCGGCCAGCACCAGGCTCGTTATCACGGCAGAAAGTTCTATCAGCAGGGATTGCGAAACAATGGACCCGATAACCGATCGCGGTACATAAACAATATCGAGCTGATAAGAGGTCTGCAGCGTCATTACAGCCCCGGTAAAAACTCCGGTCAGTATTACTATAGGGACAGATTCATAACCGATTTTTACCAGCTCGTTTAATAAGTTCTGCCTATACGTCCTAAACTCATACAGTGAGCGTAAGGCCCGGTAGAGGAGCAAACCATACTGTCCGATTTTTTGCAAGGCTTCCATAGAGGTGAACTTTACTTAAAACTGTGGCAAACAATTCCAATTGGCAGAGGTTATCATTTCGTGCGCTCTAATTTTAAACTATATTACAAACAAAATTTTCGGGCGTCCCTAAGGTAAAAAACTTATGCGAAGATTGTATAGTGATATCATCGATAATATTGTAGCTGTGCGCATTGTCATTGCTACCTCTATACTAATGGTTGTTTTTGCACTTGGAACCCTCGGGTATCATTTCGTAGAGGACATGAGTTTTTTTGACGGCTTCTACATGACATTCATCACCATTACCACCATTGGGTTCTCCGAGCTGAAAAACTTAACAGCTGCGGGACGAATTTTAACCATGATAGTATTTGTGATGGGCATCGGCGTTATCTCATACATTGCCTCACAAACTACACAATTACTATTTGAAAGTGAACTTTTTAGGAGACGAGCTATGGATAAACAACTCAAAAAGATGACCAACCACTATATCGTTTGCGGATACGGGCGCATCGGACATCGTGTCGCAGAAGTGCTGAAAGAGGCTGATATCCCTA
>Ga0102943_1002330_pt1 | contig 11215 bp, 10 predicted proteins | sample SalPonC_black_MG_FD_78174 | JGI IMG/M metagenome (GOLD analysis project Ga0102943, IMG submission 78174) | Salt pond soil microbial communities from South San Francisco under conditions of wetland restoration - Salt Pond MetaG... | ecosystem: Environmental > Aquatic > Marine > Intertidal zone >...
GAGGTAGCCCGAAATAAAGGAAACCTTTTTGAAGAGCTGATGGAAACCGTGAAAGTAGCTTCACTTGGGCAGATCTCCCATGCACTTTACGAAGTAGGCGGTCAGTACCGGCGTAATATGTAATATATTTTTATCCTGTGCCTTGTTGGAGGTATACATTTTCAACTGATCATTATTAATATTTCCTATTGTATTCCATTTTCTAGGTTTGGTCATTCCTATGTAAAAATAAACAGGCGGGCAATCATTACAGATGAATGAATGGCTAAATAATAGTTTTTAGACACCTTATTATATGGCAAAATGTGTACAAATCTTACCTGCACCATATAATAATTGAGAAAATTGGAAGCGCTTCTAAAAAATTCTTGCTTAGTGAATTATTATTTTCTTTATTTGAAATAATTCAAAAGTTAAAAACTTAATAACCGGCTATGACCAAGCAGGAATTAATACAACAGCTCATTACAGCGTATTCTGAGGCATATGTAAAATTAGGACACAGTTCTTTGATGGGTAAGATCGTTGCATTATTGCTGACAGCGCCTGAACCACTCTCGCTGGATCAGATCTCTGAAGAGCTTAAAATGAGTAAAGGACCGGTGTCCCAGATTTCCAGAAAACTCAAAGATCATGAGCTCATTGAGAAGGTATGGATCCCTGGCGAACGTAAGGATTACTATCGGGCTGCCCCTGATATATTTGGGCAGGCTTTTGAAAATTATGCAGCTTCTATGAAAAAGAATATGGAAATGGGAGAACAGTTTAGTCAACTAGCCAGTGAATTAAGTGTGCAGGACGAACAAGCGGAGCATATTAAGAACCGAATGGATGAAATGAGGAAGTTTTACGAAATGATGCAGGAGTTTAACAAGGATTTCCTCAGTGCATGGAAGCAAGATGTTAAACCAAAATTAAAAGAAACTCCTCAGGTTTAAATCTTCATATGAACTTAATGAATTTGTTGTAAGTATAATCTCAACATTTGAAAATTTTCAAACAAAGCAAACATATGGAATTTACAGATAAAGTTATTCTGATCACGGGTGGAGCAGCCGGAATAGGAAAGGCAACAGCGAAAGCATTTGCAGATCTTGATGGAAGTGTAGTTATCTGGGATGTAAATGAAGAGGCCGGTAAAAAACTGGTCAATGAATTTCAGTCAAACGGAACAAGCTCTTTATTTCAAAAAGTGGATGTTACCAATTTTGAAGCGGTAGGTGAGGCCATCAAGAAGATCATTGATGAGTACGGAAAATTGGATGTGCTGATCAATAATGCCGGTATCACGAAAGACAAGACCCTCAAAAAAATGGATCCCGAAACCTGGCAGCAGGTAATTGATGTGAATTTGACCGGTGTGTTCAATTGTACACGTCAGGCTGTGAATTACATGCTGGAAGCTGGTTCCGGAGTCATCCTGAATGCAAGTTCAGTGGTTGGCTTATATGGTAATTTTGGCCAAACCAATTATGTAGCTACCAAATCGGGTGTGATCGGTATGACCAAAACCTGGGCCCGGGAACTGGGTGGAAAAGGAATTCGTGTAAATGCCATAGCTCCCGGTTTTATTGCGACCGAAATGGTACAGAAAATGCCTGAAAATGTGATCGATCACATGGTTTCAAAAACACCCTTAGGCAGGATGGGAAAACCTGAAGACATAGCTAATGCTTACACCTTCTTGGCTTCAGAGAAAGCCTCATTTATTACAGGAACCGTTTTAAGTGTGGATGGAGGTATCATCTCATGAGAAATGCCAGGATAATAGGCACCGGAATGTCGGTTCCCGAAAGAGTGGTACCTAATAGCTGGTTCAACGAGCGATTGGGTGAGGATGTAGATACGTGGCTGCGGGAAAACCTCACAATTCGCGAACGAAGGTGGATGAGTGAAGGGGAGAAACTGAGTGAGTTTATTATATCAGCTATAAGAAAAGCAATGAAGATGGCTGACATCACTCCGGAAGAAGTGGATCTGTTGATCATTTCAACGGATACACCGGAATTTATCTCACCATCAACGGCGTCGGTGGTGTGTTATGAAGCAGGACTTGTCAATGCCGCGAGTTTTGACCTCAACACTGCCTGTGCGGGTTTTGTAACGGCCTCTGAAACAGCGGTAAATTTTATAAAAGCGGATAAACGGTACGAACATGCAATAGTGGTGGGTGCATACGGCATGAGCCGCTATCTGAATCTTGATGACAAGAAAACGGTAACTCTTTTTGCGGATGGCGCCTCTGCCGCTGTGTTGAAAGCTACGAAAGATGAAGTATCGCATCATTTGTCGTCAGATATACAAACCAAGGGTGAATACAATGATTATATGGGAATATACCACGGGGGTTCAGCCCATCCGGTTGATGCCGAGAGTATAGAGCAAAACATGCATAAGCTGGTATTTGCGAAGAAATTCCCAAAAGAATTGAATCCCATTATGTGGACGAAAATGATCCGCACTGTTGCCGATCGTGGAGGTTTTAATGTGAGTGAGATCAAACGGGCTTATATGACCCAGATCAACATCAATCAGATCTACGAAACCATGGATAACCTCAAGCTGCCTCGTGAAACGGCTACAACCATCATGAGTACCTATGGTTACACCGGGTCGGCGGCAATTGGCATGGCAATGGATATTTCAAACCGAAAGGGTGAACTCGAAAAAGGCGATGTCATTGTGATGATGGGTTCAGGTGGTGGACTCACCTTTGCATGTAATGCCTTTCGCTGGTAAACCGAAAATCAATAAACGGATGAATTGATATGGAACTGGCCTCACAAGAACTTATAACTGCAGGATGGATACTGGTGAGTGCGTATGCACTGGTTATCCTATACTTTGTGATCAAAGGGGCGAAAAACGTCAAGAATATTGATGATTACGCTCTGGGTAACATCCTGTTTTCGCCTTATGCGGTAGGGTTATCGCTTGCGGCGTCTATAACAAGTGCGGCCACATTCATCATCAATCCCGGTTTTGTAGCGCTTTATGGCATCAGTGGCATACTCTCAATGGCCATAGCCTTGCCCGTTGCCGCATTATTATCACTGATTTTACTTACCAAAGGCTTCCGAAAGCATGGAAAACTGGTGAAAGCCCTGACTATGGCACAGTGGATGGAAACGAGGTATAAGAGTAAAAAATTCGGGATCTTTTTTGGATTTCTTTCCATGCTGATGATCACCTTTATAGTACTGATCTGTGTTGGGTTGACCAAAGTTTTGGCAAGCACGTTGAATATCCCCGAATTTTATGCACTCGTGGGCATTGTGGTATTCGTGTTTGGTTATATGATGTACGGCGGGGCCAATTCCATGGTTTATACCAATACTATTCAAGCTCTGCTGATGCTTATTGTGGCATTCATCCTGCTTGGTTCGGGGTATGAACATTTCAGCAATGGTGTGCATGGCTTTATGGATAAACTCGCTGCCATTGATCCGAAATTAACCACTGCCACCAACGATTCCAGTTTTCTGTTTCGCGATTATTTTGAAATATTCGTAGCTCAGTTTATTGTAGGGATCGCCATTATTTGTCAGCCACATATACTTACCAAATCTTTACTGCTTAAGAGTGATGATGATGTAAATAAGTACCTCACAACAGGGATCATAACACAGTTCATATTTTTCTCTGTCGTATCAGTTGGCTTGTATATTCGCCTCACATTTCCAGATTTGAGTGCCAATGGCGAAGTCATTCCCATGGATGGACTCGTGTCGGCTTATGTAGTCAGTGAGTTTCCGGTTTATGTGGGGTTGATCGTGGTGATGGGACTAATATCAGCCGGCCTTTCAACTCTTGAAGGCTTGGTTCAAACCCTGTCAACCACAGTTACCAAAGATATTTTGCAGCCTCTTGCCGGTGAAAGGTTGGGAATGAACGGCGAAAAGAGCAACTCTGTGCTCATTAATAAAATTGTGATCGTAGTGATGGCAGTGGCAACGGTTGCCATATCCTGGGATCAGATCGTTAACCCTAAATTGAGTGTAGGTATTTTTGCTCAGAATGGGGTGTATGCCTACTTCTCAGCTGCTTTTGTACCGATCTTATTTGGGATGTTCTTCAAAGGTGTATCCCTGAGAGCCGTATTTGTTGCCTCTGTAGTTGCGGTATTAAGTCACTTTACCATGTATTATGCCATGCTTCCGGTTCCATTTACCCGCGCCACCGGCGAAAATCCTGGTGTGGCCGCTGCCGTAGCCATTGTGCTTTCCCTGTTGACGGTATTTGTGATTCAGGCTTTAGAAGGGAAGTCATTAAAAGCGGTTGAAGATGTGCCAACCCCAAAAGAGGAAATGGTCTGATATGTGTGCAATCAATTCCACATATCATCAAACCCGGCGATTGAAAATACACGCTCTTGAAGGTGAATTAAGACAAAACCGGCAAACGATCGTATTCTTACATGGTAATGCCTCTTCTTCTGTTTTTTGGAAGCAGATCATGGAGTTGATTCCTGACACATATAACGTATTGGCCCCTGATTTAAGAGGATACGGTAAGACCGAAGATAAACTGATCGATGCAACTTTGGGATTTTCAGATCAGGCAGAAGATGTAATTTCAATGATGGATGAACTAGGTGTCTCAACCTTTCATGTGGCAGGGCACAGTATGGGTGGGGGTGTCATTTATGATCTGCTGGTAAATCACCCCGAACGACTTTTAACGGCTACACTGGTGAATCCGGTTTCACCCTTTGGCTTTGGTGGAACGAAAGATGAAAAAGGCACTCCTATCTGGGATGACTATGCAGGAACGGGAGCCGGAACTGCAAATCCGGAGTTTGCCCGTCGCATTCAAGAAAATGATCGCTCTGAAGTAGACCCGAATGCAAGTCCCCGTGTTGTTATGAATACTTTTTACTGGAAACCACCTTTTAAAGCGGATAATGAAGAAGAGCTGTTGGAAGGGCTACTGGATCAAAAAATTGGAGTAAAGCGATATCCCGGTGACAAGACCGAATCCGAAAACTGGCCGTATTTTGCCCCCGGACGTTTTGGACCGGTAAACGCAGCATCTCCGAAGTATTTACAGGTACTGGCATCTAAATTAATTAATACTTCACCTAAGCCGGATATTTTATGGGTGAGAGGAAAAGACGATAAGATTGTCTCAGATGAATCAATGTTCGATTCAGGGGTGCTTGGCAGAATGGGATTGATTCCGGCATTTCCGGGCAGTGAAATATATCCGGTTCAACCCATGGTTTCCCAAACGCGGTTTGTGCTACAGCAATACGAAATTATGGGTGGTACTGTAACGGAAAAGGTCATGATTGACACGGGACACACGCCCTTTATTGAAAAACCTGAAGAATTTTTAGCAACGTTTTTAACTCATATGGAGAGGTGAGGTAATGAAAGAAGGAATAAACCACATCGAAACAGACTGGATCAAACGATGGGCTTTATATTCACCAAAGAATATTGCGCTTAAAAGTGTAGAAGATGGTACGGAGCTAAGCTATAAAGATCTCTACAGCAGCATCAATCGTATAGCGGCTTTACTGACTCAAAAGTATGGAGTCAGTAAAGGAGATCGTGTGGCGGTTCTATCCATAAACCGTATCGAATATGTGGTGCTTTTCTTTGCCATTCAGAAACTGGGAGCCATCATGCTTCCACTCAATTACAGACTGGCCATACCCGAACTGACCTATCAGCTGCAGGATGCGGATGTTAAGCTATTTGTGTATGAAACAAGTTTTGAGGATACCATAAAGAAGGTGGACCATCAAGCCGAAGCGTTGATCAATTTTGACGATCAGGATGGCCTTTCGGCTATTATGTTTGCAACCAGTGAACCGCCTGAGATTGAATCTCGAAGTGAATTTGATGATCCGTGTATGATCTTGTACACATCAGGTACCACAGGACGCCCCAAAGGGGCGGTCATCACCAATAAAATGCTCTTCTGGAACTCCACAAATACCGGGTTAAGGCTCAATTTAACACAACAGGATGTTTCCGTAACCTTCGCTCCGTTTTTTCATACCGGAGGGTGGAATGTCCTTACTACTCCGCTGTTACATCGTGGAGCTACTGTTTTGTTGATGAAGAAATTTGATCCCGACACCATCCTGAAACTATGTGATGAAGAAGAAGTTACCATTTTGTTCGGGGTTCCGACCATGATGGATATGATGTTTAGGTCGGATGAATTTGAGAATAGTTCCCTGAAAACGGTTCGCTATGCCATAGTTGGGGGTGAACCAATGCCGTTGAAACTCATAGAAGCCTGGCAGGATAAAGGGATTCCCGTTCGGCAGGGATATGGACTTACCGAGTTTGGCCCGAATGTATTTTCATTGAATCAGGAAGATTCCAAACGGAAGATCGGTTCTATCGGATTTCCAAATTTCTATATCGATACCCGCGTGGTAGATGATAACGGAAAGGATGTTTCACAGGGTAAGGCGGGAGAACTGATACTGAAAGGACCGGTATGTATGAAAGAATACTGGAAAAATCCTGAAGCCACAGCAAAAACAGTGGTCAATGGATGGTTACATACCGGCGATATTGTTCAAGTGGATGAAGATGGCTATTTCTACGTGATAGATCGGAAAAAAGAGATGTTCATAAGCGGTGCAGAGAACGTATATCCGGCTGAAGTTGAACATGTATTTCGACAGCACCCGGATGTCAGGGATATAGCGGTGATCGGAGTACCTGACGAGAAATGGGGTGAAAGTGGCAAAGCCTTCATCGTACTCAATGAAGATTCATCAGTCACAGCAGAGGATTTTCTGAGTTGGGGAAAAGGTCAACTCGCCAAATTTAAGGTGCCGAAGCACTACGAATTCATAAAAGAACTACCAAAAAGTGACAGCGGTAAGATCCTCAAGAAAGCCCTTAAAGATCGCGAAGGATTGAAATGATGGAAACGATGCAATTGATGACAATTCAGGATATCGAAGTAGGACAGCGTGCTGAACGTACAAACACGGTCACACAAGAGATGGTCTATGCTTTCGCCGACATCACCGGTGACAAAAATCCCATTCACCTGAATAAAGAATATGCTGAAGGTACCTTTTTCAAGAAGCAGGTTGCCCACGGAACATTGCTTACGGGATTGATCTCAGCAGTACTTGGAATGCAACTTCCGGGTCCGGGTGCCATTTATGCATTTCAAGATCTGAATTTTAAAAAACCAGTGTATTTCGAGGATGAGATCACCGCTTTTGCAGAGGTGATAACAGTAGATAAAGAACATAATCGGGTCACATTTAAAACCGGATGCTTAAACCAGAATAATGAGGTGGTGGCTGAAGGAAGTTCCATTTTATTACCATCAAAAAAACAAACCCATAAATAAAAAAATAGGTGAATATCATGAGAAGATTAATATATAGTACGCTGATCATAGCACTGGCTTTAACCGGTTTTGCATGCAGCTCAAGCTCTTCAGGAAACGATGAGATCGAAGTTGAAGCAATTGTCGGAAGCTGGGAGTCTGAAGGACAGGAAAACGTAGCCCTTGGGCTTCAAATGATTGCCAAAACGTCAAGAATAGATGCTACTTTTGAAGACGATAATTCATATAACGTAGTATCCACAGATAGCTCAGGTTCAGCTGTTACCTTTACTGGTACCTACGAACTTGGAGAAGAAACTGCATCCGGAATCCGAACCATCACACTTCAGCAGAGTCAACCAACCTCATTGGTATCAGAGGGTATTTTTCAAATTGAGGGAAGTACGATGACTTATGAAGTTATTCAGACAGATCCAAATATTGGAGCTGAAGCACCCACTGTTGAAGGTGGTTTCGGAAGTACCATCGTAAATGGTCAGGCCACAGGAGTATTTTGGGTTCAAACTTACACTAAGCAATAAGATAATTGCACGGATCAGAAAAACAGATCCGTGCTTTTTTTATTCATATAGATGACGAATCAGCTTGTCTATTTATGCATACCAATTAGGTCGAAACTCCACATAGCCATGAAACAATTAATAATAACACTTATTCTGATGCTTTTAGCAGGGCATATTTCTTTTGCCCAAGATATTGCAGGTAATGATAACGGTGACATAAAAGTCACGGAAGAAATTCTTGAAAAAGAAAAAAGACTGAGTGACCCAGTTCCCGGTGAACTACAGTTTATTGGATACTCATTTTTCAAAACAACTACATCTAACGTTACACCTACAAATGATGTTTTACAGGGACAAGTAATTGGCCGAATGTTTGGAAGAAATTCAACTGAAACGGTTGATAGAACGGCAATTTATACAGAACAAAGGTTTGTGCCACTCTTTGTGTATCAGCCAAAGATATTAGACGGTTTTGCCACGTTCAGAGGCTTGTTTAAAATTGATTTTACATGGGGTGATCAATCCTATGGTGTGGGTAACAACCGAGGAGGAGGCTTGAGTGGTGGACAAGTTAATTTACAGACACTAATGGCTAATGTAGACCTGAGGCCTAAAGATAGCTGGTGGAATCTGGTTCTTGGTATGCAAAGAATTTTTGATAGCCCTTATGATCCAAACGTAAATTCTTTGGACCTTTTTCAACAAACAGGATATAAGCTTTCATTCTGGGGAACTCAGGCAGTTGGTGCTAGCTGGTTTGCAAGACCACATCAGGCTATTAAAGCCAGACTTGGGTTCTTTCAACTTTGGGAAAATCAGGTTAGCCGTGATCAGGATGTATATATCACCATGGCGGATATTATGACTCGACCAACTCCTAAAATGGAATTGGGTTTCAATGCCTGGTATTTGCGTGATACCGCAAAAGGAGCTGGTGGTATCTCAATACTAGGACAGGGGCTGACAAGTGCACTGGCTGATTACAATGGCGCCACTCGAATTAGATTTGATGGAAATAATCAGAGATATAAAGCAGATATATTTTGGCTCGGAACCAACTTAAACTGGAATCGAAACTTTGTGCAAGGCCCTCTTCAGTTTGATGCATATCTTCTCAGTAATCTGGGAACCATTGTACCTGAAGATAACAACCTTGAGGATGTAAGCGTGTTTGGTGCCACAGCAAATGCTTCAGTTTCTTATCGTTATGGGATGACGAATCAGGATAAATTTTGGATCGAGCTTGTAAGTTCGACGGGTGATGGAAATGGAATTGAAGATGGTACTCTTAACAGTGTGTTGACAGGAAATATTTGGGGTTCACCGGTAGGTATATACAGTGCCCATCGTTCTTTTCTTCTTTTCCCCGATCCACAGGTTGTGAGTCGATACTATTCCATGGTTCATGATATGTCTAACATGGGTTTGGGAGTGACAGGGGGTTCAGTTAACCTAATGAGAGACTTCATCCCACATAAATTCAGTGGAAAGATTGGTGGAGCTATTGCCTATAGTAATTTCAGTTTGGATGGAGGTGGTAATCATGTTGGTACTGAAGTTAATACTGAATTCAAATACAATCTTAAGGTGTATTTGACTCTCGGCTTAAGCGCAGCTTACGCTACTACAGGTGACTTTTATGATGCACCGCAGTCAACCGATCAAGGATTTCATCCAAGGGATCCCTGGGTTGCATTTTTATCACTAAGCTGGCTAATGTTTTAATGAAGGAGATTATCATGAAAAAAGTAAATAAGATCAGTTCAGTTGTAATATTGGCTGCGCTATTCATTGGGGGATGCTCAGGAATAAAATATGCCGACAAAGCTCCACTCCCATTTGATCAAATTGATTATGGATATGAGGTAGAGTACCTGGAAGATGATCCTTCTATAGCGTATATAGATGAGGGAAGTGGCGATAAAACGATATTGTTGGTTCACGGCCTTGCAAGTAATGCGGGTTTTTGGCGTTATAATATTGAAGCACTTTCTAAAGACAATAGAGTAATTGCCATTGATTTACCAGGGTATGGTAAATCAGACAAGGGCGATTATGATTATGGAATGGCTTTCTACGCAGACCAAATTGCCACGTTCATAGATCGTATGTCGTTAGAGAATGTAATCTATGTTGGACATTCAATGGGAGGTCAAATTGGAATTACACTTTCCATCAATCACCCAGACGTTATAGACGAGTTGGTATTGGCAGCACCGGCAGGCATCGAAAAATTTGATAAAGGAGAAGGAGAATGGCTAGCTAATGTGCTAACAATGGAAGGTACTGTGAAAGCAACTGAACCACAGGTTCGTACCAATCTTTCCATAAACTTCTATAAATGGGATTCAGAATATGAATGGATGGTTGAGGAAAGAGTTAGAATGGCGAAAACAGAGGAGATGAAAGAGTTTGCCTACACTGTCATCCAGTCAATTCAGGCTATGATTGATGAACCAACTTCAGATATGCTAAAACTTGTCTCACATAAGACCTCTATAATCTATGGTAAATATGATGGACTTATCCCTAACAGATATCTGAACCCGGGTTTTCCAAAAGATGTATTTGTCAAAGGGAATCAATTGATACCCAATAGTTCACTTACAGAAATCGATGATGCTGGCCACATGCTTATGATAGAAAAGCCGGAATTGTTTAATCAAGCTATTATATCTGCAATCAGATAAAAAAATGAGAAATAAGCAGGATATAAAATTTCATATCCTTGTTTCAGTACACATATCTATACAATAATAGGGGTTACAGTGAAACTATAGAATCGATTCATTGTAGCCCATATTTTAAATGATAGACATTTGATTGTCGTTCATTAAATTGAGGTAATTGAAAGCAATTCATTTATATGTTTGAGTGGCTAATTACAGATTACTTGCCGCTTATTTCGATGTTTCTTTGATGATCATTTCTATCAAAATTTGAGCAACTTTCATTAAATCTTTACAAAGATCATTCGGTCTGTCCTCATATTTGTAACACCCGCCATATTTTTTTTATTTTAAATTCAACGATTGAAAATTCTTTTAGTTTTAAGCCGTAATTAACTAAGTCCTATCTTTAAATCATATATACAGGTCATATTTTCTTAACGTTTTAATTAAGACTTGTTGACATTGAATTTATTGCTTTCAGAACCATAAAAGCCCTTTTTAGAGGTAGAAAAGCGGTTCCATAGTGTGTGTATATACATTGTAAATATTGATATTCTATGGTTCAGATAGTAATGTCACTTGTGTTGAGATGATCACAGGGACGCAAGCCTCATCTCGCGTACAAATGAATGAACATGACTAAATAAATCAGATATGAAAAAGCCCGTATTTCTACTCATTATGTTATTGGGTATTTCCACAGCA
>Ga0102943_1002332_pt1 | contig 11212 bp, 8 predicted proteins | sample SalPonC_black_MG_FD_78174 | JGI IMG/M metagenome (GOLD analysis project Ga0102943, IMG submission 78174) | Salt pond soil microbial communities from South San Francisco under conditions of wetland restoration - Salt Pond MetaG... | ecosystem: Environmental > Aquatic > Marine > Intertidal zone >...
AGAAACTCATGATGAAATGATAAAAAAAATATCATCTGAAATGGAATATTTATTAAAAAATGAAAAGCCTTTTACCTTAAAAGGTGAAGGAATTGGATTGTTTAAAAATTTGAATAACCCTCGTGTTTTATGGTTAGGGATTGAAGAGTCAGAATATTTGCAGCATGTTAAAAAGGAAATTGACCAAATGATGGGAAATTTTGGGTTTGCTATTGAAGACAGAAAATTTAAACCTCATCTTACCTTGGGAAGAATGAAGCAAATAAATAATAAAGCCAAACTGAAAAATGTTTTAGAGCATTATAAGGAGGTTAAGTTTCAGGATTTTTTTATTGATAACGTCATTTATTATGAAAGCCGGTTAACGTCATCGGGCCCGATTTATAAAGTGATTAAACAAATTGCATTAACTTAATACGGAATTATATGTTTCCTCCACGAATGATAGTTAAAATTGTATAAATTATAATCTTAAAATCAACATATAAAGACATATTTTCGATATAAAGAATATCGTATTTTAATCGTTTTACCATTTGCTCTACATTTTCGGCATATCCATACTTCACTTGTCCCCAGGAAGTAATACCAGGTTTGACTTTCTGAAGGTGAAGGTAGTGGGGTGCTAATTTAACAATTTGATCAATATAGTATTTTCGTTCGGGTCTGGGCCCCACAATAGACATATCGCCTTTTAAAACATTCCAGAAGTTTGGCAGTTCGTCTAACTTTGTTTTTCGTAAAAATTTTCCAAAAGAAGTTATACGGGTATCATTTTTAGAAGATAATTCAGGGCCGCTTTTTTCTGCATTAACATGCATAGAGCGAAATTTGTATAGAGTAAAAGGTTCTCCAAATCGGCCGATACGTTCGTGGCTATATAATATTGGCCCTCTGGATGTGGCTTTTATACCTATAGCCAAAAATAAAATTAGTGGTGCGAATAAAATTAACACTAATATGGAAAAAATAATATCAACCGCTTGTTTAGCATGTTCCTGCCACGTAGGCATTAAACTGTGAGAGATCTGTATCAGCGGGGTGCCAAATATATGGGTCATTTTAACTTTTCCCATTAAGATATCATACATTCCGGGGATTGCTTTAATAACTACTTTCTTATGATCTAAGGAATTAATGATTTTTTCAATCTCTTTATGTTCTTTGGTTTCTAAAGCAATAATAACTTCTTCAATTTTGTATTTATCAATTATGTTTTCAGCTTGCTGTAAATCCCCCAGATTAGGTAAATATTTTTCGATAAGATATTTTTCTTTTTCTTCAAGCGTAACAAATCCGGTAAATTTGTTTCCAACCGATTGTTTTTGGTTTTCAATCTTCTTATAAATATTTACGGCTTTTTTATTGCCACCTATAATTAGGGTGTTAAATCCTATTTTTCGGGTGTGTATTTTATGATTGGTAATCGATGTAATGATTAGTCTTGGGAGGTAGGTAAGTGAAAAATGAATGGTTGTAAGTGTCAGAAATAATTTATAGTAATGCTTGTAGTTCACTATTTGATCATCGAGTAGAAAAAGGAAAAAAATAAGAACAGAACCTGTAATCGTGGTAGCAAAGGTTTGCCAAATTTCTTTTAACCTCGACTTTCGGTAAATATCTTTATAATATCCGCTAATATAGTATAAGAATAACCAAAATACAGGAATTGCAATAATGCCAACATAGTATCGATTGGTAAATTCAAGGGATAGATCGAACCCAAACAATTCGGATTCTAAAACCTTTTTTCGGTATATGTAAAATAAAGTCCAACTTAAGGCAGCTGAAAACAAATCGAAAGAAAGGTATTTAATTGTATGTAATCGTTTATTCATTTAATCTAAAAAGAATAGAGAATAACTATTTAAAAATAACGCAAATAAAATAATTTTGTTGTGATTTGCGAAATCAAGCGTATAGCTTTTTAGAAAAGATAGTTTTTTTAGCTATCGATAAGAAATATTTTTACAATAGTTGATTTTAAATTTTTTGGATAATTAATTGGGTGAATTTTATATCTTCAATTATCTCAGGAGATTCGGAAATATTATAATCCTTACTATTTTTAGTTGGTGAAATAAAGTTTTTTATTTCTTCCTGAAAAGGATCTGTTTGTATTAACTTTAGCTCTTTTCTTTCTGTGTGTCCTTTGATAAATGAATGTTTGTAAGCAAAGTGTTTATTAAAGTTAACTTCTAAGAAATCATTCAATTCATAAATCTCCATTTTCTTATCGCATTCCTGAGAAAGATGATTAAATTTTATTTTAGCAACTGACCCATTGTCAAGTTCTAAAAATATTAACAGAAAGCTTAAAATATTCTGCTCAATTTTGACAGGGGTTATATTAATCTTTTTAATTCCGGATTGGCTGCATACAGAAATAGCTCTGACAGCTTCAAATACCTCGTAAAAGTAGTCCTGTTTTCGTAGCACCTGGTTAAACAGGTAGTCCATTTCTATTATCTTACTTTCTGTAACTTCCTTTGTTATTAATTTAATTTCAGGGGTATATAAAATTGTTTCTTTGAGAGTTATCCTAACACCCGCTTCGAAAGCTAATTTATAAAGTTGCTTTATTTCGTCAATCGACAATTCTGAAATGTTTTCAATAAAAAGATGACAGGAGCTCTTTAGTGCCTGGATGGCAAACTCAATATTTGGTTTTAGAGAGTTGGCAAAATATATGGCGTCAACATCCATAAAAAGATTGCCTGCCGAGGAGTAAACATTGATGTTGTATTTCTTGGCAAAAATATGCATATCCTCAAAATGAGGGGAGAAAATGGCTGTTAGATTATCTTTTAATGTTTGTTGAATAATCTTAAAGCTTTTTTCTTCGTTAATAGAGTTAATTCCAAGTAAACCAATTTTCATGAGAATAGTTATTGTTTTTACAAACTTAATAGTTTTAAAAAAAGAGTAGTCAAATCAAAGAATCTATTTATCAACGTATTATTGTTAATAACCGGTTCTTTTTGTTTTTTAATGAATAATCTTGATTTGTTAAGTATTTTTAATCGTTGTTCTGATTGCGTTTTGGATTGGAAGGAGTTTTATTTTCTACTTTTGATTATTGCAATTTGTTCTGTTATATTTGTTATTTTTATTAATTATCAGAAATAGGGGAGTCAATGATTGATACATACAGACATAAAGGATTACGAAAGAAACTTGTAGAAACAGTAAAAGAAAAAGGCATAAAAGATCAACAGGTATTAGATGCCATAGGAAAGGTGCCCAGGCATTTGTTTATGGATAGCGGATTTGTTGAATTCGCTTACCGCGATCAGGCTTTTCCCATAGGTTCGGGTCAAACCATCTCTCAACCTTATACTGTTGCTTTTCAAACAGAACTTTTACAGGTGCAAAAACACGATAAGGTATTGGAAATTGGTACCGGCTCGGGTTATCAGTGTGCAATTCTACTTGAGTTAGGAGCTAAAGTATATACCATTGAACGACATCGTGATTTATACCTTAAAACAAGAGCTTTATTGAACAAAATAGGTTATAAACCGTATTTCTTTTATGGAGATGGCTATCTGGGCCAACCAAAGTTTGCTCCATTTGATAAGATATTGATTACAGCCGGGGCTCCTGAGATCCCTGAAACATTAAAAAAACAATTGAAAATAGGCGGGCGGATGATAGTCCCCGTTGGAGGATCCGGAGGTCAGGTTATGGTTGCCGTAGATCGCTTGGATGAAGATGAATTTAAAGAAACAAAACATGGGTACTTTGCTTTTGTGCCTATGGTTAAAGGAAAACAATAAGAATTATTGATATGATGAAAATTAAAACATTTGTGTTTAATCCTTTTCAGGAAAACACTTTTATCCTTTATGATGAAACCAATGAGTGTGTAATTATCGATGCCGGTAATCATGATTTAAATGAAAAAAATGAATTGTTTACTTTTATCGAAGAGCAGAAATTAACTCCCAAATATCTTATAAATACGCATTGTCATATCGATCATATCATGGGTAATTCAGATGTAGTGGAGAAATACAATATTCCGTCAATAGCCCATCAGGACGATCAGCCATTAATAGAAAGGGCAAATGATATGGCGTTGGCTTTTGGTTTCCAGGTTAAAGAACCCCCTAAACCCAATAAACTGGTGGTTGACGGAGAGAGTATAACCTTTGGCAGTTCTACGCTTGAGTTTCGTCATGTTCCGGGTCATTCGCCCGGGAGTATTGCCATTATTGCTAATGAAGAACGCTTTGTTGTTGTGGGTGATGTTTTGTTTAAGGGTAGTATTGGAAGAACCGATCTCCCGGGAGGTGATTATAACACCTTAATCAATAGTATAAAACAAAAACTTTTTACCCTGGATAATGACTTTACCGTATATCCAGGACATGGGGAGCCTACAACGATTCAGCACGAGAAATCAACCAATCCTTTTTTTACTAAATAGGAAATAAAATCATGAACAATAAAATTTTAAACTTGTTTTAAAACATATAGTCAAAAATCAACAACATGATTTTTTTAATGTTAATTCATGTTACTTATGCTTAAATTAGCCCGTGAATTTTAAAAAATGTTATTTTATAAATATTAAACAATTATAGAAAATGGCTCTAGATAATTTTGTTCAACGACATAATGGTCCCCGGGATCATGAAATTGAAACCATGGTAAAAAAAGTTGGTGTATCAAGCCTGGACACATTAATTGAGAAAGCAGTTCCTTCGTCAATTATGCTTGATAAACCCATGCAGCTTGGTAAAGGTATTAGCGAATACGAATATCTTAAAAAGCTTAAAAAAATTGCTGCAAAAAATAAACTGTACAAATCATTTATCGGATTAGGATATTATGATACCATTACCCCGTCGGTTATTCATCGAAATATATTGGAAAATCCGGGATGGTATACTTCCTACACTCCATACCAGGCTGAAATTTCGCAAGGACGATTAGAAGCTTTACTTAATTTTCAGACGGTAGTAATGGATTTAACAGGCATGGAATTAGCCAATGCCTCATTGCTTGACGAAGCTACGGCCGCCGCCGAGGCAATGATTATGCTGCATAATGCACGTCCTCGAAAACAAGCTAAAGCAGGAGCAGATACTTTTTTTGTAGATGAAAATATCTTTCCACAAACACTGGATGTATTGGAAACCCGTGCCCAACCTTTGGGTATTGAAATCCAAAAAGGAAAATTTAACCAAACAAAACTTGATGATAAGGTTTTTGGTGCAATGGTTCAATATCCTGCAGCCGATGGTAAAATAAAAGATTATAAAGATTTTGTGACTAAAGCTCATGAGAATGAAACTGCCGTTGCAGTTATTGCTGATATTATGAGTCTTGCAATTTTAACACCTCCCGGAGAATGGGGTGCCGATGTTGTGGTTGGTTCTACTCAGCGCTTTGGCATTCCAATGGGATATGGTGGTCCGCATGCCGGATATTTTGCAACACGGGAAAAGTATAAACGAAATATTCCAGGCCGTATTATAGGGGTTTCAAAAGATGCTCAAAATAAACCGGCCTTACGTATGGCGCTGCAAACACGCGAACAACACATAAAACGCGAAAGAGCTACATCAAATATTTGTACTGCTCAAGCACTGTTGGCAACCATGGCAGGAATGTATGCCGTTTATCATGGAAAAGAAGGGCTTATAAGAATTGCAAATCATATTCATTATGCTGCTGTTACCCTTAATGAAAAATTGATTGAGTTAGGATTTGAACAGGAGAACAAAAACTTTTTCGATACATTAACAATCAACCTCGGTGATGTTAAGGCTGAACAAATAAGAAAATTAGCACTGGCTAAGGAAATTAATCTAAATTATATTGACGAAAATACCATTGGCATTAGTACCGACGAAACAACATTAATTCAGGATATTAATAATATTGTTGATATTTTTGCTGAAGCTGGTGGTAAAAAGGTTGATGCTGTTTGTCATATAACAGAAAAAACAGCCTTTGACAATAAATTTAAGCGCACCAGCGATTTCTTAACGCTCGACTGTTTCAAACACTACCGCAGCGAAACAGAGATGATGCGTTATATTAAGAAGCTTGAGCGGCGCGATTTTTCATTAACACATTCGATGATTTCGCTTGGTTCATGCACCATGAAGTTAAATGCTGCAACTGAACTGTTTGCTTTAAGCTGGCCCGAATTTGGCGGATTACATCCGTTTGTTCCTGTCGACCAGGCCGAAGGTTATCATCAATTATTTACCGAACTGGAAGAAGACCTGAAAGTAATTACCGGTTTTGATGCTATATCATTCCAGCCAAACTCTGGTGCATCAGGAGAATATACCGGGTTAATGGTCATTCGTCAATATCATATTGAAAACGGTGAAGGACACCGAAATGTTACCCTTATTCCTTCGTCGGCACATGGAACTAATCCTGCAAGTGCAGTAATGGCCGGAATGAAGGTTGTTGTGGTTGAATGTGATAAGAACGGGAATATTGATATTGAAGATTTAAAAAAGAAAGCCGAAGAACATAAAGATAATCTTGCTGCATGGATGGTTACTTATCCATCTACTCACGGTGTTTTTGAAAGCAAGATTAAAGAAATGAATAAGATAATTCACGATAATGGTGGTTTGGTTTATATGGATGGTGCAAATATGAATGCCCAGTTAGGATTAACCAATCCGGCTATTCAGGGAGCTGATGTTTGTCACCTGAACTTACATAAAACATTTGCTATTCCCCATGGTGGTGGTGGCCCCGGAGTTGGCCCAATTGGTGTTAACAAAAAGTTGAAACCTTATCTTCCTTCGCATCCGGTGGTTAAAACCGGTGGAGAAAAAGCCATTCATGCTATTGCAGCTTCTCCATGGGGTAGTGCAAGTATTTTAACCATCTCTCATGCCTTTATTAAAATGATGGGAGGCGATGGATTAACCATGGCCGGTAAAATTGCTATCTTAAATGCAAACTATATTGCTAAATCGTTAAATGGATACTATGACATCCTTTATACCGGAGAAACTGGCTTTGTAGCTCACGAAATGATTGTTGAATGCCGTAACTTTAAGCCAATGGCCAATATCACCGAAGCGGATATTGCCAAGCGTTTAATGGATTATGGTTTCCATGCACCAACACTCTCGTTCCCGGTACATGGTACACTTATGGTTGAACCAACCGAAAGTGAATCAATGCAGGAGTTAGACCGGTTTATTGAAGCTATGATTGCTATCCATAACGAAATTATGGAAGTAAAAGACGGCAAAACAGATGCTGAAAATAATGTGTTGAGAAATGCTCCGCATACTCAGGATGTAGCGGTTGCTGACAAATGGGAGAGGCCATATGCCAGAGAAAAAGCAGCTTTTCCACTGGAATGGGTACGTGAAAATAAATTGTGGCCAAGTGTTAGCCGTATTGATGACGGATTTGGTGACAGAAATCTAATGTGCTCATGTGCACCCATTGAAGAATATAAAGAAGGTGAATTTAATTTCGAACAATTAAAGTAGAATAATAATTGTTCATTAAATTAATTATCCCGGAATCTGTTATCAGGTTCCGGGTTTTTTTGATGTAAATTCAATCAATTCTATAGGTGCATCGTCGTGTTCAATCATTGCCACACGAACGCCCTCTGAGGGAGCATTGGTTTGATTAAGAATTCGGAAATCGGCACGCGAAAGCGCCTCTTCCAAATTATCTACTTCAAACGCAATGTGAGGAACCGTTTTAATGAGTTTGTCGAATGGGCTGTCATCATCAAACCGCATCCATTCTATCCCGAACGGACTGGAGTCAAATCCGCCAACAGAGAATTTTAGATGGGGAATATATCTTTCATTTTGAATTTTTTCTTTGGTTGGAATACCAATATGGTGGTAACGCCAACCCCATTCTTCAATAGCCAGTGGTTGTTCATGATCTTTTCTTTTTTTCTCCATAAAGATTAAATTTTATTAATTTCATTAAAAAATTGTTGTATTTTTTTTGATCAAGTTTTCCATGGGTTCTTACCCCGCTGCAAATATCAACACCATAAGGCTGCACATAATCTATTGCTTTTCGAACATTTTCAGGATTTAAACCTCCGGCAAGAAATACCGGCTTATTTGATTTTTTTACAATTTCTTTGCTAATATCCCAGTTGTGAGTTCGTCCGGTACCTCCAAGTTCCTTAATTGTTAAATTGGGGTTTCCACTATCGAGTAAAATCGCATCAACAAACTCGGAAATTTTTAATGCTTCATCAATTGACTGATGATTGATAACATGAATTACCTGAACCAGTTTCGTTTTCGGAATTTGTTTCCTTAATTGTTGGTAAGTTTCTGTCCTAACAGAATCAACTAACTGTAGAGAATTGGTGTTTGTTCTTTTGTGATGGTTTATGATGTTTTCTGCATTGGTTTCACTGGTTAGTAAAAAAGTATCGATTTGTGGGGGAATATTTTTTGCAATTGAGAATATTTTTTCATCAGAAATTATGCCAGGGCCACTGGGCATATGTCCAACTAGCCCAATAGCAGAAGCACCCGATTTAATTGCTAACTGTGCTTCATCAATGTTAGCAATGCAGCAAATTTTAATCTTTGGTGACATTCAGATTTATTTTAGTATAGAGCAAAATTAAATTTTTAGTTAAATAAAATCCTCTTCTTCGTATAATAGTTTATCATCGATTGAAGTTATAAAAATTGTGCCATTAATTATAAAATGTTTATTTATAGTGTTAAACAAAATTTACGTCATGCTGGTTATGTTCAGTTATGAACATTTATTGTTCTTTCACGGACATTAATAGTAATGTTTTTTGAAATATTTTTAATTTAGATTGCATGCTAGCTGAATAAATTTCTTATACACAACATTTGTGGAATCGTAAATTGTTATTCAAGTTTTTTATGATTATAACAAATACATAGTGAGTTTATTAAACAAATAAGAAAGTAGTTTTATCAAGTTTCTTATACGTTTTTTCTAGTCAGAAACATTTCTAACCACCCGGAAGCCAATAACAGCATAGCTCATTACAGGATTGAATCCAAACCGGTTGGATGTCCTGCAATTATTTATTGTTCTTGTCCACTGTCCTCCTCTTATTACACGTAAGTTTCCAGGTTTTGGTCCGGTTGGGTTATCATCATTTGATCTGGAATAATAATTCTCATCATACCAGTCCCAGCACCATTCAAATACATTCCCTGACATATCATAAATGCCTGTTTTGTTGGGCTTTTTTGTTCCTGCAGGATGAGGGCGGCAATTATTTTTTTGGAGTTTTTCTTCTGAAAATTCTCCTTTCAAGTAATTTTCACCGGAGTTTTTCCATATCCATGAAAAGTCTTCTACTTTAGAGATTTTATCTGTTCCGCTCCATTTTTGATCATCCCTTCCACAACTCCTGGCTGCATATTCCCACTCCGCCTCAGTTGGAAGCCGGTAACCATTTGCTTCTTTATCATAGATCACTTCACTTCCTTTCAAATCATAACAGGGTTCTAACCCTTCTAATTTGCTTATTTTATTACAAAACAGGATAGCATCATACCAGGAGACATTATCAACAGGTAGATTAGCTCCCCGAAAGCAGGATGGATTATAAAGCATTACATTCTCATATTGCTGTTGAGTAACTTCATGTTTGCTTATATAAAAATCATTAAGCATAATTTCATGGGCAGGCTTCTCGTCTTTTTCACCAATACCCCAAACATCACCCATCCTAAATTTTCCACCTTTAACATATACCATTTTATTTTCGAAAAACTTTTTTTGTCCTGGCAATACTTTTCTTAGAAGCCTCAAATAATTTCCACCCAAAATTTTCATTACATTATCTTCTGAATATCCCCTTTTTAAGAGGTGATAAGTAATTAGCGGAAAGCCGGAAGCATCCTCAAGACCCACAGGACTTCGTAAACCAGCTCCATTGAAATCGGAGCCAACTCCAACATGATTTACGCCCATTATTTTTACCGCATGATCAATATGATCAATTAATCGTTCAACATCGCACCTGCCCTCACTTTTACCAGACAAATTACCTGAATTAAATGTAATCATCACGGCACCGCCTTTTTGAGCGATTTGTTTTAATATATGATCCGGAATATTTCGATCAACGTTATGCATGGCTCTAACGGATGAGTGAGAAGCAATCACCGGCATGGTAGAATACTGAACCACTAACTCCTGCATCTGATCATCCAGGTGGGAAATATCAATTAGCATACCCAGTTCGTTCATCCGCAGAATCGTTTTTTTGCCGAGTAGATTGATACTTCGTTCCCACGGACTACCTTCATTTGTATAACTCAATCGCTCATACTCATTATCCATCAGAGTCATTGCTCGTATACCGATCTTATACAGACTGTCAATAGTTGATGGCTTGCCATCTAAAGCACCATAGAAATATTCGACTCCTGGAATTATTAAAAGGGCCTTATTTGAAATAGCTTCTTCTATACTCCCAATATCCGATATTAAATGATAATCTTCCAGATGGCTTTTTACTCTTTTATGAAAAGTTTTTATATCAGCTTTTACCCGTTCAAAAAGAGTTTGATCTTTTAAAGGATAATAAGCAAAAAAAAGTCCTACTCCATCAATTTTCCCTTTTTCTAGCATCTTTATATCCAATTGACGGGCATTCGGATAATAATTTGCCTTATCTTCATCACTAAAAACAAGTTGGTGTGCATGGGCATCTACAACCAATGCCTTGTGATGAATTCTTATAGCTTTTTTCCACAGTTCAGAATCAATTTTTTTAGCGTCCTTATGAGCTGTAAGCTCGTTAAAAACCCCTGTAAATAAGAAACAAAGTCCTATTAAATAGATACATTTCATAGTAAGTAACTTTATTATTTAAGTTTAATACCTATAAAATATTTTACTTACTATTCGCCAGCCATCTTTAAACTTGTATAGACTGAGGTAGTCTGTAAAAATTTGCTCATTGTCTCTGAACAACCTGATTTTGGTTACACAAGCATTACCAGTTATATCTACAAAATCAAATTCACATGTAACAGACGATTTTGAATCTTCCGGATTCTTTTTCTTATATTGTCTCACGCGTTCTTTCCAGGTGTAAATATGGTTTTCCCAAACCGTGTAACCATCTTTTCCAATACCAATCAACTCAAAAGATGGATGAAAGCCTTTTTCTATGTCTTCCAGTGAACCTTTATTCTGAATCCCGTTAACATATGCATCCAGAATAACCTGC
>Ga0102943_1002334_pt1 | contig 11211 bp, 6 predicted proteins | sample SalPonC_black_MG_FD_78174 | JGI IMG/M metagenome (GOLD analysis project Ga0102943, IMG submission 78174) | Salt pond soil microbial communities from South San Francisco under conditions of wetland restoration - Salt Pond MetaG... | ecosystem: Environmental > Aquatic > Marine > Intertidal zone >...
AATCGGAAAAGGCACGTGAAGAATTCCCGGTGAATTCAGATTACTCGGGGTTTGTGCTGGACAAGACCGTCAACCTTGGAGACTACGTAAAGGAGGGAGAGACTCTCTACAAAATTGCCGATCTGTCTCAAGTGTGGGCCATGCTTGATGTTTACGAAAGTGACTTGGCGTGGATTGAAGAAGGCGACTCGGTGACTTTTACGGTAGCCTCCCTTCCGGGGAAAACCTACTCCGGGAAAATTGACTTTATCGATCCCTTGATCAATCCACAGTCGCGGGTAGCAAAGGCCAGAGTAGTGGTGAATAACCCAAATAGGAAACTCAAGCCGGAAATGTTTGCTTCAGCCACCGTTGAGGCAAAAATAAAAGAAGGCAGCAATCAGATGGTCATCCCGAAGTCGGCGGTGATGTGGACGGGAAAACGATCGGTGGTCTACGTAAAAAGCATTTCCGATTCGGGCCTTGACTTTAAAATGCGAGAAGTGGTCTTGGGACCGTCGCTGGAAGATTCATACATCGTGGAAAGCGGACTGGAGTCCGGGGAAGAAATAGCGGTCAGCGGCACATTTAGCATCGATGCAGCGGCGCAACTGGCGGGAAAACCGAGCATGATGGCGCCCGAGGGAGGCGCAACAATGACGGGACACAATCACGGAGGCAGTCCTGCGAATGAACGATCCGGAAAACCGGGACAGTCCAATTCCGAAGTCAACAAAATGGAAAAAACGATGGAGGTGCCGTCTGCTTTTACCGATCAAGTCAAGGCTATTTTTAACGAATATATTCTGCTCAAAGACCACTTGGTAGAAAGCGACGCGGCAGCTTCCGCCGAAGCGGCCACTCAGTTGAAAGACGTTTTGGAAAAGGTGGATATGAGTTTGATCGAAGGCGAAGCACACCGCACTTGGATGACGGATCTGCGCATTTTAGAGGAAAAAACCGCTTCCATAGCGGCCGAAGAAAACTTGGAAAATCAAAGGAAACTTTTCCCACTCTTGAGTGACCAGCTCTACCATACCCTCATGAAATTTCAAGTGGATGTAACTGCCTTTCGGCAATATTGCCCTATGGCCATGGACAACGAAGGAGCCTACTGGCTGAGCACTTCCAAGGAAATTCGAAATCCCTACTTCGGGGATCAAATGCTAACCTGCGGATCGGTAAAAGAGGAACTCTAGCCGAAGTAGCTGAAGACTATTTTTTCCGCCAACAGCGGAAGCAAGAATCAAATCAATCATAAATCAAAAAACCACAAAACAATGAAATCTCAACTTATCAAAATCACCAAATTCACTGCATTCATAGGAATTATCTTTCTGGGAGCCTGCTCCGGCGAAGGTCCGCAAAACGCAGAAGACGCCACACCCGAGAAGATGGAGACCGAAAGTGAAATCAATGACGAGACTGCCGATTTATCCTTTGAGAATGACATGACGGGAAAAGCATTCCGGCACTATGTACAAATTGAGGAATCGTTGTTCGATTCTGACTTCGATGCGGCGAAAGAGGCTGCGAATAACTTGTCAGAAACGCTTACTGCCGAATCTGAAACACTCAAAACCATGGCTTCCGATATGGCCGATTCTGAGAACATTGAAGACTTGCGAAAACATTTCTTCTCGTTCAGCAAGGAAGCAGAGGCATTCTTTTCCGAAGCGCTTGTTGAAGGAACGATCTACAAGCAATTTTGCCCGATGGCATTTGACAACGAAGGCGCTTTTTGGATAGCCGACGTGAAAGAAATTAACAATCCCTACTTCGGTGAGCGCATGCCACATTGCGGGAAGACGGTTGAAATAATTAACAAATAACCAAACCCATGGAAAGCTTTTTAAACCAATGGGGAGAAGCCGCTTACACCACAGCCGGATTTTTCTGGATGGCGCTTTGGGCTTTTGTTCTGGGCTACTTGATCAGCTCAATGATTCAAATCTTCGTTACCGAAAAACGGATGCAAAAAACCATGGGCGATGCCGGTGGAAAGAGCATGCTCTTGGGAACCTTCTTCGGCTTTGTGAGCAGCTCTTGCAGCTTTTCGGCTTTGGCCACTTCCAAATCGCTCTTTAAAAAAGGCGCCAGCTTCAGTTCAGCCATCGCTTTCCTCTTGTCCTCTACCAATCTGGTGATCGAGTTGGGTATCATCATTTCGATTTTCCTCGGTTGGCAATTTGTGGTGGGCGAGTATATCGGCGGACTTCTGTTGATTCTCTTCAGCTACATTTTGATTCGTGTCATCAACCCGAAAAAATTGATCAAAAAAGCCAGAGAGAATTTGGGTCAATCCAACGAAGACGATGATTCTGAAGATGAGCCCTTTTCTAAAAAGGTAAAATCGAAAGTAAGCTGGATCAAAGTGGGAAAGCAGTATGCCATGGAGTGGAAGATGGTGTGGAAAGACGTTACAGTGGGCTTTACCATCGCGGGTTTGGTCTCTGCTTTTGTGCCCGACTCTTTTTTCCAAACGCTCTTTATCAATACCGGTTCAGGACAAACATCCTTCAGTTTTCTCACTTTACTTGAGCACGTCATTGTAGGGCCGGTGGCCGCCTTTCTCACCTTTATAGGTTCAATGGGAAATATTCCACTGGCAGCATTACTCTATGGTAAGGGAGTGAGTTTTGCGGGTGTAATGGCCTTTATTTTCAGCGATCTCGTAGTATTTCCCGTTCTACGCATCAATGCAAAATATTACGGATGGAAGATGTCGCTGTTCATTTTGTTCTTGCTCTTCACTTCGCTGATCGGCGCTTCACTATTGCTTCATTATGGATTTGACTTGTTCGGTCTTTTGCCACAAGGATCTGAAAAGAGCATTACCGATCAGGAACACTTCAAAATTGACTACACTTTCTTTATGAATTTGGGCTTTCTGATTACCTCAGGAGTGCTTGTCTACTTCGGCTTCTTCCAAGATAAAGAAGTGACTTACCACAAAGAAATGGCTCCTAAGAGTCCAATTTTAGAAAGCGTCCTGAAGTGGCTGGCATTTGCCTGCTACCTCTGGCTGGCTGTAGGTCTGTTTCTCAAGTTTTTATGGTGATGATAACCTCAGTGAAAATGTATCACCCTGCTTTATCGCGGCAGTTCCTTCATTTTCTTCTTTTCCGAAAAAAAGAAACAGGAGTCGTTTTCCAGTTAATTTTATTTACAACACGAAAATGATCGGGCACAAAATGTCAACCATCAGCGGCACTGCCTTGCAAGGAAAGAGCTCTTAAGTATAACATAGGAATACTAACTTAATCCCAAGCCAACCCTATTTATAAATCGAGCACTCACATCATTTCGTATTTTGCGGCCGTTGAAAACATCTGCAGAACGACCTTTTCAAAAAAAATAGAGCACCTATCATCATTGAAAACCAATAAATTGTAAACCATGAAAAAATTTTTACTCCTATCAATTTCAATTCTTTTTGCCTACCATCACTCGTTTAGCCAATGCGCTGCAGGAGAAGTGGAAGTTGAGATTGTCGTAAACACTGATAATTATGGATACGAAGGCTACTGGCAGTTGCTGCCTTCCGGAAACGATTGCAATGAGGACCCCATTTTTGTCGGAGGTAATACCCTCGTAGGTTGCAACGGTGCAGGTGATCAGAACCAAGCACCGGGAGGATACGGGAATAATGTATCCATCACCGAAGGGCCTTGGTGCCTGAACGAAGGTGAGCAATACGACATCTTCTTTGCCGATGACTGGGGAGACGGAGGTTTTACGTTCGACGTGATCGTCAATGGGTTTTTGACCGAAACCTTAATGGGAATGGGCCTCGGCGGCACCTATACCTTCACGGCTTCAGAACCTGCCGACTATGACTTATCCGTATTCGGGTCGAATTTATATTCTTACGTAGAAATCGGCTCTTTTACGATTGATGCTGACATTTTCAATTACGGGACTGAAGATATCACCTCTTACACTTTTAATTACAGCGTTGATGGCGGCCCTGCTGTCACCATGGCAGTGACCGACACAGAGATCCCTAATTACGAATCGGTTTCCATTGAGCACGAAACGGAGTGGACCATTTCCGATTTTGGGACCTACGAGTTGGCTATTTGGGTGAGTGACCTAAACGGCAATGAGGACGAGGTTCCCGAAAATGACACCCTTTTTGTAACCGTAGAAGCAGGAGATGGAATCCCCAATATTATAGATGACTACGTAAACTCACTAACGGAGATTACAGAAATCGCCGGCTCCGGCGAACAAATCAATAATCCAACTGATTTGGACTTTCACCCCGTTTTGAGCAAGAATGAATTGTGGGTGATTAATAAAGATACCGAAGCGACAGGCGGGAGTACCGTGACCATTTATAACGCCGGCGAATCGGATCAAACTGAACTTTGGAAACGGGACGGAAATGCTTGGCATTTTATGTCACTACCTACGGGAATCGCTTTTAGTGAAAACACCAATTTCGCGAACTCACCCGGTGTATACGATGCCAACCACAATGGTGGTGATGCTTTTACGGGACCCGCTCTGTGGTCGAGCGATATGGACATTTACGCAGAACCTTCGGGCGGAAATGGAAGCCACCTCGATATGACGCATGCCTCACCTTATTGCCAAGGAATAGCGTATGAAACCGGAAATGCCTTTTGGGTATTTGATGGTTACAGCAACGACATCGTGCGAAACGACTTTGTGGATGATCACGGCCCCGGAAATGACTTTCACGCAGATGCACGCATCTTGCGATATGCCGATGACGAAGTGTTAAAAGATAGCGATGACCTAATCGTTAGTCACTTAGTTCTCGACGATGAGAAGCAATGGCTCTATGTGGTGGATCACGGAAACAACCGTGTGATACGAATCGACATTAACACGGGAGACATTGGAGGAACACCGGATTACCCCGACTATGAGGGATACATGCAGTATGAAATGGTGACAAATTACGTACAAGAAACCGTCGTTTCGGATTTGATTGAGCCTGCGGGAATTGACGTGATCGAAGACCGCATGATCGTTTCCGAGCACAGTTCCGGTGACATCATCATTTACGACATCAGCGTGATGCCCGCCTTGGAACTGGACCGCATAGAAACAGGTTTTTCCAGTTTACAAGGAATAAAAATCGGCCCCGACGGAAAAATTTGGGGAGTGGATTACAATACGGAAAATGTCTTCAGAGTCGATCCGGCAGCTCTTTCAGCTGACAATGAGGAACGCGAAGAGCCGAGAGTATTTCCAAATCCAACCAAGGATTTGCTGTACTTCCGAACCCATGAAAAGAATTCCACGATTCATGTCATTGATATGGGAGGAAACTTAGTAGACTCTTACCAAGTCAACAATACCAGCGGAGAAATTGACTTATCGGGATTATCAAATGGAGTTTACACCCTCCGCATTCAAGGGGAGAACAGCACTTACACGAAAAAAGTGGTGAAACTCTAAAGTCAAGATTTAAGAAGTATGCTTCTCATGCCTGCGTTCGAGGTTTGAAAAGCGATAATAAATTCAACAGGCCTCGATCATTCGGGGCCTGCTTTTTTTTGGCCCAATCGACTCTCCCTTTTGCAGCTGATTCCACCCTCGAAAAACCAAAACGCAAACCAACCAAAAATCAAAATACCGTGAAAAAGGTATTGTCCAAACTATGCACTGCTTCTACTTTTGCCCCGTTATTAAGATTCAGTTTAAATAAAAATAAGCAATGATTAAGCGACTTTTACCTATTGTACTTTTTTGCGGATTGGCATTCACATCTTGCGACGACGACGATGATGATGACAACAACAATCCAACACCTCAGTTGACGGTTCCTTCGGAGTACCTAGCACCTGACTATGACGCCAATACATCTACGGAAGCTGTCGTAATAGAAGAGCTTTCTGCATTCGCCACGGCTGCAGGAAATGCGGAGGCCAATGCTCAAACCGGAATGACTATCGATCCGATTGATTATCCCGCTACTCTCTCATCCGTTACATTTCCCAATTATCGAATTTTGGTTGAAGTATGGAAAGAAGAGCTTGTTGCTGCTGCCAACTCTCCTACAGAATTCGTGATTCCGGATATGACCGGTCCTGACCCATCGGAAGAAGGTGGATTACTCGGAAGCCGACTTTTGGATGAATACGGATTGGAACTGGAGCAAATGCTCGAGAAAGGTTCTTTTGGAGCAGCTTGTTACAACCATGCCACTGCCGTGATTGATGCCGGCGACCTGACTGCCGGGGATATCGATAGGCTTGTAGAAATTCACGGGACTGACCCAAACTTCAATCCTGAAACTGCTGAAGCCGCTGCGAAGTATTCCAAACGACGTTCGAACCAAGTAACCAACACAGGCTACTTCTACGACATTCGTGATAATCTGATCACGGCAAAAGCCGCCATCGAAGGAGGAAGCGCATACAATGCCGTGCGTGACGAAGCTCTTGAGGCATACCTTCTCAACTGGGAAAGATCAAACTTTGCCACGGTGATCTACTACTGCAATGCAGCAAAAATCGGAATCCAAGAAGCTTTGGTAATTACAGACGAAGAAGAAAGAAGAAGCGAATTGGGATCTGCACTGCACGCTTACGCGGAAGGAGTTGGTTTCGCACATGGATTCAGAGGACTCGAAAACAAGTTCATCACCGATGCAGAAATCGATCAAATACTAGCCAAGCTTTTGGCACCCGTTGACGAGGAACCCGAAACCTACCGTTTCTTGATTGAAGCTTCATTGCTTTCAAATTTTGACGAAATCATTGACGATATCCAAGCGATCTATGGTTTCAGTGATGAGGAAGTTCAAGGCTTCTTTGTAAACAATTAATCCTGTTGGACAGTAGTTTAATAATTACCACCAAAAGCTTTACGCATCAGTAAGGCTTTTGGTGGTTTTCATAAATGAGTTAAAACACAACTTTAAGATGGAGATGAAACTGAATTTCCTTAGGTCTTTCAAAATGGCGATGATCGCAGCAATTTGCGCATTGGCCCTTGTTTCTTGTGATGATGACGATAATGATGACAACATTCCCGGTTCTGATTTTAATCGAACTGCCATGCTGGAGAGCGTTGGGACCGACTTGATTGTTCCCAATTTTGAGTCCTTACAGGCAAGTGTCAATTCACTTTCTGAAGCTACGAACGATTTCATAGAAAACACCGACGAGCAAAATCTGGCTACCCTCCGCAGTGAATGGGTGAAAGCGGTCAGAGACCACCAACACTGTTCTGCTTTCGGATTCGGTCCGGGAGAATTGCTCTTAGGCCCTTACGCCACTGTTTTGGGCGTTTTCCCTGTTAATGCCAGTCAAGTTGAAGCGAACATCCTCAACCCTAATTTCGATCTTCCGAACAGTTTCAATCGCGATATCAGAGGTTTTTTCACCGTTGAATACCTCATTTACAGAAACGATTTAACCGATGCCGAGATCGTGGCAAGTTTTGACCAAAACCGAAAAGACTATTTGCTGCTGATCGTAAATGAGCTCAAAACTTCTTTTGATAGCATAGTAGCTGAATGGAATGGTGGCTATCTCCAAGAGTTCATCAGCAACGACGGCACTTCAGCGGGTAGTTCTATTTCGCTCTTCTACAATGCATTTGTGAAAGACTACGAAAACCTAAAAAACTTCAAAGTGGAACTTCCCGCCGGACTTACGGCAGGGCAACCCACTGCGGACGGAAGTCTGGTAGAAGCCTACTACAGTGGAATATCTGCAGAATTGATAAAGGAGCATTTTGAAAACTCAAAAGACATTTGGTTCGGTCGGTCGCCGAGCGGGATGGACATCATTGGATTTGAGGAATACTTGGAAAACGTAATGGGAGGCCCCGCATTGATCGAGACCACCAAGGCTGCCATTATCGATATTGACGAGGCTATCCTAAATTTGCCTGAAGGCCCCCTTTCGGAAAATGTAAACAGCCCCGAAGTAGAAGTACTGAGAGATGAACTTCAAGCCAATACGTCGAATTTTAAAAGCTCGATGAGTTCGCTGCTCGGGATAAGTATTACGTTCAATTCGGGAGACGGCGACTAATTCATTGGCTTGACCAAAAATAAAAACCCATATTCTAAGCTTTCCGCTTATCTGGAGCAATCGGTTTCGATTGCTCCTTTGGTTTCATTCCGTATGGCTTTCGGGCTAATCATGCTTTTCAGCACGGTTCGCTACGTCGCCATGGGTTGGGTCGACACGCAGCTGATCGACCCCGTACTTCATTTCAGCTATTACGGATTTGACTGGATAGAGCCCCTTCCGGGAAAAGGCATGTACGCGGTATTCGGAGCCATGGCCATAGCTTGCGTCGGGATTATGCTCGGCTGGTTTTACCGCTTCTTTACCATCCTGTTTTTTCTTTGCTTTACCTACGTCGAGCTCATTGACATTACCTACTACCTCAATCACTACTATTTCGTCAGCATCGTCTCATTCCTGATGATTTTGGTTCCCGCCAACCGCTACTTCTCCATGGACGCGAAACGCAATCCCGAGATAAAACGCAAAACAGCACAAAGGTGGACTATCCTCATTTTCAAGGTGCAAATAGCCATCGTTTACATTTATGCCGGTCTGGCAAAAATAAATACCGACTGGCTCTTTGAAGCTTTACCGCTCGCCATCTGGCTGCCCGCCAAAACGAGCATTCCCATTATCGGCGGTATTTTTAAATACACCTTCACCGCCTACCTGTTTAGCTGGATCGGAATGCTGTTTGACACCTTCATTATCCTAGGTCTCTTTTTTAGAAAAACGAGATGGTTGGCCTACATCGCCGTGGTTGTTTTTCACACTTTAACGGGCATTCTCTTCCAAATCGGCGTCTTTCCGATTGTGATGATTTTCGCGGTTACTATTTTCTTTTCCGATGCTTTGCACGAGCACATTATTGAGCGGTTGTCGCGTTTATTTGGAATCAAGAACTCCGATTCTTCAAACTTTGAAAAATTACCGAGGAGACACAAGGGTCAAAGGCTACTCCTCCCATTTCTTTTGCTGTTCTTTGCATTCCAACTTATTTTCCCGTGGCGGTATTTGGTCTATCCCGGAAATCTGTTTTGGACCGAAGAAGGCTACCGCTTTTCATGGCGGGTAATGCTGATGGAAAAAGCGGGTACGGCAACTTTTTATGTGAAGGATGGAGAAACCGGGCGAGAAGGTTCGGTGGTCAATCACCAATTTTTAAACGCACACCAAGAGAAGCAAATGGCGATGCAGCCTGACCTTATACTACAGTATGCACATTTGCTGAAAAGCCATTACGCCGAACAAGGAATGAAAGACCCCAAAGTGAGAGCCGAAGTTTGGGTCACGCTCAATGCACGACCCGCTCAGCTGCTGATCGACCCCAACGTGGATCTGACCACCAAAAAGGATGGATGGGCAAGCAAAGACTGGATACTACCGCATAAAGACGAGGAAGTAAAGTGATTGGATTCCGAATTTTACTCGTTGGTATTTTAATGTCTAATTTAATTTTCGGGCAAACCGCCGAGGTAAGGGGCACCCTCTTCGACGCCAAGTCGAAAAAAGCCATCGAAGAGGCCATGGTCTTCGTTCGGGTGCTTAACCTCCAAACGGCTGTAGACCGCAAAGGGCGATACTCGCTTAACCTGCCCCTTGGCGAACATACCTTGGAAGCCTTCAGTTTGGGAATGAAATCTCAGGCAATCGAAATCGATGTCAAAAATGATACGGTGGTCAACCTCTACTTGGAACCACTATCGACCGAATTGTCTGAAGTGGAGATTGAATCGGGAAGAGATCCCTCCTACGGAATAACACGGATGCGGTCCATTGACGGAATGGGAATCTACGAAGCCAAAAAAAACGAGGTGATCATTCTGGATGATTTCGCTGCCAACCGTGTGGCCAACACCGCCCGACAAATATTTGCCAAAGTGCCCGGTTTAAATATCTGGGAGAGTGATTTTGCGGGCCTGCAATTGGATATTGCCGCCAGAGGCTTAGGACCTAGCCGCACCGCCAACTTCAATACCCGCCAAAACGGCTACGACATGAGCGCCGATGCCTTGGGCTATCCCGAGAGTTATTACATGCCCGCCCTCCAGGCGGTTGATCGAATTGAAATCGTACGTGGAGCTGCCTCACTTCAATACGGAACTCAGTTCGGGGGTATGCTCAACTTCAAACTGAAAGATGCGCCCAAGAAGCCGTTTGAGCTAAAGGTGGATCAAGCCGTCGGATCTTTCGGGCTTTGGAATTCCTTTATCAGCGCTGGTGGAACCAAAGGAAAATTGGATTACTACGGCTATTACCAATACCGCCGCGGTGACGGATGGCGAGAAAGTTCGGGATTTGAAGCGCACACCAACTTCGCCCGGGTGGGCTACCAAGTGAATCAGCGCTTGAAAGTGGGCTTCGAATACACCTACATGGTGTATCAAGCACAGCAGCCGGGAGGCTTGACCGATGAGCAATTCTTCTCGGGGAACCTCGAGCAAGCCAATCGAGATCGAAATTGGTTTAAGGTCAATTGGAATTTGTTCGCTCAAACCATTGATTACCAATTTTCGAGCATGACCCAGCTGAACATCCGCACCTTCGGGCTGATCTCTTCCCGAAACGCTCTGGGCAATCTGGTTCAAATCGGAGTGCCCGATAATCCGAATGAGAACCGTACCTTAATTCGGGATGCGTTCCGAAATTTCGGATCAGAGGCCAGACTCCTTCATCGGTACAAGCTCGGCACCAAGCGTTCGGCGGTTGTGGTAGGTGCACGCTACTACAACGGCCTCACGGACAGAATGCAAGGAGACGCCAACAGCGCCGACACGCCTGATTTCGACTTTTTGAACCCGAATGACCCCGAGGAGTTTGACTACGAATTCCCCAGTCGGAACTACGCGTTCTTCGTAGAAAACCTCTTGCACATCACCTCAAAGCTCAGCGTAACCACGGGCGTGAGAGTGGAGCACATCAGAACCGACTCAGACGGTACGTGGAAATTGAACCGATTCGATTTTGCCGGGAACCTGATCTCCTCTCTCGAGAACAGCGACGAATCATCAACCTCTCGCACCTTTCCCCTATTCGGTATTGGCGTAAGCTACGACCTTAAAGAGAACTTGAATCTCTATGGAAATATCTCCCAGAATTTTCGCTCGATCACCTTCAGCGATTTGAGGGTAGTCAATCCGAATTTCCAATTGGACAGCCTGATCACCGATGAGAATGGATACAACGCCGACATCGGGATTCGCGGAAAAGTCGGGGATTGGCTGAG
>Ga0102943_1002338_pt1 | contig 11192 bp, 10 predicted proteins | sample SalPonC_black_MG_FD_78174 | JGI IMG/M metagenome (GOLD analysis project Ga0102943, IMG submission 78174) | Salt pond soil microbial communities from South San Francisco under conditions of wetland restoration - Salt Pond MetaG... | ecosystem: Environmental > Aquatic > Marine > Intertidal zone >...
ATCCTCACATATATGTCATCCTCGATATCTCGCGTCTTCATCCAACAAAACGAGTCCTAAGAATTCACTTAATCAAGCGAATTCCACTTTAGCATTTGCCAATTCATTTGCCAATTTTGCACCTTTTATTGGCAAATGCACCAGACAGCAGTAGACGCCACCGGACTACAGTGTAGGCATTAAAAAAGCCGCAAGCCCCTATTTAAAGGGATTTGCGGCTTTATTTCGGTGGTCGGGGCGGAGGGATTCGAACCCCCGACCCTCTGCTCCCAAAGCAGATGCGCTAGCCAGGCTGCGCTACGCCCCGTCACCAAAAGAAGCGCGAAGTGCATCAGAATACTTTGCCCTGTCAATTCGGATTTTTCTGGAATTTTGGTTCGCGATTCAAACGAGAGCGCTCAGCCTTCTCTGCCAGTCATGGCCGCGCCCGTGCCCAGTCCTTTTTCCAGTTATCGATCCGTTATTCGGCTCGGCTTGTGTTTTCTGTTTCCCCTTGCAGCCGAGGTTCAGGCGGCCACCCTGCAGCAGCAAGTAGATCGTGCCATAGCGGCGTTCACTGAAGGCGAATACCATAGCAGTTATTGGATTTTTGAAAGCATGGAGCTGGATTACGGGAGGGAGCCCGAATTCCTCGACCCGAATTTCCAAAAGACCGTCCTACCGGTGCGTGCTTACGCCGCGATGATGGCGGAACGCCCGACTGACGCGCTCGTGTATTTTCGTATGCTTCTGGAGGAGCATGCGCCGAGCCCCGGGATGCGCGCCTTCGCGCTCTACAACTCAGCGATCGCACTGTCCCAAGCCGATGCGCTGGCTCAATCGGCCGAGGTTTTTCGCAACTTCAGGGAAAGCTTTTCTGGAAGTAATGAAGCTCAGCTGGCACTGCTGCAGGAGGCGGATCTACTGGCGGAAATCGGAGAGTTGGCGACCGCCGGTCGGCTGCTCGACGATTTTTACAAATCCGACGCCCCCGAGAGCCTGCGGATGCAGGGGCGTCTCCGTGCGCTGCAGCTTGCCAGTGACAGCGGCAAGAGCGAACGCGTGAACAACTTGCTTTTTCAAACCGACTGGAAGGTCGAAAATATGCCCGATATCGCGGTGCTCAGCTTTGCCGCGGTGGAAGCGGGCGATCTTCTGCTCGAGAACCGTTTCCACAACGAGGCCATCCGCGCCTACCGGCTCGCGTTGCCTCGGGACGTCTTGATCGAGAGGCAACGGGAACGTTTGATAACAACCAAACATGCCTTCAGCCAGCAAGCCGCGTTCGCCTCCAGTATCTGGAAAAGCTATTCCGCGCAGCTCATCGCACGCTTGGAAAGCCAATTGAAACAACTCGAGTCCATGCCGGATTACACGCCCGGCCTTTATTTGCGAAAGGGTCAGGCCTACCTTCTGGGCGAACGCTATCGGGAAGCATCGATTCTATTCAAAACCATCGCCCAGTCGGAGAATTATGATCCGGGACTCCGCGCGGAAGCCCATTATCGCTGGATCCTCGCAATGGTCGAAGCGGAAAAATGGGACGCCGCCAGGAAAACGGCCGATCTTTTCATACAGTCTCATCCAAATCATGGCCTGGCCAGTAGCGCCCTCTTTCTGGTGGCACGGGCCTACCAGGGCGAGGGACGCTTCCCGGAAGCGATCGAGGTGCTGGACGATCTCATCACCGACTATCCCGACGATCCGCAGGCACCGCGCTGGTATTTCACGAAGGGCTATAATTACAGCGTGCTCGAGCAGCATCAGGAAGCCCGGGCCCATTTTGAAGAAGGCGCGGAGCGATTTCCCAGGAGCGAACTCCGCACCCAGTTGAAAATGTGGGCGGCGCTGACTCATTTCTTCGAACGCAATTACGGGACGGCCTTCGCGCAACTCGAATCCCTCTCCCAAGGTAATGGGAAACATCCCTTGTATCCGGAAATTCGATACCGAATGGCGAACGTGCTCTATGCCATGCGGGAGCATCAGCGGGCTTTGAAAGTCGTTGAGGACCTGATGGGCTCCTTCCCCGAGCACCATCGATACGCCGAAGCGCTCGCAATGAAAGGCGACATCTACATGGGGCTTGGAGAACTGACGACGGCGGCTCACGCCTTCAGACAGGTTCCTGCCGACGATGCCCGGCTTTATGATTATGCGGTTTTTCAGGCGACGAAAATTTACCGTGCGCTGGAACGCTACGACCTGATGCGCGAACATTTGGACGCCTATATCGCCCGGGAGGATGCCAACAAGCGTCCACGTGTAAGCGAAGCGCTTTACTGGATCGGATGGTCTTATCAGCAGGAGGACCGAGCCGAAAAAAGCTTTCCGCTTTTCGATGAGGCCCTGGCGCGCTTCGGCAACGATCCGGAGGCGCGGGCGGTCCACTCGATTTTATCAGCCTATTCCGATCTCTTCCGCAGAGAAGGCAAAGCGACCGACTTTGACATCTGGCTACAAAAAACGACCGAGCAAAGTCTGTCCACCGGCAAGCTGACCTGGTTTGCCCGGCTGACGCAGTTTTCCGCGCAGCGCCATCGGCACGAAAAAAACCACGCCAGAGCCGATGCCACCCTTCTCTCCATCCACCGACTGGTCCCGCTCGAACAGCAGGACCCCTCGACTCTTGCATCGGTCGGTCTTGTCCTGGCGAACCGCGCTTACGAAACGGCCGACGAATACTTCGAGCGTATTCTGAACGAATATCCGAAACGCCCGCAACGCGCCGCTGCATTTTACGGCAAGGCGCTACTCGCGAGCCAAAAGGACCGGCTCGACGAAAGCAGGCGGTGGCTCGTGCGTTTTCTCGAAGAGACCCCGACGCATCCCCTGGCGGGCGATACTCGCTTATTGGCGGCCGAGGTGCTCCGTCGCCAGGGCCTCTACGAAGCCGCCGCCGAAGGCCTCAAGGAAATCCTCCAACTCAAGGAAATGCGGGGACGGCCTCATGCCCGTGCTCTGGCCGGTCTGGCTCGCATCGAGATGGACAGGGAAAACCCCAAACGGGCGATTCCCTACTGGCAGCGGATCTACACGCTTTACCGCGCCTATCCTGATCTTCTGGCGGAAGCCTACTGGGAAAGCGCCCTCCTCTTTGAACAGATCGATGACCCCGTTGCCGCCCATAACACCGTCCGGGAAATGCTCCGGGACGCGCGGCTTCGGGGCTTCAAGGAATACGAGCTGGCCGAAGCCAGACTCCCCGCCCTGGAAAGCGCCGCCCGGGAGCGCAGCGCGCTGGCGGAACAAAGTCGGGCAAACGCGGAGGAAGAGGAGGCCCGGCAATGAAACGGATCTTGTACACGCTGGCATGTTTCCTTCCCTTCTTCTGCTGGGGGGAAAGCATTCCATCCGAGGACCGGCAAGTCATTGAGGAGGAGCTCAAAGCACCGATCACTCTTAATCTGGCGAACGGTCAGGCGATCCGGGGAAACCCGATACGAGTGGGCGAAAAGCAGATCCAACTCGCCTCGGCCGAGGGTGCCGGCGAGATTATTTTCACCTTCGAGCACAGTGAGATCGACAGCGTCGAGATCCCCGGCGAGAGTTACAAGAGCCTGGCCATGGAATGGATGGAAGCGGGTGATTCCGAAAAGGCCCTCGACCTGATGGCTTTGCTCTACGAACAGCGGAAAACACTGCTTCATATTCTGCCGGCCCGCGAGTCCAACTTTTTCGTGCTTTACATCCAGCTCATCCTCGATTCGCCCGATCCGGCCAAGGCTATCGGCGTGAGTTCGCGTTTGCGCCCGCAAATCGTAAACCCCGACGCCCTGCGGGCTCTCGACAATGCGATTCTGGAAAGCTACCAAGGTCTTGAGCTCTACGAGGAAGCGATCCCGCTGGCAAAAAACTTTGTTGCCGAGCGAAGCCCCTACGGCGACAGCGCACTCGGCTACTACGTGCTGGGCTGCGACCACCTGCGCCGTGCGGAATACGAGGCCGCGCTCGACCTCGCGCTGCAACCCATCGTCTTTTCCTCAATGCTACCCACAGACAAGCTGGCGCACTGCTATGCCGTGGCGGTCGGCGCGGCATTCGAGCTGCGCGAGCACGATTATGCCGCCCTGCTCTTCAGGGAAATGAAAAGCCGCGGATTGGACTGGCCCGAAGGGGATTCTACCTTAAAACCCTATCTTCAAAAAATCGAACAACACCTCGCCAATCATGATGTGGATTAAACCAACGACACGAATCGCCAGCGTCCTGCTCCTCACGACTGGAGCTCTTTTCGCTCAGGACACGGAAACAAGCGAAGCGGCGGGCGAAGCCAGTCTCAGCCTATGGGGGCTGATTCAACAGGGCGGTTGGGCCATGTATCCCCTCGGGCTTTGCTCACTCGTCATGTTTTTCCTCATTTTTTACGCTTGGAAAGAAACCCATCGGAAAAAGTTCTACACGGCCGCGCAAACCACCGAAGCGAGCGAGCATCTTTCTCAGGGGGCAGTCGAGGAATGCGCCGCCGCCCTTGCATCGGGCAATACCCTGCTCGGCCGGGCGCTCTCGCCCGTGGTGCTCAAGCTCGGGCAAAACCGGGAAAAAGCGGAAGCCCTTTTCATCGAGAACCTTGAAGCGGAAGAGAATTCCGTCAGCCAGTGGGTCACTTACCTCAATGTCGTCGCCTCCGTGGCTCCGATGATCGGCCTGCTCGGCACGGTCAGCGGTATGATCAGCGCTTTCCAAACCATTGGCCGCGGCGGCATGGGGCGCCCGGAGCTGCTCGCCGGCGATATCGGCGAGGCCTTGATCACGACGGCCACGGGCCTGACCATCGGCATTCCCGCGATGATCGCCTACTTCGTGCTGCGCAACCGGTTGAACAGCGCCATGATCGCAACGGCACAGACCGGCACGGAGATTATGGACTCCGCGCAGGAAGAGTGAATGAGGGCAAAGGCGGGACCCGGGGCCGTCCATAATCCGCTCAGCTGAGCACGACGGGGCAAGTTGTCTTACTTATCCGAAAGCTTTTCTGTAAGTATACCGCTGTGCGCACGACTTATCCCTCCTAACACGCAACGCCACCAAAACAGAAAACCAAAAAAGGAAAAAGATAATGAAAAAAACCATAATGACATTAATCGTTGCGAGTTTAGCGCTCCCGGCAGCGGCACTCCACGCCGGATGCGGCGCCTGTGGCTCCCACTCTCACGACGACAAAGCGGCCCATGCCGAGAAAGCCAACATCGTGGAAACCGCGGTTGCCGCGGGAAGTTTTGAAACGCTGGTCGCTGCCGTCAAAGCGGCCGGTCTCGTCGAAACGCTCAGCGGCGAAGGACCGTTCACAGTGTTCGCACCGACTGACAAGGCTTTTGCGGCCCTGCCCGAAGGCACGGTGGAAAACCTGCTGAAGCCCGAAAACAAGGACAAGCTCGTCTCCATCCTCACTTACCACGTGGTGCCCGCGAAGGTGAAAGCCAAAGACGTCAAAGCCGGCGAGGCTCCCACGGTGAATGGGAAAACCGCAACCATCGAAGTTACCGATGGCGGTGTCTCGATTGAGGGGGCCAATGTCGTCAAAACGGATGTGATGGCCAGCAACGGCGTCATCCACGTGATCGATAAAGTGATCATGCCGTAAACTGCGACGATCACTCTATAAATTATTGAAAAGCAAAGGAGCTGCCACGGCAGCTCCTTTTTTATTTGTAGAGGCTGCGCTTGCGCATGCCGGTATGCGAATGCACTGACATTGAACCTTGGATAGCAAGCTGCATCGCCTGGACGGCGATGCAGGCATTCGCGAGCGAAGCCCCTACGAGGCTCGCTCCCGTGCGTCGGCCTCGATGGCTTCGAGGAGGCGTTGCATCACCCCCGCAGCCGCTTCTTTCACCTTGGGCAATTCCTCGGGCTCGTTGACGTCGGAGCGACCAAAGACGTAAAACTTGATCTTCGGCTCGGTGCCGGAGCCCCGCACGGCGAAGCTGTATCCATTACTCAGTTCGAGAAAATAGAAGTCCTGCGGCGGGATGCTTTTACCATCGGCATCGATAATTTTGTCCTTGCCGAAATCGGTAAACTTCGCGACCCGCACGTCACCAAATGCCTCCGGTGTGCGGCTGCGGTAAGAGTCGAGAATGTTCTTGATCTTCTTCGCCCCGGCCGCGCCCTCGTAGTAAATGTTCACGGTCTTTTCCTCATAATAACCGTGCTGCAGATAAAGCGCGTCCAGATATTCCGGAAAGGTCATCTCGTTCGCCTTGAGGTAGGCAGCCAGCTCGCAGAACATGACGACCGCCGCATTGGCATCCTTATCGCGCAGTTTGTCGGTGGCGAGATAACCGTAACTTTCTTCACCGCCGAAAACAAAATAGGTGGAATAGTCGAGAAGTAGATCGGCACGCGTCCAGACGTCGCAGCCATCATAATCGATGGCGAGTCCTTCTTTCTCGAAAAGCTTCGCCTTCATTTCTTCTTCATACCCGGCGAGTTTTTCGCCGATCCACTTGAAGCCGGTCAGGGTGTTGATTGTTTTCAGTCCATGCCAGTCCGCGACCGATTCCTGCATCGGGCTGGTCACGAAAGTCTTGATCAATGCGGCGTTTTTCGTGCCGTCCTCCGGCAGGATCTCGGCATCTTTGAGCGTCGAAATCCGGTATTCGGCGAGAACCGTGCCGATCTGATTGCCCGTAAGCAGAACCATCTCGCCGTCCGTGTTCCGCACCGCTACGCCCATCCGGTCGGCATCCGGATCAGTGGCAATCACGATATCGGCAGCGGTTTCGTTGGCCTTCTGAATCGCCATCTCCAGGGCTTCGGCATTTTCCGGATTAGGTGATTTGACGGTGGGAAAGCGCGGATCCTGCACGCTCTGCTCCGGCACTTCGATCACCTCGATTCCCAGTTTTTCAAGGACCGGCACCGAACTGATCGCCCCTGTGCCATGGATCGGGGAAAAGACGACTTTAGGTGACTCTTTTTGCATGACCTCCCGGTCGATGACCATCTCTTCGAGAAGATCCAGATAAGCCTGGTCGGCCTTGTCCTTAAGCGTAATGACGGGCTCAAGGTCGATCGCCAGGAATTCCGGCAGCTCTTCCAATTTGACTTCATTGACCAGGCCGACGATCCCTTCGGCGTGGGGCGAGACCACTTGCGCCCCGTCCTCGAAATAAGCCTTGAAGCCATTGTCGTGGGGGGGATTGTGACTGGCCGTAATCACGGCGCCGCAGGTCGCATCGAACTGCCGCACGCAGAAGCTGAGCTGCGGGGTGGACCGCGGACCGTCGAAGATCAAGGCCTGACCGCCGAGCTTGCACCAGGTCGATGCGGCCAACTCGCAAAAATGCCGGGAGAAATGACGAACGTCGTGCGCGATGACAAATCGCGGCAGGTCGTGGCGACCGCTCTCACAAAGGTATTTTTCACAATAGCGGTAGAGCCCGAGGGTCGCCTTAATGATATTGAAATCATTCAGCACATTGGTGCCCACGGCCGCGTGCTCCGGTGTGCCCTGCGGGCCCTCCTCACCGATTTCGACCGACGAAGAAACCCGCCCGATGGTGCGGCCGCGGATCCCGCCGGTGCCGAATGCCATATCCTTGTAGAAGCGATCGTTCAACTCGTCCCATGCTTCCTGCTCGACCAGTTCATTGATACTGGTCCCGACCCATTCGGGAAGGAAGTCGGCCGAAGCCCAGACTTTTAAATTTTCGACCGTGCTTTCGAGGAGCTGACCTTCGGCACCGGCCGTTTCGATTGTATTGATAATGCCCATAATGATTCAAATCCTTATGATTTATGTTCTAGAGTCCTCAGCAAGGACTGTAGTGTCTGGAGGTGATTCGGAATCCTTTCGAAAACTGCCTGCGCCAGAGCCTCCAAATAGGCATGGCTAGTACGGTTGCGGTCCTCGATTAATTCAAGTAATTTCAAGGATAGCGTTTCGTCGATCCGGCCGATTCGAAACAACTCCCGATAACAACCACGAGGATGGTTGACCTCTATCGACTCTTCAACTGCCAACCATTGTCGCGCCGCCTTCCAAGCTATTTCGGAGCTGAACTCAAACCTCTGGATAGCGGCATCGCGAACAATCGTCGAGAAGGGCTCCCGAAGAATCTCATCGAGAGATTTAACCGCACGTCTTGCTTGGGTTAGTTTTTCCATACCCGTCCTTCTTTACGAACCTTTGCGAGAACTGCTGGAGAGGCATCGCGGGCATCGATTATATCCAAAGGGTAAATAATTTTAGGCGACTCTTCCAACTGCTCGGAAAATTCCAGCAACTCGGAATCTTCAAAACCTTCAAGCGGAAATACCGCCAAATCAAAATCGCTCCGGGAACTGGCGTCGCCACGGGCACGTGACCCGAAAAGAATCAATTTTGCGTGCGTAAGCGTCTTATCGGCTATCCCGCGAATCGCCTGTTCTGCAAGCTCCGTCGCATCAATTGTTTTCAGATTCGGCATTTACACTAAGCTGCTGTATGGCACTCAATTAGGCAAGACTACTCGATAACCAAACCGTCCTTGATTTCGGGTTTCTTTGAAAGCGCGTTCCACCGCTCGACGAAATCCTTTTCATCGGCGGCGAAGCGGTGACTTATTTCAAAGGTGATTCCCGGCAGGCCGGAGTCATCCGCCTCAAGATCCACACCGGCGGCACGAAGCCAGCGGACAAACATCCGCAGTTGGTCCTCTTTCGCCGTCTGGGGCGAATCGACGCCTTCGGCGTTTTTCACCGGGCTGAAGTCATCGCCGCGGGCGGCTTCGATGATGACGGGGTTCTTGGCCAAGGGCAGCGCATCGAAGACAAACATTTCAAACTTTACCCCGTTCGGTTCGTCCGGCTTCACAATGGAACCGTCGGCATCCACGTAGGGAATCTTCTTATTCGCGCGGTGGAAAGGAAGCTTGGCGTCCGAGGCGTCGCCCCCGGCCCGCGCGATAAAGTCGCGATCGAAAATATGGATTGCGACACTGCCCGCCTTGAAGCGGATGCCGCCATCGGCATCCTTCTCCTCCTGCATGGCGGCGGGCATATCGCTGTATTCAATCACCTTGGTCACACCATCCTGGGTGCAAAAGTGGCCGACTTTCTCCAGCGGATAGGCCTTTGGCACCATCTTGCTGGACAGCTCCGACTGGCCCATCACGTGAAAGCCCACGAAAGCCGGGTCCACACACTGGACGATCGGGTTGTCGACCTGGAAATAGCTCACAATATCAACCCCCTCCGATTTCATCGTATCCACGGCACCACTACGGACCAGGGCGCGCAGGGAACCGCCGTGACCGTCCGGCGTCATGGCAATCGTATCCTTGCCCGACAAGAGAATTTTTCCTTCAAGGTCGACTGCGGGCACCAAGCCCTGGACGATAAAATGAACGCTGTCTTCCGGTAGACCGAAGTATTCGTTCTCTTCGAAGGCGGCAATCGTCGCATCGTTATTGATCTCGCTGGTGAGAATAAACCAGGGAATGGTCACCCCGAAGCGCTCGCCCGAGCGCAGGATCTTTTCCGCAAAGACTTGGAAAAGCGGTTTATCGGTCAAAGGCGTCACCGGAAAGGTCCCTTTCGGACCGTCGTAGCCCAGGCGGGTGCCCTGCCCGCCCGCGACGGTAAAAGCGGCGACCCGGCCGGCACGGATCGCCTCGGCCCCCGTCTGAAAGGCACGCTGCCATTCCGTCGCGCTGGCATCGTTCCCCGGCAGCGGGATGTAAGGCGCAGGTTCGAGGCCCTCCAAATTCACAGCGGCGTGCGAATCTCCCAACACATGCTCCCGCACCAGATTCGAGACCTCGTCCAGGTCGATCGTGGCGGCTTGAGCCAGAAGCCTGGCCTTTCCCGTCTCGTCGAGTTGGTCGAAGAACCGGAAGACCTGGCCCTGCCCGGCTTCTTCGAATTTTCTGATAAGCGATTGCGTGGATAATTCTGGATTCATGATCGGCACTTCTATTAAGAATTGATGCTTGAGAAGGCAAACCCCGAAGCTCGCGGCAGGTAAATTCGTCGTTAAAATTCCCTGCCGGGAGCGCCCTTGTTCGATCACGGATCCTCCGAGAAGCGGAAAAGAAGCTCGTCCGGACGCGAGTAACCAAGCCGCTCGCGGACGACCCGCTCGAGAAATTCGGGATCTTCCAGCAGGCGGGTCAGATAGGCCTCCTTTTGCTGAAACTCTTTTCGAGCTTGTATGAGTTTTGACTCAATTCTATCTTGTCGGGCTTTGAAATTTTCAAACTCCCGATGGGTTTTCAGCAGCAGCCCTCCGAAAAATACCACCAAAACGCCCAGCATGCCCAATAGCATGAGCAAGATGATGCGCTCCTTTCGCTGTGTAGAGTTTCCCGGCATGTGCCGCCCAGAGAAGTCGATTTTACATCCCTTGAAAAGGGTAATCTTGAAACACCGCTCCGCCTAAAGCCATGTATCAGGACTATTTCGGATTCAAGGAAATGCCTTTCCATGTCACGCCCAACCCGCGTTTCCTCTTTCTCAGCCCGACGCACGAGGAGGCCCTGCAGCACCTGCGCTACGGGATCGAAGACAAGAAGGGCTTTATCGTCCTGACCGGAGAAGTCGGCTGCGGGAAAACCACCCTCTGCCGCAAGTTGCTCGAAGAACTGGAGTCGCGCGAGGAAGTCGATACCGCTCTGCTGCTCAACCCCCGGGTCTCGGAAACCCAGCTGCTGCGCGGGATCATGAAGGAACTCGGAGAAGAGGTGAAGGCCCGGTCCAAAAGCGACCTGCTCGATAAAATGAACGACGCGCTGCTGGAGCGCATCCATGCCGGGCGGGAAATCGTGGTGATCATCGACGAGGCCCAAAACCTTTCCTTCGAAGTCATGGAAATGCTGCGCATGCTCTCCAACCTCGAAACCTATGACCAAAAGCTCCTGCAAATCATCCTCATGGGGCAACCGGAGCTCAATATAAAGCTCAAGGAGGAACGCCTCCGCCAGCTACGGCAACGCGTGCTGGTGCACTACGACCTCCAGCCGCTGAACGCCAAGGAGGTGCAACTTTACATCAATCACCGCCTCACCCTCGCCGGCAGCAATGGCCGGGTTCAATTCACGCCCCGGGCGATCAAGAAAATTGCCGGCGACAGTTTGGGCATACCGCGGATGATCAACAACATTTGCGACAAATCCCTGCTCTCGGTCTACATCCGCAGCGGCAACGAAGTCAATTGGTGGGACGTGCGGAAAGCCCTAAAGGATATCAACCGCCTTCACCGAAAATAAGGCCAAATAGAGCATTCACCC
>Ga0102943_1002340_pt1 | contig 11191 bp, 12 predicted proteins | sample SalPonC_black_MG_FD_78174 | JGI IMG/M metagenome (GOLD analysis project Ga0102943, IMG submission 78174) | Salt pond soil microbial communities from South San Francisco under conditions of wetland restoration - Salt Pond MetaG... | ecosystem: Environmental > Aquatic > Marine > Intertidal zone >...
AAGGCCTTCCTAGGCGCCTGTACCAACGGCAACCTCCCCGTCGTCGAGCACTATCTCAACAAGATCCGTACGGCGTCGCCTCGAGAAGCAGCTGCTTTACGCAACGCTGTTACGTATCACGACAACCTTCCATTGCGCGCAGCTGCCGAAAACGGTTGCAAACACATTGTTCGCAAGCTGCTCGAATTGGACATTGTCAATCCGAGCTCGCACGAAAGCTATGCTCTACGCAACGCAGCCGCCAACGGCCACGAAGAGGTCGTCGTGTTATTGGTCGAGCATCGCTCCAACAGACCTTGCCGTATCGACGCCAAAGACTACTGGGCCGTACGCACCGCTTTGGACCGCGGCCACAGGCGTATCGCCAACTATTTGTGCAAAAAGACTGGCGTTGACATTGTCGAGTTTATTGAGCCGATTCGCAAGTCTCGGAGGGGTCGCAAGTAAAATCTACCGTCACAATCATTTGCATCTTGTTGTACTCGGCCAGGATATGGTCGACCACTTCGTCCACGTCTTTGAACTCGCTCCACGGCACGCGCATCACTGGAATCGACTTGGAGATCTTGGCAATAAACTCTTGGTAGCCTGCGTGAAGCGCCTGCAGATAATCGAGCGTAATGCCCGACTCGCAACCACGCGCACGCTTTTGGATGCGTTCGTAGGACTCTTCGGGTGTCACGTCCAGGTAAACAATCAGACTGGGCGCCTTCATAAAGGCCGACATGTTGCCAAACAGTTCCAAATACGTCTCGTAGTCGCGTTCGTCCATGTTTCCGCTTTGGAGGAGCGTTTTGGCAAAGATGGCGTCTTCGTAGATGGTGCGATCGGCTACACCGCCTTCTTTCGACCAAATGATTTGCTGATGCTGCTCGAAACGCTTGTTGAGCAACCAGACTTGCATAGGAAACCCGTAACGCTTCATGTCTCCGTAAAAGTCTTCGAGATACTCATTATCGGCAACAGGTTCGTGAAAGACGGGAACGCCTAGCGCTTGGGCAAGCTTTTCGGCCAAAGTCGTTTTTCCGGCGCCAATCAGACCGGCAATTCCCAAAAACAGCTTTGATTGCGAAGACATTTGTTACGAGACGGAAAAAATCAAGAGTCAGGTCTTTGTTACGCCCCGATGGTTGCGGTCACACAACGCCACTAGAAAAAACGGCCGGATTTAAGCCGTCTAGACTCGAGGCTTTGTGAAACGGATGCGGAAAGAATGGACCCCGTCAAACGCTACCGTCATGAGTCCAGTATGTTTGGCAAAATGCGGTTCCCGATGTTTATGTCTGCAAGCATACAACTCTGCGCTGTGTGCGTCGTTATGGCATCCTACGAGCGTCTTTTGGCTTGTCATTCTATTGGCGGAGCTGTGCTTGTCCGTTACGTCTTGCCTGTCTTTTGGTTGATGATACAGTTTGGTCGCTGGGTCGTCTTTATGCTGTTTTCGTCGACCTTTGATTCGGACTGGCGTTTCATGGTTGAAACGCACAAACTGCACTTTGTCACCAAAAACGGCATCAATACGTACAAACTTTTGCTCTACGGCAACATTGCGATGATTGTATTGCTAGGCGGTTACGATGCGTACTTGCTGTTGTTGTCGGACGAATTGCCACAGCAACTGTTTTGCGAAACGGGACATCATCAAACGCACTGGACGTTGGTGGCGGCTTTGGCCTTCCTAATCGGCTTTCATGTCATCGAAGCGCAGTGTTTAAGCGAAGATTTGCGCTTTGAAGAAGGGTTGATTGCAAAATGTTTTAACGCACGTGCCGTCAAGTCGGAAGAGGTGTGATATAAGGTACCGACCGATAGCGGTTGTTGCACAAACAACAATTGCAACCTAATGAACGGCAACCGTTCTTCCCGGCCGGGAAACTATCAAGGTCCGCGCCTCAACGACGAACGTGTATGGTATGATTCGACCGAGATTGTCGTCAAGGGGTCGCCAGACCCCAACTGCTTGCCCAACGACGACCCGCACAAAATGTGGGGGTGGGGCCAAAAGCTCGTTTCGGCAGGACCTGCTTCGGCCAGAAGCGCTATCGAAGTGTACAACCGGACGGGGATCCCTACGGGTCTTTGGTGGGGCTTTTTGATCGGTGCGCTGATTTTGCTCGCTACAGGGGCTACAGGCTATGCGTTGGGCGGAAACGCACGTCCAGACTTTCCCGTGGACAGCGATCTGTTTTCCAGCTACACGTTCCCTATCCAGTACGTCTTTCCCGCGTTCGCTATCTTGGCGGGCATCTGGCTTTTCGTTCCCGTCTTTTCGGGTACCGATTTTATTGCGCAGGTCATGATTGTGCACACGGGCGGATGGATGATCTACCTGCCCAGCGCTACGCTCGTTTTGGCAGAAGCGCTGCTCGTCAACTTGTTGGTCGGCATCCGCACGACGTTTATTCTGTGGGCGCTTGCTCTCGTCTTTGTGGGCGTTGTCGTCGTCTACTTTGTGACGGGCGTGCAGATCGCCGAACAGCATACCTGGAAGACTCAGACGGCTATTATCTGGGCTCTTGTTACGTTTGCCAACGTGGCGCTTTGGTTCTATCTTGGTGGTCTGTTGATCAATAACTTTGACTCGCTCAAAGGCTGGGAGCAGACCATCGTGTTCCTGTTTATCATTTTCGGTCTTGGCCGGTGGCTCAACGTTACGCTGTACATCTTTGGACGCACGCTCAACGTTCCCAACTACCCAGACGTCTTCTACGTCTACACCATTGCATCGTACGTGCTCTACATGGTCGAGTTCTTGCTCATCGCCTGGATCTACATCATTTTTGAACTCGTTTAACCGTTTCTAGACTGCAGACAAGAAACACAAAGTAAAACGCTCTTAACATTATCATACTCAGGCGTCCTATATATTGAAGCGATTGCCTCCGAAAGACGGTTAGCGAACGCATAATGCAAAGCCCAAAGATTTGATATACGCACATTACGTTGCGTACAAGGACGAAATCGCCTGTAAAGGAATTTAGGCCGTAGTATATTAAACTTATGCCATTCCAAAGCGTAATCGACGTAAGCAGGATACATGCAATGATTTGTTCGGTCAAGTCTCGCCGGTACTTGTTTTGTTCAATAAACAAATCAGTCAGACAGAAAACGATCGCATAGTAGAGCGATTGCCAGACATCACCCGCAACCGTCGCATAGGCCGTAAACAGGTAAATGGCCGCGTGCAACGGATCTGTGCTAACAACGGGTAGTTTGGAACCAATCAAGCCGATGACCGCTTCAAACGCCCACAACGTGATTATGTCGACCTTGGGTTCGGTCGCGCCAATATTCCAATCGCACACCAAGGCGACAACGATACCAAGACAGTAAAACGGCGTCATCGGATCGATAGCGTACAATATCGCCCAAAAGCCCGTAGGCTTTGCCTCAGCGTAGAGCATTCTAGTCAAGTATTTGCCCGTAGACGTCGCTTTTTTTTTATTCGTACAGCTGACAACCGTCGCTAATGGCTGTGTAGTACTCAAATTCGTTCAGTTGAGAAATCTTTTCGATTGATTCTTGTCCAAGGTAAAACTCAAAGAAATCAAACTTGGCCGTAGTAAAAAGACAACAACGTCGGTCGTTGCTTGCATCGCATTCTGTAATCTCGATAGGATATGTCGCAATATCCAAGTCTAGATCGCTGCAAAACGTTTCGCTGTTTGAATTGTGACAAAAACGTCCTTGGTACAACGGGTCCAGACCCGCTGGCTCGCAACTAACGCCGTCCAAGGTAGTGTTTTGTACAATAAATCCGGTAGTGCCGATCTCGGTCGAAATACCTCGGCAGATTTCTTTAGAACCTGCAGTTGTGTAAATGAGCGTGCTTCCAATCTCTCCATCAGGGTCGGTGACGACAGTTCTCTGGTAAAGACAGCAGACAGGGTCTGGCCGTCGCGGGCAAAGATCCACGTCACATGATCGCGCGTCGTCGATTGGAATAGTGCAGGTATTTGCACTATAAATTGTGTCGTCTTCGCTCGTAAAACACGAAGGACAGTAAGCGTCTCCGCTGAAAACAAAGGTCGACGGCATCTCTAGCAAGGTGCACACCCGAGAAAAGGTAAAGCCCTCCGGTTTTGTGCAATCTGTACTAATCAACGGACACGACACAGAAGCGCCCGAAATCTCTTCTTGGTCGGCAACGCAAAAGAATTGGTTTGAAACTTGGTCGTAAAGCTCGTACGGCCGTTCTTCCGGACAGCAACGGCACGTAGTTTGAGACGTTGTATTCACCGCAGGCAAAAACTGCGTCGGACACGTGCCGCCTTCTGTAAAGATACCGTTCATACGCATAGAACAGGACATAGCCGTCTCCATTCCGTCGTGACACAACGACCATAGCCCGCCTCCGTCGCGAGCCTCGTTGTAACAGCACGAACCCATTGTAGGCGGGGGTGGGCTTGGAGGTGGTGGTGGCGGACTGGGGGGTGGTGGGCTCGGAGGGGGTGGGCTCGGAGGTGGCGGACTGGGAGGCGGAGGCGGACTGGGCGCAACCACAGGTACGGCCCTGGGCGCTGGACGCTGATCTTCACGAATCAGCAAAGCAACAAGCGCAAAAAGACCCGTAATGACAACAACAAACACTACGAGCAAAACGCCTTGAATCGCAGAACGGCGCGCCGCTTGCGAATTCGAACGCATTGCAAAACGTCTGTTGTTTGAAAGCGTGCGCTAGCCACTCCTTATGAGAACAAAGACTCTTGCGTTCTGAAAACGAAACGGTTCCAACCGCAAAGAGATGTCTTGGATTGTGGCGGTTCTTGCCGTGTGTGCTTTGCCAGTCGGTTGGTTGCTTTGGTGTTTGCATCTGATCCACTTGGATCACCGCCGCGAGGTAGTTGCCAGACTGCAGCAAGAACTTGACATACAGGCTCCTGGGCAGTTTATTTGCTTTCTGACCAACAAGGTGCGTCAAAGCACAGTCTATGACACCGCATGGATAGACACACCCGTAGACGACGACGGTATGCGTTCGACGGCTCGAGCAATCATCCAGGAAGAGGCACAGATGACACTACGTCTGTGCGAAAAGCACTTGCCCTACCGCCTAGACGTTGAGGTTTTGCAACCTGCTGCACCTCTCATGGTGCGCATTTTCCATTCGATATCGCATGTCTGTTTCGAACCGATAGACCTCTGATGCGTTAGAAGCAACTGGAAACTGCTTGCAGGTCTTGTCGCCTTTAAAGGAAAGCCAATGCACCCAAAGCGATAGTCTTTAAAATACATTACATATTAGGTCTTACGTTTTTATAGTATATACAAGAAACAAAATGGCTGCGGTTACCGAGTCTGCTCTTCCAGAGTATGTTCTGACGATGGTCGACCGTTATGTTGGTTTGCAAACTGTTCGTTTACGTGTGTATTTGACGAGTCTGCCTCGGGAACGAGAACAGACCGTAACTGTTTCTATTGTGCGCAAACCTCAACGTGGAACGCCCTTACAAAATTTCGATACCGTGATCATCAACAACAACACGTTTGACCAAAGCGGTCTGATGACGTTTGTGCGCAACTACTTGCCGTTGACAGAAAACGACAACAAAACTGCTTTCCTGGACATGTTTACGTCGTCATTTCCGTTGGTGTTGGAAAAAGAGTCAAAGTTGCCGGACGGAATCTCGAGATTTTTTGATTTCAGGTTTGGCACGCAGGAAGTTTTGCCTCTGGCAAATGACGAAAGCTATGTCTCAGTCTTTTTTCAACAGTATCAAGGCGCCAAAACGGCATCGCTTCATTTTGACACGTTTACTCCAGGAAAGCTGTTTGCAGAGATCTTTATGGGTCGCGATAACGCTGCTCGGGTACAAGCGACCGTCGGGCAAAGCACAGACCCATTCTTTGTCGACTTTGAAGTCGAAGGAATACCAACCATGAAAGATGTTGAAAACGCACTTTCCAAGCACACGCCTGGTTGGATTTGTGTAGGGGTTTACAGCAACGAGGACGCGTCAATTGTTTATTTTTCCCTCGAATTCCTCGGAGTGGACGAATCGTCATCCGACGACGAAGCACCGCCAGCTTATGACGACCTCACGCCGGCTTATGACGAACTTGGTCGCCGCATCTGTCCAGATTGCAGATCTCTGCTCGATACAGATCTTTTGCATTAAAATACTTGACTCGACCGTCGCAAATGCGTATAAGAAGAAAATGCATTGACGTCTTGCTGGCGTTTGTTTTTGGTTTGTTTGCTTTGTTTACGGTCAGGTATATTCACGCCAGATCGCAGCCTGAGAGATATTGTCGCTTCCCAATGGTTGCAGAACCGCATTGGAGCCGAAAGGTCGGAAACGTAGAGTTGGACAGCGTGTTCTTTGTCGTTTTGACGTCTGCTGCCGGTAGCAGACGTCTAGGCGCTACGCAAACTTGGCTCCGTCACATTAAAAGAAATCGTTTCATTATTGCGTCTGATAGAGACTACCACTATACTCGCGAACAGACGTGGCCGATCGCAGAAGGTAAGAAAAAACGAGTCGACGGCGCATACCGCGTCTTTGCGGCAATGCACCAACTCTACGAACAAGACACGCAGTTCAAGTGGTTGGTGACCGCAGACGACGATACTTGGTTGAACATACCAGAGCTGTTGAGATTCTTGGACGGGCTGGACGAAGAGTCGGAAGTCATGGCCGGTTACATCTGGGATCGCGTCGTCATTCCTTTGCCATCGTTTTCGGGTGGCGCAGGTATCGTCTTTTCTAAACCGGCGTTTGTGACGACTATGGCCGAATTGTGGGATCTGCCAAGAGTGATCGTCGAGTCGCACGACGTCGTTCTCGACGCAGACCATATCGATTCGCTAATCACGCCAGAAAGATGGGCACACGACGAAATCATATCGCGCAAAATTTACCACACAAACATCACCCGCTTGCATTCGCCCCGCTTCCATCCGTTTATGCTACCGGATCACCTCGCAAAGAATCCATCCGAGATTCACAGCGCAGTCAGCTTTCACTATGCGTCAGTCGTTATGTGCGACTTTGAAAAGGTGATCTTTCCGTAAACGCTTCCATCCCTTCCCAGACGTCGTCCTGTGGAAGAGGCGGTGCGTAACCGCGAACACGCGCGCTCGTAGTCGTACAAAGGTCAACGAGGTACGACCGGACGACCCAGTAACGAATTAAGACTTGGTAGCCGATATTGGGTATGATCTTGAACAAGGCGCGGCACGCGTTCTTTTCTGGTTCCGTCATTGGAAGCCTGTCGATGGTGGCCGGGTCGATGCAAGGCTCGAACGATTCAAACTTGATGGTGCCGTACAAAAGGGTACAGCCGTCCGTACATTCGCTCGTCATAATGCAGGTCATCGCAAACTCGGCCATCTGCTCTGCCGTCCATTCGATCGGAAAATTAAACTCTAGGCTAGACAACTTGGACTCGAATTCTAAGCCTTCGTATGGCGTTGCGGTTACTACTCGTGTTTGTAGGTCGTCGGGGCCTTTGAAGAGTCCTCGCGTCCAGAGCGCCGCTTCTTCCTTGAGCGACTCGCGGAAATCTGCCAACGAAACAGACATCGGCTTGCTAAAAAGACAAAACAAGTGTTTGTCGCCTCGCAATCTCTCTCCGGTTTTTTGCGGGCGCTAGCATGGAGATTTCACGTTATACACTGCGCGAAATGGAAGCGTTGTATATGTGCCCGGTGTTTGACAAATCGCCTCTTTTTCTGTTTGTACGTAGAGTTGCCGTAATGACGCAGGCGCTCGCTCCTGACGGATTTGAAGACTTTTTGTCGTTTCTCGTCACGTGTCGTGCTACGTCTCGAAAGAGAACCAAGGTCACCATTCAAGGCTCAATCCTTACCAAGCGTAGTAAGCAAAAGACAGAGTATCGTTATCGCAAGCTGTACTCTTTGAAAAGAAAATTCTCCGGACTGGAACGGCAAGTATTCCTTCGCTTGACAAGTCCGCAGTGGGTCAAGCTTGTCGTTTCTACGGATGGCGGGTTCTCGCATCTGGTCGATTTGTGTCATTGGGAAAGTCCAGAGTTGCCTCCACTTTCGGAGAGCTCTATCGCTACCCACCCTGAAATGCCGCTTACTCTTTCACGGCCTGGAGAATACTACGTCAGGCGTCTTTACGAGGCAATGGGAGACCTTGCACGAGACGTTACCGTTTTTCGCTTTGTTGAACTTGCAGCAAGCGCGGGTCTTGTGTCGATGGCTGTTTCGGAGGGAGGCTTCCGGTTTGCTTCTGCTGCTGTAGTCACGCCACGCCTCTCGTTTTTTCGTAGCAATGTCTGATCCGTACCCGAGCTGTCCGCAGTATCATGAAGCCGTCAGAGTCTTGTCCGAGATCTGCTACGGAAACGAATGGAGCTTGCATCACAAACTGCTTGCGTGCCCGCTACGCAGGCTCGTGTCGCGCCAACATTACAAACGTCGCGTAAAGCCAGACCTGTCAACGCAGAAAACAAACGACCCGTAAACATGCCACACGTCTGTAAATATAAAAACGTTTTATACAAGGATTGCGTTTTTTTCACTGTATACACAACCAGCCGAACCGGTCTAAGATGGCAGATTCCAACCAAGGCTACATCAGGCGGTGGTTTACGCAGTTTCCTTTCAACGATGGGGCTGTCATGCGTGTAAAGCTTTCGACTCTCAAACGCATCCCAGACTCTCAACGTTTTGAGATCTACAAAGACGCAGAGATGCAAATGCCTTTGGCTGTATTTCGTTTGAGCAAGAACGTTTCGTTCGATGAAGAGTTTGATCAACTGATGGAAAGCATCCAATACCAGAAGAGAGCAAGCTACACGTCGCCTCTCGGTCTTCGTATCCGAAACTACTTTTCAAAGGACGCTCTCGACAAGGTACAAGCGTATTTTGAGCCTTTTCGGCTGGTTTCGTCGGAAAAGAGCGATTTCTTTTTAAAAGCCGTGTTTGAGTTGACAACGCTTGGTCTGTCGCCGCCCAAGAACCTTTTGGCAAGCCACGAGCCTCTTGTCGACTTTTGGCGGTCCGTGAAAGACGCAAACATTCAAGCGGTGCCATCGTACGCAGACGGAGCTGTTGCGCTGACGTTCCGACAAAAAAGAAAGAGTTTTGCGAGGCTCGAGTTGTTTGAAAGACACGAAAACGATTTCCTGAAAGCCATGAACGAGGCTCTGGAACCTTTACGCCGGTCCGTAGAAGTTGACGACGCTGTCCTCGAAAGAATCCAACTCGTTTTTGAAGAGTACTTTGACGATTGGGACTCGAAAACAGATTACAAAGCCTCGTACCGTTATATCGTAACCACCCTCACACCGGCAGAAGGCTCCGTGTCGGTCGGGTTCCCCATCGACCAGATGGAGCCCGTATACAACCAACACGGACGGCAGATCTGCCCTGATTGCCAGCGCGTCGTCGACTAGTCGTTTCTGGCAAAAACTCTAACGGAACGAAAATAAACACCTGTCTCGCAAATGGCAAAGCGTAAGAGGTCTTCCAAGTCGCAGGCAACCGGCTCTAGCACCGCGTCAAGCTCTAAAAAGATGAAAAACGTACAGGCAGAGACGGTCGACACGTCGCAAAAGACTATCGACCTTTCGGACTGCAAGACGCTGATCTGTCCCATTACGCACGAGATTATGCGCGATCCCGTTACGACTGTGGACGGACAGACGTACGAACGCAAGGCTATCGAGCAGTGGTTTGCGACCAAGCAGACGTCGCCGGCAACCGGTGCGCGACTCGAGTCCAAAACGTTGACTCCAAACTACGCGCTCCGTTCGATTATCCAAGAGTTTGTGCCAAGGCCAACCGTCGATATCTGCGTCCGTCACCCCTATGGTACGTACGACATAACGGTCATGCCAGACGACACCGTTCGAGACGTCCTCCGCAAACTCGACCTCCAAACAGGGATTCGGCTGGTTGCGATGGCTATTAACGACGAGGTTGTCGATTCAGACGCAAAATTCACAGAGGTCGCCACAAAGCACGATTCGGTCTATGCATATTTTCACGGCTGCAACTTGATCTACGTCAAGGACCTAGCGGGCGATTCCGAACGCTTTGTCGTCTCTCCTCAAAACAGTGTCAAAGATCTCAAGTTGATGTATCAAAGAGCTACACGCATCCCAGTTGGTCAGCTGCGCATGATCTTTGACGGAAAGGAGCTTTCGGACGACAAGACACTTGGTAGCTACGGAATCAAGAAAGAGTCGACGATCCACCGGGTTTTGCGTCTCAGAGGCGGCTGTGTTGCGAGTCCCGTTCCTGTGGCGTTTGACGTTAGTCAGCTTTCTACCGATTCACCCGAAGAGATTGCACAGTCGGTAGGAGGCGACCTCGCGGGGAGCGTCAAACAGAGCCGTCTGCTTTGCTCGATCGCGACAACAGAGAAACTTAGGTCTGTGCTCGACGACAAGGACGTCGTGCGCATGACGTGGACAGAGCTGAAAGCAAAGATTGGCCGTACCGACGCGCATTTGTTCAAGTCTGTTTTTGGCGACGTGCCCGAGCTCGTTCTTTTCCGCAGAGTAGTTGGTACGGGACACGGCGTTCCGTTTCACGTCGACTTTGCGGTGCGTACGATGCATTTTCCGCTCAACACATTGCAGGAGGGTGGCGAAATGGTTTTTGCGACAAACGAAGGGTTTGAAGAGGCACCACACCGTTGGCCGTTAGCATCTGTCCACGAGGGCAAAGTGCCGCACGCTACAAAACCCTTTACAGGAGAGCGCTTGTCGCTTTTCCTCTGCAAGACCAACCGCGAGGTAACTGACTTGGCAGATCTTCTTGTCGACAGGACGATGGCGCGCTTAGCGTCGTTTCGTCTGAACGGGTCGATAGCGGATGCTATCCGCAACTACGGAAGCGGGTTGGAAACCCACGACACAAACATCGTCGGGCAGGTCTCTCGTTTGCTTCCAGACGACACGGAACTTTTGGAGGGTCACGTTGCCCGCGAGCTGTCGTTTATGGCGTCGATCGATCGGGAGGCTTTTGCTACGCGCGAACTGACGCTTTCGATCGTCAGGCGCTACTTGGGCTTTTTGCGCTGTGGCGAGGGCGCTGTCCCTGGCGATCTCGTCGACGTCGTCTGGCACACTCACTTGGGAATGAATCGCTACGCGGTAGACTCCATGTCTCTTACGGGCTCTATGCTTGCTCACGTCCCAGAACCGCTCACCGAATAAACAAAACGCTTGGAAAAAAACGCTTGCTGTCGGCAGACCCAAACGGCGCCTA
>Ga0102943_1002341_pt1 | contig 11190 bp, 12 predicted proteins | sample SalPonC_black_MG_FD_78174 | JGI IMG/M metagenome (GOLD analysis project Ga0102943, IMG submission 78174) | Salt pond soil microbial communities from South San Francisco under conditions of wetland restoration - Salt Pond MetaG... | ecosystem: Environmental > Aquatic > Marine > Intertidal zone >...
ACGACGTCAGCGCCCGAGGCGATCCGACGTTTCCGGACACTCTCTGACCGCATGCTGCGAAACACTGGCAGGAAACTCGCCGCATCCGCGCCGGGCCATGGCGCGTTTGCTTTCGTCTTGACCTTGTCGCCCGCGCTGTCAGAACCGCGTGATGGGGACAGCGACGCTCACCATCGACACCGGAGCGCTGAAGGCGAACTGGCGCGCGCTCGACAGGATGTCGGCCGCGGGCTGCGAGACGGCGGCGGTGGTCAAGGCCGACGGCTACGGGCTTGGTGCGGATCTGGCCGCGACCGCCCTGGCCGAGGCTGGCGCGCGGACCTTCTTCGTCGCGGTCGCCGAGGAAGGGGCGGCGGTGCGCTCCTCGGTCGGTCCCGGCCCCAGAATCTTCGTCTTCTCGGGCCATATGGCCGGTGATGCCGGAGCTCTGAGCGGTGCCGGTCTGGTGCCGCTTCTCAATTCCCCCGAACAGGTCGCGCGGCATTTCGAGACGCTGCCGGGCCATGGCTTCGGCATCCAGCTCGATACCGGCATGAACCGGCTCGGTCTCGAACCGGCCGACTGGGCCGCTTTGCGCGCCTGCGTCGAGGCGGAGGGTCCGCTTCTCGTGATGAGCCATCTCGCCTGCTCCGACGACCCTCGCCACGCGATGAACGCCACCCAGCTGGCGACGTTTCGCGAAATGACCGAGGGGGTCGCAGCGCCGCGCTCGCTGGCGGCCACGGGGGGCACGCTGATGGGCGCGGGCTGGCATTTCGACATGACCCGGCCCGGCATCGGTCTTTACGGTGGCCGGCCCTTCGCTGACGCCCGCCCGGTCGTCCGGCTCGACGTGCCGGTGATCCAGACGCGCGACCTCGCCCCCGGCGAACCCGTCGGATACGGCAATGCCTGGACGGCACCCGCACCCGCGCGCCTCGCCACGGTCGCGGCGGGCTATGCCGATGGGCTGATCCGCGCGATGGGCTCGAAGGCCATGCTTTTCGCGGGCGAAACGCCCTGCCCGGTGCGCGGCCGGGTGTCGATGGACCTCGTCACGGTCGAGGTGACCCATCTCGAGGACACGCCGGAGACGCTCGAAGTTCTCGGGGATCATCAGGGGGTCGACGCGCTTGCCGAGGCCGCCGGCACCATCGGCTACGAGATCCTGACCTCGCTCGGCGCCCGCTACGAAAGGCGCCGCATTTGAACGCGCTCGCCGCCATCGGCGCTGCTGTACTGGCGATGCTGGGCACGGTGGGCCGCATCGCGCTCTTCGCCGGCGAGACCGTGAGCCACCTCGCGCGCCCGCCGTTCTATCTGCGCGAATTCGGCCATGCGCTGCTGACGATCGGCTATTTCTCGCTTCCCGTGGTGGGACTGACGACGATATTCACCGGCGGGGCGCTGGCCCTGCAGATCTTCGCGGGCGGAGCGAGATTTTCCGCCGAGGCGGTGGTGCCACAGATCGTCGCGATCGGGATGGTCCGGGAACTCGGCCCGGTCCTCGTGGGTCTGATGATCGCGGCGCGCGTGACCTCGTCTATCGCCGCCGAGATCGCCACGATGAAGGTGACCGAGCAGATCGATGCGCTCGTCACCCTCTCGACCCACCCGATGAAATACCTCACCCTTCCACGGGTGCTCGCCGCCACTCTGGTGATGCCCCTCCTCGTGGCGATCGGCGACACGATCGGCATCATGGGCGGCTACTTCGTGGGCACCAGGCGGCTGGGGTTCAACGCCGCGACGTACATGAGCAACACGATCGACTTTCTCGAATGGCTCGACATTCTCTCCTCACTCGTCAAGGGCGCGGTGTTCGGCTTCATCGCCGCGCTGATGGGCTGCTTTTACGGGATGACGTCGGGCCGGGGCGCGCAGGGCGTGGGCCGGGCGACGAAACAGGCGGTCGTCGCCGCGAGCATTCTCATACTCGCCGCCAACTTCCTTCTCACCGAGCTGTTCTTCGCCGCATGATCGAGCTTCACGACGTCCACAAGGCCTTCGGGTCGAACAAGGTGCTGAGGGGCGTAACCCTCACCATTCCGAAGGCGCAGTCGATGGTGGTGATCGGCGGCTCCGGCACCGGAAAGTCGGTGATGCTTAAGTGCATTCTCGGCCTCATCCGGCCCGACAGCGGCAAGATCCTCCTCGAAGGCGAGGACGTCACTCGCGCCGATCGCGACGCGTTTCTCGCCCGGTTCGGGATGCTGTTTCAGGGCGCGGCCCTCTTCGACTCGCTGCCTGTCTGGCAGAACGTCGCGTTCCGTCTCCTGCGGGGCTCGCTCAAGCGCCCCAAGGCCGAGGCGCGCGAGGTCGCGGTGAAGAAGCTGCGCAGGGTGGGGCTGAAGGAGGATGTCGCCGACCTCTTTCCGGCCGAGCTTTCGGGGGGGATGCAGAAGCGCGTGGGTCTCGCCCGCGCCATTGCGGCCGACCCCGAGATCATCTTCTTCGACGAGCCGACCACCGGACTCGACCCGATCATGGCAGGCGTCATCAACGAACTCATCCGCGAGATCGTCACCGAGATGGGGGCGACTGCGATGACGATCACCCATGACATGACGAGCGTGCGCGCCATTGCCGACAACGTGGCGATGATCCACGACGGGGTGATCCAGTGGACCGGGCCCGTCTCGGAGATGGATGCGACCGACGATGCGTATATCCGCCAGTTTGTCTCCGGTTCTCCCGACGGCCCGATCGAGGCGGTGCGCTGACGGGCCCTTGTGGCCACCGGCGTTAAGGAACAATTAACTATATATATTAGTGCGTTAATGGACTTTCTGTTGACAGTCCGCCCACCATGCCTCTAGATCGGGACCGTAAGGGGACGGGGTGCTCGGGAGACCGGCACGATGAATGAGATTTCTCTCATCACCCCCCTGATCTTTCCTCTCGCGACCGTGCTCGCCCCGGCGGTGGTCGCCGGTCTGGCGCTGCAGCGCCTCTGTGCGTCGCGGAGCCGCAACCGGCTCCTCTATGGCGCCATCGCCCTCGTCACCGCAACGCTTGCTGTCAGGATTCTGGGCGAGATCCTGTCGGGTGGGTTCGAAGACCCGTTCATCGTGATCGCCGCGCTTGCCGCGCCGATCGGCTGGGGGATCATCCTCTGGGTGGTGTCCTCCCCGGGACATGTCCTATACGGGCGGAGAGATGGCGGAGAGGGTTCCGGGCCGGCGCGCACCCACCGAGGGGCGACTCGGGCGGGCGCCCCACCGCTCCTGCTCGGGGAGGCGGCGCGGGTGACGCGGACGGTGGCGGAGACGAATGGGGCGCGAGACGCCGGGCCGGGCCCGGCGTCCGGCTCCCGGCAGGCGGCGGCGCGGTGGCGCCCTGCCATCCCGCTTCCGTTCGTTCCGGGTGCCGGCGGGCAGACCTGACGCTCCGTCGGCTCCTTGTCGCGGCCAACCTCGCGCTGCTGGTCCTGTTTCCGGTCGCCTGGTTCGCGCCGCTCTTGCGCGCGGGTCTCCTGCCGCTTTTCGGCATGGACGAGATCAGCGTGGTCTCCGGCCTCCTGTCGCTCCGTGAGACCGACCCCTTTCTCGCCGCCCTCGTCGCGTTTTTCGCACTCCTGGCCCCCTATGCGAAGACGCTCGCCCTCGTGGCGGTGCAATTCGGCCTCGCTTCCCGCGCGCTCCTGCCCGCCATCACCTGGGCGGGACGTCTCGCCATGGCCGACATCTTTCTCATCGCCCTCTATATCGTCGTTGCCCGGGGTGTCGGGGTCGGCCGGGTCGAGACCGCCTGGGGGCTTTACCTCTTCACCGGCGCGATCCTTGCGTCGCTGGCGATCTCCTGGGCGGAAAAGGCTCGCGGCCGCTGAAGCGTGTCGCTCACGCAAGGGAACCGCTTCTGAGCTTCCCGGATATTCGAGATCATCCAACGCTTAAAGGGGATCGCGTGATTGCGGATGACGCGACGAGCCCCCGGTTGCCGAAGCAAGCCTTGCCACGCATTGGTATTTCCGAGTGAGACGAAGCGGATTGGAAGGGCGACAGGACACCACTGCCTCACCCCGGGGCGAGAGCCTCACAACGCCGCCGAGGAGCGCCTTGCGGGCGCCGGCCCGGCGGGCCATGAAGGCCCCATGGCGAAAGAGGCGGCCTTTTCCTGCACGAGTTGCGGCGCGGTTCACACCAAGTGGTCCGGCCGCTGCGACGCCTGCGGGCAGTGGAACACCATCCAGGAAGACGTGCCGCTTTCGGCCGGCCCCGGCAAGGCGGCCCTCGGTGCCAAGCGCGGCCGCGCCGTGGCGCTCAGTGATCTCGGCGGGACCGAAACCCCGGTGCGCCGCACGGTCGCTGGCCTCGGCGAGCTCGACCGGGTGCTCGGCGGCGGTCTGGTGCCCGGCTCGGCGGTGCTCGTGGGCGGGGACCCCGGCATCGGCAAGTCGACACTTCTCTTGCAGGCCGCCGCCCTTTTCGGGGCCGCGGGGCTCAAGGTCGCCTACGTCTCCGGCGAGGAGGCGACCGCACAGGTGCGGATGCGGGCCGCGCGGCTCGGGCTCTCGGACGCCCCGGTGAAACTCGCCGCCGAGACGAACCTCCGCAACATTCTCACGACGCTGGAACAGGAAGCCCCGGGCCTCGTCGTCATCGATTCGATCCAGACCATGTGGCTCGACACGGTCGAAAGCGCGCCGGGCTCGGTCAGCCAGGTGCGCGCCGCCGCGCACGAGCTCGTGCGGTTCGCCAAGTCGCGGGGCGCGGCGGTGATTCTCGTCGGGCACGTCACGAAGGAGGGCCAGATCGCCGGCCCCCGCGTCGTCGAGCACATGGTCGACACGGTGCTCTATTTCGAGGGCGAGCGGGGCCACCAGTTCCGCATCCTGCGCGCGGTGAAAAACCGCTTCGGGCCGGCCGACGAGATCGGCGTGTTCGAGATGACCGGCGACGGTCTCGCCGAAGTCGCCAACCCCTCGGCGCTCTTTCTCGGCGACCGGGAAAGCCCGAGCCCCGGCACCGTCGTCTTCGCCGGCATCGAGGGGACGCGGCCCCTCCTGTCCGAATTCCAGGCCCTCGTCTCACCGGCCCCGGCGGGGCAGGCGCGCCGGTCGGTCGTCGGCTGGGACGGGGGGCGGCTGGCGATGATCCTCGCCGTGCTCGAGGCGCGTTGCGGCATTCCGTTTTCGGGGCTCGACGTCTATTTGAACGTCGCCGGCGGCCTGCGCGTGACCGAGCCGGCGGCCGACCTCGCTGTGGCCGCCGCGCTACTGTCCGCCCGCGAGGACGTGGCCCTGCCCGCCCGGACTGTCATTTTCGGTGAGATCAGCCTATCAGGAGCCCTGCGTCCGGCAGGGCAGACGGAGACGCGGCTCAAGGAAGCGGAAAAGCTCGGCTTCGACGCGGCTTTGGTGCCGGAGCGATCGAAAACAGGCGATACCGGCGTGCGGACACGGAAATTCCCCGATCTCGCCCAAATCGTCGGAGACATGTTCGGCGCAGGTTGAGGCGCCGGGAGGCAGGAAATGGAAGGTTTCACCCTGGTTGACGGGATCGTGGCCGTGGTCGTCGTACTATCGGCGGTCCTGGCCTATTCCCGCGGATTCGTGCGCGAGGCCCTCGCCATCGGCGGATGGGTTGCGGCCGCCGTCGTGGCCTTCATCTTCGCGCCCAACGTGCATCCGCTGGTGAACGAGATCCCGGTCGTCAGCGACTTCCTCGCAGGCTCCTGCGAACTTGCGATGATCCTCGCCTTCGCGCTCGTGTTCGCCGCCGCGCTCATCGTCGTGTCGCTCTTCACGCCGGTCTTCTCGTCGGCGGTACAGAATTCCGCCGTCTCGGGCGTCGACCAGGGGCTGGGGTTTCTCTTCGGAGTCGCGCGCGGCCTCCTGCTCGTGATCGTCGCCCTCGTCGTCTACGACAGGCTGGTGATCGGCGATCCCATCCCCATGGTCGACGAAAGCCGCACCGCGCTTCTCTTCGCCGAGGTGCAGGACCGGATCAACGAGGCCATCCCCGAGGAGGCCCCGCGGTGGATCGTGGGGCGCTACGAGGAACTCATCTCCCAGTGCGAAGCCGAGGCGGCGGGCACCGACGCCTGATTTCGAAGCAACGGGCGTCCGGCACCTCGCCTTTTCGTGACACGGGAGTGACAGCGGGGACATGGCAGCTTATGTGTTGGGCGCTGCCACCAACCGAGTCGGATCGCCCATGTGCGCTACGCCGAACCCCGCCAGAGCGCCCCTCACCACAGACCCGTTCGACGACGACAAGCTCCGCGAGGAATGCGGGGTTTTCGGCGTGATCGGGGTGGGCGAGGCGGCGAACTTCGTGGCTCTCGGCCTGCACGCCCTGCAGCATCGGGGCCAGGAGGCCGCCGGGATCGTGAGCCACGACGCGCAGGAGGGTTTCCACTCTGTCCGGCGCATGGGTTATGTGCGCGACAATTTCACCTCCGCCTCGCTGATGGAGACATTGCCGGGCGAGCTCGCCATCGGCCACGTGCGCTACTCCACCGCCGGCAAGAAAGGCCAGACCCAGATCCGCGACGTGCAGCCCTTCTTCGGGGAGTTCTCGATGGGCGGGGCGGCGATTTCGCACAACGGCAACATCACCAATGCCGAGGCGCTCCGACGCGAGCTGATCGAGCGCGGCTCGATCTTCCAGTCGGGCTCGGACACCGAGTGCATCATCCACCTCATGGCCCGCTCGATCCAGCAGACCGTCCCCGAACGGATGAAGGATGCGTTGCGGAGGGTCGAAGGGGCGTTCTCCATCGTCGCCATGACCCGCACCAAGCTCATCGGGGTGCGTGACCCCTTGGGCGTGCGGCCCTTGGTGCTCGGAAAGGTCGGCGACGGCTGGGCGCTGTCATCGGAAACCTGTGCGCTGGATATCATCGGCGCGGAATTCGTCCGCGAGGTCGAGCCTGGCGAAATGGTGGTGATCGAGCATGGCGAGTTGAAGTCGCACCGCCCTTTCGCGCCGTCGCCACCCCGCTTTTGCATTTTCGAGCACGTCTACTTCTCGCGGCCCGACTCGATCCTCGGCGGTCAGTCGGTCTACACCACCCGCGCCGCGATCGGCATGGAGCTTGCCAAGGAAGCCCCGGTCGACGCCGACCTCGTCTGCCCGGTGCCCGACAGCGGCACGCCGGCAGCGATCGGCTACAGCCAGGAAAGCGGCATTCCCTACGCCATGGGGATCATCCGCAACCAGTACATGGGTCGCACCTTCATCGAGCCCACCGAACAGATCCGCAACATGGGTGTGCGGCTCAAGCTCAACGTCAACCGCGCGCTCATCAAGGGCAAGCGGGTCATCCTCGTGGATGACAGCGTGGTGCGCGGCACGACGAGCCGGAAGATCAAGGAAATGATCCTCGATGCGGGCGCGGCGGAAGTGCATTTCCGCATCGCGAGCCCGCCGACCGCCTGGCCGTGTTTCTACGGTGTCGATACGCCCCACCGCGAAAAGCTCCTTGCCGCGACGATGTCAGAAGAGGAGATGCGCGAGCATCTGGGCGTTGACAGCCTGCGCTTCATCTCGCTCGATGGCCTCTACCGCGCTGTCGGCGAGGCGAAGGGACGCGACCCGGCGCGACCGGCCTATTGCGACGCCTGCTTCTCGGGCGAATACCCCATCGAGCCCGCGGACATGATCGAGAAGGGCTTCGCGCTCAAAGCTGCGGAATGATCGACGACCTCTCGAGCGACCCCAGGTGGCGGCGGTTCAACGATCGCGACACCCCCTGCCCCTGCTGCGGCCGGATCTTTCACGGGGTTTTCGACATCGCCTACGACCACCCCGACCCCTGGCCCCACGGCAACCGCGCCGAGCACGGGCTCGGCATTCTCGAGGTGGGCGAGGACCGGCTGACCGCGGACCTCTGCACCTGGGGCGACCACCGCTTCATCCGCGCGGTGCTCCCGATCCCGATCAGGGGCTCGGACCAGGTGTTCTCCTTCGGGCCCTGGGGTGGCGTGAACCCGGAGAACTTCGGCCGCTACGTCCATGCAGACGCCACGCAGAACTTGGGCGAATTCGAGGGGTGTTTCGCCTGGCTGATGAACCGGCTGCCCGGGGTTGGCATGGACGACTGGCTGCCCTGCGACCTCATTCCTGATGACGACCCCGAAAAACGCCCGCAACTCTTCGTTCATGACGGGCACCCGCTTGCGGAATGGCAGGAAGAAGGGATCAGCTTCGACCGGCTGCTCGACATCTATGCCGCCGCGGGACAGGACATCCGCCCTCATCTGATGGACGCTTGACCTTCCCCGCCCCGCGCGGCAAGGCCTGCCCATGACAGAAGACGCCCCCAGGATCGCCCTCGTGACCGGTGCCTCGCGCGGCCTCGGCGCGGCTCTCGCCGAAGCGCTGGCGCCCGGGTACCACGTTGTCGCCGTCGCCCGCACCGTGGGCGGGCTCGAGGAACTCGACGACCGGATCAAGGCGAAGGGCGGCGAGGCGACGCTGGCGCCGATGGACATCACCGACGAGGGGGCCATGGCGCATCTCTGCCGGTCGCTCTTCGACCGCTGGGGGCCGGCGACCCTCTGGGTGCACACGGCGGTCCACGCCCCGCCGCTCGCGCCCGCGCCCCATGCCGACCCGAAGGACTTCCAGAAGACCTTCGACATCACCGTCACCGCCACCCAGCGTCTGATCCGAATGGTCGGCGCCCTGCTCGCCCCCGGTGGCCGGGCGGTGTTCTTCGACGACCCGAGGGCGGGCCAGAAGTTCTTCTCGGTCTACGGGGCCGCGAAGGCCGCCCAGATCGCGCTCGCGCGCTCCTGGGAAGCCGAGACGGTGCGCACCGGGCCGGTGGTGAAGGTGCTCACGCCCCGGCCGATGGGCACCGCCCTCAGGGCGCGGTTCTTTCCCGGCGAGGACCGCACCGCTCTTGCCGACCCGGACGACGAGGCCGCCCGGCTTCTGCCCCTGATCACCGGGTAGGCAGACCGCTCAATCCTCCCGCAAATACTTGGCTCCGAGGCAGCCGAACGGTTGCCGCGCTCCCGCCCCTCGCCTAGGAAGGCGCGACGCTCCGGGGACAGGTCATGCGCATACTCATCACGAATGACGACGGGATCAACGCACCGGGCCTCGAGGTGCTGCAAGCCATCGCCACCGAGATCGCCGGCGAGGGTGGCGAGGTCTGGACGGTGGCGCCGGCCTTCGAGCAATCCGGTGTCGGCCATTGCATCAGTTTCACGCACCCCACGATGCTCGCCGAAATCGGGCCGCGCCGCTTCGCCGCGGAGGGCTCGCCGGCAGATTGCGTGCTGGCGGGACTGCACAAGGTGCTGAAGGACGAGCCGCCCGATCTCGTGCTATCGGGTGTCAACCGGGGCAACAATTCCGCCGAGAACGTCGTCTACTCGGGCACCGTCGGCGGGGCGATGGAGGGGGCGCTTCAAGGAATTCCCGCGATCGCGCTGTCGCAGTTCTACGGTCCCGGAAATGTCGAGACGGATGATCCGTTCGAGGCCGCCCGGGTCCATGGCGTGGCCGTCGTCCGCGATCTTCTGGACCGCGGGATCTGGAACGACAGCGAATACGCCCTGTTCTACAACGTCAATTTTCCCCCGTTTCCGGCTTCTCAGGTGCGCGGCGTGCGTGTCGCCCCCCAGGGCTGGCGGCCCGATACCACCTTCGGTGTCTCGCCGCACACCTCTCCGGCAGGACGGATGTTTCTCTGGGTCATCGGCGGCCCGCAACACCGGCCGACCGCGCCGGGCACGGACGCGGCCGTGAATCTCGACGGCTATGTCTCGGTGACGCCGCTGCGCGCGGACCTCACCGCCCATGAAACGCTCAAGTCCCTCGCAGACCGGCTCGACCGCGATATCGGGCAGACCTGATGGACGAGGCCGAGCGCAAGATGGCCTTTCTCTTCGCGGTCCGCTCGCGGGGGGTCACCGACAAGCGGGTGCTCGAGGCGATGGAGGCGGTCGACCGGGGCCGGTTCATTCGCGGCACCTTCGCCGGGCGCGCCTACGAAGACACGCCCCTGCCCATCGCCTGCGGCCAGACCATCTCGCAACCCTCGGTCGTCGGGCTGATGACCCAGGCACTCGGCGTGCAACCGCGTCACAAGGTTCTCGAAATCGGCACCGGATCCGGCTATCAGGCGGCCGTATTGTCCCAACTCGCCCGGCGGGTCTACACCGTCGACCGGCACCGCAGGCTCGTGGCAGAAGCCCAGGCTGTCTTCGAGGCGCTGGGATACACGAACATCACCACACTGACCGGCGACGGCTCGCACGGCCTCGAGGCCCAGGCGCCCTTCGACCGGATCCTCGTGACCGCCGCCGCGGAAGACCCGCCCGGTCCCCTATTGGCTCAACTCGCAGTTGGGGGTATCATGGTATTGCCGGTCGGGCAGTCCGATCAGGTGCAGCAACTCATAAGAGTGCGACGCACCGACAACGGATATGAATACGACGACTTGCGCCCGGTCCGGTTCGTGCCCCTCGTCGAGGGGTTGGGACAGGATTGAATCCGGAGCGAGACGACTCCGACCGCCGGTCCCGCGAGCAGGCATGAAGGCCCCGCACCCAAGGGGTCTCGATATTGAGGATGTTGGGCCATGGCACGGTCGAGAACGGTATTGAAAACCGGGGCGTCCCTCGCGGCGCTCCTTCTGGCATCGGCATGCAGCGAAGGCGGGCTCGATCTAGACCTTCGCCCGGCGGCGACGGGTGACACCACGCAGGCGGCACAGCGCGCGGTCGCACCACGGCCGCTGCCGGACAATCGCGGAGTTATCTCGTACCCCTCCTACCAGGTCGTCGTCGCGAACCGGGGAGAGACGGTGGCCGACGTGGCCACGCGGCTCGGCATCGATGGGCGCGAGCTCGCGAGCTACAACGGACTTCCGGCGAACGTCGCGCTCCGCGGCGGCGAGTCGATCGTTCTGCCGGTACGGGTGGCAGAGCCCTCTCCGGCGACGGGTGCGATAGCAACGGGACCGATCCGGCCCGCCGGCGAGGTCGACGTGACGACGCTGGCGGGAGCCGCGATCGAGCGGGCCGATGGCTCCCGGGGGATCGCGGCAATCGCGCCGAGCGGCGAGGAGCCCCAGCGGCACCGGGTGGGCGCATCGGAAACCGCCTTCTCCATCGCACGCGCTTACGACGTGTCCGTGGCGAGCCTTGCAGACTGGAACGGGCTCGGGCCGGACCTTCGGGTGCGGGAGGGTCAGTTTCTGCTGATCCCGCCGGCGACGACCCGTGTCGCCGCTGTCGAGCCAAGGGTC
>Ga0102943_1002342_pt1 | contig 11185 bp, 6 predicted proteins | sample SalPonC_black_MG_FD_78174 | JGI IMG/M metagenome (GOLD analysis project Ga0102943, IMG submission 78174) | Salt pond soil microbial communities from South San Francisco under conditions of wetland restoration - Salt Pond MetaG... | ecosystem: Environmental > Aquatic > Marine > Intertidal zone >...
AAACGAGGAATTTTTCGTCATGGCAAGGAAATCAAGGGCTTGCGCGGAGGCGTACATCGGTACGCCGCACAAGCAAGTTCGCAGATTGACGCAGCCATGGCGGAAAAGAACCGTTTCCGGATGGAAACTAGTATAACAACTGCGGCGGTTCATTGACAGAGCCAGGAGGGAATATCGGGATGGTCGCCATCCGGGGGGCGCGTCCCCGGTTTGCCGGCAGAGAAGATGCAGGACCGGCAATCAGGCTCCATGACTTCACCGAAATTCCCGGATGAGCCAGAAAAAAGCTTTGACAAAATTTCTGCGGATTCATTAGGATGAGGCTCTTGAATCTTGTCCGCACCCTGGGACTCATCGCCCGGCCGAAAACCCGCCGAACCGGAATTCCGGAACACCATGGATATGGATCGCGTTCTCAATCTGCTCAAAGACGACATCTGTCGGGTCGAGGCCCAATTCCGCCTTGACCTTGATTCCCGGGTGCCGCTGATTCGCAAGGTCGGAGAATATGTCCTGGCCAGCGGCGGCAAGCGCATCCGGCCGATGCTGCTTTTGCTCTGCGCACGTTTGACCGGCTACCGGGGCGAAGCTCACATCGGCCTGGCCAGCGTGGTCGAATTCATCCATACCGCAACCCTGCTGCATGACGATGTGGTCGACAGTGCTGTCCTGCGGCGCGGCCAGGAGTCTGCCAATGCGGTCTGGGGCAATGAGGCCAGCGTCCTGGTCGGCGACTTTCTGTTTGCCAAATCTTTCTCGATCATGGTTCGCAACGGCAGTCTGGACATTCTGCGGGCTTTGTCCGATGCAACAACCCAGATGGCCGAGGGCGAGGTCCTGCAGCTGATCAGCACCTGCGACCTTGCCCTGGACGAAGAACGCTATATTGAGGTGGTGCGCAATAAAACGGCCGTATTGCTGGCCGCAGCCTGCCGTTCCGGGGCGATTCTGGGAGAGGCGGCAGCCGATCAGCAGGAGGCCCTGGCCGCCTATGGCATGGACTTGGGAATTGCCTTTCAGTTCATGGATGATGCCCTCGATTATGTCGCCGAACAGGAGGAGTTCGGCAAGGCCCGCGGCCACGATCTGCTTGAAGGAAAGGTCACTCTGCCCCTGATTCATGCTCTGCGACAGTGCTCTGCCGAAGAGCGCTCCCGGGTCGAGAACATCGTCGAACAGGAGGAACTGCCGCAGGAGGATCTGGGCTACGTTATCGAACTGATCGACAAGTACGATGGCATTCAATTCACCCGCCTGAGGGCCGCGACGTTCGTTGAACAGGCCAAAACCCGCCTGGCCGTTTTCGAGGCGGATCCTATCAAGGAAGCGCTGGAAATTCTGGCCGATTACGTCGTCAGCCGTTCCAGTTAGACCTGTCAGCTTATATCACCCGACCTTGTCCGCATGAGGGCGGGAGCATATTTCTTTCCGCAGGATGGATCTCACTGATATAATCAGCGCATGCCGCGTTTCTCCTATCAGAAAAAAGTCCTCCAATCCTTCTGTATTCTGGCGCTGGTTCCCCTGGTGATCATGGTTGTCTTTGCTGCCATGAGCTTGAAGACCGTCGAAGGTCTGCTCAGGGACAGCGCCATCGAAGCCCTCGACCGGCAGGCGGCGGAAATGCTCGAGTTGCGCGCGGTCATGGTCGCCAACGAGGTCGGCACCTTTCTGCGCAGTGTTGAAGATCACCTGGCTGCGTTTGCCCAGCTCAAGCCGACTGCTGAAAACTATCTGCATTTCAGCCGCACCAACCGGCGGCAGATCTGGTATCGAGGCGGGACCAACGATGACCCCGCCGAGGAACGCAAAGTTATCCCGCTCTACCGGGAACTGGCTTTCATCGGCGCCGACGGTGTCGAAGCCCTGCGGATCCGGGACGACCGGGTCGTCTCCTCAAAGCGCGACGTTTCCGATCCGGCCAACACGACCTACCTGACCGAAACCTACTTTGCCTCGGCCCGGGATCTGCCCGGAGGGCAGATCTACGTTTCCCACGTGACCGGCTGGCACGTCAACAAGGTCGAACAGCTGCAGGGGGCGGCAACCCCCGAGGAGGCCGTCGAAGGCCGGAAATATGAAGGGGTGATCCGTTTTGCCCGCCCGGTTCATTCAAAGCAGGGGCATTTGCAAGGGGTCGTGGTGCTCTCCCTTGACCACAAGCATCTGATGGAGTTCACCCAGCACATCAGTCCGACCGCAGAGCGGTTCGTGGTCTATCCTTCCTACCAGAGCGGCAACTATGCCTTCATGTTCGATAACGAAGGCTGGATCATTACCCACCCCAAGTTCTGGGACATCCGCGGCCTGGACAGCGAAGGCCATCTGGTCCCGGCCTACACCGAACGCTCCTCCCCGGAGGCAATCGCCCGCGGTGCCATCCCCTACAATCTCGGCCAGGCAGCCTTTGTGCATCCCAATTACCCTCTGGTTTTACAGGCTGTTCTCGGCGGCCGTTCCGGTGTTGTGGACGTGACCAATGTCGGCGGCTCCCGGAAGATCATGGCCTACGCGCCGATTTTCTACAACCAGGGAAGCTATGCTGAAACGGGGGTCTTCGGCGGCGTGACCATCGGTGCCGAAGTCCGCCAGTTCCATAAAACCGCGGAACAAGCTTCAGCCCGCATCGATCGGATTTTCGCCGGTTTCCTGGGCAGCGCCTGGGTTCTGATCGGTCTGACCGCGATCCTGGTGACGGCGGCAGCCTACAAGCTGTCCCGGAGTGTCACCAATCCTCTCCTGAGCCTGATTTCCACCACCCGGGAGATGGCGCGCGGCAACCTCAAGGCCAGGGTTGAGATCAAAAGCCCGATCGAAGTCGCCGACCTTGCCATCGCGTTCAACCGTATGGCCGACCAGCTTCGTGAACGGCAGAGCAGATTGCTGAAAACTCTGGCCCAACTGCGCAGTTCCCGCCATGAAATCCTGCGGGAACGGAACTTGAAGAAAACCATTGTCGAAAACGTGGAAACCGGGCTTCTCACCCTGGATACCGAGAATCTGGTGAGTTCCATCAACAGCTCGGGCAAACGCATCCTGGGCCTGGAGAATGTTTCGCTGCGGCTTTCCCTGACCGAAACCCTTCGGGATTGGCCGGAATTGCTCGAGGCCCTCGAGCGTGCTCCGGCTCAGGTAAAATGGAGCGATTACATCTCCATTGAACGGAAGGGGGCGTCCTTGACCTTCCGTTTAACCCTTTATCCGTTGACCGCCGGCCCGGATGCCGGCAGGATTTTGACCATCGAGGATTTGACCGAACGGGTCAATTTTCGGCAGCAGATGGCCCGCTTCGAACGACTGGCCTCCCTGGGCCGGCTGTCGGCGGGCATCGCCCATGAGGTCCGCAACCCGCTGACCGGCATCAGCCTGCTGCTTGATGAACTGCATGATCGGCTGCTGGCCAATCCAGCCGACCAGCGTTTGATTCAGAGGGCCCTGCAGGAAATCGAACGCCTTGAAGGTCTGGTCAATGAACTGCTGCACTTTTCTTCCCTGCCGGCTGCCCGCAGAAAAGAGGGCTCGATCGGCGAAGTTCTCAGCGACACATTGTTCCTGGTCAACAAACAATGCGAAAAGCAGGGCGTCGAATTGCAGACCGATCTTCCCGAAGACCTGCCCCTTTTAAGAATGGACCCTGGCCAGTTGAAGCAGGCGTTCCTCAATCTCCTGACCAATGCTTTGGATGCCATGCCCGACGGCGGGCGGCTGCTCATCTCAATCCGGGTAGCGGACGAGATGCTTTGTATCCGTTTTGCCGACACCGGCATCGGGGTACCTGTCGATGATACGGCCCTGATTTTCGAGCCGTTCTACACGACCAAAGGGGAGGGAACCGGCCTCGGCCTGGCGATTACCCATACCATTATTACCAACCACGGCGGCCGCATCGAAGTAAAAAGCCGCCTTGGGGAAGGTACGACCTTCGAAATCTGGCTGCCTCTCAAGGGCTGAACACAGCTTTTGAGAATCTCTGCCGCGGTTTTATGCATGCATTGGCGACCGAAATCGGCCACAATTCATCATGTCGGTCGGTTTTCCGCCAGCCCCGGTGAAATTTTCCGGTAAATCACCCCCGTATGGCATGCAGGAGAGGCTATGGAACGAATTCTGATTGTCGATGACGAAGCGTTTATTCGGGAGAACCTCGAGCGGATCCTCGAGGAAGAGGGTTATCGACCCTACTCGACCGCGAGTATCGAAGCCGCGGTCCAGGAAGTCAGCGAAGAGGATGTCGATCTGGTTCTGCTCGATTTGAATCTGGGCAGCAAAAGCGGCCTGGATGTGTTACGTGCCATGGGAGGTCGACCCGGAAATTCTGGTGATCATCATCACCGGCTACGGAACCGTGGAAAGTGCCGTCGAAGCTTTGAAGCTGGGGGCCTACGATTACATCAAAAAGCCCTTCAAGGCCGATGCGATCCGTCTGATCGTCCGCCTGGCCCTGGAGACCCAGCATCTCAAGCGCGAGGTCAGGCAGCTGCGCCGCGGCAATCCGTTGCATGACCTGCCCGATGATTCGGTGATGGTCGGTTCCAGCGCCGAATTGACCCAGATCTACCGGCAGATCCGGGAGGTAGCGAAACACCAGACCGCTACTGTCCTGGTGACCGGCGAATCAGGGACCGGCAAGGAACTGGTCGCCCGCGCGGTGCATCATCTCTCGCCGCGCAGAGAGCGTCCATTTATTGAAATCAATTGCGGCTCCCTGCCATTCAACCTGCTCGAGACTGAACTCTTCGGTCACGAACGCGGGGCGTTTACCGATGCCAAATCCCGTAAAATAGGACTCCTCGAGGAAGCTGACGGCGGTACCATCTTTCTCGATGAGATCGGCGAAATGGATATGAACCTGCAGGTCAAACTACTGCGGGTCCTGGAGGACCGGAAAATCAGGCGGCTCGGCGGCACACGCAATATCGACATCGACGTCCGGGTCATTGCGGCCACCAACCGGGACCTGAAAGATGCGATCGAGCAGAAAGCCTTCCGGGAAGATCTCTTCTACCGGCTCAACGTATTTCCGATCCAGGTTCCGCCGCTGCGGGAGAGACGTGAGGACATCCCGGCCCTGCTGGACTTCTTCCTCAAGCACTTCAATAATGCTTTCAACAAGGAGATCCGCGAAATCTCCCGGGAGGCCCTGGACCTGCTGATGCACTATCACTGGCCTGGCAATGTCAGGGAATTGCGCAACGTCGTCGAGCGGATCTGCATCATGCATGACTGCGAAACGATCCAGCCCGATTTTCTGCCTCGCGAAATCTGGGGCAGGGAACCTCTCAAAAAATCATCCTTCGAATATCAGGTTCCTCCGGAAGGCATTGTTTTTGAAGAAATCGTCGAACAGGTCGAACAGAGTCTGATCGGTCAGGCGGTGGATATGACCGGCGGCAATGTGGCCAAAACGGCTCGCCTGCTCGGCCTGCCCCGGGGGACACTGCGCTATAAAATGGAAAAATACGGCCTTATGGAGAATCCCTGAGGTGTTTTTCGATCCCTGGCTTTTAATCTGGCCGGTGAGGTCTTCCGGCGCCGGTGGTTTCCGATTTTCCAGGTCTGCGCAACGCTGAACTCGTCCTTCTTATGCCAATCCCGACGGCATGGATGAGGGCCGCATCGGGTCGGGTAGGCCATGTTTTTTTCGGCACCCTTATCATTCCCGGATTCTCTGCTATGCTTGGGCGATATAAGTCGTGGTCTGCAGAGGGCAGGGTTCTTGAATCCCTGGGGTTTTCCGGTCGGTACTCTGCAGGCGTTGTGCCGGTAAAATCCCCCGTGAACTTATCGACAGGCAAATGGCCCATCCTTTGCAAGACATTATCGATATCCCTTCGGTTCAGGGTTTGATGGCGTCTCTCTACCGTATAACCGGAATTCCGGCAACTATTCTTGACGAATCAGGAAAAGTCCTTCTGAAAAGTGGTTCGCCGACTCTGTGCGAGTTTTTTCACAAGGCGGCCCCGTTTACCCGAAACTGCTTTCTGGAAAAGAGTTTTCGCAGAGGGGTTGGCCGTCGCACGACCACCGAGGGCTGGACCGAGTTTTGCTGCGATAGTGGATTAATCGATGTTGGTGCGCAGATCATGATCGATAAGCGGCCGGTGGCCACCCTGCTGGTTGGGCCCATGCTGTACGAAACACCCAAACCGGCAGATTTCATGGCGCGAGCCGAAGAATTCGGCGAGCGCAAGGAAGCCTGGCTGCAGCACCTTGCGGAAGTCCCGGTAGTCGACCCCGCATCCATTCCGGAGGTCCTGCAGTTTTATACCAGCCTGATCAAGATTCTCTCCGACTATGCCCGGCGCTCGCTGCTGCATAATGAAGCGCGTGACGAGGCGGAGCATTCCAGGAGCAGGCTTCAGGATCTCTTCGCTCTGAATCCCGATGGCGTCGTCATCGTCGATTTGCACGGACGCCTTTTACAGGTCAATCCTGGCCTGTCGCAAATCTTGGGGTATGCCGAGAAAGAGATGCTCAATGCCAACATCACCGATTACGTCAGCCCTGAATATGCCGGTCGGGTTTCCACGAGTATCCGGAAGATCCTGAACGGGGAGGCGACCCTGTTCAAGGTTTCCCTGCGGCACCAGGACGGGCGGAAAGTCCCGGTTGAAATCCGTGCCCGCGACATCATGTTCGATGGCTGTCATGCAATCCTCGGCCAGGTGCGGGATATGAGTGAACGCCTGCAGTCCGAACAAGCGCTGCTGGAAAGCGAGGAACGCTTTCGCGGCGTGTTCCAGGAGGCCGGCATCGGCATGGCACTGACCGACCAGGATGGCCGATTCGTTCAGGTGAATTCCGAGTTCTGCCGGTTCCTGGGTTATTCCGAAAGGGAACTTTTGCAAAAAAACATCGACGATATCACTCATTCGGAAGATCGGCTGCCGGGCAAGCAACTCAGGGCGGATGCCCTGGCAGGCAAGCGGTCGGTGGTCAGCGCCCAGAAACGCTATCTGCACAAAGAGGGTTCGATCGTCTGGGGCAGCCTGACGACTGTGTACCGGGTTGGCGGCCCGCATTCGTCGCCGTTATCCGTCGTCATGGTTCAGGACATTACGGCTCAGAAACTGGCTCAGGAAGCGGCGCAGGCCAGTGAGGCCACTTTGAAAAGCATTCTCACCGCCGTACCTGTGAGTGTCGGCCTGGTCCGGAACCGGGTCTTCTGTTGGGTCAATCGCTGGATGGTCGAGGAACTCGGCTATGCCGAGGAGGAATTGATCGGTCAAAACGCCCGGCTCCTCTACGAAAGCGACGAAGAATACGAGAGGATCGGCCGGGAAAAGTATGATCGGGTCAAAGCCGGTCATATGGGCGAGGTCAAGACCCGATTCCTGTGCAGGGACGGACGGGGGATTGATGTGCTGGTCCGTTCGGTACCGATCGATCCCGAGACCCTTGATGCGGGAGTGATTTTTGCGGCACTGAACATCTCCGAACTTCAGAAAGCCGACCTTGAACTGCGCAAAGCCCTCGGCGAAGCGGAAACCGCCCGTCAGCAGATGTTCGGAATCCTGCGCTCGGTGGTCGCAGGCCTGATCGTGATCGATCTCGAGGGTCGGATCTCGATGATGAACCCCTCGGTCGAATCCCTGCTGGGGCGAAAGGCTGCAGACATGATCGGCAAACCGGTCGATCAGTTGATCGAATCCCGGGAGTTTCTGGGAAAAGTCGATCTGGCGCTGGCCGGGTCCGAGCAGCCCGATGCGGTTGAACTGGCGCTTGGCAAAAATTGTCTGCAGATCAAAGTGACTTCGGTCAAGGATATGCAAGGCATTGTCCGAGGCGCGGTCGCCATTTTGCGCGATGTGACCCGCGAGCATGCCATCAACCAGATGAAAGATGAGTTCATCTCGGCGGCCGCCCATGAACTGCGCACGCCGATGACTTCAATCCTGGGCTATACGGAACTGATGCTGGATCAGCTGGAGGACTTCGAAACCGACCAGCTGAAAGATTTTTTACAGGTCGTTTTTGAACGGTCGCTGTCTTTGAGCCAGATCATCAGCGATATGCTCGATTTGAGCCGGGTCCAGTCTGGGCGCCTGATCAGTCTGGAGAAATCGCCGGGCCAGCTGCTTGACCTGGCAAGGCAGATCGTTTCATCCTATGAATACAACAACACGGGCTGCAATCTGGTCATCGAGGCTGACGATGATCTGCCGATGATGCTGTTCGATGCCCGCAAAATGACCCAGGTCTTCGACAATCTTCTCAGCAACGCCGTCAAATTTTCACCGCAAGGCGGTAAAATTACCCTGAGCCTGCACCGAGAACTCCCGGGAGTTACGGTTGCGGTCAAAGATCAGGGGATCGGGATGTCGCCCCAGCAGCAGGAAAGAATCTTCGATAAGTTTTTCCGGGCTGATTATTCCAACACGGCCGCCAGCGGGCTCGGTCTCGGCATGACCCTGGTCAAGAGCATCGTCGAGGGACACGGCGGCAAAATCTGGGTCGAGAGTGAAGTCGGCAGCGGGACTTCCGTGTTTTTCTCACTGCCGATCATCCAATAGCAATAGAAAAATAGGCAACCGTGAAAACCATTCTGATTGTTGAAGACCAGGAAGATGTCCAGAAACTGCTCAAAGTCGCCTTGAACGGATCGGGATGGGCCCTGCTGCATGCCCTGGATGCGGCCGATGGGCTGAAACTGGCCCGGGAACGAACCCCTGACCTGGTCCTGCTCGACATCATGATGCCGGGCAGTATGGATGGTCTCGGCCTTCTCAAGACCCTGGGGGAGAATCCAGAGACGGCCCGGGCCAAGATCATTGTCATTTCGGCCAGGGCTCAGCACCAGGACCAGGAAGCGGCGATGAAGGCCGGCGCCAATGCCTATGTTACCAAGCCTTTCAGGCTTGCCGAACTGAAAAGTCTGATCGAGAAAATGCTCGCCTGATAGCAAAGATCGGTTCCTCCGCAAACCTCCAAGCTGTTTCCGGAGCCGCATGCCGCGGTCTCTTCGCTCAGGATGAGGCCGGCTTGTCCTTTCCACAGCCGGACCGTTACCGGTCCGGGGCCTCTCGACCTGGCTCCGCCGCTGGGTTATAATACTCGAAAATAACAGCACGTTTTCTTAACCTTTTGGAGATCAGCAATGCGTTTTTTTCTGAGGCGGATTTGGTTCGCCACCCTGCTTTCGATTATCATGACGACTTTCGCCGCGGCGGCCACCCTGGAGGACCGGGTGATTGAACATCGCCTGGAAAACGGTCTTTTACTGCTGGTGGTGGAGCGGCACGATGCTCCGGTGGTGTCCGCCTATATCACCGTAGGGGTCGGTGCGGTCCATGAGACCAGTGAAACCCGCGGCGTCGCCCACCTGCTCGAACACATGCGATTCAAAGGCACCAAGGTGATCGGCACCACCGACTTCAACCAGGAAAAGCCGCTGCTGGAAAAGATCTGGAGTCTCGGCAAACGCCTGGATGCCCTGCGTCTCGACCCGCAAGCAGACCCTGAGCAGCTCGCCGCCCTGGAGAAACGGCTGGCCGAACTGCAGCAGCAGCATAAAAAGTACGTGGTCAAGGACGCTTTCGCCCAGATCTACAGCGAAAACGGCGGGGTGGGCTTCAATGCCTTTACCAGCAAGGACTTGACCACATATCTGATCTCTCTGCCCGCCAACAAGCTCGAGCTGTGGGCTCTGGTCGAGTCCGACCGGATGCAGAATTCGATTCTGCGTGAATTTTACACCGAGCGCGACGTGGTCCGCGAAGAGCGGCGTCGTTCCTATGATACCAACCCCGGTGGGCTGCTTTACGAAACCCTGCTGGCCAACGCCTTTACCGTTCACCCTTATCGGAATCCGATCATCGGCTGGCACTCGGACATCGCCAATCTGACCCTCGCCGAAACCAGGGATTTCATGCATAGCTATTACGCGCCGGTGAATACCGTGATCGCCCTGGTGGGTGACGTGCAAGCCGCGCAGGCCATCGAACTGGTCGAGCGCTATTTCGGTGACATTCCGCCCGGCACACCCGTCCCGCCAGTGGCCGCTGTCGAACCGCCCCAGACCGGGGAGAAGCGGGTGACAGTGAATTTCGAGGCCGAACCGCGTCTGGCGATCGCCTTTCACAAGCCGACGTTGCCCCACAAAGACGATTATGTATTCGACCTGCTGGACCAGGTGCTTGGGCAGGGCAGAACCTCCCGTCTTTACCGGGCTCTGGTCGAAGAACAGCAGCTGGCCACCTCGGTATCGGTCTATGGCGCACCGGGCTCCCGATATCCGAACCTGTTCGTGATCGAGGCCGTGCCGCGCCACCCGCATACGCCGGCCGAGGTCGAAGCCGCCATCTATCGCGAACTGGAAAAGCTCAAGACCGCACCGGTGACAGAAGTTGAGCTCACTAAAGCCCGCAATCGCCTGCTCACCGACCAACTCCGCTATCTCAAGGGGAATTCCGGACTGGCGCGATTGTTGACCTCCTACCAGTCGCTGGCCGGAAACTGGCGCTATCTGACTTCATACCAGGATGAAATTGAGACACTGACGGCCCAGGATCTGATGAATGCCGCGCAGACCTACTTCATGCCCCAAAACCGGACCGTGGTCTACCTGGAAAAGGAGAGTTTCTGATATGAAGGCAGTTCTCCGAAAATTCTGTGCAGGCTGCGGTGTGTTTTCTTTGCTTATTTCGCTCGCAGCTTGTGCGCCATCGCTGCCGAAGCATCCCGAGCAGTTAAGCTATCCCGAACTTGAATTCCAGCTTCCGGAAGTCGACAGGCTGGAACTGGCCAATGGCATCCGCCTCTACCTCAAACAAGATGATGAGCTCCCCCTGGTCCAGTTGACGGCCCTGGTCGGCTCCGGTTCAATCGGCGTTCCGACCCGGCTTGCCGGGTTTGCGGAAATCTATGCAGAGGCCTGGCGAACCGGGGGGACGGCGGATATTTCGCCCAGCCGTCTGGAGTCCCGGCTGGACCAATTGGCCGCCGACCTGAATGCCAGCATGGGCACGTACTCGAGCCAGCTGGACCTTTCGATTCGTGCCGAGGACTTTGCGGAGGGACTGCAAATCGTCGCCGACCTTCTACGGTCTCCCGGTTTTTCTTCGGCAAGTCTCGAACTGGCCAGGCTCAAGGCGATTGAAAACGTGCGCCGGCAGAACGATCTGCCGGGTGCAGTCGCCCAGCGGCTGTTGCTGGCAAGCCTCTATCCCGGACATCCTTTAGGGGT
>Ga0102943_1002344_pt1 | contig 11175 bp, 7 predicted proteins | sample SalPonC_black_MG_FD_78174 | JGI IMG/M metagenome (GOLD analysis project Ga0102943, IMG submission 78174) | Salt pond soil microbial communities from South San Francisco under conditions of wetland restoration - Salt Pond MetaG... | ecosystem: Environmental > Aquatic > Marine > Intertidal zone >...
CAGAACCAGATGTGGGCGGCCCAGTATTACCATTTTGATCTTCCCAACCATTTTATCACCTCCGGCGGGCTGGGGGTCATGGGTTTCGGCCTGCCTGCTGCCATTGGCGCCAAGGCAGCCTGTCCGGACAAACTGGTGGTGGATGTGGCCGGGGACGGCTCCATTCAGATGAATATCCAGGAACTGATGACTGCAGTGGAAAACTGCCTGGATGTAAAAATCGTGATCCTCAACAACCGGTTTCTGGGCATGGTGCGGCAGTGGCAGGAATTTTTCTACAACAAGGCCTATGCCTGCACCAATATCGAAAATGCCCCGGATTTTGTAAAACTGGCAGAAGCATACGGCGCCGCAGGGTTCAGGTGCACAGACCCTGCCTGTGTGGAAGACACCCTGCGCAAAGGACTTGACACACCAGGCACGGTGATCATGGATTTTGTGGTGGAGCGTGAAGAATCGGTATATCCCATGGTACCGGCCGGCGGGGCTCTCACGGAAATGCTTCTGGTGTAATAACGGCCATGGCTTGACGGCACAACAGAAAATGAAAACCATGGGGTTTTAGCTGTTAGCTGTTAGCTTTTGCTTTTAGATAGAAGCAGATGACTGAGGGCTGAAGGCTTTCATATAAACAACTGTAAGGAATATACAATGGAAACCAGCAGATATTTACTCTCAATTCTTGTGGATGATGAGCCAGGGGTCCTGTCCAGGATTGCCGGCCTGTTTTCCGGCAGGGGCTTTAACATCGATTCTTTGAGCGTGGCCACAACGGATGATCCGGATGTATCCCGTATCACCATGGCCACCACCTGTGATGCCCAGGTCATAGAACAGATCAAAAAACAGCTCCACAAACTCATCAACGTCATCACAGTAAATGACCTCACCGACAAAAAATACGTGGAACGGCAGCTGGCCCTGGTCAAGGTCCATGCCAAACCGGAAAAGCGGGCCGAAATCCTGCGCATTGTGGATATTTTCCGGTGCCGGGTCGTGGATGTGGGGCATGCCCACTTTACCGTGGAGATCTCAGGGGACAGCGGCAAGCACCAGGCGTTTTTGTCTCTGCTGAAACCCATGGGAATCATTGAAATTGCCAGCACAGGGGCCATTGCACTGGCAAGGGAGATGGGGAGATAAAATGAATTCAGTAAAATTATACGACACCACCCTCAGGGACGGTATGCAGGGGGAAAACATCTTTTTTTCTCCGGAAGACAAAATAAAAATCGCCAGAAGACTGGATGATGCCGGCATCCACTATATTGAAGGCGGATGGCCGGGTTCCAATCCCGGGGCAGCCCACTTTTTTGAACTGGCACAAAAGATCTCCTTTAAACAGGCAAAGGTGGCAGCCTTCGGTGCCACCCGGCGGCCGGGCACAACCTGTGACAAAGATGCCAATCTTGCCGCACTCATTGATTCAGCCGCGCCGGTCATCACCATTTTCGGCAAATCATGGGACCTGCACGTCACCCAGATCATGGACAACACCCTGGCAGAAAACCTGGACATGATCAGGGAAAGCGTGGCCCACCTGCTCTCCCATAACCGGGAAGTGATGTATGATGCAGAACATTTTTTCGACGGGTACAAGGCCAACCCCGGGTATGCTTTGGACACACTGGCTGCGGCCCTGAAAGGCGGCACCCGCACCCTGGTACTGTGTGACACCAACGGCGGGTCCATGCCCTGTGAAATAGATGAGATCGTCAGGTCTGTGATGGACCATTTCAGGGACCTTCCCGGCATCTGTTTCGGGATCCACACCCACAACGACTGTGCCATGGCCGTGGCCAACGCGGTCAATGCCGTACATGCCGGTGCCGCCATGGTCCAGGGCACCATCAACGGGTATGGGGAACGCTGCGGCAATGCAGACCTCACTGCCATCATCCCGATCCTGGCCCTGAAGATGAAAAAAAAATGCATGTCTGAAGAAAACCTGAAAAAACTGCTGAACCTTTCCCGGTTTGTCTCGGAAACCGCCAATGTGCCGCCGGTGAGTTCCCGGCCCTTTGTGGGAAAAAGCGCCTTTGCCCATAAAGGCGGGGTCCATGTGTCCGCCATAATGAAAAACCCCAAAGCCTATGAACATATCAACCCGGAACAGGTGGGCAATGTGCGCCGGGTCCTGGTGTCTGAGCAGTCAGGCAAAAGCAATATCATCTACAAGGCGGAAGAACTGGGGGTAAACCTGGGAGATGACACTGTGAAACAAAAGCAGATCGTGTCCTCCATCAAGGACCTGGAAGATGACGGGTTTGAGTTTGATGCTGCCGAAGGGTCTCTCAAGCTGATCATGGAAAAACTCACGGAACAGTACAAAAGCTATTTTGATCTGGAGTCCTTCCGGGTGGTGGTGGAAAAGGACAGGGAAAAACCGTGTTATTCCCATGCCATGATCAAAATCCGGGTGGGAAAAACAACCGAAATCACCTCGGCAGAAGGTGACGGCCCGGTATCAGCCCTGGACAATGCCCTGCGCAAAGCCTTGTCTGCCATGTATCCCCGGATCAGTGACATGCACCTGGTGGACTTCAAGGTCCGGGTCATTGACGGATCTGACGGCACCGATGCCAAGGTACGGGTGCTCATCGAATCCAGGGACACAGACAATCTTTTCACCACCATCGGGGTATCCGAGGATATCATTGAAGCCAGCTGGCAGGCCCTGGCTGACAGTTTTCAGTACAAGCTTTCTTTAGACCACAAAGACACATAAGGGCTGTAAAAACAGGCCCTGTAACCCTATTATTTAAAAAGGCCATACCCATGAATGACAACAAACACATTATCATATTTGACACCACCCTGCGGGACGGGGAGCAGTCCCCCGGGGCCAGTATGAACCAGGCAGAAAAACTGCGCATCGCCACCCAGCTGGAACTGCTGGGCGTGGATGTGATTGAGGCTGGTTTTCCCGCGGCATCAGACGGGGATTTCGAAGCGGTGAAAAAAATTGCCGGCAGTTTGAAAAAAGCCCAGGTGGCTGCCCTGTGCCGGGCTGATGAACATGATATCCGGCGGGGTTGGGATGCTGTCAAAGATGCCGTCAATCCCAGAATACACACCTTCATCGCCACCTCGGAACTGCACATGAAATACAAGCTGCAGATGGAACCTGCTGATGTGCTGCGCCGGGCAGTGGAAGCGGTGAAACTGGCCGCATCTTTCACCGGCAATGTGGAATTTTCCGCAGAAGACGGTTCCCGTTCTGACCCGGATTTCTTATGCACGGTGTTTGAATCGGTCATAGATGCCGGCGCCACCACCATCAACCTGCCGGACACAGTGGGGTATGCGGTTCCCGAAGAGTTCGGGCAGCTGATCGAATATGTCCTTGCAAACACCTCCAATATAGACCAGGCTGTGCTGTCTGTCCACTGCCACAATGACCTGGGACTTGCCACGGCCAACACCCTGGTGGCCATCCAGAAAGGGGCCCGGCAGGTGGAGGTCACCATCAACGGCATTGGAGAACGGGCAGGCAACACCTCCATGGAAGAAGTGGTGATGTCTTTGAAAACCCGGCCCAATTTTTTCAGCCACACCACTGCCATTGACACCACCCGGATTTATCCCACCAGCCGCCTGGTGAGCATGATCACCGGAATCCTGGTGCAGCCCAACCGGGCCATTGTGGGTGCCAACGCCTTTGCCCATGAAGCCGGCATCCACCAGGACGGGGTGCTCAAAAATCCCATGACCTATGAAATCATGAAACCGGAAACCGTGGGCATCACCAAAAACAGCCTGGTCCTGGGCAAACACTCCGGACGGCATGCCCTGGCTGCCCACATCCGGAGCATGGGGTATGACCTGTCTGAAGAAGAGATCAATATTGTATTTAAAAAGTTCAAGAACCTGGCAGACCGCAAAAAACAGATTCTGGATGAAGATATTGAAGCCCTGATAAATGAAGGCGTATTGCGGACCCCGGAAGTCTTCGGCCTGGAATATATCCATGTGCTGTCCGGTTCCACGGTATTTCCCACTGCATCGGTGCAGCTCAAGATCAACGGCCGCCTGGTCCAGGGTGCACTGGAGGGCACCGGGCCCATTGATGCGGTCTACAATATCATTTCCAAGCTCACCAATACCAAGTCCGAACTGCTCAGATTTACCATATCCGCCCTGACCGAAGGCACTGATGCCCAGGGAGAGGTTACGGTAAGGCTCAAGGAGGACGGTATCGTGGCCCTGGGAAAAGGGGCTGATCCAGACATCATCACCGCTTCTGCCCTGGCCTATCTTAACGGGCTCAACCGGCTGGAATATTTAAAGGCCCACCCGCCCATGGAAACAGCGGTCCTGTAACAAGGAGACAAAACACAGAAATCATCTGGCCCGGTAATTGCTTTACACAAGGGGTATGGAAAATACACTTACAGCCATAAGGGGAATCATCATACCCGCTTCCTGGGATGCAGAGGGTTGCATACTTACCACTGCCATCGTGACCTTTGATGAAGACACTTTTGCTGTGGCAGACACTGATTCCGGAAGGGCCCTTGCACGCCATTTGCGGCAGACGGTTACGGCTTCCGGCTGTATAAACATCGAGGGATCTTTGAAAACAATACAGGTGGAAAAATTTTTCATCCATGGGCCGGATGATGCTGCACAACCCAACAATCAATGATTGACACAACCTGTTGTTGCTGGTAAAAACACCCAGATTTTTCACTGTGTTTTGCTGTGCCTGTTACATACCTGCAAGATTATTGTTTGCAAGGAACCCGCATGAAAGACATATTGGTATTGACAGAGAAATCAGATGATTTTTTCCTCATCTCCGAGGTTCTGGGAAATGCCTTTACCGTAAGGCATGCTGCAGATCTGGTAACAGCAGAGGCCCTGCACAGCCAATCTCCTTTTGACATGATCATGGCAGATATCCTCCTGCTGGAAAAACATCCTGAATCAGGTACATTTCAGTTTTCAGAGCACCCTTTTGTTGCAGCCAGCCCGTTTGTACAATTTGTTGTTCTGTGCCACAAAAAAAACCTCACCACCGCACTGGCTGCGGTAAAAGGCGGAGCAGCGGGGTACCTGCTTTCACCCGTGAGAAAACGGGATGTGCAGCTGCTTTTGCAGTCTGTTACGCGGGCGCTTTCCAGAGATTTTGAGCTGGATTACCTGCGGGACCATTTCTGGAAAACCGAATGGCTGGATGTTATTCAGTCAAAAAATCCCTGCATGAAAAAAGTATATAAAAGCATCAAATCTGTGGCCCCCACCATTGCCACAGTGCTGCTGCTGGGTGAGACAGGCACGGGCAAGGGCATGACAGCCCGACTGATTCACTGGCACAGCCAGCGGTTTGACAAACCTTTTATTGAAGTCCACTGCGGTGCCATACCGGACACCCTGATTGAAAGTGAACTTTTCGGACATGAAAAAGGGGCGTTCACCGGCGCGGACCGCAGAAAACCCGGAAAATTTGAAATGGCCAGGGGCGGCACCATTTTTTTAGATGAAATCGGCACCATCACACCGGCTGCCCAGATCAAACTGCTTCAGGTGCTGCAGGATGGTATTTTCAACCGTATCGGCAGTGATATGCCTCTGCAGTCCGATGTCCGGATCATTGCTGCCACCAATGCAGATATCTTTGAACTGGTAAAAACAGGGCTCTTTAGAAAAGATCTCTATTACCGGCTGAATATTTTTCCCATCGAGATGCCGCCGCTTCGTGAAAGGCGTGAAGACCTGCCCTGTCTGGCTGATATCTTTTTGAAAAACCTGAACATCAAATACAAAAAAAATATCAGCGGCATTCACCCGCTGGTGATGGAAAAGTTTGCCCGATATGACTGGCCGGGAAACATCCGTGAGCTTGAAAATATCATTGAACGGGCCTATATCCTGGAACAGTCTTCACAGCTCATGCCCCACAGCTTTCCCCTGGAAACCATGCCGGACTGTGATTCTCCGGTGCAAGAAGATGATCCCGGCACCAACCTGGCCCGTGCAAGGCAGCAGGCTGTTGACCGGTTTGAACAATCCTACCTCACGGTCCTGCTGGGACAGGCCCGGGGCCGCATTGACAAGGCAGCTGCCAGGGCCGGGATCACCCCCCGGCAGCTCAATCGGCTTTTAAAGCGCCACCACGTGAATAAAAATGCGTTTAAGCCCAAAAAAGACCTGTGATGTCTGAAATCCGGCCTGAACCGATCTGTTTCAGGACCTTCCGTGTCAGGTTTCCTCTCCTGGACGGCGCATCCCTGCCAGGCATTTTTTGTTGTGCTTTTTTGGGCAGGGATGCTGGTTTTGCAAATCTTATCCGGCAAACCCTGTATCAGGCATTTCCATTATGGCAGGGATATTGCCCTGGAGGGCATCCATTTTTCCCAGAGTGGCAGGCAGGACCCAGGAAATAAAATACTGGGCGGTTTTCACCTGTCCCTGGTAAAAGGCGGCATCCTTTTTTTTGGCGGTTTCAATTTTTGGCAGTGCGACAACAGCCCGCCACAGTTCCAGCCAGGCCATGACCACATCGCCTGTGATATCCAGAAACGGGTGGGCCACGGCAAAGGCATCCAAAGCTTTTTCAGACATGGCGGTCATACCCATGTGCATGGCCACCTCACCGAGCCGGTTGACAGCCTGTTCCAGCTTAAAGGCCATCTTTTCCAGTTCTTCCATGTTCTTGGCCGCGGCAATGGTCTGGTTCATTTGTGTTAACAGATCCATGAACGGTTTGCCTTTTTGCAACCCCAGTTTTCTTCCCAGCAGGTCCATGGCCTGGATCCCGTTGGTGCCTTCATAAATGGAGGTGATCTTGCAGTCTCTGAGCAGCTGTTCCTGGGGGTATTCCTGGATGAACCCGTATCCCCCGAACACCTGCACCCCCTGGGTGCAGACCTCAAAGGCCCGGTCCGTGATATAGCCTTTCACCACCGGAATGAGCAGCTCAATCAATCCCTGGTATGTGTCTTTCTGTGCATCATCTTTCGCTGTCAGCACCTTGTCAAAACACAGGGCCGTATAATACATCAAAGCCCGCATGCCATCCACATGGGCTTTCATGTGCAGGAGCTGGCGTTTGACATCCGGATGGTTGATGATGGCCACAGGCTCTGCATTCTTGTCAAATATCCGGGTCAGGTCCACCCCCTGGATTCTCTGCCTGGCATAGTTGACAGCATTGATGTAGGAAGCGGATGCAAACCCGAATCCCTGCAGCCCCACCCCCAGCCGGGCTTCATTCATCATCACGAACATGGCTTTCATGCCCTTGTTCTCAGGCCCCAGAAGCTCGCCTGTACAATTGCCTTTTGAACCAAAGGCCAGAGAGGCGGTGGCATTGCCGTGGATCCCCAGTTTTTCTTCCAGTCCGGTGCAGATGACATCATTGGGCTCCCCGATGGATCCGTCTGCATTGACCCGGAATTTGGGCACCAGGAACAGGGAAATTCCTTTGGTGCCGGCAGGGGCGCCTTCAATCCGCGCCAGTACCGGGTGGATAATATTTTCAGTGAGATCCTGGTCCCCGCCGGATATGAAGATCTTGCTGCCGGTGATGGAAAACGTCCCGTCTGCATTGGGTTTGGCTGTGGTGGTCAGATTGCCCACATCAGATCCTGCTTCCGGTTCGGTCAGACACATGGTGCCGGCCCATTTGCCGGTATACAGGTTTTTCAGGTATATTCGTTTCTGTTCCTCTGTACCGAACTCTTCCACCAGTTTGCCGGCCCCGTGGGTCAGGCCCGGATACATGAGAAAGGCGCAGTTGGCTCCGGTAAACAGTTCTCCGGCAGCCGTGGCCAGCACCCGGGGCATGCCCTGGCCTCCGAACCGGGGATCATCACACATGGCCACCCATTCTCCTTCACAGAACAGCTTATAGGCCCGGTGAAAGGAGGAAGGGATGGTTACTTTACCGTTTTCCAGGGAACACCCTGCTTCATCACCTTCCTTGTTGGCGGGCAGCAGCTCTTTTACTGCCAGGTTTCTTGCCTCGGAAAGCACCATGTCCATGGTTTTTTTGTTGAATTCCTCAAACCGTTCATGGGATGCCAGTTCAGCTGCATTGAGCATCTCATGAAGTACAAATTCCTGGTCCCGTCTGTCTGCAATGGATTGTGCCATGGTATAGATTCTCCTTATAATGTATTTATTTTTTTATACCGAATGTAAACATCTCAAAAATCATGGACAGCCGCTGGTCTGATGTGTCCTTGTCTTCTTTCCGGAACAGGCAGGACCAGGCTGCGGAATGCACGATATCGGCAAACAGTTCTGCCATGTCCCGGGCCGGATAGGCCTTGAACACCTCTTTGCAGATGCCCTGGTCAAACATCTGTTCAAACAGCTGCACCATGCGTTCGTGGAGGCGGTTCACCCGCTCATTGAGCCGGGGCATGCCCACACTGTCGATATTGCTTCTCTCTGAAATATAGATTTTCACCACATCCTGGTTATCCCTGTAAAACCGGGCCTGGGCCTTGAGAGCCGCCAGAAGTTGATCCGATACTGACAGGTCTTTTCTGTGGGCGATATCATACAGGATACGGCCCAGTTCATGCACCCGTTCGATCACCAGGTCATGGTATATCTCTTTCTTCCCGGGAAAATACTTGTAGATGGTGCCAAGGGGATACTGGGCTGCCCTGGAAATCTGTGCCATGGTGGTGTTGTGAAACCCGCCTTCGGCAAACATTTTCAGGGCAGCCGCCAGGATCTCCCGGCGCTTTCGGTTGTCATCTCGTTCTTTTCTGGTCAGCTGGGCCATATCTCAAATTCATGGTTTCATTTTTAGAATAATCATTCTATAAACAGAACAAATGTTTTTGTCAATGCTTGTTTTCTTTACCAGGATATCCGGCAGGCAAAAATACTGGACAAAAAGTGTATTCCTTTACAGGAAAACACCTATATCTTTCTTTCAGCACCACTGATTCCACTGACTGCTGCATATAAGTCCGGTGGTAAAAATACATGGTTGCCCCAATGGGAAACCAGCGGCCTGTTTTATATAATGAATCAGATTTTAACTGCAGGTGCATGGCGGATGCCTGTCACAGCACGCTGCATGAAAGCATTGAAAAGAGAGATAATAATGAAAAAAACGGTTCTGTTTTTATCTATCCTGATATGCCTGGTGACTGCTGACTCGGTTGTTGCTGATGCGTTTCTGGACCGGTTCAAAAAAGATGTTCACCGGTTCACCCTGGACAACGGCATGACATTTCTGGTGGTGTCCCGTAACCATGCACCGGTTGTCAGTTTTGTCACTCTGGTGGATACAGGCAGCGTGGATGAACCTGCCGGACATACCGGCATTGCCCATTTTCTTGAACACATGGCCTTCAAGGGAACCCCCAGGATCGGCACACGCAACTGGGATAAAGAAAAACAGGTATTAAAAAAACTGGAACAGGCATACAGGGAACTGATTGCGGCCAGATACAAATCAGACAGGGATGCCCGGCCCGATATCGACACCCTCCGCCGGGAATTTGAACACCTGCGGGAACAAGCGGAACAATATGTGGATCCCAATGCCTATGCCCGGCTGCTGCAGCAAAACGGGGCCACAGACCTGAATGCAGCCACGGGCAGTGATTATACCATGTATTTTTGCAGCCTGCCGGCCACCAAAGCCGAACTGTGGTTCCAGCTGGAATCCGATCGCCTGGCCAACCCGGTTTTCAGACAGTTTTACAAAGAAAAACAGGTGGTACTGGAAGAGCGGCGGATGCGGGTTGATTCCGACCCCACCGGGCGGCTGTTCGAAGAATTTCTGGCAACCGCGTTTATGGCCCATCCCTATGGCGAACCCGTCATCGGCTGGGCCTCAGACATCATAACCACCACCCGCACTGATATGGCGCATTTTTACAACCGCCATTATTTTCCTGCCAACATGACCGTTGCCGTGGTGGGAGATGTCACCCCGGACCTGGTCCGCAGCCTGGCAGACACCCATTTCAGTGCCATGGAAACAAAAGAAAGGGATATGGAATTCATCACCAGGGAACCGGAACAGAACAGTGTGCGAACGATCACCCACAAAGGTCCCAACCAGCCTGTATATGTGGAAGGATACCATACTGTGGATTCTGTGCACAAGGATGCACCCGCCCTTGACCTGCTTGCGGACATACTGGCCAGGGGCAGGCTGTCCCGGTTGTACCGGCAGCTGGTGGTGCAAAAAGGTCTGGCACATGCCATCCATGTGTCCGGCGGGTTCCCGGGGGACAAATATCCGGGTCTGCTGATGTTTTATGCGATTCCACGGCAAAACACTTCCCTGGACAGATTGTCAGATGCCCTGCATGATGAACTGCTGAAAATCACCCGGGACAAAGTGACCTTCAAGGAGCTTGAACGGGCCAAGACCAGGCGCCGTGCAGATCTGATCCGAAGTTTAAAAACCAATCTCGGACTGGCCATTACACTGGCCACTGCCGATGTGGAGCCGGGGGGATGGCGCCGCATGTTTACATTCCTGGAAAAACTGCAGCAGGTGACCGCCGAAGAGGTGCGGGCTGTTGCCCGCACCTATCTGAGATCGGACAACCGGACCATCGGCCGGCTGGAGCTGCAAGAAACCGGCAAAGGAGAGAAATAATGGTGCACAATATCCTGAAAACACTCCTGGCGGCAGGCTTTGTCCTGTGTTTTGCAGCAGCCGCAGCCGGGGAAAACAGCCAGGAGCGGTCTTTACCGGATAATGGGGTTGCAATCCCCTCCATATCCTGGCCGGAACCCCGGGTAGATACTTTTACCATGGGCAACAAAATTGTGTTTTTCCTTATCAGAGACAACACCCTCCCCCTTGTTCACATTCGGGCCATGGTACGTGCCGGCGGTTTTCTTGACCCCCAGGGCAAAACCGGGCTGGCTGAAATTACCGCAGAGGTCATGCGGACAGGCGGCACACAAAAATATCCCCCCGACCAGTTGAACGCCCTTCTGGCTGACAGGGCCGCTGAAATCAGCATGGGCTTTGATTTTATTTCAGGATCGGCAAAAATGGATATTTTAAGCAGTGATCTGTCTCAACTGCTTCCGGTCTTTGTCGATCTGCTCAAACAACCCGCGTTTCCGGAAGACAAAATCACCCTGGCCAAACAACAGCTCAACACCCGCATTTCCCGCCGGAACGACAGACAGGCAGGCATTGCCCGCCGGACCTTTGAACGGCTCATATACGGCCGG
>Ga0102943_1002346_pt1 | contig 11165 bp, 14 predicted proteins | sample SalPonC_black_MG_FD_78174 | JGI IMG/M metagenome (GOLD analysis project Ga0102943, IMG submission 78174) | Salt pond soil microbial communities from South San Francisco under conditions of wetland restoration - Salt Pond MetaG... | ecosystem: Environmental > Aquatic > Marine > Intertidal zone >...
TTAAAGAATTGAATAATCATTTTGGAGAGTTTGAAAAGGCAGAATCTAGTCCCAACTCAACCTCGATAAACTATAAAATTCCAGGACATAAGGGCGAAGTTGGAGTAATTTCTGCATACAGCAGAACTTTTTGTGGTACTTGCAATCGCATAAGGTTGACGGCATTGGGGATGTTGAAAACCTGCCTTTATGATGACGGGGTTCTAAATATCAGGCATTTGTTAAGAGCAGGAAAAAGCAATGCACAAATAAAGAATGAACTTAAAAAAGTATTCAACAACAGGGTCGAAAACGGCTTCCAAGCCGAACGGGATCGTAGTAATAAATTACCAGTCTCAGAATCAATGTCAGTAATTGGAGGATAGGTTTGGGTTTTAAGATCTGTTTACTTTGGAGTAGTTTATTTTGCTTCATGATGGATATCACTTCTGTAGCTGTGTCTGAGCCAGCATGTCTTCGTGTTGCTATAGCTTCAAGCTTGTTGAAACCTATAGAGGATATTGGTAATAAGTTCACACAAAAACATTCGATATGTGTTGATTTTATTTCTGCTTCCTCTGGAGTATTGAGTGCCCAAATTCGAAATGGTGCTCCTTACGACCTATTCATTTCTGCTAATATGAAATATCCTCTTCATCTGACCAAAGAGGGCAAAACAGAGAGTAATCCTAAAATATTTGCTTTTGGTGGACTGCTATTATGGAGTCGCTACCCAATTCAGGAGAAAGATCTTCGGCAGTTAAGCATGTCTGCGAAGGTGCAGAAAATAGCGATTGCTAATCCAGAACTAGCCCCTTATGGTGAAAAAGCAAAAAACTGGATGATTGAACATAATCTCTTAAAGATATTAGAACTAAAATTGGTATATGGCAATAATGTGAACCAGGTAAATTTGTTTATTCATTCCGATGTCGTAGAATTAGCTTTTACTTCAATATCAGCAAGAGAAATGATTAAGGACCGAAAAGGATACTGGCTCAATATATCAGAAGATACTGACACCGACCTGCCTCACGGCGTTGTTGTTTTGAGTAAAAGCAGTAATAAGAAAATTTCTTTCTTATTCCTTAATTACTTGTTTGAAGATGAGGCAAAAGAAATTCTTTCAAAATATGGTTATAGTTCATTCGAGAACCTAACACTAAACTGAAGGAATATGAATGCATTTTGGGAACCCTTAATTCTAAGCGTTAAGCTCGCTTCTATTGCCACACTATTACTTTTTATGATTGGCTCGTTTTGGGTGTATGTACTTTCCATGTATTCTTTTGTGGGAAAATCACTTTTAAAAGCCTTGGTTAGCGTCCCTTTAGTACTGCCTCCAACGGTATTGGGTTATTATCTGCTTATTTCATTTCATAAAGAGGCTTTAGTTGGAAGTTTCTTTGATCAACTGTTCAATGTGCAACTTGCTTTTAGTTTTGAAGGATTAGTTATAGCCTCTCTTATTTTCAGCCTTCCATTTATGGTAAACCCAATGCTTTCTGCCATAGAGAATCTACCTGTTTCATTTAAAGAATCTGCCTTTACCTTGGGGAAGTCTAAAATCAATACTTTTCTGAAAGTGATGATTCCCAATATTAAGCCCGCTATTGTTGCCGCATGTGTAATGAGTTTTGCTCACACCATTGGTGAATTTGGAGTTATTCTGATGATAGGCGGAAATATTCCCGGAGAGACGCGGGTAGCCTCAGTAGCTATCTATAACGAAGTAGAAGCATTGAACTACAATACGGCTGATAGTTACTCCCTGATATTACTGTTTTTTTCAATTCTGGTCTTAACACTAGTATATATTTTTAATAACAAGAAAATTTCCTCGGCTAAAGTAATATGATTAAGCTGGACGTTCAAAAAAAACTTCATGGATCTGGCGGAGACTTTGAACTTGATGTACAATGGGAAATCACTGAAGGCGAGATTGTGGCAGTGTCGGGCAATTCCGGAGCTGGAAAAACTTCCCTCATTAAAATTATTGCAGGTTTATTAAAACCGAACTCTGGCAAGATATTGGTCAGTGATGAAGCCTGGTATAACAAAGAGAATAAAATTAATCTGACACCTCAAAAAAGGGATATCGGTTTTGTTTTTCAAGATTATGTCCTATTTCCAAATATGACGGTAAGAGAGAATCTTGAATATGCATTGCCAAAAAATAATGATCCAAAATATATCGATGACCTGCTCAAAATGGTTCATCTCGAGAATTTAGCCACTCAAAAGCCGAATATTTTATCAGGAGGACAAAAACAGCGAATAGCATTGTGCAGAGCGATAATCCAGCGGCCTAAAATTCTACTTCTGGATGAACCACTTGCGGCCTTGGATACCAAGATGAGAAAAAAACTACAGAACGATATCATGAATATGCATAGCCTTTTTAAGCCTACGATTCTAATTGTGAGCCACGATCCTGCTGAAATTGTGCACTTGGCCAGTGAAATGATCATCTTAGAAAATGGAAAAATAACTTGCAAAAATAAACCAATTGAGATTTTTAGAGAAGAAACAAATAGTTTACAGATAACGCTAAAGGGAATTATAATTGCCAAAGATGATCAATTTATTACCCTGTTTGCAGATAATCGTGTTCAAAGAATTCCGGTCTCCCAAACTGAATTAGATTACCTCCAGAAAGGTGATGAAGTTAGTATAACAAGTTCAGAATGGACGCTTACTTCTTCGAAAAACTGATTATGATATATTGTGGATAGGTAGAATCCTAATAATCAACAATTATTCCAGTCTAAAACTTCAGCTTTGGGACTATTGCTGAATGATTTTAATAGCATTTCATTTATTACGCCACGCTTTTATGCCACCAAGCAAAGAATAGATATTAAGTGCTTCATCTCTATCCAGGAGATTATTGACAATTTTCCCACTTCTTTTTCCAGTGTCACAATAGAATACTATGGGAACATGACCTGATAATAGTTGGTTCTGTTCTCTCAAAATGGAATTCACAGAAAAGTATACTGCTCCGTTAATCATGCCTTCAAATACTTCCTCTTTTTCCCGAATATCTATCAACTTGAATTTTTTATCACTAACCTTCCATTCTTCAAGTTCATTTACAGTTAATTCAAATCTGGAATCGGTTTTACAGTAGAAGCCATAATTAACCAGTATTTTTACATTAGCAGCCTGAGCGCTGCGTGTTAAGCTGATATGACTCGTTTCATTATTCAGCAGGTCGATGATCATCATTTTGCCGGACAACACTTTTCCAATGCCGGCAATCATTTTTATAGCTTCGTTAGCCTGGTAGCTTCCTATAATACCTGGCAACACTCCGATTACCCCTGTTTCTGCACAGGAAGGCACAGACTGCGGATCGGGCATTTCGGGATATAGGCAACGATATGTTGGGCCTTTTTCTCCATTATCTTGGATGTAATTAAAAACGGATACCTGTCCCTCAAACCTGTGAACGGCTCCATAGATAAAGGGTTTATCCTCTAATACACAGGCATCATTAATAAGGTATCGGGTCTCAAAATTATCAGAACCGTCAATAACAAGATCAAACTGTGATATGATGCTACGGGCGTTGGCAGGCTCCAAACTGTAGTCATATGTTTCAAAATTTACCCGGTTATTTAACTCCGTTAATCGATGCTTTGCAGCTTCTACTTTTGGTTTTTTTTCGTCTTTTTCTGAATACAGTACTTGCCTGTGTAGGTTGGTTATCGATACCAGGTCAGGATCCATGATACCTATAGTTCCGATACCCGCAGCAGTTAGATATAGTAAAGCGGGGCAACCCAACCCTCCCGCTCCAACAACCAGGATACGTGCGTTGGTAAGAAGTTGCTGGCCCGCTCTTCCCAGCTCGGTTAGCTTTATCTGGCGTCTGTATCTTTGGTTATATGATGAATCCATAGGAATATTATATAACGCTATTTCTAAACAGGTGCACTGTGAATACCTCTCCTGGCTGAAATTTGTTTTTATGAGCCGGAAGTTCTATAAAACCGTCCGCCCCAGCCAATCTTGCAAAATCACCTGAGCCTCGATTTTGAAGTGGTTCAGCAATAATAGTTCCCCTGCTCGAAATGGAGATCTTAACCATTTTAAAACAAGTTTTATCTGCCGTAAATCGAATCTCATTATTTAATTCTCCATATAGCATTGCAGTATTTGAACTTTTAAAGGTTTGTAACAGCCATGGGCGTACATAACGAAGGTAACACAACATGCTAGATACAGGATTTCCGGGAAGCGCAAATACGACCGGCCCTTTCTTTTTATCCCCAAACCAGAAAGGTTTACCAGGTTTTTGAGATACTCCGTGAAATATATTTGTCACCCCAACTTTGGAAAATATATCTGGTAAAAAATCAAATTTCCCCCTGGATACCCCTCCACTGCTCATAATAATATCATACTGTTTAAGAAGGCTTGCAATTTTATAGTATAGCGTATCAAAATCATCATCGAAATGGTATAGATCGGAATCAATGGATATATCGTGAAGCAAGGATTGAAGCATGTGCATATTAGATCGCCGAATCTGATGTTGTTCGGGCTTCTCATCAATGGCCACCAGCTCGTCTCCCGTGGAGATTATAGCGATTCTGGGAGTTTTGCTAACCAACAGTCGACTCTTCCCAACCGATGCGGCAATAGTAATCTCAGCGGCAGATATTTGTACCCCTTTGGGCTGAAGCAGATCTCCTTTTTGATTATAGGTTCTTCTCTGCTGGATGTGTTGGCCTTTTTTACAAGTCTCTGTCTTTATAACGGCAACCTGCTGAGCGTTGTTCTCAATAATTTCAACTTGCTCGTAGGGTAAAACAGTGTCCGTATTGCCCGGAAGATTTGCGCCGGTCATCACTTCCAGGCAAGCATCTTCATTCTTTAAATTGAGCTTTTTTGAACCGGCCGCCTGAACATCTTCGACTTTATATCTGCGATTTCCTTTTTTCCAGCTTGTAAATTTTATGGCAATTCCATCCATTCTAACTTGGTCAAACGGGGGGTAATCTCTATCGGCTTTTATATCTTCCCGAAGAATTCGACCCATAGCTTTTAGCAACGGAACGGTTTCGGTACCATAATCTCTTTTGCACTTTGTAATTAATTTTTCTGCTTGGTTAACGCTGATCATAAATCAATTTATTATCTGAATCATTAAAAGATAAGTTTATTATGTAAATTTGGGTATCGGGGATACCGTAGTTTATCAATTTAAACTATAGGTTGGTCACAATTTTTTTAATAAGAATTAAGAATACTTTAACCTATACATATGGAAAAAAAATATTTTTCTCATATCGATCAGAAAGGTCAGCCTCGTATGGTAGATGTTAGTGGCAAGAAAATTAGCCGGAGACAAGCCACCGCTACTGCAAAAGTATTTTTAACGGAGGAAATCATTCAGGAATTGACTGCAGGAAAGGAGCTTTATACAAAAAAGGGGCCCGTATTTCAGACAGCAGTTATTGCCGGTGTTTCTGCTGCAAAGAAAACTTCGGAATTAATTCCCTTATGCCATTTACTGGGTCTCGACGATTGTAGTATTATAATAGAAACCATCTCTAAAGATGAAATTTTAATTAAGTGTGAAGTTGCAGCTACGGCCAAAACAGGAGTTGAAATGGAGGCAATGACCGGAGCGTCAATCGCAGCCTTAACCATTTATGATATGTGCAAATCCTTTTCTCACGATATCAAAATTTTAGAAACTAAACTGCAACAAAAATCTGGTGGGGAAAGAAATTTCAATCGCTCGGAAATATAATATGCATCAGAAATCTGTGATTAACGGACTTATTCTTGCTGGAGGAAGAAGCAAGCGGATGGGATTTGATAAAGCTTGGATAAACTATCATGGTAAGCCCCAGGTGCAAAATCTGTTTGAAATTCTTTCTTCGCTTTGCAAACGTGTATTTATATCCTGTAAATTAAACCAGACAAATGAATTTAAATATTTGGGACCGGTTATCCCTGATGCTACCGAAGTAACCGGACCGGCAGCTGCACTACTAAGTGCGTTTAAGTTTGACCCAGATTCATCCTGGCTGGTAGTAGCTTGCGATCTGCCTTTTATAAATAGGGCGGGATTGCAAAAATTAATAGTGGAGCGGGATCCCTCTAAAGTAGCTACGGTTTATATAAACCCAGATAATAATCTTCCAGAACCGTTGATAGGCATCTGGGAACCTAAAGCGGTAAAAATGATCGAGAGTTATGTCCAGCAGGTTATAACTTGTCCAAGGAAGATGTTGATTCAGTCTGATGTCAAGTTATTGGTACCTGACCATACGATGTTAATTGCGAATATCAATACTCCTGAAGAATATAAAAAGGCTAAAAGCCGTTTACGGATCAATAGTCAGGGATGAGCTGATACCCATACCTGTCCGTCCTCAAAAATCTCTTTTTTCCAGATTGGTACTGTTTCTTTAAGAGCATCTAAAATATATCGACACGCTTCAAATGCAGCTTTTCTGTGGGCAGCTGAAACCGCTATGACCACAGCAACATCTCCTACCTTTAAATGCCCCACACGGTGATGAATCACTGCTTTAATAATTGGCCAATTTATACTTGCCTGATTTATAAGCTTCTGCATTTCTCTTTCCGCCATTGGCGCATAGGCCTCAAAAAAGAGACTCGTTACCTTTTTATAATCTGTCTCAGAGCGGACGGTTCCTATAAAGATATCTGTGCCGCCTGCTAATGGATCTTGAACCATTGAAATGATCTTTTGAGTATCAAGGGTATCTTTAGAAATTAAAACTGCCATATTCAGCCTCCGCTTACCGGTGGTATCACTGCAATTTCATCGTACTTTGATAGGGTTTTCTCCTCTTCAGCATAGTAATGATTAACGGCTATTGCCAAAGAGTTAAGATTCGAGAATTCGGGATACTCGTCAATCAAGTATTTTTTTAACAGCTCTACATTTGCCGGGGAGTGGTCCAATTTTAATACTTTTTTTCCGACAATATCTTTGGCTATGCCAAATAATTTAATCTCCATTATTTAATTCTTTTTGCTAAGCTTTTTTCAATTTATGGTTCTGTAAACATTCCTTAATTTACAGCTCTTCTATAATATGTCTTTTATTTTTTTCCAGACCAGTATAAGTATCTAATTTACCCAGGGGCCATAGTATAGATACTGAGTCGATTTGTGTGGCTTTGGCTATTCCAAAATGCAGATATAAACTGCTTTGACTGCCGTAACCGGATTGACTAAGAAGGTATTGTGTAGATTTTCTTTGAGTCTGATCTTCATCTATATAATGTACATTAACCAATGTGCCATAGGGTGTTTTTAACTTTTTGCCGACAGGTAAAATTTGTATCCAATTATTTGAATTGTCTGAAACATTAAAAAACAATCGGTTATTTGCATTATCTACCCAGTTGGTAACCAGTAAATCCATGCGACCATCGCCATTAATATCGGAAGACGAAGAACCGCCGGCCAACCCGCCATGTTTCACAATTGCGACATCAGTTAATTTAATGAATGTACCTTCACCTTGATTTTGGTAGTAGAAATGATCTTGTACCGATCCCGGTATTCCGTTTGATACAAATAAATCCAGGTCACCATCATTATCAAAATCCTGCCAAACCAATCCTTTGGAATGTCCCTCATCCTGCACAATATCCTCAGAGGTTACTTTTTTAAATGTTCCATCTCCATTATTTAGATGAAGTGTATTTGGCTGATACAAGTTTGCAACAAAAAGATCGGCATGTCCATCATTGTTTACATCCTGTGTACTTACTCCATATGTATATCCTTCTTCATTGACAGGAGATCCTTCTGTAACTTTAGTAAAGGTGAGATCCCCATTATTCAGATAAATTGAGTTTGTGCCATTGGCATTACCCGCAAAGAGATCTTGATAGCCATTTCCATCAAGATCATTCCATGCGCATGCACGTATATTTTCAATATCCTCAACAATAAGTCCTGATTCCAGCTTTGTAAATGAACCTCTTGTATCGTTAATATAAATAGCGTTTGGCTCATCGTTCCTACTGGCGGTAAACAAATCAAGATACCCGTCATTATTAATATCTACCCAGCTTACACTCGTAGAACTTAGAGTATCGTTTACATGTGGGCCCTCTGTAATCTTTTCAAAGTTTCCGTCTCCATTATTTCTATAAAAGAAGTTTTTCTGGTTTCTTCGATTTGCAACATATAGATCAAGATCACCATCATTGTCATAATCCCCGAAACTACTTCCTTGGGAATCACCGCCATCCATTATAACCGGTTGGTCCTCTACTAAATCCAATACAGGCCTCTGGGGATCTTCGGTATTGTTGATATATAGAAGGTTATCTTGGTTTTGCCGGTTGGATACAAACAGGTCTTCATCACCATCCCCGTCAATGTCGGCCCAACTACTTCCACGTGAACCCGCTCCATCCTGAGTTACAGGAGAGCCGGAGTATAAAACAAATCTCAAGTTTATAGCTGTAAATCCTAAAAGGAAGCAGGAAGTGATTATCAGAAGTCTTCGCATTTTTTCTCTTATTATACTTTTATAAAAGAGAAAAAAAAGCGGACATGGGTATAAATATTACGAAATGGCTTTATTTATACACCGAGGTTAATAAAATTAGTATAAATAACTGTTCAGATTGTATTAATATTTATTATAGCTTAACAGCCATCCTATAAAATCCTCAATCAACAAAGAGTCTTTAGCAGACTTCCTCAATATTGTTCAACTGGTTTTCAATTATACTCATCCAATAACCAATTCATTACTTTTTTATTGTGATGCAAATCTTCTTGGTAGTAAATTCTCTTTAACTACAACATTTATCCATGTTTCCTGAAGTTCCATATTAGGACTATATAAATCCTGAACCCTGTGTAAATAATCCTCGCTTTCTATTTCCAGAATCTGTGCATAATCAGTCCATATCCTTACTGTTGATTTATTGCCGTTTTCATCTACAACTGAAACCTGCCATTTATTTGTATATGGCTGTATAAAAGACCCATCTATGAGATTGGATTTTGGATTTACATACAATGTATCCTGAGCAGAAATTAGATTTGAACCCGCTAAAATAAATACTAGAATTAAAGTTCCCTTCTGTATCAAAATTTAAATAATATGAAATGAAAATTGCCTGAGTTTAGTCTTGCATGAAATTTTATACTTGATATTACTTTTTTAATATCACGGTAAGTTTATCTGTGATTTCGAACTCAGGATTGTAAAAAAGACGATTCTTACATCAACTTTTTTTATCCGATTCCGTTATAGTTTTGAACCATGTTATTAAAATTTGAATAACTGTTATGGAATACAAAGAATATGCGCCACCAAAGGAACTTTCACACCTAATTGAATGCTATTGGACCAATACTCTTGAGCAAAAGGATTTTCAGCAAGAGTATGATTATATCATTCCGGATGGAAATACCGAGGCTATATTTATGCTTAACGGGAACTTCCTTCGAAATGATGAGAAAAGTAAGGATACTCAATTAGTTAAAAATTGCAGTCTTGTTCCTGCTTTCCAAAATGCTGTAAAGGTTTATCAGAAACCATATACCTCTTGTTTAGGAGCACGATTTAAACCGGGTGCCATTCAACAATTAGCCAAAGTCAGCCTTGCCGATCTTACTAATTCTACCTATCCGTTACAGGAATTATTACCTGATTTAGCTGACCTTGCCATGAATGAAGCATTAAAAAAAAACCTCCTGCTTTAATTATAAATAAGATCAACTTATGGCTTCTAAAACAATCGGCTGAACCAAAAATAAATTATATCGTTTCAGCTTTTATATTTGAAGCTATCAAAAAGAAGGGGTCAGTACTGATCAAGAATTTTTGTAATAATTATGGAATACATAAATCTACTTTGGAAAAGAACTTTAAACAAGAAACTGGACTAACGCCAAAGCAATATACCAATCTGATTCGATTCAATTATCTTCTTAATAACATGCTTTTTTGTAATTCAAGTTTGACAAAGACAGAGTATGACCTTGGCTACTTTGACCAAAGCCACATGATAAAAGATTTTATTAAAATAATCGGAATATCCCCTACTGACTTCCTTAGAAAAAATTTTACAGTTCCTAAGCTGGCTGCTTTGTCAATATCGAATAAAAGCGAATATATTTAATGTATTCAGGGAAGAATTCAAGTGGATACATGAAGATCCAAATGAAGATTGAGCGGCTTAATAATGATGATCGAAGAGTGTTTAAAGCCCGTAATTTTATGTTTCATGAAGCAATAGTATAAATACTGTTACCTTTTTCCCTGTATTTTTCCATTCTGTATAACAAGATGTACCGAATATAATTTTGAGATATTATCTATCGGATTACTTTCAAGTAGAACCAAGTCTGCAATATATCCAGGTTTTACCGCCATCAATAGAACGACGCAGCCAAGCATTTCCATTTGATAAATAGGTAACAAATAGATCGCCTATTTTATTAAACATAATCCATGGATCTGCTCCTTTTATATTCTCGCCATTAAAATCATTTGATCCTCTCCAGGTCTGCCCGCCATCATCTGATAAGTAGATTAAAAGTGAGATACCTTGTTCGTTCCCTTTAGCACCCATAGTACCTATAGCCATATTATCTGGGTTCGTGGGATCGACCGCCAAGTGTGGCTCTACAAATGAGACGTTATCATCGTCAGTAATTCGAATCTGTTTAGATAGCTTAACATTCAGTTGAGCAAATAGAAGGGGATTATTTAGAAATAGTAATATTAAAAAAGTGCCTTTGAACAATTTCATCTCTTTTTCCTTTTCTGGGTTAATAATCGATAACCAACAACCAAATTATCAGCCTTTTTTAAGGGCCTATATTGTAAAAGGTATAGCGACCAGGAAGTCGCTGATAATTAAGCCAGGATATAGGGATATAAGGAAACAATATTTCATAACTATTAATGCTTTTCGATATGTTTATTTGTGTCTGAATAGAGATGTGGTAATGTCCAAAATGTAATAGTTGAACAGGAACTATTGGCAAATGGCAAAATATTATACCCGCATAATAAACCTCGTTCTATTTATTAAGGGTCTTATGAAGCAAACGAGTCAAAGAGGGTCGTCTCTGAGTCGTTTAAGCAGTATGTTATATAAGTTATGATTGCGATGATTAAATCTAAATTCGGTTTCTTTCAGGTACAGAATAAA